>Ga0126310_10000774_pt1 | contig 11601 bp, 6 predicted proteins | sample Plot60_FD_92540 | JGI IMG/M metagenome (GOLD analysis project Ga0126310, IMG submission 92540) | Serpentine soil microbial communities from UC McLaughlin Reserve, CA, USA - Plot60 | ecosystem: Environmental > Terrestrial > Soil > Grasslands | place: USA: UC McLaughlin Reserve, Lake County... | reverse complement strand
GTCTACAACAGCAGCTTCTCGGTGAGCAAGGACGGCAACGGCGCTCCGTGCGGTCCGCCGAAGTTCTCGCCTGGCTTCGATGCGGGGATGGCGGACGCGGTCGCTGGTAAGACGAGCACCTTCAACCTCGTGATCACGCGTGATGATGAGGATCAGGAGCTCAAGGCGATCACGGTCAATATGCCGAGAGGTCTGACGGGCAAGATCGCGAAGGCGACCTTGTGCGGTGAGGCGCAGGCGAGAGCCGGCAGTTGTCCGGAGAGCTCGAGAGTCGGTCGTGTGACGGTCGGCGCGGGCGCGGGGACGAATCCGTTCTACATCTCGAACGGACGCGTGTACGTGACCGGTCCCTACAAGGGCGCGCCGTTCGGGTTGAGCATCGTGGTGCCGGCGGTGGCTGGTCCGTTCGACCTCGGGAACGTGGCTGTGCGCTCGGCATTGTTTGTCGATAAGCACACGTCTGATCTGAGAGTCGTCAGCGATCCGTTGCCGAGGATCCTGCAGGGCATCCCGCTCGACGTGCGCGACGTGCGTGTCTCGGTCGATAAGCCGGACTTCATCATCAACCCGACGAGCTGTGCGGTGAAGAGAATCACCGGTGTGATCGCCTCGACTGAGGGCGCGAGCGCGAAGGTCTCCGATCGCTTCCAGGTGGTGGAGTGCGCCAACCTCGCCTTCAAGCCGCGGATGGTGATGCGGGTTGGTGGGCGAGGGCATACGAGAAGAGGTCAGACCTCGCCGTTTGTGACGCGGTTGACGATGCCGGCGAGAGGTCAGGCGAATCTGAGATTCGTGCGGGTGAGCTTGCCATTGTCGATCAACGCGCGGTTGAACACGATCAACGACGCGTGCACACGGAGCGAGTTCGAGGCGGACATCCGCAAGTGCTCGCACGCGGTCGCGGGCTCGGCGGTGGCCTCGACGCCGCTGCTGAGAGATCCGTTGCGCGGTAAGGTCTATTTCGTCAAGAACCGCCATCCGATTCCGGATCTGTTCGTGGCGCTGCGCGGCCAGGTCTCGTTTGACCTGATCGGGCGAATCACGCTTCCGGGCGGGAAGCATCTCGCGACGACGTTCGCAACCGCACCGGATGTGCCGATCAGATCGTTCACGCTGAGCCTGCTCGGCGGAGCGAGAACGGCTTCGATCGGCGCCGCCCGCAACCTCTGCTCGTCCTCGAGCAGACGCCAGAAGGCGCAGATCGATTACATCGCACAGAACGGCCGAGTGCGACAGATCGCTCAGCGCCTCAGGGTCGCCGGCTGCAAGAAGGCAAGCGGGGGAAGGGCGGCCCGCTAGCGCGCGGTACACGCGCAACGGCGGGACGGCTCGCGCGCCGGCGGGTGCGTGGCCGCGGGAAGACGAAGGGGTGGCGCCGGGCCCGGCGCCACCCCTTCGTTGTTTCGGTACCACCACGCAGACTCTTGGTTGCAGGCCCGGCCGGCTAGACCGTATGGTCCGTCGTCCTGGGTGGCAGGCCCTGTCCGGGCGTGTTGTGAGGGTCGGCACCCGCGCATGAGGTGCGCGGGTTGAGGGTCCAGGGTTGGCCTGGGCCCCGACCGCAATCATGGGGATGCCGACCATGTCGAAGGTTAGGACGTTCGTGGCGTTGGATGTGCATGCGGCGTCGACGGTCGCGGCGGTGCTCGACGCGCCTTGGTGCGGTCGCGAACCAACCGCCGGCGCTGCAGCTCGAGCATGCCGAGCGCGCGAACGACCTCGGGCTCCTCAACCGGTCCCAGTTCGTCGCGGCTGGTCAGAACGACCTTCGCGATCGAGAGCGCGTCAACGGCGCCCGTCTTGCCCGGCCCACGCCCGTGGCGCTCGCGATGCGTGCGCCAAGCCGGGACCCGCAGGACCTCAAAGCTCGCACCGGCGAGCGCTGCGACAAGACAGCGACCGTAGTTGCCCGGGCTCTCAACACCGATGAGAGCGTGCGCGCCCGCAGGATGCGCTGCTCGACCTCCTCACTCAGCGCCCACGGACACGACCCCGGGACCGGCGGCCGCGCACGCAGACACGCCCGCGAAGCCCGCTCTCATCGCTGGCCTCTCGCCAGCGATGCCATCACCGATGCGCCCTCGCCGGCGCGACGCTCAGGCAGGCCGCGGCCCGCCTGAGCGTCGACCCCGGCTCCACCAACGACACCAACTCAAGACGACCCTGCAATCCGAGCTTGCACCTACCGGCCTCCATGTCCGGCCTCCTTCGGCGGGTCTGTCGTCACATAGACCGCACCTTCCGTCGGAGGCCGGACAACCCCGTTCTCAACCGTTCACGAAGAACGTGGGCAGCTCAACTAGCCGGCGGGGCCTGCAAGCAGTTCTAGCTTCTATATTAGCGTGACCCTGGTGCTGCCGCCGCCTGGCGTCGACACCGTCCCTGTGCCTCTGAAGCTGCCTGAGCCGCCGAAAGCGCAGAAGAAGCCTTCGAGCGGAATAATTGCGGTTTCGTCGGCTCTCAGGCCAGTGACGCTTCCACCTGCGCCGAGGTTTGCTATGGACCTTGCAGGGTTTTCCGCAGTGCTTCTGGCTAGGCACGCAATACTACCTTCGGGCCTGACGGTGAAGCTGATGCCTATTACGGTCATTCTTACGCCGGTTATATTTGGTAGGGTGCCAGTGAAACCGCCGTAGGTGAGGTGCCACGGGAGCGTACTCGTTAGGATTGTGGTTGATCCGCCGCTGCAGGTGTTGGCGATCACGCTGTTAATAAAGCCAGTTAGGGCTCCTTCTCTTTTCACGATCGTCCTGTAGTGGAATCTGCCTTCGAGTGTGAGATTGCATCTTGCTGTCCTGCCGCCAGCTATGAATTCAGCCGGAGTCCACACGACTCTGAGAGACTGTTCGTTGACGCTGAGGTTCCTGGCCGAGGTGCTGCCTACGGCCAGGGCCAGGAGCATCGCCGCGGCGAGGGCCGCGAGCACCAGCTTGCTGCGCTTATGCATGAGTTTCTCCCGCTTAGGACCGCAAGCGTGCGATCGCAAATATGTGAGGCATGATCGCGCGGTGGACGACGTCGTTGGCTATGCCGGGCCAAGTTGCGGCCGATACCGTGCGATGTCCGGCGTTTTTGGGCTGGCTCAGCTCCTTTCTTACTTACAGGGATACGGCAGATAGTCAGCTCCCGCTGGCAGTCGCTGCCCGACGGCTCTGCGAGCAGCATCCGAAAACCCCGAAGAAGCACCGCACTCCCCCGCACCCCCAACAGATGCCATCTTACCGCACCTAAAGATGGGGTGTCAACGCCTCAGACCTCCAACTTTGCCGTGCTGTCGGCATTTGCGCCGAGAGCCACAGCTGTTCCTCGCTGGGCCGTGGGGGGATGTGCTGCGGGCCCGAGACGCCGCCGCGTCAGGTCGCCGCGCCGCCATGGGCGGTAAGTGACGACATGGGCAGCGGAAACACAGCCGCGGCCGCAGGGCACCCACGAGCTCAGCTATACCCTCACATCCGAGGAGCACGGAGGGCATCCCCGGCGAGCACCTGACCAGGCCGGCCCCGACCATGAGGGCTTCTTCCGCTCCACAAGCGGAAGATCCTGCCGCAGGTCAAGGCGCGCGCCGCGACCACCTGAAGGACGCCCGCAAGCCGCCTCGCAGCCACCCACCAGACAGTAGGCTTGGAGCATGGCTAGGGGGAAGCCAGAGGGGGATGCTGCCGTGGGCAGCGGCGGCTCGGTAGCGGTGCTCGCCGGCTCGCCGGCGCGGCCGTCGCGGTCGCTCACACCTGGCGAGATCGTGTGGCTCGCCGCGATCCCGGCGGCGGTCCTGGGCGTCGCGGCGATCCTGCTGCTGGGGCCGCCCATCGGGAACGCGCTGCTCGCCCAGCGCGATGTCCGCTTCTGGGAGTCGTTCCAGGCCGAAGTGGCGCCCGAGCCGGTCGAGCAGGGGCGCTTCCTCGTCGCACTGACGATCCCGCTGCTGCTCGCGGGACTGACGCTCTTCGGCGTCCGCTCGCGCCGCCTCTGGACGGCCTCGCGCGCGACGACCGCGCTCGTCGTCGCGGCCCAGCTCCTGCTGGTCGCCTTCGTCGTCTGGGCGCGGGCGGCTCAGAAGGTCGTGCCGGTGTTCGTGCCCGGGGAGCTCGAACCGCTGCTGATCCGCTACTTCACCGTCAGAACCCTGGTGGTCGCGGCCATCGCGACGGCGGCCGCCGTGCTCGTGCTGCGCCGCCCCGGCCTGCGCACGACGCTCCGCAACGCCACGCGCGACACGCGCCCAAGCACGCTCGCCGCCGGCGCCATCGCCATCGTCGCGATCGCCGTCTGGCTGCTGCACGCCTACAACACCGAAACGACGCTCGGGACCACCCACCACGAAGTCTGGTACCACGCCCTCTTCACGCTCGACGAAACGTTCGCGGTGCTCGACGGCCGCTCGCCGCTCGTCGACTTCGCGGCCCAGTACGGCTCGCTGTTCCCCTACGCATTCGCCGCCGGCATGTCGCTGCTGGGCGAGTCGGTCGGCGTCTGGATCGCGCTTGCGCTGATCGCCACCGGCCTCGGGATGCTCGCGATCTACGCCGTGCTGCGGCGCGTCGCCGGCAGCGCGGTCCTCGGCCTGCTGCTGTTCCTGCCCGTACTCGCCACGAGCTTCTTCATCGTCGAGGGGACGCTCGAGAACCGCTACACGTTCGCGACGTACTTCGGCACATTCCCGATGCGCTACGCGGGCCCGTCGCTGCTCGTGTGGCTGGTCGCGCGGCGCCTGAGCGGCGGCGGCGGCGCATGGCCGCGCCGCTGGTCGCTGGTCTTCCTCGCAGCCGGGATCGTCGTGCTCAACAACGCCGACGTCGGCATCCCCGCGCTCGGCGGCACCGTCGCCGCCGCCCTCTGGAGCAGCGCGCGGCTCGAATCCAAGAGCCTCCTCAGGCTCGCGCGCGAGGCGCTGCTCGGGCTTGCCGGCGCATTCGCGCTCGTGGCGGTCCTCACGCTCATCCGCACCGGCGAGCTGCCCCACCTCGAGCTGCTGTTCCGCTACTCGTGGCTGTTCGCCTCTGCCGGCTTCGCGATGTTCCCGATGCCGAGCGTCGGGCTGCACCTCGTCATCTACGTGACGTTCGTCGCCGCGCTCGGCGTCGCGACTGCCCGCGCCGTGCGCGGCGGCGATGAGGACCGGCTGCTGACCGGCCTGCTCGCCTGGAGCGGGGTGTTCGGCCTCGGCGCCGGCGCCTACTACGTCGGCCGCTCGACCCCCGACGACCTGATAGCGATCTTCTTCCCGTGGTCGTTCGCGGTCGCGCTGCTCGCCGTGTGCGCCGTGCGCGGTCTGACGGCGCCGGCGTGGCGCGGCTCGGCGGTGGCCTCGGCCCTGTGCCTGTTCGGCTTCTTCGTCGCGGCCTGCTCGCTCGCGCAGACGCCGACCCCATGGGAACAGCTCAACCGACTGGAGACCAAGAGCCCGCCGTTCCTCGCGCGCGCGCCCGGTCAGCAGCTCGTCGCCGAGCGCGCGAGGCGCGGCGAGCCGGTGCTGATCCTGGGCCCGCTCGGTCACTGGGTCGGCGCGCGGCTCGGCGTGAGGAACGTCTCGCCCTACAGCGGCAGCCTGTCGATGCCGGCCGTCGAGCAGCTGACCGAAACGCTCGCGCTGCTGCGCGAGGCGGGCGGCGACAAGGTCTTCCTCAACCACCAGGACACGACGCCCGAGATGCAGGTCGTGATGACCGAGGCCGGCTTCGAGTTCGAGGCCGAAAGCCCGGACGGCGGCACGATGATGTGGGTGGACGCGCGGCAGCGCTGAGGCGGGGGCGCGGCGCCGCCACCGCCCAGCGGCTCACGGCTTCAGCACGACCTTGATCGCGCCGTCCTGCTTCTTCTGGAAGACCTCGTACATGTGCGGCGCCTCCTCCAGCGGCACCTTGTGCGTCGCGAGCCCCTCGACGTCGAGCGGGTCGTCGTCACCGGTCAACAGCGGCAGGATCTTGTCGACGTATCTCTTGACGTTCGCCTGCCCCATCCGCAGCTGGATCTGCTTGTCGAACAGGTCCATCATCGGGAGCGGGTCGAGCTGCCCGCCGTAGACGCCGCTGAGCGAGATCGTGCCGCCGCGGCGGACCGCGTCGATCGCGTTGTAGAAGACCGACAGGCGGTCGACGCCGCCGTGCTCGATCAGCTTCGCGGCGACCTGGTCGGGCAGGAAGCCCGCGAGCGTCTGCGCGAGCTTGCCGAACGGGGCGCCGTGCGCCTCCATCCCGACCGCGTCGATCACGCTGTCCGGACCGCGGCCGTCGGTCTTCTCGCGCAGCAGGTCGGCGACGCCGTCGCGCGAGGCCACCTCGATCGTGTCGATGCCGTGGTCCTGCGCCATCTTGAGCCGCTCGGGCACGAGGTCGATCCCGATCACCTGCGCCGCGCCCTCGTGCTTCGCGATCCGCGCGCACATCTGGCCGATCGGCCCGAGGCCGAAGACGGCGACGCTGCCGCCCTCCGGCACGGCCGCGTAGTCGACCGCCTGCCAGGAGGTCGGCAGCACGTCGGAGAGGTAGAGGAAGCGCTCGTCCGGCGGACCCTCGGGCACCTTCACCGGCCCGAAGTGCGCCTGCGGGACGCGCAGCAGCTCCGCCTGGCCGCCCGGCACCTGGCCGTAGAGCTTCGTGTAGCCGAACAGCGCGGCGCCCTTGTGCGCCTCGCGCACCTGCGTCGTCTCGCACTGGGTGAAGAGGCCGCGGTCGCACATCCAGCAGTGCCCGCACGAGATGTTGAACGGGATCACGACGCGGTCGCCCGGTCTGATGTGCGTGACCTGCGAGCCGACCGCCTCGACGATCCCCATCGGCTCGTGGCCGAGGATGTCGCCCTCGTCGATGAACGGCGCGAGCACCTCGTAGAGGTGCAGGTCGGAGCCGCAGATCGCGGTGGACGTGATGCTCACGATCGCGTCCGTCGGCTCTTGGAGCGTGGGGTCGGGGACCGTGTCGACGCGCACGTCGCGTCTGCCGTGGAAGGTGACCGCCTTCATCGCCGTGGGCTCCTCTCGCTGGGTCGTCGCTCCCCCTGCGTCCCCGCGATGCGCGTTCGCCAAGCGCGGCGGTCCGTGTGCCGACCCGCGGCCCCGCCTATCGGGCGCTCTCGGCGAAGACCTGCAGCTCGACCTCGTCGAGCCAGGCGCCATCGGGCCCGAAGTCCTGCGGTACGCCGTCGACCTCACTGCGAGCGCTCTGGTTCACCGGGTCGTACTCGATCGACAGCGTCGACTCCGAGCCGTCGGAGACGGCGTACTCGACGAGCCGGTACGTCCGCGTCCCGTCGTCGTTGACCGCCTCGATCGGCCAGAGCCAGCCGTCGTGCAAGCGCATCTGCTCCAGCCAAGCGGCGGCCACGGCCAGCGGCAGCTCGGTGAAGGGCTCCGTCAGGCCGGAGGCCTGCGTGAACTGCCGGCGCACGAGAACGACCGTCCCCTGCTCCACGCGCACGAGATAGAAGTCCCCCTGGCCGGCGTACAGGCGCGGGGAGCCGCCGAGCGCTCCGTATCGCGTGATCAGCGCCTGCACCGGCTTCACCGCGGGGAAGACGAAGATCGCCGGACCCCAGGCGAGCGAGTCGACCGCGATGCTCGCGACGCGATGCTCGGCGAGGTCCTCCTGCGTCGTGTATGAGAACGATCCGCGCTTCTGCGTCGCGGTGACGAGGTGCGTGCACGACCCGGACATGCCGGGCGGCAGCGTGGCGTCGAGTCTGCGCTCGCTGCCCGGAACGCCGCGAATCAGCATCGCGAAGTCCTCGCGCATCCACCGCATCGACTCGGGCGTGCCCGCGCCGGGCTCAGACGAGCAGACATCCGGGGAGCTCGACGGCTGGGCCATGCCTCCGGGCGTCGCCGGCGTGGTGCTCGATCTGGAAGCGCCGTCGGTCCCTGAGTCGCGATGCTCGTCCTTGGCGGAGCCGGATCCCCCTGCGAGCTCGCCGGCGGACGCTTCGTCGCTCGTCTTCGGGACCTCCGACCTATCGACGCCAGTCGCGAGGACGACCGTCGCGACGAGCAGGCCGAGCATCATCACGTAGCGAGCGCCGCTCACCGGGCTGCCGAAGATCGGATTGAAGAGCCAGCTGAGGGGCGGGAACAGGCGCGCGCTCTCGCCGTTTCTCAACACCTCCTCGACCGACTGGCGGTCGCGTCTCAGGCGCTTCGAGAGCCAGGTGCAGTTCGCGATGTAGCGGGAGACCGACAGCTTCTCGGCGTCGATCACGGCCGCCGCGATCCCGAGCTCCACCGGAACCAGGACGATCACGCCGACGCACGCAACCACGGCGAGCGCGGTCGCGACCGGCGGCGGCAGGCAGCCCAGCAGGATCAGCGTGCCCAGCGCGAGTGGGAAGACGCAGCCGAGGAGGATCTCCAGCGCCAGCGAGCGTTCCAGGTTCTCGATGTCCCAGTGGTGGAGCTTGCGGCGGCGCAGATACGAGTTCGGGATCTGCACCGTGGCGAAGACGAGCGCTGCCACGCATGCCGTCGGCCGCAGGCCCCAGTGCACCCACGAGAACGCCCCGCCGCCCAGCAGGCCGGCCAGGCTGACGACGCTCGCCACCAGCTGCGCCTTCGAGCGCCACCAGCTCAGCGCCTGCTCGACCTCCGTCCCTCTCGGGTCGGGGTCCGGGGGAGCGATGTGGGTGTCGGGATCAAGCACGGAGGTCTTCTTTCCGCACCGATCGCTCAGTGCGGTCTGGGCCGGGTCCGTCTCTCATGTGGGGCCGGGACGACGGTTGACTGACTGGTCAACCAACGGCCATTGTGGCACGTTCGAACTTTGGAAATCAGCTTTTTGTCGGGATTTTCGTATATCGGTAAAGGTCTTTCGACAGGCGGACAGAGAAGCTCGCTGTTTGCGGCGCCGGCTGCTTGGCGCACCGGGTCGCCGGGTACGTCCGGCGAGTGATGGAGGAGCGCCGGCCCGAAGCCACGACCCCGCGCGTGACGCCCTACCGAGACGGGCCGTACCTGTTGCGCGGACCGTTCGAGCTGGTTGATCAGGACGGCAACGTGATCGAGACCGGCCGCCGCACGATCGCGCTGTGCCGCTGCGGGCGCTCGCAGACGCGGCCCTTCTGCGACGGCACGCACAAGCTCATCGGCTTCGCGGCGCCGAGCGGGGCGGAGCGCGCGCGCTAGCTTTGCGGGCGCAGCGAGGACTTGCCGCGCGCCCACGCGCCGAGCAGGTGGCGCGCCCAGCGCGCTTCCAGGTCGAGCAGCGCGGCGGCGCCCCACAGGATGTCCGGCGCGAGGTCCGGCTCGGCCGCCGCGAGGCCGCCCGCGAGATCCCACGCGGCGACCTGCTCGTGGACCGCGTCCGCCTCGACGTGCTCGTCGAAGAAGTCGGTCGCCTCGGCGCCGTAGCCGAGCCGGCGCAGCCCGTTGCCGTAGCGGCGGTTCGGCAGCGAGGAGGTCATCTCGAACGCGGCCAGATGGCCGACGATCGCTCCGCGCAGGCGCCGGTGCAGCCCGCACAGCGACATCAGGTTCACCGTCGCGAGCGTGATGCCCGGCAGCCGTGCGACGTAGGCGCCGTAGCGCGGGTCGAGCCCGACCGCCGCCATCACCTTGGCGAACAGCGTCGCGTGGATCCGCTCCGCGCGTCCGCCGCCGTACTCGTCCGTCTGCACCTCGACCAGCGCCGCCTTCGGCGCGCCGCTCAGCCGCGCGAGCGCCCACGAGTGCGGATCCGCCTCCTTGAGCTGGTAGGCGGAGCGGTGCGCCAGCAGCTCGCGCACCTGCTCGCGCGTCGCCTGCCTCTCGGCGAAGCGCGACAGCGGCGGGCCCTCGTCGGCCGCGACGAGCGCGTTCAGCGCGGTGGCGATCTGACGCGGGCCGGACGGCGGCGGCTGCGGGACCGCCTCGCGCAGCGCCGCTTCGAACGCGCGCTCCAGCACGGCGCGGAAGGCGAGCAGGCCCGGATCCCACTCCCAGCCGTCGTCGACCCCTTCGAGCTCGCCGTAGTGCAGCTCGTAGCAGAGGTAGAGCGCGAGCTGGACGTCGTCGTCGGCCAGCAGCGCGGGCGACGGGTCGAGCATCGGCAGCTCGACCGGCATGCCCGGCGCGCAGCGCAGCACTTCGAGCAGGATCCCGGAGACCGGGCCGCGCACTCGCGGCAGCGTCGTCCGTCGCAGCGGCGCCGGCAGCGGGGGCAGCGGTGTGACGTGACCGGCGCTCACGCCTCGCGGGGTACCCGCGGCGGAGCGCTCGCAAGCACGCGCGAGGCGGGGACAGCAACGAGGGAGCCGGGTGTGGACGTGGCGGGGTCGGACGGCAGCGGGTCGCCGTAGCGCTCGGCCATCCACCCGACCAGGCCGCGCACGCCGCGCTCCTGCGCGACCGCGCGCTGGCGCGTCGCGCCGTTGCGCTCCACCAGCGCCTGGGCGCGCGGGAGCAGCGCCGCCGCGGCGAGCTGCTCGGCGACCGGGGCCAGCTCCTCGAGCAGCGCCCGCAGCCGCTCGCGCGCCGGCATGCGCTCGCCGCTCTCCAGGTCCGCCAGCTCGGCGTCGAGCCCGTGGCGCAGCGCCGCGAAGCGGTTTTCCTCGATCCGCCAGCTCGGCGCGACCGGCAGCCGCTCGCCGGCGTCCCAGCGCTGCGCGAGGCGCGCGACGAGCGCCTGCGCGACGAGCACCACGCCGGCCGCCTCGGCGAGCGAGGTCTGCGCGTCGGGCACGCGCAGCTCGAGCGTGCCGTACATCGGATGCGGGCGCAGCTCCCACCACCACAGCCGCGGCTCGGCCAGTGCGCCCGCGCTCGCGCCCCAGCGCAGCTCGGCCTCCACGCGCTCCCAGCTCTCCAGCGCGGGCGGGACGCCCTGGCGCGGCAGCATCCCGCAGACCAGCGGGCGCGCGGACGCGAGCCCGCTGTCGGCACCGCCGTGGTAGGCGCCGTTGGCCGCCAGCGCCGCCAGCTCCGGCAGGTGGGAGCGCAACGCGTCGTGCACCGCGAGCGTGCGCTCGGCGCCGCCGACCGCGACGTGCACCTGCAGGCTCGCGACGAGCTGGCGCCGCGCGACCGGTCCATAGGACCGTTGGATCAGCTCGTAGCGCTCGCCGCCGTTCAGCTCGCCGCTCAGCGCCGCGAACGGGTGCACGCCGGCGGCGGCCGGGCGGGCGATCCCCTCGCATGCCCGCAGCAGCTCGGCGCGCGCCGCGGCGAGCTGGGCGATCGCGTCGGCGGCGCGGCCGGCCGGCGCGGTCGCGATCTCGACCTGCGAGGCCGGCAGCTCGCGCGTGAAGCGCGCGTCGCCGTCGAGCCGCGCGAGCACGTCCGCCGCGCGCGGGGCGAGGTCGAGCGTCGCCGGATCGAGCAGCATGACCTCCTCCTCGATCCCGACCGTGAACGGCTCGACCGCGTCGAACCGCGCCCGCAGCTCGGACGCGGTCGGCGGCGGTTGGAGTCGAACCGTTGCGGGCATGGCGCGCTCCGTGCGCATCATCACCCTTCCCGGCGTCTTCCAACCACGCAGCGACGCGCGCCTGCTCGCCGCCGCGATGCGCGAGCGCAGCCTCGCCGTCGGCGCGCGCGTGCTGGAGCTGTTCACCGGCAGCGGCGCGATCGCGATCGCCGCGGCGCACGAAGGCGCGCGCGAGGTGACGGTCGTCGACGTCTCGCGCCGGGCGCTCGCCAGCGCT
>Ga0126310_10000772_pt1 | contig 11623 bp, 13 predicted proteins | sample Plot60_FD_92540 | JGI IMG/M metagenome (GOLD analysis project Ga0126310, IMG submission 92540) | Serpentine soil microbial communities from UC McLaughlin Reserve, CA, USA - Plot60 | ecosystem: Environmental > Terrestrial > Soil > Grasslands | place: USA: UC McLaughlin Reserve, Lake County... | reverse complement strand
CCTTGCGGGAGCGGCGGCTTATGGAGCACCTAGTGTGGACCACCGGAACACAGAGATTCATCTTCTGGGATCTGCGCCCACCCAGCGAAGTGCTGCGGAGTAGGCTACCCGCAGACCTTGACCAAAGGAGTGCGCTGGGACTCATGAAGGGCGATGCAGCAACTCTCATGTCCAAAATCGTAAGGGATCCGGAAATGGAAGTCGTGGTGGGGGAGATGCTCGATTTAGGACCGAACGACGTACTGGGGCCGATCTTGAGCGGGTCCTACTTCAACCAGTGGTGCGAGTGTCCGCACTGCGGAAAACTGGGTATCGCTCCGGAGGGCGAAGCGCAGTTTTGGAGTGTGGGTGTGTTCCTACGCTACCCATCTTCTCGGTGCCTTTTGCAAAGGCGCGGGAGATTATCGACTCCTACAATCCCTACTACGGCGATGATTCGCCTCGCCTGATGAAGGCGTACATGGCCGCTCGCCAGGCACGCTTTGAGTATCATGAGCGTGCACAAGTGTACGAATTGCAGTCCAAGCTGGATCGCATACGGGAAGTGCTGGACTCGGATGAGACGGAATAGAATTCCGCCCTTTTCAGCCGACCGCCAAAGGTGGAGATAGCCGATGTCGCGCCCAGCCACAGGAGGCGCTCAGGAGGCCGGAGAGCGCGTGGCGTGGTGGCGGAGAATGTTCGGTAGGTGAGGAGTAGGAAGTGACAGAAGACTTTGACACGGCTGTACGGAGCATTCTCGGCCAACTGGTAGAAGCACGGGAAGACCAGAACGACGCTGATAAGCAGCTCCACAACTACAGGGCAGCTAAGACACCTCCCGAAGTTCCCAACGAGTTCGAGGACGTGGATGCCTTCCTCGACTACCACCACCGCAGGCAGAGCTACGAATATTATCTTAGGCAACACGAGAACGCCCTGAACAAGGCAAAAAAGGAGTACGCGGACGCTGCCGACCAGCTCCGGCTTTTCCTGCCCGATGGTGTGCCCTTGCGTTACACCTACGAAGGCGACCGGAGCGAGTTGTTTAGCACAGAGTACGTCATCGTGCGCAAGCAGGGTGAAATTGTCATCGAGCGCCCCAGCAGTACGGCTAGTTAGCTGCGGGGAGCCAAGAAGAGTCCCAGGCAGCGGTTGGAGGCGCTCAGGAGGGCTCTGAGGGGCTTTGCTGAACTGCCAGCCACCACAAGATCGGCGCACCCGATCAGGAAGGCCCCCACGATAGCTATGAGGTGTGCTTGGCGAACCACAGCGTATCCGCCTTTTGCTTGTGTCTGCTGCGACTAACACCTCGGAGCATGCCACACGACGAAGCTAGGCGCATCTCTATAACGAAGGCTTATCACCCAGCGTCCGAGAAAGTGTGTTCTCGGACTTCGCATCTAGGATCCTGCATAACTCCGCCCACGTAGAGACGGACATTGCCGATTCCCCACCCCCGGCCACCGGAGATCCCCCACCCGGCCTCAGAGGAGCCCCGGCGCGTGTCGTGGTGGCGGCGCTGCTTCGGGTAGCCCAAAAAACAACTGCTTGATCGGCGAGGCAAAAAGGGCCACCCCAGTCCTTACTCTTAGGATCGAGGCAGAGTGTCTTAGAGCGGCGATTTCTAGTTTAGCCTAAGCCTGGCCCGAACAGCGGTGGCGCGTACGTCGCCCTAACGTCGGGCTTCGATCTTGCACTTGTCGAGGAGCCCGATGGCCTTCTTGTAAAGCTCCTCCTCGCTACGGGCGTACTGACCGCCCTCGCAGCCTTTTTTCTTGTTGTTGCGGGTCCTCTGCATCACCATGAGATCACTGCCAACCACCAATCGCGCTCGCCTGACAAGAGGCTACACGTAGCAGCTCGCATGTAGGTTACAGGAGTGCAACATCTCGGTAAGAATCTGGTAACGCAAGAGAGGGTCGATGAGGAGCGCAAGAGGGCCAACCGTTTGGAGAAGGAGCTAAGGGAAGCAAGGCAGCCGTGGCGGCGTAGAATGTTCGGAGGCTAGGAAGAGTTGTGAAAGAGGATAAGTAAGTGACGGCACGCACACTGGGGGATCTTGTCCTGGGTTTTCACTTCGCCTTTATTGTTTTTGCGGTCCTAGGTGGCTTCCTTGTACTTTGGAAGCCTTGGATCGCCTGGCTTCACCTCCCGGCGGTCCTATGGTCTGCGTTCGTGAACCTTTTCAGCCAGGTTTGTCCGCTCACTCCACTGGAGAACAGGTTTAGACACCTAGCAGGGCAAGCTGGCTATGAGGGTGGATTTATCCAGCACTACATCGCTCCACTGGTCTACCCAGGCGTGATGCCTGAGCGATGGGGGCAGATATCAGGTTCTTTGGTACTTATCTGGAACGTTCTCGTCTACACGCTCGTGGTGACCCAGAGGCGAAGCGGCCCCCTCAGAGCAGCGAGAATCCCCTACATAGGTAGCCGGCGAGTCCGAGAGGGCAAACGCCCGGACACAGAAGGCGCTCAGGAGGGCGGGGAGCGTGTGTTGTGGTGGAGGAGGGTGTTCGGCGGGTGAAGAACGCAATATGAGCGAGACGTCCTTGAAGGACAATCTGGGCATCCTCGCCGAACAAGTTGTTCAACAAGTAGCAGCAGACGACCGCCCGTTGCACTACTTTGCTGGCGCGATCGCGCTATACGTCATAAGGCGCGACCAAGTAATTACCGAGCTACCCGCCTTCGAGGACGCCCAGGCAGCGTTAAGCGCATTGCCGATAGTCCAGGAGCGCTACGGCCCTTCACCTGACTGGGAACCTGTGTGGGAACAGTTGGCCCTGCAGTTCGTCTACGGGTTCCTCGACAATCTGTCCGAACCGACCTTCGATCCGGGCGTCTTCGAGACTTCGTGGGAAGCGTTCTGGGAAGAGCTGTCAGAACCCGAGTGGACCTGGCTGGGCTTTCTATGTTGAGAATGGAGAGGGATCTGTAGCAAGGTGACCTAGTTCCGCATAAGCGAGGAGCTTATGCAACTCAGATGCTACATACGGTTCCTGTGTCCCTTGTCTACTGCGAAGAGCATACACCCAGAAATCCAATCCCTTGTGACCCTCAGCAATAAACTGATCGTCATATTTACGTGTATAGAATGGGATTCGAATAAAGCTAGGAATATGGGCAACGAGTGCGACGTTCTTCACTCCGTATAACGGACTTTGAGGGCTTGCTACAGTTTGGTAAAAGCTCTTCACTTGGTCAGCGGTGTGACGAATCGGGTGGATGGTCCCCTCTTCTTCAACTACTTGGTCTATGATGACAGCTTTTTCCACCGGCAGCCTCAACGTCTGGTTCCGAAGGGCTTGGCGTAACATGTAGTTTTCGAGCGGAATCCCGTTGTATACGAAAAGTGGCCCAGACGTCCTGATATTCTCTACTGTAACGTCTTCTACGCTAGTTTTTGGCCTGCGGTGTTCTGCTAACCTGGTGGCTGTTACTTCAGCTACAATAGCCCTTCCGGCGCGGATTCTATCGCGGTCCATCCAGCGCATCCATTCCTCTTGTCCGGGTTTCAGCTTGTCGTAAATCGTGCCTGGACCGCTGAATACCAACACCGCATCGATAAGAGAGGGAAACATGCGCTTGTGGTTCTTGGATACTTCCTCCAACCGCTGCACAATACGGAGTGCTTTTTCCTCTAAGGCTTGTGAACCGATTGACGTTTGCTCATACAACTCCGTGCAGACTCCCCATCTTGGCAGGTACGTTATCGGTGAGGCTTTTATTTCTTTATGCTACCTGCTATATCACTCATCCGACAAAGGGTAAGGAAGGTCCCGGCGCGGAGGGGGATACTATTACCCCTGCCCCCACAGGGCAGCGAATCCCCACGAGCAGCCCGAGGACGGCTGAGGGTCGGCCCATGACGGAGCCATCTACTGCCCGTCCGTGGGTGGCGCTACACTCCCACGGCGGACGGCGGGGTCACCGAAAGTCTGCATAGCCCCGATCCGAGGGGCCAGGGCTATGCCATATTCTCAAAATTCCACCGAAGACAGCCACTCTCAAGGAGCAAATAGGGGCAAGAGAAGACCTCAGAAGAGCCCCTGAAGGTTGCAAACGATATGCTTGTGAGTACAATCCCCTACGCAAGCTGATAACTGAATATAGGTAGCGGCTAAGACGCTCGTCCTAAATAGCTGGGCACTTGGGGCGGGCAGAGCCAGTAGTGCAACCGGCTACGCGGATCGACCACGATCTGGCAGCCGGTTACTTTTTTGGAAGGAGGAAGCGTAGATGAGCGAGCAAGCGCAAAAGGTAAGGAACGAAGCCATTCCAAAGTGGGCCGAGGGGCTCTACTACAACAAGGGACTCTTCTCCGAAGCGCTCATCTACCACAACGATGATGCTCTCTACTTCGAGGTCAGAGGCAAGGATAGCGGCATAGTGCGTTTCTCCTTCGAGATGCTTGAGACCCTGAAGGTAGTAGTGGAAGAAGAGAACGAAGAGTCGCCGCAGTAGCGAACAAGCCTAGAATCTAACTTCCGAGATCTCTGCTGCTCTATTCACCCAAGCGCGTGGAAGTAGTGTTCTAGGATGCCATATATAGCATCCCGCATAGCCCTGCCCGCATAGGGCCAGCGATCCCCGCTACAACGCCAATAAAACCAACTACGTTGTAGATGAGGCGGATATGGCCTTGGTGCGGCGTATCTTCGACCTCTTCGCTCAAAACCATCCCATTAGAAGGGTCAAAGCCATCCTTGAAGAGGACGGTATAAGACACCTAACGGGAATACCTCATGGTCCCGGCTAACCCTACGGAAGATGATCCTTTCTGACATATACAAGCCGCATACCTACTCTGACCTCGAAGAGTTGTCCAGACGAGGATTTCTCACGAAGAGGGTACTTGGCAGTCTAGACCCTAACGAGGTCTATGGGGTATGGTGGTACAACACCAAACACCGCGACAGAGAACGCAAAAAGGTATCTAATCGACCGGAGGAAGAGCATATTGCCGTGCCGGTTCCTGACGCTAGACTAGGTATAGAAGTAGTCACAGCGGCTAGGACCGCCGTAATGAACAACATCCGCGCCACACAGGCGGTCCACCGGGAGCACTGGGAGCTTTTGGGACTCTCCAGCTGTGTTTGCGGAGAGAAACTTGGAACGCACACTGTACAGAGAAGAAACGGAGCGTATGCCCACTATTACGTGTGCACCCGAAGGCGTCACGACAGGTGTGTATGTGAGCACGCCCGCTATCACAGAGCAGTGCCGCTTGAGAAGCGCATCCGGGCTTACACCCGCTCGCTTTTGCGTAGGCCCGAGATCATCACGGAGCAAACCGAAGCCTACATCGCCTCCGAACGTGACAAGCGCCGCAGAGACCCTCAAACCGAAGAGGCTGCCCTCCGAGCCCAACTTGAGAAGCTGGCTACGAAGCGAGCACGCTACCTTGAGCAGCACGCCGAAGAATTGATCACCACCGAAGCTCTCAAGCCGCGCCTAGCCGAAATTGACCGTCAGCGAATCGGTGTAAAGGGTGAGATTGCTATCCTCAAGGACCGGGAGAGCCACTTAAAGAGTCTTGAGAAGCTGGCCCGCGATTTCGTCCTTGATCTCCCCGACCTCCTCAAAGATCTCTCAGAAGACGCCGCCGCCGATCTCTACCGGGACGTTTATGAGAGACTGGGTTACCAGCTCGTGGTACCACAAGGATGGGCGCATTGATATCTACTTCGGGGTAAACGGAGAGGCCCACGTTCATGTGGCGGACCTCGAAGCTACGCCTACTCCACCGCCTCCGCCAGAGGACCCGGTGTGGGATACTTGGCAAGAAGGTGATCCAATACCGGAGCCTACCGGGGGAGATGTGTTGGAAATATGTTACTCGACTACCTGGTCATAGCCCTCTACTTCGCCGTGATGATCGGCGCCGGCTACTGGGGCCTGAGAAGGGCCCGTAGCGCCGACGACTACCTGGTCGCAGGGCGGCGCCTCGGTCCCTTCATGTACATCGGGACTCTGAGCGCGGTCGTGTTGGGCGGCGCCTCGACCATTGGCGGCGTAGCTTTAGGCTACGAGAACGGTATCTCGGGCATGTGGCTCGTCTTCTGGATCGGCATGGGCGTCATAGCCCTCGGCATCCTCATGTCCACCCGGCTCTCGCGCCTCGGCGTCTACACCGTTTCCGAGATGCTCGAGAACCGTTACGGGGCGGCCTCGCGTCTGATCAGCGCGATCATCATAGCCGCCTACGCACTCATGATCGCCGTCACCTCCACCATCGCCATAGGCACCGTCTTCAACGTCGTCCTCCCTCTCTCGCCCAGCGTGGCCATACTCGTCGCCGGGGGCATCGTCGTCGCCTACTCGGTGGCAGGAGGGATGTGGTCCATAACCCTCACGGACTTTTTGCAGTTCCTGATAATGACCGTCGGCATCTTCTTCCTCCTGCTACCCCTCTCCATCGCCGCAGCAGGGGGCTTCTCCGGGATGCAGGAAGCATTGCCCGCCTCCTACTTCGACCTCACGGCGATCGGGTGGCAGACGATCTTCACCTACTTCCTGCTGTTCTTCTTCGGGCTTATGATCGGGCAGGACATCTGGCAGCGGGTGTTCACCGCGCGCAGCCCCGAGATCGCGCGCTGGGGCAGCGTCGCCGCAGGCGTCTACTGCCTGCTTTACGCCCTCGCCGGCGCCCTGGTTGGGACCGCGGCGCGGGTGATATTGCCCGACCTCTCGACGCCGGACAACGCCTTCGCCCGCGTGGCGAGCGAGGCCCTCCCGGCTGGTATTACTGGCCTGGTCCTCGCTGCGGCGCTCGCAGCCGTGATGTCCACCGCCAGCGCCGGCCTCCTCGCCTCCTCTACCATCCTCGCCAACGACGTCTACGCAGGTTTCATCGCCCGGGGTGAACACAACAGGGTGCTGATAAACCGCGTGGCCACCCTGCTCGTGGGCATTGTCACGCTCGTGATCTCGCTAATAGTCAGCGACGTGATCGGGGCGCTCACGGTCGCCTACGACCTCCTGTCCGGCGCCCTGTTCGTGCCCATAGTGGGCGCCTTGTTCTGGAGGCGCGCAACCGCAGCCGGCGCCCTGGCTTCCATGGCCGCGGGCAGCGCCGTCGTGGTGATCTTCATGGTCGTGGACGGCCTGTTCGCGAACACCCCGATCATTTACGGGATCGCGGTGAGCCTCGTCGTCTTCGTGGTCGTGAGCCTGCTGACGCCAAAGCCCTCCGACGAGCATATGACGGCCTGGGAGAACAGGCTCAGCGGGTCCGGCACCCCGCCGTAGCGGCGGGTATACTGGAAAGCATTAGACCGATGGGAAGAGGTGCCGAAGATGCTTGAGTCGACGAGGATCAAGACCGAGATACCGGGGCCGAAGAGCCGGGCTTTGATGGAGCGGCGGCACCGCGCTGTCTCGTCGGGCGTCGGCATCGCGACGCCGATGGTCGCGCAGGAGGCGAAGGGCGCGCTGCTCACCGACGTGGACGGCAACACGTTCATAGACTTCGGCGGCGGCATTGGGGTGATGAACGTCGGGCACACGAACGCGCGGGTAGTCGAGGCGGTCAAGGAGCAGGCAGAGAGGCTCACCCACTCCTGCTTCTACGTCACCGAGTACGAGCAGTACATCGAGCTGGCTGAGAGGCTCAACGCTCTGGTCCCCGGGGACTTCGAGAAGCGCTCGTTCTTCATCAACTCCGGGGCTGAGGCGGTCGAGAACACGGTCAAGATCGCGCGCTACTACACGGGGCGGCCCGCGGTGATCGCCTTCGAGAACTCCTTCCACGGCCGCACGATGCTCGCGATGACCCTCACTGGCAAGACCGACCCGTACAAGAAGGGCTTCGGGCCTTTCGTACCCGAGGTCTACAGGGTACCGTCGCCCTACGCCTACCGCTGCCCTGCGGGCAGGGACTGTTCCGGCGGTTGTCAGGGCGACTGCTTCGCGGCGATCGAGAGGGCGTTCGTGAGCACGGTGCACCCGAGCAGCGTCGCGGCTATCATCGTCGAGCCGGTCAGCGGGGAGGGCGGCTTCATACCGTTCCCGGACTTCTACCTCCGGCGGCTGCGGGAGCTGTGCGACGAGCACGGTATCCTGATGATCGTGGACGAGGTCCAGACAGGCTTCGGTAGGACGGGCAAGATGTTCGCCATCGAGCACTCCGGGGTCGCGCCGGACATCCTCGCGACGGCCAAGAGCCTGGGCGGCGGGCTCCCGATAGCCGGGGTCACAGGGAAGGCGGAGATCATGGACTCCGTCCACGTCGGCGGCCTCGGCACCACCTACGGCGGCAACCCGATAGCCTGCGCAGCCGCCCTCGCCGTGCTCGACGCTTTTGAAGAGGACGACCTCCTCGCACGTGCGAACGTCGTGGGCGAGCGCGTCATGGCCGCGATGCGCGAGATACAGGAGAGGCACCGTGACTTCGTCGGCGACGTGCGCGGCCGTGGTCCCATGGTCGCGATGGAGTTCGTCAAAGACGCCCAGAGCCGCGCCCCCGACAAGGAGCGGACAACGAAGGTGATCCAAGGAGCCCTCCAGGAAGGGCTCCTGCTCCTCAGCGCGGGCCAATACGGCAACTGTATCCGCACACTCATGCCCTTCGTCATCACCGACGAGGAACTGGAAGAAGGCCTCTCCATCCTGGGCCGCGCCGTAGATGCCGCCGCTTGACGGCCGGGCGCAAACTCATTGATTAAAATGGTACGGGCCGCAAGTCGCGGCCCGTATTCTATTGAGGGGATGAGCCGAGCACTGTGTCAACGCTAAGAGTCAACTCGGGCAGCGCCACGGACTCGATCGTTCCCCCTCGCCGCGTCCTCTCGATGCCCTGGTAGCCATCCCCGGACGGGTCGGTATGGCGCTCGATGACCTCGTGTGAGACGTCCACCATCCAGACCTCCTGGATGCCCGCCCGCGAGTAGAGCGGCAGCTTGACCCCGCGGTCGTAGGCGAGCGTCGTATCGGAGACCTCGATCAGGAGCAGTACGTCCTCCGGCATGGGCAGCGATTCCCTGTAGTCCCTGGCACGGAGCACCGTGAGATCGGGTTGCGGTTCGGTGTGCTCGTCAAGCCTCACCGGGTTCTGCACGCTGACAATGGCCGCATCGCCGACCTCTCTCACCAGAGACCGGGTCAGCTGGTTGACGCACGCGAAATGCCTGGTGCCTATGGCGGCCATCTCGACGATCTCACCCTCGATGAGCTCCACCCGGTCGTCCTCGTGGAGTATCCCGGCCTCGCCCATGCGGTGGTAATCGTGGACGGTGAAACGCCGCCGTGTAACCTCTTGCGTCTTCGTATCCACGAAAGCCCTCCGGTGGTTCGCTCCTCTCAACGAGGAGTATACCCGGGTGAAACCGTGCTCCCGCGTAACTTTTCGGATTCCTCTACTTTTCCTTTTGCAGAGGAGTGATCTGGAGCACGAGGTTACGCCGACGGGTGCTTCCCGGTACGGATATCTCCTGCCCGGCGCCCAGAACTCTACAGGGGACAGGTCGCTAGATTTCTTCCCAACTTCTAGCGGCTTGCCGTCTTGGATTCATCGCTGATTCATCGTCGTCTGCTCTGATGGCTTGCGTACCGTCCATCTAAAGAGAGCCTACAGGAGACATACCCAGGGAAAATGCACTCTAGTTGACCAAGGAAACTCCAGGGGAGAGCACACGCTGTGACACGCGTCCTGATCGTCGACGACCATTATGCCTTCGCGGAGATGCTGGAGCTCGCGCTCCGTCCCGCCCTCGCCAAAGACCCAGGGGCCCCTGACGACTACCCGAGGTTTGTCCGCGCCACCTCGGTCGCCGAGGGCTTGCGGCTCGTCTCCGAGGACACTCCGTTCGACCTGGCGGTGGTCGACCTGATACTCCCTGACGGGGACGGGACAAAGGTCGTGCGGGAGATCAAGAGGCGAAGTCCGGGCACGCCGGTGGTCGTGCTGAGCGCCAGCGAGCATCTCTCCGAGGCTCTCGCAGCGGGGGCCGACGAGGTGATATCGAAGAGGGCCCGCCTCGCGGAGATAGTCGCCTCCCTCGCGCGCCTTTTAGGGATTATGGACCAGTCAGGTTCCCAGGATGCCTAGCATCGCGCCACCCCTTCCATTGGTTGGCCGTGAAGTGGCCCGAGCATTAGCAGACGATTGCGGGGCTTCGCCTCGTTCGGCGGATAGGAAAAGGGCCGGGATCCTACGGCATCCCGGCCTCTCGCTTTGTCGCAGAGCCTTATTGCTCCTTAGCGTAGCGCTCCGCCGTGACGCTGGACATGTCCACCGAGACAACCGGTTCGTCGCCCACCACCCATGCGTCATGTCCGGGAGGGATCACGTATGCGTCACCGGGGCCAAACTCCTCTGTGCCGTGGTCCAGCCTGACATGTAGCCGACCCGAAACATGGTAACCAGTGTGCAAGACCTGGCAACTGTCGGTTCCCGCTATGGGCTTGACGTTCTCCGACCACCTCCAGCCGAGCTCGAGCACGATTCGCGAAGCGGTGAAGTCGTCGCCGAAGGTAACGACTCCCACCTTGCCGTTCTAGAACGTCCTGGTCTCGTTTGGGGAGTCTTGGCTCTTCCGCTGGATATTCCCTGAGGGCATGCCGTCTCATCTCCTTCCTGTAGGTACCCTTGGCCAAGAGTGGCTATGAGGGACGTAGGATGCTTTAGTAATTCTGTCCCGAATTTAGAAGAACACCCCTACCACACACTCGGGTGAATAGGGCAAGCAGGGCAGCGAGTTCCCAGGATCCTCCTTCTCCCGCCTATACGCCAGCGGGTTAGCCTTTCAACTCTGAGCATGATGGTGAACTAATAGGAGGGTGGCTCAGCTCCCGGCCTGCTGCTGCGGCTCAGGGATGGCGCCTATCTGCTTCATCGCCCCTAACAGATCGTACTCGGGCCACTCCTCAACCAACTTGCCACTCTCGTCGAAACGGTCGATGTTGATGCCCGTCATCTCAATGCGCTTGCCACTCCCAGGGATGCCAAAGAACTCGCCCTGGTGGGTGCCGCTGACCGTGTAGCGGCTTACCACCTTGTCCCCTTCCGCTATCTGGTCCTCTACAGTGTAGGTGAGGTCGGGCACAGCGTTGCGGAAGTATTCGATCTCATCCTTTATGGTGTCCGCTCCCCTTATCTCTCCCGATTCGCTGTTAGGGTCGTAACAAACGAACTCTGAGTGGAGGACCTCGTCGACAACCTCTACCTTGCCCTCACCGAAAGCCTCCTCCAATACACGGCGCATCTTTTCCTTGTTCTCTTCTGTCGACATAAAGCTCGTTCTCCTTTCCCCAGGGCGAGGTGATCATCCTCGTCTTAGGTTAGCTGACGCGTCACCCTACTCCTCCACTCGGGGCGGCGCATCCCCTAAATGAGCTAGTTTGCGTTAAGCGTTATTAAGCTTCTTCGATGCGAGCTGTTGTGGATCAGGCAACCCGCAAGCAACCTTCGGAGAGCTCATCACAGGCCAAGTCCTGGGAACGCTATCCTTCCACTCACTTCGGTGAAAGGCCACGAAAAAAGGCCGGGGTCCCTTGGGACCCCGGCCGGATCCTCAGCGTTCCTAGATCTGCCATGTGTCAACCTAGAATTCTACGGGCAACCCTCTCAGGCCGCGCAGTATCATGCCCGGGCGCCAGCTGAGGGATTCAGGAGATCCTTTGAGCCGCAGGTTTGGCAT
>Ga0126310_10000771_pt1 | contig 11632 bp, 12 predicted proteins | sample Plot60_FD_92540 | JGI IMG/M metagenome (GOLD analysis project Ga0126310, IMG submission 92540) | Serpentine soil microbial communities from UC McLaughlin Reserve, CA, USA - Plot60 | ecosystem: Environmental > Terrestrial > Soil > Grasslands | place: USA: UC McLaughlin Reserve, Lake County... | reverse complement strand
GGTCGGTGTCGATGCTCATGTCAGGCCCCCATCTCGCCCTGCAGGGTGGCGATCACGCCGTCGATCTCGTCGGGTTTCACCAGTACGTCACGAGCCTTCGATCCCTCGGAGGGACCCACGACGCCGCGGCTCTCGAGGATGTCCATCAGCCGGCCGGCCTTGGCGAAGCCGACTCTCAGCTTGCGTTGCAGCATCGAGGTCGAACCGAACTGGGTGGACACGATCAGCTCGACGGCCTGGATCACCAGGTCGAGGTCATCGCCGATGTCCTCGTCCACCTCCCGCTTGCCCTGCTGCGGCGCGGTGACGTCGTCGCGGTACGTCGGCGCCAGCTGCTGCGTGCAGTGCGCGACCACCTGGTGGATCTCCGCCTCGGTCACCCAGGAGCCCTGCACCCGCACGGGCTTGGAGGTCCCCATCGGCAGAAACAGTCCGTCACCTTGGCCGACGAGCTTCTCGGCGCCTGGCTGGTCCAGGATCACCCGGCTGTCGGCCAGGCTCGAGGTGGCGAACGACAGCCGCGACGGCACGTTGGCCTTGATCAGGCCCGTGACCACGTCGACGCTCGGGCGCTGCGTGGCCAGCACCAGATGGATGCCCGCTGCCCGGGCCAGCTGCGTGATGCGGACCACCGCGTCCTCGACGTCCCGCGGAGCCACCATCATCAGGTCGGCGAGCTCGTCGACGACCACGACCAGGTAGGGGTACGGCGCCACCTCGCGCTCGCTACCTGGCGGGACGGTGACCTTGCCCGCTCGGACCGCCTTGTTGAAGTCGTCGATGTGCCGGAAGCCGAAGTTGGCCAGGTCGTCATAGCGCATGTCCATCTCGCGCACCACCCAGGCCAGCGCCTCGGCAGCCTTCTTCGGGTTGGTGATGATCGGAGTGATCAGGTGCGGGATGCCCTCATAAGCGTTCAGCTCCACCCGCTTGGGGTCGACCATGATCATCCGCACCTCGTCGGGTGTGGATCGCATCAGCAGCGAGGTGACCATCGAGTTGATGAAGCTCGACTTGCCCGAGCCGGTAGCGCCGGCGACGAGCAGGTGAGGCATCTTCGCGAGGTTGGCGACGACGAACCCGCCCTCGACATCCTTGCCGAGCCCGACCACCAGGGGATGGTGGTCGGACCGCGCGGTGCCAGACCTGAGAACGTCGCCGAGGGACACGATCTCCTTGTCGGTGTTGGGGATCTCGATCCCGATCGCGGACTTGCCGGGGATCGGGCTCAAGATGCGCACGTCCGCCGACGCCACGGCGTAGGCGATGTTCTTCGACAGGGCGGTGACCTTCTCCACCTTGATCGCCGGGCCGAGCTCGACCTCGTAGCGGGTGACCGTCGGACCCCGGGTGTAGCCGGTGACCTGGGCATCGATGCCGAACTCCTCCAGCACCTGCGTCAGCCGCCCGACCACTTCGTCGCTCGCCCGCGACCGCGGCTTGTGCGGCGAGCCGGCACGGAGCACGTCGTTGCCGGGCAGGCTGTAGACGACATCGCCCGACAGCTCCAGCTGCTCCATCCGCTCCGGGATCGGGGTGTGTGGTGGCGCGACGAGGTCGGAGGCCGTGTCCGCGAGGTCGGCGTCCGCGCCGGTCACCGCGATCGCCTGCGTGGCATCTGTTTCGGTCTGCCCGGCCTCATCCTGACGACGTCGCCGCTTGAGCTCCCGCTCGCTGAGGACGGGACTGTCGTACGCCGGATCGGAGCCGGGCTCCATCTCATGGTCGGCCAGTCTCCGTCGGCGGCTGCGGACGCCGTTCTCCGGCAGTCCCGGCTCGGCGGCCGGAGTCCGGCCGAGCATCCGGTCACCGATGGCGGCGAGCCTGACCGGCACCTGATACAGCGGCGTCGCGGTGATCACGAGGACGCCGAAGAACGTCACCAGGAGCAGGAGGGGGACCACGAGGGACGCGGTGCGCAGGAGATCGAGCAGGAGGCTGGATACGACGTACCCCACGGCGCCCCCCGCGTCCTGGAGGTCCGACGAGTCGCCGTTGACCGGAGTCGGGTTGCCCGCCGCGATGTGAACGGTGCCGAGGACCCCGATCCCGAGCGCGACCCAGCCGATGAGCTGCCGGCCGGCAGGGCCATTGGTCTCGGGGTCGCGCATGTTGCGCCACCCCATCCAGACCAGCATCAGTGGCACCAGCCAACCGACCTTGCCGACCGAGCCGGCTACGACGGTGCGGATCGCCTCGGGAAGACCCCCTGGCAGCTGCCACCAGACCGCCCCGGCGACCACGACCGCGAGGCCGAACAGGAAGAGGCCAACGCCGTCGCGCCGATGCTCGGGCTCCAGGTCGCGCGCGGTGCGGCCGATCCGGCGCGCCACGGCGCCGAGTGCGTGCGCGCCTCCCAGCCACACCGCCGCGCTCCCTCGGCCCACCGAGGTGAACAGCCGCAGGACCGGACCGCGCCCCGAGCGGACCGCTCGGGGCGCCGGGCGTCGGCTGCGCGCCGACGTGCGGGATCGCTTGGACTTGCCCCGGGAGCGCGTAGAAGGCTTGCTCCTGCTGCGCGAACCCGGCCGGGAAGTCGTACGGGTCGCCATGGTGAGGAATCTAGGTCACCGTCACTCCAGTCACACGCACCACACGCCGCGCGTGACCGCCCGTGTCAGAGCCGCTGCTACCTGCGCTCGAGGAGACCTCGGAGGTACTGCGCCTGGCCGAGATGGGCGTTCACCTCGTTCACCACGCTGACCAGGCGGACGCCGACCGTGACCGGAGGATCCCAGGCCTCGTCTATCACCCGGTCGAGGTCGTCCGGCTCGAGAGTGCCGACGTACGTCGCGCTCCGAGACGCGACCGCCTCGTAGTATCCGGCCAGCAGGTCACCACTCACGCGGACCTTGCCGACGTCGCGCGGGCTCATGGAGTACCCGTGCTCCCGCACGTCGAACGGCAGGCCGAACCGTTCCGCCCATCCGTCGGCCACCCAAGCCTGCTCGATGCCGGCGGCGTCGGAGACGTGGTCGTCCTCGATGCGGGTCAGGTGCCACACCAGCCAGGCGATGGAGTTGGCCTCGGGATCCGGGCGCCAGGCCAGGTCGTCGTCGCCGAGCCCCTCCACCAGCTCCGGCATCTGCGCGCGGACCCGGCCCAGCGCGTCGGCGAGGAGATCGCTCACGTTCATGGCGTCACTGTGGCACGGTCCGCCGACGCGGCTAGGTCTCAGGCCTCGATGACCACGGGGATGATCATCGGTCGCCGACGGAGCTCGCGGTTCACCCAGCGGCCGACCACGCGACGCACGACCTGCTGCAGCTGGTAGGTGTCGTCGGTGCCTTCCCGGATCGCGTGGTCGAGCGCGTCGATGATCGGCTGCTTGATGGCGTCGAACGCGCTGTCGTCCTCGGCGAAACCGCGCGCGTGCAGCTCGGGACCGCTGGACACCTTGCCGCTGACGGAGTCGATCACCACGATCACCGACACGAAGCCCTCCTCGCCGAGGATCCGGCGGTCCTTCAGATCGGACTCTGTGATGTCTCCGATGTTCGATCCGTCCACGAACACATAGCCGCAGTCCACCTTGCCGGCGACCTCGGCGATCCCGTCGATGAGATCCACCACGACGCCGTCCTCCGCCATCACGACGTTCTCGACCCCCGTCGCCTTCGCCAGCTCCGCGTTGGCCTTCATGTGGCGATACTCCCCGTGAACCGGGAGGACGTTTCGCGGCCTGACGACGTTGTAGGCATACAGCAGCTCACCGGCACTGGCGTGGCCGGAGACGTGCACCAATGCGTTCCCCTTGTGAACCACGTCGGCGCCGAGCCGGGTGAGGCCGTTGATCACCTTGTAGACGGCGTTCTCGTTGCCGGGTATCAGCGAGCTGGCGAGGATGACGGTGTCGCCCTCCTCGATGTGCACGAAGTTGTGGTTGCGCTGGGCGATCCGGGACAGCGCCGACATCGGCTCACCCTGGCTACCGGTCGAGATCAGCACCTGCCGCTCGGCCGGCAGGTCCGCCAACTCCTTCGCATCGACCATCACCCCCGGCGGGACGTGGAGATAGCCCAGGTCCTGGGCGATCCCCATGTTGCGCACCATCGACCGCCCGACGTACCCCACCTTGCGGCCGTGCCGGACTGCGGTGTCGAGCACCTGCTGGACCCGGTGCACATGGGAGGCGAAGCAGGCGACGATGATCCGCTGGTCGGTCTCGTGGAAGACCCGGTCGAGGACTGGCGAGATGTTCTGCTCGGAGATGGTGAAGCCCGGGACCTCGGCATTGGTCGAGTCGGTGAGGAAGAGGTCGACGCCCTCCTCCCCCAGCCTGGCGAAGGCGCGGAGGTCCGTGATCCGGCCGTCCAGCGGCAGCTGGTCCATCTTGAAGTCGCCGGTGTGGAGCACGAGGCCGGCGGGAGTGCGGATCGCGACCGCAAGGGCGTCCGGGATGGAGTGGTTGACTGCGACGAACTCCAGGCCGAACGGCCCCAGGTCCAGCCGGTCACCGGCCCCCACCTTGTGGTGCACGGTCTCCTTCAGCCGATGCTCACGCAGCTTGGAGTCCAGCAGGGCCAGCGTCAGCTCGGACCCGACCAGCGGGATGTCGCCGCGCTCGCGGAGGAGGTATGGCGTGGCGCCGATGTGATCCTCGTGGCCGTGGGTGAGCACCAGCGCCTCGACCGTGTCGAGACGGTCACGGATCGCGTCGAAGTCGGGCAGGATCAGATCCACCCCGGGATGGGACTCCTCGGGGAAGAGGACGCCGCAGTCGACGATCAGCAACCGTCCGTCGTACTCGAAGACGGTCATGTTGCGACCGATCTCCCCCAGCCCGCCGAGTGGGTAGATCCGTAAGCCTCCCTTCGGCAGTTCGGCCGGTGCGGAGAGCTCGGGATGCGGGTGGCTCAAAGGGTCTTCTCTCTCTTCGTTACGGCAGGGATCACAGAAGCTGCGAAGCCTCGAGGCCCACGCGGAGCGCCGCGAGCTCCCCATCGGTGAGCTGCACGAGCGGGCCGCGAACATGGCGGTTGTCGAGGATGCCGAGCAGCTGCAGGCAGCCCTTCGCGGTGGTCGCGCCGTAGTTGGGCACGCTCATGATCGCGTCGGTGGCCGGCAGGAGGCGTCGGTAGGTCTTGAGAGCGGCGACGGTGTTCCCGTCGAGGAAGTCCTCGATCATCGAGCGGATCGGGCGACCCGCAGCGTGGCCGACGACGCTGATCACGCCGCTGGCACCGTGGGCCAGCCAGCCCAAGTTGGCGGCGTCGTCACCGCTGTACACGGCGTACCCGAGCTGCTGCAGGCGAACGCCGCGGGCGAAGTCGCCGACGGCATCCTTCACCGCCACCACCGTGTCCCCCTTGATCCGCTCGTAGGTCTCGAGGCTGATCTCGGTCGCGGTGCGGCCGGGCACGTCGTACAGCACGACCGGGGTGCCGGTGGACTGCACGACCTGCTGGAAGTGATGGAGCAGGCCGGCCTGCCCGGGCTTGCTGTAGTACGGCGCAACCAGCAGCAATGCGTCGGCGCCCAGCTTCTCCGCCTGCCGCGCCAGCTCGACGCTGTGCGCGGTGTTGTTGCTGCCCACACCGGCGATCACGGTGGCCTTCTCACCCACGGCGTCCTTGACCACGCGCAGGATGTCACCGGTCTCGGAAAGGCTGCAGGTGGGACTCTCGCCCGTTGTTCCACTGACGACCACGCCGTCGTGCCCGTGCTCGATGAGGTGATGCGCGATCGCCGCTGTGCCGTCGAGGTCGACGCCGCCGTCGCCGGTGAATGCCGTGGCCATGGCCGTCAGCATCCGCCCGAAGGGCGCCGGGGACGTCATGAGGTCAGGCTACTCGTGAGCGACTCTCGCCCGGCACAACCTCGCGGTGACGTGGTGAGATCACTGCTCCGGCCGGCCGCCGGTGGTCCGGCAGGCGGCGGCGGCGAGCGCGTGGCCGTCGCGCAGGCATACCTCCGGCGTGGCGTCGCGGGCACGCGCCGCGAGGAAGCCCGCCGCGAAGGCGTCCCCCGCACCCGTGGTGTCGAGCTCGAGCCGGTCCAGCGGGTCGGCGGCCAAGGAAGCGCTGGCCTCGCCGTTGCCCCACGCCGCCTCGCCGGACCCGGCCGTGACCACCGCGGCGCACCCCCTCGTGGCCAGACGTCGCGCGAGGTCCGCGGCCCTACCCGACCCGCCCACCAGAACGGCGGCCTCCTTCTCGTTTGCGAAGAGCAGGGCGCCGCCGGGCACCATCCGCAGGAACTCCTCGGTCCCCAGCATTTCCAGTGGCGCTGCCGAGGCCGCCCCGACCGAGAGCGTCAACCCGGCCGCCCGGGCGGCCGCCATCGCATGCAGGGCGGCGTCGCGCGAGTCGCGCAGCAGCGCGTAGCCCGACACGTGGAGGTGGTCGCCGGCACGGAACTCGTCGGTCGGCACGTCGTGCTCCATGAGAGAGAGGTTCGCCCCTGGGTCGGGGACCATCGTGCGCTCACCGGTCGGTGCCACCAGAACCAGGCAGGTACCGGTCGGACGCATCCGGTCGACCCGGAAGCGGACGTCGACGCCGAGCCGGTGCAGGCTCTCGATCTGGGACTGACCCGCCGGGTCGTCGCCGATGGCTCCGATGAAGGTCGTGGTCTCGCCCACGCGGCTCAACCAGGCGGCGGTGTTGGCCGCGGAGCCGCCGCCGACGTAGGAGATCACGCCCGGGCTGTCGGAGCCCTCCGCCAGCGGTCCGAAGAGCCTGGCGACGACGTCGACCATGAGGTCGCCCAGGCAGAAGAACGTCACGAGCGAGACCGCGCGGACGACTTCCGAGCGGCGTACGCCGACGCGACCTCGGCCGCGAGGCGGGCGTTGGACCGCACGAGTGCGACGTTGGCCCTCAGTGACTTCCCCCCGCTCTCGCGGTGGAATCGATCCAGGAGGTACGGCGTGACGCCCTTGCCGTGGATCCCCTCGCGCTGGGCGGCGCCGAGGCCGGACTCGAGCAGCCGGTCGTGGAGCCCGCGGTCCAGCTCCTCCTCGGCGTCGATCGGGTTGGCGAGGACCAGGCCGACGCTTTGCGTGCCGACGCGGTCACGCGCCGCCAGGATCTCTGCCACCTCGGCCGGTGACTCCACCCGCCAGCCAACCTCGTGTCCGGAGTCCGCGAGGTAGAACCCGGGGAATCGGTCGGTCCGAAACCCAAGAACCCCGACACCGAGCGTCTCCAGGCGCTCGAGCGTGGCGCCTACGTCGAGGATCGACTTCACGCCTGCGCACACGACCAGTACGCCGGTGCGGGCCAGCGTGGTGAGGTCCGCGGACTCGTCGAAGGTCTGCTGCGCGCCGCGGTGGACCCCGCCGAGCCCGCCGGTCGCGAAGACGGTGATGCCCGCCCGGGCGGCCAGATGCGCGGTCGATGCGACCGTCGTCGACCCGATCCCGCCCCGGGCCGACACGGCCGCGAGGTCGCGCACGCTCACCTTCACCGCGCTGTGGTCGTTCGCCAGTCGGTCGAGAGCGGCGTCGTCCAGACCCACCCGGGGCGTGCCGTCGATCACGGCGACGGTGGCCGGGACTGCGCCGACCTCGCGCACGGCCTGCTCGAACTCCCGGGCGAGCCGTGCGTTGTCGGGCCGCGGCAGCCCGTGGCTGATGATGGTGCTCTCCAGCGCCACCACGGCGCGCCCTTCGGCCAGCGCGTCGCGCACCTCCTCGTGCACCAGCACCTGCCAACCCCCTCGGTTCGCCTGCTCAGCTGCTGACGGGTCGGTCGAACGCACGTCGGACCAGCCCGAGCGCCTCATCCTGCCCGATCCCCAGGCGTCGCATGGCTTCGGCGTACGTGCGCGCGGCCACCTTGGCGGCTCGGTCGGCGCCGTCGTCGTTGATGACCGTCCCGGCCCGGCCCCGAGTCGTCACCACGCCCGCGTGCTCGAGCTCGCGGTAGGCGCGGGCGACGGTGTTGCTGGCGAGCTGGAGTTGCTCCGCCAACGCCCGGATGCTCGGCAGGCGTGTCCCGCCGGCGAGCTCGCCCGAGGCGACGAGGGCGGCGACCTGCTGACGGATCTGCTCGTACGGCGGGTCGGGTGAGGTGGTGAGGATCGACAACCGCAGCCTCATCGGCGCTCCCACCAGACCCAGTCGAAGCCCTCGCGCGGCTCTCGGCGTGTCTCCACCCACTCGGCGACGTCGAAGTCCGGATAGTGGGCGTCTCCCGCCGCTGACCCGTGCACCTCGGTGAGCACCTGGTGGGTCGCCAGCGGCAGTGCCCGCTCGTAGACCTCGCTGCCACCGACGACGTAGGTCTCGCCCGGACGCGCGGCCGCAAGATCCAGGGCGTCCGGCAGGGAGTGGGCCGCCAGCACGCCCTCGGCCGACCAGTCGGGGTTGCGGGTGAGGACGATGGTGTCCCTTCCCGGAAGTGGTCGTCCGATGGACTCGTAGGTCGAGCGACCCATCACCAGCACGCCGCCCATCGTGGTGGCCTTGAAGTGGGCGAAATCCTCGGGAAGGTGCCAGGGGATGCCGCCGTGGTCGCCGATCACGCGGTTGTCGGCGTACGCCGCGACCAGCGTGACGCGTGGCCCCGGCGAGCTCGGCGAGCTCGATGAGCTCGACGAGCTCGGTCGCCGGTCGACGTCAGACGGCAATGGGGGCCTTGATGCCCGGGTGGGGGTCATAGCCCTCGACGGCGATGTGGTCGAGGTCGAACGCGTCGATCTCCTTGACCGCCGGGTCAAGCGACAGGGTCGGCAGCGGTCGTGGCGCTCGGGTGAGCTGGAGGAGCGCCTGCTCGACGTGGTTGGTATAGAGGTGGGCGTCCCCGAGGGTGTGCACGAAGTCCCCGACCCCGAGCCCGGTGACCTGCGCGACCATGTGGGTGAGCAGGGCGTACGACGCGATGTTGAACGGGACGCCGAGGAAGACGTCGGCGGAGCGCTGGTAGAGCTGGCAGCTGAGCCGACCGGGGCCGTCCGTCGCCGGCGCCACGTAGAACTGGAACATCGTGTGGCACGGCGCGAGTGCCATGTCCGGGATGTCGGCGACGTTCCAGGCCGAGACGACGTGGCGACGGCTGTCGGGATTGCTGCCGATCTGCTCGATCACCTGGGCGATCTGGTCCACGTGCCGGCCGTCGGGCGCCGGCCAGGACCGCCACTGGTAGCCGTAGACGGGGCCGAGGTCGCCGTCGCTGTCGGCCCACTCGTCCCAGATCGTGACGCCGCGGTCCTGTAGCCACTTGACGTTGGTGTCGCCGCGCAGGAACCACAACAGCTCGGCGAAGACCGAGCGGGTGTGCACCTTCTTCGTGGTGACCAAGGGGAACCCCTGGGTCAGGTCGAAGCGCATCTGGTGCCCGAACACGCTGCGCGTGCCGGTGCCGGTGCGGTCCGGCTTCTCCACCCCGTCGTCGAGGATGCGCTGGAGAAGATCGAGGTAGACCTGCATGAAGCCAAGCCTAAGGGCGTTCCCCGACATGGGCCGGGACGCGCCCAGGCAGAGAGCCAGGCCGGCAGGGTCAGCCCGACACGCCGCGCTCGGCGAGCAGGGCCTCGCGCTGGAACGCGTAGCCCACCATCCACGTTGGCTCGAGCTTCCACATCACGACGTCTCCCCAGGACAGCGGTGACGAGCCGTAGTGGCCGGTCCAGTGGGCGTCGACCGCGGCGAGCTCCTCTCCCGCCAGCTCGACCACGCGTCCGTGGCTGAACACGGCGAGCGCCTCACCGTCGACGTGGGCGACGGAGACCGCCGGCCGCCTCGCCAGGTGGCGGGCCTTCGCCGACGTGCGGCTCGTGGAGAACGTCCATGTGCCGTGCAGGAAGTGACCGTCCATCGCGCTGATCCGCGGCTCGCCCCTGGCGGTCACCGTCGCCGCAGTGATCACCTTCATCGCCGTCAGCAGGCCGGCGATCTGGGCGGCGCTGAGCGTGCGGTCGTCGTTGATGATGCCGCGGAGATGCTCGGTGGCCCGCAGGTGCGAGGCGTCGAGCAGCGCCTGGAGGCGAGCGAGTTCGTCGGCAGTCTCGAACATGCCACAACGCTAGGCGCCGAGACCGACAGTCCCCTTGATCGTGGTTGCCGCGTCGCCACCCACCCAGACCGTGTCCCCTTGCTTGTCGACGTGAACACGGCCGGCGCGACCGAGCGCGGTGCCCTGCGAGGCGACGTACGACGACGGCAGGCGGTCGCCGCCGAGCCATTGCCCGATGCTGGCGTTCAGACTGCCGGTCACCGGATCCTCGAGGATGCCGATGCTCGGGCAGAACGCGCGAACCTCGGCGGCACACTCAGAGCCGGCCGGGTAGGGCCCGACGACGCCGATGTCGAGGCCGCCGAACGCCGACCAGTCGGGCCGCACGGCCAGGACCGCGGCGGCATCTCGCATGAGCACCACCACCCAGCCTGGGCCGTTGTCCCCCCACGACAGGTCGACGACCTCGTCCTCGGTCAACGCCAGCGCAGTGAGGATCTGCCGCCGCTCCTGCTCGGTCACCGGCCCCTCGCGCAGCAGCGGAGGTGCGGCGAAGGCGAGCCGCTCGGCACGCCGGATCCGGAGCAGTCCGGCGCCGCACTCCTGCACCAGCTCGTCGTCCGAACGCGGCACTCCCCCGGCCTCGAGCCACGCGTGGGCGCTGCCGATCGTCGGGTGGCCGGCGAACGGCAGCTCGGCGGTCGGCGTGAAGATGCGCAGCCGGTAGTCGGCATCCGGGTGCGCCGGTGACATCAGGAACGTCGTCTCCGACAGGTTCGTCCACTGTGCGAACCGGCGCATCTGCGCCTCGTCGATCCCCTCGGCGTCGTGGACCACCGCGACCGGGTTGCCCTCGAGCGGCTCGGTGGAGAAGACGTCGACCTGGGAGAAGGAGCGCATGGCCTCACGCTAGAGCGCCCGGCCGCGGTCGCGAGCATTCGGATGAGGGGTGGGAGGTTCCCTGGAGCGAGGGCATCGCGCGTCGATGAGCACTCGGCGACCGAGGAGGCCGACATCGGCGTGGAGCCGTCCCTGACCTGACGTCTTCGTGGCGGGCCTTGGCATGCTTCCCGTATGGCCGATCTCCTGTCGTGGTCACAGCACGTCGCGTCGTGGCGACGGGAGGTGCACGCGATCTACTCAGACGTCCGAGCGAACGCCCACCCGGCCGAGGCTCACGCCGAGTGGGTGGAACGTCGGACCGCGCTGTTCCACCACCACCGGGCGACGCCCCGCCAGCCGGGGCAGGAGCTGCACCATGCGGCGTACGACCCGGCGTACCGGTTCGTCGCACAGATGCAACCGGCGGAGCCCGGGGACTGGGCTCCGGCGACCGGCACCGACGGCGCGGTGCCGTTCACGCGGGCCGGTCGCTTCGAGATCCCGGGGATCGGCGGCCTGGACGTGTGGTGGCTGGGTTCCTACGGCAACGGCATCTTCGTGCCCCTGCGCGACGCGACGGCGGGGAGGACGACGTATGGCGCCGGCCGATACCTCCTCGACACGGTCAAGGGTGCAGACCTCGGACGCGACGGTCCTGAGCAGTCAGCCTGGGTACTGGACCTGAACTTTTCCTACAACCCGTCCTGCGCCTACGACCCCGACTGGGCCTGTCCGCTCGCGCCGCTGGGCAACCGGCTCGATTCCGAGGTCCCGGTCGGGGAGCTGGTCCCGACCAGCGGTGGCTGAGAGGCCGCCGTCCCTGCATCCCCGCAGGCCATGCATCCCCAGGC
>Ga0126310_10000767_pt1 | contig 11646 bp, 11 predicted proteins | sample Plot60_FD_92540 | JGI IMG/M metagenome (GOLD analysis project Ga0126310, IMG submission 92540) | Serpentine soil microbial communities from UC McLaughlin Reserve, CA, USA - Plot60 | ecosystem: Environmental > Terrestrial > Soil > Grasslands | place: USA: UC McLaughlin Reserve, Lake County... | reverse complement strand
TGGGAGCCCAGAGAACGATCAGGCCTCCTGCTGGAATGTGAATTGGTATTATAACCCCACTAGAATTAATGTAATTACTTTTGAATATACACATCCAGATTATGAACATGGTCATGATGTAAAAATACTTAACAGATACGAGCCTTTAGGTGATAGATGGTTTGGCTGCAAAGTAGTAAGCATGGTAAGACCAGACCAAAGTGCACGTGATATCGTTACATACTTCAATGAAGATCCAATTGATCTAGATACAGGTCAACCAAAGAATGACGGATGGAAGAAGTACTTTGAATTCACTCATACTGGTCGAGGATCAAAATATAATATACCTCATACATGGGGTGGAGCTAAAAGTACATGGCGTAATGACCAACTAACAAGTATTGATGTTGCATATATGAATCATAGAGAGATAACTGCATTGAGTAATAATAATAATAGTAATAATAATGGTAACAATAGCAATACTGTCTAGCATTGATTATGAGCATAACAATAGTCGTGAAAGAAGTAATTAAAAGAGTAGCGGTTGAGCATTGGTTTTAATCATGGATTGGATGTTGAAAATACGAACTGATATTCTAGAAGAAGAATTATATCCTTAAATTCTCTATCTCTTACGTTAATAATTTAGATATAGCGATAATGATAATTATATTGGGATACGACCTTTGAAAGGTATGCCGTCATCAGCTATATACTTTACAATTTGCGCATTAATATTCGCAGTACTAATCACAATGCTTCACATGTTTGATAATTATATGTTATTGCCCTCGCCGGTAAAAACAAAAATAGTCCAAGCTGCAGCTGCTTTTTCTCCTGCTTATTCTGAGTCCGAGTCTGATTTTAGCACCACTGCAACTATTATTAAGGTTCAATTGCCTGGCATTATTGCTAACAACAATAACCACACTCCCCCATCGAATCCTCCTTCTCCTTCTTTTGATTTCGCTAATACTTTTAACACTCCAAGTAATAATAATAATAGTAATAATCCTCCCCCTCCTCCACTAACTCATAACACCAGAGCTCGTGCGTCGCTTACAGGACCAACACTCAATGACCCCAATCTAAAGGTAGAACAAATAATCGACAGAGCATTTGACGATCCGACAAGCATGGCATTTTTAGGGCCAAATGACATTTTGGTTTTGGAGAAGGATACAGGAAAGGTACATAGAATAGCGAATGGCAAAGTACTTCCAGAACCTGTACTGGATGTTAATGTTGCTAATCAAGCTGAAAGAGGACTGCTTGGAATTGCCATAGCAAATAATGATAACGGTAGTACGGAAAATGGAAATATCCGTCAGGTATTTCTATACTATACTGAGTCTGGTGGAGGAAAAGATGGTGATGATGCACCTGTCTCTAAAGTTACTCCTACTACAGACACTGATAATGCGACTGCTGCTGCCAATGCAGGCACTCGTGGATTGGATACAGTGCCACCAGCAGGAAATCGTCTTTACAGATATGACCTAGATCTGAATAATAATAATAATAATAATAAACTAACAAATCCCTTATTACTTCTAAACCTTCCAGCTTCTCCACCGCCACAAAGAGCGGGTACTGAGAAAAACCATAATGGTGGCAAAGTACTGATTGGTCCGGACAATAATGTTTATGTAGGCATTGGAGATGTCGCAGGCCATAGAGGTCAATCGGAAAATAATCCCAATGGTACAGCACCTGATGGAACCGGTGGTGTATTAAGAGTTACACAAGATGGTCAAATAGTAGATAATCCTCCTTTAGGTAGCGATACAATACCGCTATCTCTGTACTATGCATATGGTATGCGTAACACTTTTGGAATGGACTTTGATCCCTTAACTGGTGATTTATGGGATACAGAGAATGGTAACACTTTTGGAGATGAGATTAATCTAGTCAAACCCGGATTCAATAGCGGCTGGTCGCAAGTAGCAGGAATATGGGAAGTAGCAGCAGGATCTAAACCTGGACCTGCCATTGGAGCTGATAGCAATAATCCTCCTAAAGGTTTAGTTACTTTTGATGGAAAAGGAGTATATAGAGCACCTGAATTTACATGGCTTCAAACCATTGCTCCTACTGCTCTTAAATTCCTCAAATCTGATAGACTGGGAAAACAATATGAAAATACAATGTTCGTTGGAGATGTAGATTACGGCCATCTATACAATTTTAAACCAAATGAAGACAGAACAGGATTAGCGATATCATCTAATGATGGTCCTCTTGCAGACAAAGTAGCAAATACTCCAGATGAAATGACTAAACAAGCAGGAGTGACAATTGGACAAGGATTTGGCGTAATTACAGATATGCAGATAGGACCCGATGATGGATATTTGTATATACTTACACTTCAGGGCAGCTTATTCAGGATGACGCCTAGTTCTTCCGAATAGAAGTCAAAATCACTGCAGTGCGCTCTCTTTCGTTGCTAAGTGTCTAGGCCTTATCAGAATAATATTTGTGTTTATATTTGTCTCTTGGCTGTTTCTCTATTTCGTTTTAGGCGTAAAATAAGATTTTTAGGAATGAAATGCATAGTAGTGATGATATCTTTGTCTTTCTGTTATTTGTGCAATATGAAAACGCTTACAAAGCCCTGTCCTACCTGCAATAAGCCTACCTGCAAGAACTGTATGAAGGACTTTCCTTTTTCTGACAGCGCTTGCCTAGACTGTGCTACCGGTATTAAGACAGGTCTAGGAGGAACAAGAAAGGACGAAGAGATATTCTGATTTTAGAAGGTCTATAGAGCACGAGTTTGACTGATTTAAATAGAGCTACGTAATGGTATCCAACAGAATCCATACAGGCACAAGGTTCAAGTAATGAGGGTGAACGAAAAGAATGATGAATTATGAGACAACTGTCATATTTACAATTAAGGACAATACGACCCAAGTTATAAAAAAGTACAAATTTAGAGTAAATGGAAATACGTTAAATGAATTGGTACAAAGAGCCCAACTTCTGAAAGAAGAGATTCACTTGACGCTATACGATGGCAAATCGGTTAGTATTGATTTTGAATTAGGCGGAGAATGAACAAACTTTCTAGCAATTTTTTGAACGATAGAGAATATGTTATTTGAATTCATTACGCCAATCAATTTTCGTATTCTTTAACTTGTATACAATCCTATCACTCGCTACCAATGTTAAAATCGATCCGGTTATTGCCAAAATAGCAACCAGCCAGTCTAAGCCCACATGATTATTAAACTCAATATTTCCATTGTTTATCTGAAGCATCTTAGATTCTGGTATTTGTTGCATTTGTAGGTGGTCCATCCACGCAACATTACCTAGTAGATACGGCATTAACAATAAGACAAATTCTATTATCATCAGTATAATCATTACTAACTTCTATTATTTCCTCCATTCTGCAATGAATTCAACAGTTACTTAAATGTTATAATGCAAAAAACGTGGAAAACATCGTATAGGAGTGAATACAATGTTATTCTATAATCGTACGTATGAATCTAGTTATAGAAGACAAATTAGAAAATTATAAATTATATTAAATAGTGTTCTGTTCTTGATGTTCAATAAACATACAACAGCACTATATGCGGCAGTCATTGCATCAGTACTTGTTGCCTCTGTATTCGCTATTAGCTATGTACAACAGGCATTAGCACAGGATAACATGACTGGCGGCGCATCTGGCGGTAACATGACTGGCGGCAATATGACCGGCGGTAACATGACTGGCGGCGCATCTGGCGGTAACATGACTGGCGGAAGCAGCGGCGGCGGAGCCTAGCTTCATCAAATTCATGTGAAATAAAAACTAGTGCTAAATTAAGAAAACAAAATCAAACCAAACCAACTATACTTTTTTTTGTTTTGCTGTTGCATATAACATTTTGTTTCAGAGTAAACCTTTCGCTGCCAAACAAAAAGTAGTAATATAACAGTTAATGCAATGCCATTCAGGTATCGATCCATAGCCACCAAGTTTTTGGTTGGCTGATTTATCTATTTACTCATATATCCACTTTGTAGCGCATGCCATCTACATAATATGGCTTGTCAATTAGAAGATAGTTAGAGTCCTGCGAATTTGATGAAATTTTCGCTCTGTTATTTCTTTATAGAATATTAAGCTAATATAGAATTCCTCAATAAACCACATTCAACTAAGTGACCAATCTGAATATTAGTTCGTCATCACATACTTTGCTTGGTTACGCATATTTTCTGCTCGATGGAAGTGTGAGCCAGATCTAGTACCAAAAGCTAAAAATATCTTTTGCGAGCAACACTTCTCTAAAAATAACAGGTTGAGATAATAATAACACTCATTTCTAGTTAGTTATCTAATACTCGGTTCCTAAACTACCTTTGCATTACTTCCCATTATTCAGTTATTATTGTATAGTGCCGCTTTGACTTTGTAAATAAAATTTTCCTTATCTACTGGCTTCTGAATGACATCATCGTATTTGATCTTCGGCAGAATACTTGATATTTCCTCCGCAATACCCAGAGCAGATACAAAAAGGACTTTGACTTCAGGATTTATTGACTTTAGCCTGCAATAAAGCTCAAGTCCGTTAAGATCCGGCATTCTTACATCCATTATCGCTAGGCTATAGTAAGAACGTTCCACTTGTGAAAAACGCTCTAATGCCTTTTGGGAGTTTGTGAAAGCATCTACATTATAGTTAAGACCAGCGCTCGACAGGAATGTTTTGAATGTCAGAAGTATGTCTGGTTCGTCATCTACTACCAATATATTGTAATTATGTGCTGGTCGATCATTTGAATTGTTGACAATCGATTTACGTTCAGCACCATGTTTATGCACGCTTAATGTTTGGAATTTATTTTTCTTGTATATTAGTACATACACAGGGTATCGAAGTTTAAAGCTGGCTGCAACAGAGTATTCTCCTATCCTTTTGAATTCGTAGCGATCACTTTCAAGAAGTGAAAGCTTTTTTGCGATGTAATACAGATCACTGCCTATAACCATTCCATTTGGAGGCGCCATAGAGTTTATTTTTGCACAAGCATTCATCGTATGACCAAACAAATCTTCAGTTTCCGGGGACGTTGATGATCTTGCCATCTCTACTCTGCCGTAATCGGCACTAATTTTGTAATTCAAAGAGGGTAATCCTTCTTCACGTAATTTTGCATTAATATCGGTATTTGCAGTCATCATAGTAATGCCACATAGAATGACATCTCTAAAAGCAGTTAGATTTTTAATATTAGATGATAAGGGTGATGTCTTAGGGAAATAGTATATCAAACTTGTATCCGTACTCTTAATTATTTTTGCGCCAAAGCTTTGTGCTATTGGAACCAGAGTATTGATAAATAATGAATAATATCTTCTGATTTTGGTCGTATCATTCACTTCAAAGGTAGTCCCGATAGAATCAACCATGGTGACAAAACCTACACAGTAAGTTTGTGATTCACTAGAAAAAGATATTTCATCTTCTGAATCTCGTTCGTCTTCTTCTATCAAGATAACAATAAGTATTACCACTACATTCCCTAATTACTTTACTAAAGGAGACATGTTATGCTATTTAAGACTGATTCTGTTTATCGAGACTGGAGCATGGAAGGATAAGTAATTCCGATTCGATTATTTTTACTTCAATGTAAACAACTTATAATCAAACCTAGTATAACTGCTATGCTGTAATGTTTTAAGTCACAGATGAGCAATACGTTTGTTGACATCGGTGAAAGGAAAAATAGTGGTCCATCTTTATGAGAGCCGTGTCCTTAGATCGAACCCCTTGAAAGATCCACATACACGAGAAGTGATAATATATCTTCCCCCTGATTACTCGAAATCCTATTCAAAAGGCTATGTTACCATCTTTCTACTTCCAGGTTTTGGTAGTCAAGGAAGAGCGCTATTAAACATAGATCCGCTCGGAGAGAATATCGAACAAAGAATGAACCGATTGATCTCACAGAAAAAATGTGGTCCAATGATTCTTGTGTTATTGGATTGCTTTACAAAGTTTGGGGGAAACCAATACCTAAACTCCTCAGCAACCGGTATGTACGAGGACTACATAGTAAATGAGATTGTACCATTCGTGGACAAGAACTACAACATTTCCAAACGAGTAGTATTTGGGCATTCTTCTGGCGGCTATGGTTCTCTGATGTTGGCAATGCGCCATCCAGAGTTGTTTCACGGAATTGTAGACCATGCTGGAGATGCGGGATTTGAATATTGTTACCTGCCGGATTTCCCTAAGGCTCTTAAAGCTTATGCAGAGTATGGCGGTCCAAGAAACTGGCTTGACAATTTCTGGAAAAAATCTAGCCATCATGACAAGCAAGATGGTCCTCCTTTGAATGTATTTGCGATGGCCGCTCATTATTCTCCAAATCCTCAATCAAGGGAAATGGGAGTGGATATGCCATTTAATCTGAAAACAGGTGAGATTCTGCCACAAGTATGGAGGCGATGGTTACGACACGACCCTGTCAGGATCGTAAAGGAGCACAGGAACAATCTAGAGAGGCTTAGATTTATTTACTTAGACTGTGGCTCTGAAGATGAGTTCAATCTACAGTTGGGTGCTAGGATGCTTCATTCGAAGCTTGAAAGCATGAGCATAAAGCATTATTACGAGGAGTTTAATGGTGGACACATGCATACGAACTATAGATACGACCATTCGCTACCAATAACTTATTCTAAGTTATCCTAGACAGCTTCGTGGGAAATCCAGTGTTTCAAATAATTGGGTAGTTGCAACAATGAGTCCTAAGTGACCTTTTGCATGTCTACGGTGGTAGACAAAAATTCTAGACATATCATGGCAAATAATAATAATGATTATGATAATAAGCAGATTGAGGATTTTAGAGTCACGCCTATATCCTGTGAAAAAATTCTTATTACATAGCACGACTGCCATACATTTGATGTCTAGCAGTGCTTTAATGGTAGAACAACAGCAAGATGATAAAAAATATGGGAAAGAAGAGAGTAGAGGCATTTATAATATCTGAAAAAATAGATTCAGTATTATCTTCATTAGAATCCCTAAATCTACAGGTAACGTTCTATGAATCTAAAGGGATGGGAAAAGGAGAAAAAGAAACAGTGAGGTCTGGAAGAGGAACCGGAACTATAAAAATGCCGTATTCAACTCGACGTACTGTGGTTGCTATAGTGGACGAGAACAAAGTACAAGAGACAATTCTTGCTATCAAAGAGTCAGCGACCACAGGTAAAGCAAATGCTGGGATAATAGTCGTATCTCCAGTAGAGGAGATAATCAGTATCTAGAGATTTCACATCACACAATAACAATAGTATTTGGAAAGATTGTCTGCCTATATTCATATAATATGTAGTGATCAGTAAACAAATTTCTCACATTACTATCAAGTGACTCATAACTATTACTATAACCGTATTTTAGAATATAACGTTAAAAGCTGAAATATATGAAAATCAGCTTGTAGCTAGTCATATGAAAGACTTTACCTCTTCTGGGTAAAAATAAAGCGATTCAAGGATATTATGTCCGGTGTGTGTCTTGGTTCGCGGTAAATACCGATTTAGGTTTGAATCAATACTGGATGCTAATAGATACTTCATCGAAGGGGCTGAGAAATAGCTTGTTCTGAGCTTCATATAATAAAATAATGAAAGAATTTAGTTCGCATTAGCCATAACTTGAATACTTTGTACGGAGAGTGTCACGTAGTTTCATGGCTAATTTTTCAGACACATGTTTATGGTAATCATTGAGACTTATGCTGCTCGTGTTAGTAAATATAAAGGGTCCATATACATAATTATTTCCACTAGTTGGTTTGACTGTTTTAAGCGAGCGAAGAATCGAATATAATTGATCATCGAAATCTGCTCCCGTGTTGTGTACATTCATACGTGCTTCTTGCTCTTCAGTTACTTTCTTTAAGATATCCATAATCACTGGTGGGTCCAATTTTCGGAACCCAAATGGAACCGCATCGGGACTTATGCTGCGCTCCATCCTTGTAGAGTCTACATCAACCTTTGTTCCAACTACCAGTGGCAATGGCTTATAGATAGAGTCTAGTTTAAGTTGCCAAACCTCATCAGTATTTGAAACCATAGCATCAAAGAATCCATCCCTCATAGACGATGTTGAAATGACAAAATTCCAATTCTTAGGATTGGAACAATATTTTTCAAATAGATGTCTTGCAATAACCTTGTCTTCCATAATGTCCATAGTGAACATGAGTATCATGACGCACGATAATATGAGAGTTACGTATGAAAATGTATAAACCGTTATGGATAATTTGCCGTTGTTGTCACTATCTCACTAAATGTATTACAATAGGATTACAGCAAAGACATAGCATTAAATTAGAAGCATCTGTGATCGTTTGTTGTTATATCAAGACAGATGCAATCTTGACCTAGTTATTTAGTTTACAGAACTCTAATTATTTGTGCTACTATGCAGATTGTTTATAGCAAGCAATTTCACCCATATCACTTCCATTTCAACTCACTCAAGATAGAATCAAGATCAGATTTAGTTAATCCTATACCCATTCGACCATCTCTTCTTGCAACAAGTCTGGCTTCATCAAAGGCAATTAGAGTGGGAACAGAATTTATTGAAAACCTATCCCATAGGGGATTATCATCATCATTGAGCTTTACCCCATAAGCTCGATATTTTGCATTAGACTTAGAGTCTGTAAGACATGGTAGAGATTCAAACATCGGCTTAAACTTTTGGCAAAAAGGGCACCAATCGGCATAAAACATTAACAGAACTTTGTGTGTTTTGGACAGTACAGTGTCAATTTGATCTGCCTCTAAATTCTCCATAGCTAACGTCAGATCAATAACATATATAATTTATGACTCGAGTATACGATTTAATAACCCGATATGAACTCACCGAATAATAGTAAATGCTCATGAAAAAACTGCATTCCGGCTTATGTGCAACAGAGGATAATCATTAGTAAATCTGATTTAATTGTAAAAAACTAAACTAATCAGTACCCAAATATTTAGTATTATCGTACATTTTTCCTATTCTCATAGATCATGAAATAAAATAATTCAGGAAGTGATTATAATCATTCTTATTATTGACTTTCCAGCTGTTAAGTACATCTTGCCGCCAAAGTTGACATGAATGCCCACCATCTACTACTTGACCACCCGTTCAATTTGTATATATAGATAATACGTAATCCTACTGAATAATAATCGCATGGATCTTACTTCAAACGGCCTTTGTTACTTAGTTCAGATAGAATTTTCATGAGAGTATCATAGTCTACATCTATTTGATTGAGAATAGTTACATGGTCTGTTGTTCTATGTTTTCTAATAAATTTTTCAACCGTTTGCAGTGCCTTTTCATATTTTCTGTCATACATCAATAAAGCAGATATTAGATGGAATCTAGACGTATATCTCGGTTATGCTGACGATTTTTAGTACGTCAAAAAGCCTCTTTCTTCATAACAGCTGAATCAAAGCATTTGTCATTTTCCTATTATACATCACTATACTCCATTAACCTATCTTCACATTTTATACAACACGGTACTGAGCGACCACAAGTTAACTAATTTTTTTTAAACAGAATATGAAAAGACAATAGCCGTAAAAGGATACCAAGGCTAGCAAAGAGACACTTATTACAGAATTGTGATCCAGCCAGCTGTAAATCTGTCCGATTTGCTAGTTGCCAATAGCCGCAATGCCTTTGTCTACGAGTTGGATAAATTCTTTGATTTTTTCTTTCGGTATAACTGCGCCACATGCTTTATCATGACCTCCACCACTTCCGCCCAATTCTGATGCAATGTCATTGATTAGACGGCCAAGATGCACTTTGCAATCCTTTGAACCGCGTATAGAGATTATGTAACAATTGATGTCATCTTTGAGCTTGTACACCATAGCAACTGCTCTTTCAGATATACCCAGTACAGAATTAACAATCATGTTAGCCGACAGGTCCAAATTACTGTGCATATATGCCAAATTGTCAATTTTAATCATTGATTCTTCGATTTTCTTTATTGCATTAGATACTTTTTGTGCCTGTTTCTCAACAATCGAAAATCCGTCTTCTATCTCGTGAGGATATTTCATTTCTGCCAGACTGTCCACAATATTGCATAGAAATTCATTGTTGTGTTGATTCGCAGAAATAATATAAGAAAGTGCAGTAGCCTCAAGCATCAAGAACTGCCTATCGAATCTAGATATGATAGATGATGCAACAGGCCTATTTTCCATATAATCTGTCAAGGCTCCTGCAGCAGCAAAAAAGGCAGCTTGACTCTTAAGTTTCTTTTTGAATTTACTATAGATTTGAACACTGGTGCACTCCTCAATAGTATGAACTAACATCACCCCCATTTTCCTTAGCGCAGCTGCTGTCTCAACTGGTAACTCATGATGATCAATGTATGTCACCTTAGAACCATTTGAAATAATTGTTCCTATAATATCTAAAAACCTCTGTTCATTTCTCTTACTCAACCCTAAATCACATAGAAATACTCTGTCAATTCTTCGTTTTCCCGGGTCGGATACGGCAACTTTTTCTAGGCTAGATATGAGATTAGAATAGTCAACCAAAATAACCGATTTAATTCTAAATGCTGCTTTAATCAAAGCAGCTGACGAAATTCCATCAACATCTTCTTTGTGAGAAATACACACGGCTAGCGACATATTTTAATTAAACATACATAGAACAGTATACGCATACTTAAGCATATGAGATCGCCATCTTCTTATAAGGCTACTCAGGACTGCGCATTGTATATTTATCGTCGTAAATAAAACATACATTAAAGATGAAGACTGACATGTATAAAAGCCCCTTTAAACCAAAGACATAATCCGGTGCTGCAGCTAGATTTCTCAGTAGTCAAATAATGAAGCTACATCAAAACATAAGCCAATCATAAAACTTTAGTTACTCAACATGAGAAACATTCAGCAAATCAATCCTAAAATAATCTGTAAAAATATACATTAAAAATAAAAGTAGGACCGTCTACAACAGCAACGGCTAGGATCAATCAACGAATTCACAAACACACAAACACACATCAACAACTATGCATACTACTTGCTTCTTGTATTCATGACAACAAAACAGCGTAGATCACCAGTATGACACTACATTGTTCTTTACGTGTTTAGAGCAAAGATTTCATTGTTACTTAGTTAGTAGATCAGATTCAGATTTCCACATAATATTCAGGTGCGTTGGGCTATTGGAAATGGCAGGCTGAACACCTCGCCGAAGCTTGATGCTTACACCTCCATCCCATCAACGCCATCTTCTATGGCCGCCCTTCTCCTTACGGAAGGCTGTCTTTTCTCGGGAAAGGCTTCCTCCTTAGATGCTTTCAGGAGTTATCCAAAGCAGCTTAGCTGCTCAGCGTGCCCTGTCGGACAGCTGATAAACCAGAGGCTGCGCTGCCCTGTTCCTCTCGTACTAGGGGCAACTTCCCCTCAGACAACCGCGCCCCTGTCAGGCAGAGACCGACCTGTCTCACGACGGTCTAAACCCAGCTCACGTTCCCCTTTAATGGGCGAGCAGCCCCACCCTTGGCTCCTGCTGCAGAACCAGGATGGGAAGAGCCGAC
>Ga0126310_10000766_pt1 | contig 11655 bp, 8 predicted proteins | sample Plot60_FD_92540 | JGI IMG/M metagenome (GOLD analysis project Ga0126310, IMG submission 92540) | Serpentine soil microbial communities from UC McLaughlin Reserve, CA, USA - Plot60 | ecosystem: Environmental > Terrestrial > Soil > Grasslands | place: USA: UC McLaughlin Reserve, Lake County... | reverse complement strand
GTGATCATCACCGAGATCGACCCGATCTGTGCGCTGCAAGCGGCGATGGACGGTTTTCAAGTTGCCACGCTCGAGGAGACGCTCGACGTCGCCGACATCTACGTCACTGCGACCGGCTGCCGCGACGTGATCACCGCAGAGCACATGCGGCGGATGAAGCACCAGGCGATCGTGTGCAACATCGGTCACTTCGACAACGAGATCGATATGGCGGGACTGGCCGCATTACCGTCGGTGAGCAAGATCAACATCAAGCCGCAGGTGGACGAGTGGCAGTTCGCAGCAGACCGCGCCGAACCGCACAGCATTATCGTGCTCAGCGAAGGGCGGCTGATGAATCTTGGTAACGCGACCGGGCACCCCAGTTTCGTAATGAGCAACTCGTTTACCAATCAGGTGCTTGCTCAGATCGAGCTCTTTACGAAGTCGGAGAACTACCCCCTTGGGGTCTACACGTTGCCCAAGCATCTCGACGAGGCTGTTGCCCGACTGCACCTCGATGCGCTCAATGTGCAGCTGACCGAACTGACGCCGAAGCAGGCCGCTTACCTAGGAGTCGACGTCGGCGGGCCGTACAAGTCAGATCACTACCGGTACTAGATGAAGATCGCGCTCGAGCACCGCACGACCTATCGGTTCGATCGGCCGATTTCGATCGGGCCGCATGTCATCCGGTTGCGTCCCGCGCCATACTCACGGACTCCGATTGAGTCGTACTCGCTCACGATTTCTCCGGCTGATCATTTCATCAACTGGCAGCAGGATCCCTTCGGCAACTATTTGGCGCGCGCAGTCTTCCCGAGCAAAGCCCCCGAGCTCGACATCACCGTCGGGCTGGTCGCAGATATGCGGACAATCAACCCCTTCGACTTCTTTATCGAGGATTACGCCGGAACCTACCCGTTCCGCTATCCGCCCGAGCTCGCCGCAGATCTCAAGCCGTACCTCGATATCTCGCCCGAAGCTCGGGGCCCGATCTTCGACGACTGGGTCGAGGCGACCGCCCCGCCGGCCGATGGGCAACCGACGATCCAGTTTCTCGGGGCGCTGAATTCTGCCCTCTATCGCGATGTTGCCTATTCGGTCCGAATGGAACACGGCGTTCAGACTCCTGATGAGACTCTGACTCGGCAGATCGGTTCTTGCCGCGATTCAGCCTGGCTGCTAGTGACTGCCCTGCGAAACTGTGGGCTGGCGGCTCGATTCGTCTCCGGCTATCTCGTCCAGCTCGCCCCGGATCAGCCGAGTCCCGATGGGCCCAGCGGCCCGAGCGAAGACTTCACCGACCTACACGCCTGGGCCGAGGCCTACATACCTGGCGCCGGCTGGATCGGGCTCGATCCCACCTCAGCCCTGTTCGCCGGTGAGGGCCACATTCCACTGGCCGCAACACCCCATCCGGCGTCTGCGGCCGCGATCACTGGCTCCACCGAGCCTGTCGAAACGATCATGGACTTCTCCAACCGGGTATGGCGCGCCCAGGAGGAGCCTCGGACCACCTTGCCGTATACGACCGCCCAGATCGACCAGATTCAGCGGCTGGGGAAGGCCGTTGACGAGCGGCTGCAGGCGGCAGGTCTGGAGCTGACCATGGGCGGCGAGCCCACGTTCGTCTCGGCCGACGATATGACCTCGGCCCAGTGGACGGTCGCAGCCGATGGCCCCGAGAAACGGCAGCTGGCGCATCGGCTGGCTGCGGCGCTTGCAGATCGCTACGCCAAGGGCGGCCTAGTACAACGCAGTGAGGGCAAGTGGTATCCGGGTGAGGCGCTGCCTCGCTGGCAAATCGGTCTCATTTGGCGAAGTGACGGCGAACAACTGTGGGATGACTCCACCTTGCTGGCCGATCCGCTCGATCCTGCCCAATCAAAACCCGACGCGGCCGCTGCGGCAGAGCGGCTGGCCCGAGCGATAACCGCCGACTTCGGGTTGCCCGATGATCAACTGCAGCCGGCGTTCGAAGATCCGCTTGCTCGGCTCGCCCGCGAGGTCAGCGAGCCCTCCGGCCCACGACCAGCTCTTGATCCAGAACAGCCGGACATGCAGCTGGTCAGTGAGCTGGACAATACAGAGATCGAACCAACAGCGTGGGTGCTGCCGCTGATTCCCTCCTGGTTCGGCGAGGGCTGGGTAAGCCCTGCCTGGAGAACCCGACGCGGCCGCCTGGTACTCATTCCTGGCGACTCCTCGGCAGGATCACGGCTGCCACTCAACGCTCTGTCCTGGACAGATCCCGAGTACGCCGGTGAAGAGTCCTACGTCAGGGCGGGACCGGCACTCACCGATCACGGTGATCAACTACACGCGGTGGTGGTTGATCCGAAAGAAGCGACGGGCCGCACGGCAATAGTTGTCCAGGCTCGAGACGGCTTTGTGCATGTGTTCCTGCCTCCACTCGAGAAGCTGGAGAAGTTCCTCGAGCTCGTACGGCTCATCGATCGCGCAGCAACCGGTACAGGCACCAGCCTGAATTTGGAAGGCTACGGGCCGCCGCCGGACCCCCGGATCAAGACATTGTTGATCACCCCCGACCCAGGAGTAATCGAGGTCAACCTCCATCCCACTTCTAGCTGGGCCGAGCATTCAGAGCTAATCCAGACGCTGTACGGAATCGCCCGCGAACAGCGGCTCTGCGCCGAGACCTTCGCCTTGGATGGACGGCATAGCGGGACCGGCGGCGGCAATCACCTGACTCTCGGCGGCCCTGAACCCGTGCGATCCCCGCTCATCCGGCGTCCGGATCTGCTGGTCAGCATGCTTACGTACTGGCAGCATCATCCGGCGCTGTCCTACCTGTTTTCCGGACGCTTCGTGGGTCCGACGAGCCAGGCGCCACGCGTGGACGAGGGTCGGCCGGAAACCCTGTACGAACTGGAGATCGCGTTCGCCGAGATTGAGGCGCTGGCTGACACCGAACACCGGCCCTGGGCGGTCGATCGAGCACTTCGGCATCTCCTGACCGACATCACCGGCAACGCTCATCGCTCAGAGTTCTGCATCGACAAGCTCTATAGCCCCGATTCGATGCGCGGGCGGCTTGGGTTGCTCGAACTGCGTGGCTTTGACATGCCCCCGCATCCCGAGATGGCCCTGGTACAGGCGCTGCTGGTACGCGCCTTGATCGCTCGGTTCGCTGAAAGGCCTTATTCGGCCCCTCTGGTGCGTTGGGGCACGGCGCTGCACGATCGATTCCTGCTACCTCACTTCGCCCTAGCCGACATTGCTGAGGTTGTTGCCGATCTACGTGCTCACGGCATCGAGTTCGACGTGTCTTGGTTATTGCCGTTCGTCGAGTTCCGATTCCCGCGAATCGGGGTAGCCATGATCGGCGGTGTGGAGCTGGAACTGCGTAGCGCCGTCGAGCCGTGGCATGTGCTGGGTGAGGAGGCGAGCGCTGGAGGCACCGCGCGTTATGTGGATTCCTCGACCGAGCGGCTGCAAGTGGCGGTGAACGGGTTCGTGCCGCAACGACATCTGCTGACCTGCAATGGGCGGCCAGTTCCGTTGACGGCGACCGGGACCCCGGGCAAGTACGTCGCCGGGGTCCGCTACAAGGCGTGGAAACCCTGGTCGGCGCTACACCCCGGCCTCGAGATCGATTCGCCTTTGTCTTTTGACTTGATCGATCGAGCGAGCCGGTTCGCACTTGGGGGCGCCACTTACCACGTGGTGCATCCCGGCGGCCGGGCGTATGGTAATCCGCCGGTCAACGCCTTGGAGGCTGAGGCGCGTCGATCCCGCCGGTTCGAACCGATGGGGCATGCCACCGGCATGATCGATGTCGAGGCGCTGGACGCCGAGTTGACTCAGCGCTCGGCCAGCGCTGATGAGTACCCTGTGACGCTCGATCTGCGTCGCCGGGTACCACGCGGCTGGGGCCTCCGCGAGTCGCGGAGTGGTGCTACGTGACTGTCCTGAGCCGCTATCTAGCGGCGGCGAGCGGCTCCACCGCAGCGGACTCGGAATCGGTATTCGACGAGTTCGCCGCCGCGGATGGCACTGTCCGTCAGGGCTGGTCGACGTTGTTTGCCGGCCTCGATGAGTTTGCCGACACCGACCTGCTGAAGGCGCAGCGCGAGGTGGCCCGGCTCCTGGAGGACGACAATGTCACCTACACGCCAAGCCCCGCTTCAACGATCTCTATCGCCGATGAGCCCAATGGGCATGGTCCTGCAACGGGTGGGACCACGAATGGGCTTGCGGAGCCGCAGCCATGGCGGCTTGATCCGCTGCCACTCATCCTTGAGGACCGGGAGTGGGCCGGTCTGGAGGCCGGCCTGGTACAGCGCGCGCAATTGCTGGACGCGATCATGGCCGACCTCTACGGCGCCCGGTGGCTACTAGCTAGGCATCAGATCCCGGCCGCAGCGATCTTCGACCATGAGGAGTACCTCCGACCCCTGGTCGGCAGTCAAGCAGTGGCCCAGCAACGGCTCTTCATGATCGCAGCCGATCTGGGGCGAGCTAGCAGTGGGCAGTGGAAGGTCATTTCCGATCGAACCCAGGCGCCCTCGGGTGCTGGTTACGCGATGCAGAACCGCCGCGTGGTGTCTCAGGTGATGCCGGAGATCTATCACCAGGCCAACCTGCACCGACTCACCCCGTTCTTCCAGGCTATGCGGCTCGCCCTCGTCGACTCGGCACCGAGCGCTGTCGAAGACCCTCGGGTTGTCGTGCTGAGCCCCGGGACTCTCTCTGAAACCGCCTTCGATCAGGCCTTCGTGGCCTCGCTGCTTGGTTTCCCGCTCCTCGAAGGCAGTGATTTAACGGTCCGCGACGGCCGCGTCTGGATGCAGGTTCTCGGCAAGCTTGAAGAGGTCGACGTCATTCTGCGGCGGGTCGACTCTACCTGGATGGACACGCTCGAGCTGCGTCCCAACTCTCGGCTTGGCGTCACCGGCCTGTTGGAATGCGTACGCCAAGGGACCGTGACTGTCCTGAACAACCTGGGCTCGGGCGTGCTCGAGAATCCCGCCCTGATGCCGTTGCTACCTGAGTTATGCGAGCGGTTGTTGGGGCAGTCGCTGCGAGTACCCTCCGTTGAGACCTGGTGGTGCGGAGACGACGCTGGATTGAGTCACGTACTGAGCAATCTGGACTCTCTCGTCATTCGACCGATCAGCCGTGGCCACGGCCGGAGCGTTCGGGGAGCGGCGTTGACCCAGCGGCAACGTGAACTTTTGGCGGAGAAGATCAAGGCGCTGCCACACCGTTTCGTAGGGCAAGAAGTACTCCACCTATCGTCGGCGCCGACCAGTGCGGAGGATCGGCTGGTTCGCCGCAACGTGGTATTGCGCTCCTTCGCGGTCCGCAGCGGCGGGTCGTACGCCGCGATGTTAGGCGGCCTGGCCCGCGTGACCGATGACGCCTCGGAAGGCCGTGGCGTACTCGTCACAGACCCGAACAACCAGCTCGCCAAGGATGTGTGGGTAGTAGGCAGCGAGCCGGTCGCCGCCCCCAGGATTCTGGCGCGGGATCGCTTTGAAGAGGAGCCGGGATTCGTCCCTGCGGTCTCCGCGTCGGTCGCCATGGTGCCGAGAGTGCTCAGCGACCTCTACTGGTTTGGCCGGTACGCCGAACGGGCTGAGGACCTGCTTCGGGTACTGCTGGCCACGCGCACAGTAGCCATTGAAACCGATCTCGACCTCAGCCACGGCCGGGCGCTGGAGGTGATGCTGCAGGCCGTCACGCATGTCAGCACGACGTACCCAGGCTTCCTTGGCTCCCAGCTCGAGATGATCACGGAGTTCCGATCAATGCTGCTGGATCGGCATCGGACAGGCACCGTCGCCCATTCCCTGGGGGCTTTGTCGTTGGCCGCCCAGGGCGTACGAGATCAGCTCTCTGAGGACGTTTGGATGGTGCTGGCTGACATCGAGCGGGCTCTCGCCGCGCTGGCCACCAACCCCAACGACCAAGGTCTGCAACTGACCGACGTCAGCGAGCGAGTGCTATCCGGACTACTTGCGCTGGCCGGCATCGCAACGGAGAACATGGTTCGCGACCCTGGTTGGTACATGCTCGACTCTGGACGCGGTTTAGAGCGGGCACTGCAGATCCTGGCGCTGTTGCGCGTGACAATCTGCCAGGAGCGAGCCATTGAAACTGATGGCGTCGTGCTCGAGGCAGTGCTCACCGCAGCTGAGTCGATTGTGACATTCCGTCGGCGCTACCGAACTCGGGCCGGGGTTGATGCATTGCTTGAGCTGCTCGTGATCGATCCGTTCAACCCGCGCTCAGTCGCGTACCAGCTGAACCGGATCAGGACCGATCTCCGGGCACTACCCAACACCTCACCAACCGCGCGACCTTTGCGATTGCTCGACAGCGTGGCAGAGCGGGTACGCACCAGCGACCCGGTGGCGCTTGCGGAGCCAGAGAATGGCCGGCGAACCGAGCTAAACGATTTGCTTGCTGGGCTGCAAAGTCAGCTGCGAGCGCTCTCGGATGCCATTCGTGATCACTATCAACAGCAGCCGCCCACTCAGCGGCCGCTGTTCAGGGCCGATGCCGTGGGTGGTACGGCATGACGACTTATCACATCGAGCACCGCACCACCTACACCTATGACTCCGACGTCACGGGAAGCTATGGCCTGGTTCACCTCCGTCCGCGCGATCTCGCCTGGCAGACCTGCGTTGCCCATGAGATCAATATCGAGCCGGAGCCGGCTGATCTCTTCCGGCATGTTGATCTTTATGGGAACACCAAGTCCTACTTCCACGTGGTCCAACCGCACACCCGGTTGGTCGTCGCCTCCACCAGCGTGGTCAGCGTCGGGGTGAATGAGCTAGATCCGGCTGCGTTGAGCATGCCGTGGGAACAGGCCCGTCCCAGTAATACGGGACTGCCTGATTCGCGAACCGAAGACCCGGAGCCGTGGGAGGCGACCGACTTCACGTTTCCCTCGCCCTACGTCGAAGTCCCTGCGCCGATACAGGATTACGCTCGTCGGTCCTTTCTCGCCGGACGTCCCATCGGCGAAGCCGCGGTGGAGCTCATGCACCGGATACATTCCGACTTCACCTACAAGTCCGGTTCCACAACACTGAGCACCAAGGTGTCGGATCTGCTGACAAAGAGAACTGGGGTCTGTCAGGACTTCGCACACTTCATGGTGGCGAACTTGCGTTCGCTCGGGCTGGCAGGGCGGTACGTCAGCGGCTATCTGGCAAGCCGGCCGGCGCCGGGTAAGCCGAGGCAGGCCCAGGACGCCGCTAGCCACGCTTGGGTCGGCTGTTGGGTCCGCGGTGCTGGTTGGCTGTACCTCGACCCGACGAACGACCGGCTCATTGACGACTCACATACCACGGTTGCCTGGGGACGGGACTACGGCGACGTACCTCCGGTCAAGGGCGTGATCTTCACGGAAGCCAAGAAATCCAAGATGGAGGTCTCGGTCGACATGGCCGAGGCCTAGTTGAGGGCGATCGTGCGTTCATTTCGATGCGAAGTCTGCGGGGCCGGGCTCTTTTTCGAGAACTCCGTGTGCGTGACGTGCGGCTCAGCAGTCGGGTACTCCCGCGAGCAGAGCACCATTGTGGCTGTCAGCGAGGATCGACCGATCTGCGCAAACCTCAACCGCTGTGGATGCAACTGGATCAGCGATCCGGCGTCAACACTCGGGCTGTGCTTCAGTTGCAGATTGACTCGTACCCGCCCGGCTGACAGTGACATAGTCGGGCTCTCCCAATACTGGATCGCTGAGGCCGCCAAGCGCCGGCTGATCTTCGGACTCGACGAGCTGGAGCTGCCAATCAAGATCAGCGACGGCTCAAGCGGCCTCGCGTTCGACCTGCTGTCCAGCACTCACGGCAAGATCATCACCGGCTATCAGAACGGGCTGGTCACCCTTGACCTCGCGGAGAGCAACGATGCCCATCGGGAAGCGTTGCGAGAGAGCATGGATGAGCCGTACCGCACGGTACTCGGGCACTTTCGGCATGAGATCGGCCATTACTACTGCGAATTGCTGGCCCTGACAACCGACCGCCGTGAGGAATTCCGGAAGCTCTTCGGTGACGAAACCACCTCCTATGACGAGGCACTGCAGCGTCACTACGCGGGCGGCGGCGGCAACGATTGGCAAGATCGTTTCATTAGCGCGTACGCAACTATGCATCCACTCGAAGACTTTGCGGAGGTGTTTGGCCACTTCTTGCACATTGCAGACACACTACAAACGGCGGCCGAATTTCGGCTGCTGCCACAGCACGAGCAGCGCATTGATGCGCCCTCTACATGGGAGATCTCCAAGAAGCCGCGGGTTGCTCTGCTGGAAAGGTCCTTGGCTGACCTGATTGCCCAGACCTGGTTGCCATTGACTAAAGGCCTGAACCAGATCAACCGCAGCATGGGCAAGGCCGATCTCTATCCCTTCGTCTTAGGCCAGCCGGTGATCGCAAAGCTTGCTTTCGTTGCCGATCTGGTCGCGAACGCCGAGGCGCCCCGAGAATAAAGCTGACTCAGCGTGCATACGGCTCAGCCGCGTGCCACCACGAAACTAGCCAGCTCGGCGCGCGCCTTTCCGAGCTCGGCCCAGGGGCCCGGCACATTGACGACCGCGAGTGCGCTCGTGGGGAACTTACTGTCCATCTGAGCCCAGTCCGGTGACTGGGTGCGAACGCAGACGTGCTCTACGAGGTCAGGGATGCCCGGAGCATGCCCGAGCACCAGCATGGTGTGGATTTCGTCGGGGACACTGCGGATCAACGTCAAGAGCTCAGGCACCCAGGCGTGGTAGATCTCACGCCGGTATTGGACTTCACCAGCGGTAGCGCCGCCGGCCATCGCACACTCCCAGGTCTGTTTGGTGCGGATTGCCGTGGAGCACAGTACGAGGTCCGGCCGGAATGATCGTTCGCTGAGCCATCGGCCGATCGCCTCAGCGTCGCGACGCCCGCGTGCCGACAGCGGCCGCTCATGATCATCGACGTCGAGGTCCCAGGAGGACTTCCCGTGTCGGACAAGCACCAGCGTTCGCTGGCTGTTCGCCGCGGAATCCATGGCGTCAGACTAGAGGTCCACGCCGTTTAATGGCAGAGAACTAGGTCCGTGTAATTGAGTCAGTCGTCGCCAGATTCCAGGGATTCCCAGATCTCCTGGCATTCCGGGCAAACAGGGAACCGCTCAGGATCACGACTCGGTACCCAGACCTTGCCGCAAAGCGCGATAACCGGAGTACCCATCACCATCGCTTCGGTCAGCTTGTCCTTCGGCACATAGTGTGAAAAGCGCTCGTGATCGCCCTCCTCGACGCGATAGTCGGGGCGTTCCTGCGTACGCTCATCGACAATTGTTTGGGCGCCGGGGGCTGGTTGCTGACTCACGTGGGCCAGTCTAGACAGTCACCGCATCTGAGCTGCAGACACGAATTGACTTCCGGCCGACTTGAAGTGGTGGACTGGTGGGATGGCCACTCAGGAGACCGCCGACCCGGCCGCGGTAGCGGGACCGCAAGTCTCCCAGCGTGCGCTCACGATTGGCCTTTGCGCCACTATCGTTGCCATCGCCTTCGAGACCATCTCAGTGGCCACCGCAATGCCGGTGGCGGCTCGTGATCTCAACGGTCTGAACTACTACGCCTGGGCGTTCTCGCTGTTCTTGATCGGGATGCTGTTTGCGACGGTGGTCTGCGGCCGGATCAGCGATCGCATCGGACCGGCCAAACCTCTACTGGCCGGACTGGTGATCTTTCTCGCCGGCTTGGTGGTGTCGGGAACCGCTCAGTACATGGCACAACTCGTCTTAGGCCGACTGGTGCAGGGACTGGGCAGCGGCACCATGAACGTCGCGATCTTCGTCTGCGTCGCGGAGGCGTACAGCCTCACCCAGCGGCCCAAGATGTTTACATACATCTCCACCGCCTGGGTGCTGCCATCGTTCGTCGGCCCACCGGCTTCGGCGTGGCTGACCAACCATTTGAGTTGGCACTGGGTGTTCTTCGCTGTGATTCCTTTGGTGATCTTCGGCGCTGTCATGGCATTGCCGAGTCTGCGGCGAATGATCCGTCTGCGTGCTCCGAACCAACAGTGATCTCTCCCAGAAGCCAGCGCCCCAAAAACCGGCACCATTGTGGGCTGCCGCGCTTCTCTGCGCCGCCACGGCGGCGTTGCAACTGGCTGGTCAGCGGCTGGACTGGATCGGGCTAGGACTCCTCGTGGTTGGCCTAGCACTGCTTCTGATATCACTGCCGCAGCTCATGCCGCCCGGCTTTCTTCGATTCCGTCGCGGGCTCTCGCAAGTCATCCAAACGCGCGGTCTGCTCCCAGGGGCATTCTTCGGCGCCGAGGCATTCGTGCCACTGATGCTGGTCGAGCAGCGGTCGGTTCCACTCTTCCAGGCAGGTGCGGTACTGACTGTGGGCGCGGTTGGCTGGACTGCTGGTTCCTGGCTGCAATCCCGACCATGGCTCCCGATTCGGCGCGATCTGCTGATCACGCTTGGTTGCATCTCGGTGGCGCTCGGCTTGGGGCTGGTTAGTCTGGTCGCCTTCTTCCCCAGACTCCCGTACGGCTTAGTGGCAGTGAGTTGGGTCTTGGGCGGGCTCGGCATGGGACTAGCCACGTCCAGTACGTCGTTGGCCGTCATGAGCCTCTCCGCGGCAGGCGATCAGGGCAGGAACGGCTCTTCGCTGAATGTCTACGACGCCCTTGGTTCGGCAATCTTCATTGGTCTCGCCGGCACCATTTTTGCGGCGCTTCATCCGAGTGGGAATTTGGCCCTGACCTTCGGCATCGTCGAGGCATCCATGGCCATCGTCGCGCTGCTCGCGGTTCTTACCTCGCTGCGGATCGGCGTAGTCCGGAACGAGTTCAGCGAGCGGAGGGAGCAACCTAACGCAGCAGGAGAATCGTGACGAACATCGAGATGGCAAAGAGGGCGAGCGCAGAGATAGCCAGGAAGACGTAATACGAGACCGGTCGAGCGGGCGCGACGGTTTCCGGCGTCCGCGCTGTCATTTGGCTCATTCCGTACGGCGGTGGGGAACTGAGATAACCGCCAGTCAGCGGTTGGGATGGGGCTTGGAAGGCCGGTTGCGCCGGCGCCGCGGGGTAGGGACTGGCAATCATGGTCGTTTGCGGTAGCTGCGCGGGCGCGGATGCACCCGCCGCCTCCATGTTGCCGGCGATCGTCTCCAGGGCCTCTGCCAATAGCAGAGCGGTTGGCGGGCGCCGATTGCGGTCCGCCGCTAGCCCGGACAGCATCACGGCGTCGAGGGTGGTCGGGGCGCCCAGCCGCTGTGCGATCGGCTCCGGCGGCTGCGAGATGTCCCGCGCCAAGATGTCGGCGATACTTCGCACCAGGAACGGCGGGTGGCCGGTCAGCATGGCGTACGTCACCGCGGTCAGCGAGTAGATATCGACCCGCCGATCAAGCGGCGACACACCCATTGCCTGCTCCGGCGCCATGTAGGACGGTGTGCCGGCCGTCATCGTCGCCCCGACCGCGTCCACCATGGATTTGGCGACACCGAGGTCGGCGATCAGGACGTGAGTGTTGCCCATGGGTGACGCGCTGATCAGCAGATTTCCCGGAGTGACGTCGCGATGGATGATCATCGGCGCAGAGCCGCAACGCGCGTACCGGATTGATGCCTTGCCGGCGAAGATCATTCAGGGATCCACCATTGATGTAGTCCATGACGAAGTACGG
>Ga0126310_10000763_pt1 | contig 11672 bp, 13 predicted proteins | sample Plot60_FD_92540 | JGI IMG/M metagenome (GOLD analysis project Ga0126310, IMG submission 92540) | Serpentine soil microbial communities from UC McLaughlin Reserve, CA, USA - Plot60 | ecosystem: Environmental > Terrestrial > Soil > Grasslands | place: USA: UC McLaughlin Reserve, Lake County... | reverse complement strand
GTCGTCGAGGTTGCGCGCCATCGCCAGCGGCTTGGTGACCAGCCTCTGGAACGACGACAGCTCGAACCCCCACCGCACCAAGGGGAGTGGGCCCGCGCCGACGGCCTGGTACAAGCGGTTGATGGCGCCCGGCGCGTCGGTGAGAGCCAGCAGGGGCCGCGGCGGCGCCACCAGCGGCACATCCCGGACGTCGAACGGCGAGGCGAGCACGGTGACGGATGCGATGGGGAGGCTCGCGTCGGCAGCCGCAGCCAAGAGGGCGAAGGTGCCTCCGAGCGACCAGCCGAAGAGGTGCACCCGCCTTGCGCCGGCGTGCGCGGACACCTCGCGGACGGCGGTCGGTACCACCTCCTGAATCCATGGCTCCATCCCGAGGTTGCGGTCGCGGAACGACACCTCGCCGTACTTGACGAGGTACGTCGGGCGGCCGGCGTTGACCAGGTGCTCGACCAGAGAGCAGCCACGGCGCAGGTCGTAGCAGAGTGCCGGCGCCGCCAAGGGAGTGACGAGCAGCACCGGGTCTCCAGGGCCGCGGCTGTGCGCCGCCGGGCCGTAGTGGTAGACCTCGCGCAGGATGCCGTCGTCGATGAGCGTTCGCGGCATCGCACGGAGGTCGGCCAGCCCGCCGTGGACGAGGCGCTGGGCGAGGTTCCCGGCGGCGGACACGACCTGATCGGGCTTCGGGATCAGGTCCACGCCCTCGAAAGTACCCGAACCGCCGGAGGCCTCCGGCCCGAGACCGACCTCCCGTCGGCTCGCGCCGTCAACCGACCGGACCTACCGCCCGGACGCGAACAAGCCGGCGCGGAGAAGATGCCCCGACCCGCGCCGGCTCTCGTGACGTTCGCGCGCCACTGCTGAAGGCAACGACCCGGCTCGGCGGGGGTTACGCAAGCACCTCAGGAGCTCGGCTTCAGCCCCTTGCCGTGCGCTGGACGCACGTCGTCCAGCTCGTCGAGGAACGCCGTGGCCCACGCGGTCACGTCCGCCGAGGCCACGGTCTTGCGCATCGCCCGCATTCGCCGCTGCCGGTCGCGGCGCGCCGCCCGCGCGGCGTCGAGGAGCGCGGCCTTCATCCCGTTCACGTCGTAGGGGTTGACCAGCCAGGCCTGGCGGAGCTCGGCGGCGCTGCCGGCGAACTCCGAGAGCACCAGGGCGCCGTCCTCGTCCCAGCGGCACGCGACATACTCCTTCGCGACCAGGTTCATCCCGTCCCGGTACGGCGTGACCACCATGACGTCGGCGGCCCGGTAGAGCGCGGCCATCTCCTCGCGGGGGTACGCCGTGTGCAGGTAGCTGATCGCGGGTTGACCGATCCGGCCGAGGTCGCCGTTGACGTGTCCGACCAGGCGGTCGATCTCGTCGCGCAGGACGCGGTACTCCTCGACCTTCTCCCGCGACGGCGTCGCGACCTGCACGAACACCGAGCTCTCGACGTCGAGCTCGCCGTCGCGCAGCAGCTCGGAGTAGGCGCGCAATCGGGCATAGATGCCCTTGGTGTAGTCGAGGCGGTCGATGCCGAGGAACACCGTTTCGGGCTCGCCCAGTGCCTTCCGGATCGTGCGGCAACGCTCCTGGACCGACTCGGAGCGGGCGAGGTCCTCGAAACCCCCGTAGTCGATCGAGATCGGGAAGGCCGCTGCCCGGACTGTGCGCCCGTCGGGCAGGTACACCAGGTCGCGATGCGTCTTGTGGCCGACCCGCTGGCGTATCAACCGGACGAAGTTGGCAGCACCGCCCGGGAGCTGGAAGCCGACCAGGTCGGCTCCCAGCAGCCCCTCGAGAATCTGCCGTCGCCACGGCAGCTGCTGGAAGAGCTCCGTGGGAGGGAAGGGGATGTGCAGGAAGAACCCGATCCGCAGGTCCGGTCGCAGCTCGCGAAGCAGCCGCGGCACCAGTTGAAGCTGGTAGTCCTGCACCCACACGGTGGCGTCCTTTGCCGCGCGGTCCGCGGCGCGCTCGGCGAAGCGCTGGTTCACCTCGAGGTACCTGTCCCACCAGTCTCGGTGGAACTCCGGCTTCGCGAGGAGGTCGTGGTACAGCGGCCACACGGTGGCGTTGCTGAACCCCTCGTAGAACCCCTCGATCTCCGCGGCGGACAGCGCGATCGGATCCAGCGTCATCCCGTCGTGCTCGAACGGCTTCAGATCGGAGTCCGTGCCGCCGGGCCAACCGACCCACAGGCCCTCGTTGGCGCGCATGATCGGCTCCAGCGCGGTGACGAGGCCGCCGGGGGAGACGCGCCATCCGGTGCTGCCGTCGGCGTTGTTGACCCGGTCCACCGGCAGTCGGTTCGCCACGATCACGAGCTCGGCGGAACCGGTCAGCGCCACCGTCCGACCCTATCCGTGCCGGCTCGGATTGCCTTCACCCGGTGGTGCGGTCATGCCGGGTCGGCCGGATACCGGACCCCGAGCTGCCGTCGGACCTCGTCCATGACCCCGAGCAGCTCCAGGGTCTGGGCGGCCGGCACCAAGGGGCTCTCGGACAACCCGTCGCCCAGACACTGCTGCACGTGCGCCGCCTCGTTGCCCAGGCCGGTGCCGAGGACGGGGGTGGGTGGCGTGATCCGCTGCGGCTCGCCTCCCGTCGGCGTCCACAGCGCGTATGCCGGGTGGTGGAAGTCGTCGGGCAGCGAGAGCAGGCCCGCGTCGGTGGCGACCGTGGCGCTGCGCGGACTCCTGGACGTCATCGAGGTGGTCAGGGCGGACACGGCGCCGCTCGCGTGCCGGGCCGCGATCGCGACGTCCAGGTCGATGCGGCTCTCGGCGAGGTCACCCGTGGCCAGGACCTCGGCGTACGGGCCGAGCATGAGCCGGGCGAACGTCAGCGGGTAGATGCCCATGTCGAGCAGCGCCCCGGCACCGAGGGCGGGATCCCACATCCTTGCGCTGGCCTCTGCGGGCACCACGGAGCCCAGATCGGCATGCACCTGGCGCGGCATCCCGAACTCGCCGTCCCGCACGCGCCGCGCGAGGTCGACGATCAGCGGATGACAGGCCATCCACATCGCCTCCATGCAGAACAGGTCACCGGCCGCGTCGAAGACGGCCTGACCCGCGGCACGGGTGAGAGCGACCGGCTTCTCGCACAGCACTGGCTTGTCCGAGCCGAAGGCGAGTCTTGCGTGCTCGGGGTGGTGAGCGTGAGGACTGGCGACGTAGACCACGTCAACGTCGGGGTCGGCCACCAGCTCGGCGTACGACCCGTGGGCACGCGTCCGGTCGTCGCCGACCTCGCGGGCGAAGGCCTCGGCCGACTCCGGGGACCGGGAGCCGACGGCGGCGATGACGGCGCCCGGCACGGCGTGCAGGTCGGTGGCGAAGGAATGGGCGATCTTGCCGGTCGCGAGGATGCCCCATCCGGTGCTCGGCCCGCTGGAGGTCGTCGTCATGGACCCATCAGATGGGACCGCGCGACGCGCCGCAAGCGAATGACATCGATGGAATTCCTCGCGTAGACTCGCCGCGTCAGCAGGTGCCGACCGCCCGGTACCGACGCCCTGCACCGACGCCAGAGGGGAGACCGCGCATGGACGCCGCCGCACAGCCGAGCCGTGAAGCCGCTGCCGGCCTGGGCGACCGCGACCGCGAGATCCTCGAGTTCGAGCGCCAGTGGTGGAAGTACGCCGGCGCCAAGGAGACCGCGATCCGCGAGTCCTTCGACATGTCGGCCACGCGGTACTACCAGGTGCTGAACGCCCTCATCGACCGCCCCGAAGCGCTGGCCGAGGACCCACTGCTGGTCCGTCGCCTGCGTCGGATGCGCGCCGATCGCCAGCGGGCGCGCTCGGCGCGCCGTCTCGGCTTCGAGATCTGACATGACGGCACGCCGTGTGCGCGACCAGCGAGGCGTCGTCTTCCCCTCGCCGGTGATGATCCTGAGCATCGTGGCCGTTGCCATGGCGGGCATCGCCTGGATCGCCACGTGGCACCACGAGCCCACCGAGCGGCTGGTGACGCCGACGGCGCACCAGACCCCGAGCTCCGAGCACTCCAGGTTCACCAAGCCCGAGCCCCGGCACGCGAGCTCGCACAAGCCCGCGTTCGACCGCTCGGAGGTCGTCGTCGAGGTGTTCAACAACTCCAGCGTCAGTGGGCTGGCGGGGCGAGTCGCTGCCCAGGTGGCACACCTCGGCTGGCAGGTCGTCGGATCCGACAACTGGTACGGCACGATCCCCGCCACGACGGTCTACTACCCGCCCAGATTGGTCAAGGCGGGTCATCAGCTCGCCCTCGACCTCGGGATCCGCCGCACCATGCCGGCGGTCTCGCCGATGCGGCTGGACCGGCTGACGGTCATCCTCACCGGCCCGGTAACACCCACGCACTGACCGCCACCCGCCGCGAGGCGGCACGACCCGGCGTACGCCGCCAGTCCCCGCCAGTCCCCGCAGGCCCCCGCAGCCGCCATGACAGGGTGAGGGCCGTGCGCTTCACGTCCTCCGACGCCGAGCAGCGGTACTCCGGGCTCCTCGCGGTCGCCGGAGCAGTGGTGGTCGGGCTGGACTTCGACGGCACCCTGGCGCCGATCGTCGAGGACCCCGACGCCGCGCACATCCACCCGGATGCGGGGGACGTGCTGGTCGACCTCTCCGCGGTCGTACGCGCCGTGGCGGTAGTCACCGGTCGACCGGCGCGCAAGGTGTTGGCGCTCGGCGGCCTGGAGGACGTCGGCCGCGATATCGGCGAGAGCGGGCGGGAGCTGTTCGTCTTCGGGCAGTACGGCTTCGAGAGGTGGAGCTCGACCAGCCGCCGCGTGGTGTCGCCGCGACCGCCCCAGGGACTCTCCGGCTTCCTGCGCGAGCTGCCCACGGTGCTGCGCGACGCCGCGGCATCCGACGCCTTCGTCGAGGAGAAGGGACTCGCGATCGCGGTGCACACACGCCGCCTGGACGACCCGCAAGGTGCCTTCGAACGCCTGGAACCGCGGCTGCGCGACCTCGCTGGACGGTACGAGCTGGTGATCGAGCCCGGACGCAACGTGATCGAGGTCCGGTCGCCGGGCATGGACAAGGGCACCGTCGTGCGCGACCTGGCGCGGGATCTGGAGGCGGGCGGCTTCCTCTTCGCCGGTGACGACCTCGGTGACATCGAGGCCTTCGCGGCCGTGGAGGAGCTGCGCTCCCAGGGGCTCCCGACGCTGCTGGTGTGCTCGGCCTCCGAGGAGGAGAGCGCCCTGATCGCGCGGTCCGACGTGGTCGTCGGTGGCTCTGAAGGCGTCCTGGGCCTGCTCCGCCGGTTCGCTGCCGAGGCGCGAGCCTGACTACGTGCCGGCCGCTCAGTTGTCCCAATATATGAACGGCGCGTACGCATCGTGAGATCGGTGCCTAGGGTTGACAGCTCATCGAGAGGGACCGAGGGAACGGCCCGTTGACGTCCCGGCAACCACCACGAGCCTCCCGTCGCAGCCCGTCGTCACAGGCGGTACGACGGTCGTGGAGCAGGTGCCAAGTCCGTCCCATGGCGAAGGTCGCCGCGGGGAAGATGAGAGGAGGTATCTCCATGAGCGCTCTGCTTGCCGAGACCGCGCGTACCGCTCTGCGCGAGGGCGCGTTCGGGAACGCGCGAGCCCTGTCCTGCCGCGAGTGCGGGCACGAGGTTGCGCTGGGGCCCCACTACGCGTGTCCGGAGTGCTTCGGCCCGCTCGAGGTTGCCTACGACTTCCCGGTCGTGACCCGCGAGGAGATCGCGGCGGGCCCGCGCAACATCTGGCGTTACCAGCCGCTGCTCCCGGTCCCGACTGACATCAGCTCGAGCCCCAACACCGAGCCGGGCTTCACCCGCCTCCTCCGAGCCGACAACCTGGCCCGCGAGCTCGCGCTGGATCGGCTGTGGGTCAAGGACGACTCGACGAACCCGACCAACTCCTTCAAGGACCGCGTCGTCGCCTGCGCGCTGAGCGCCGCCCGGGAGCTCGGCGCCAAGGTGGTCGCGTGCCCGAGCACGGGCAATCTGGCCAACGCCGTCGCGGCGGCGGGCGCCCGGGCCGGCATCAAGACGGTGGTGTTCATCCCCTCGGACCTCGAGCGCCCCAAGCAGGTCAACTCTGCGGTCTACACCGAGAACCTGGTGGCGGTGAACGGCACCTACGACGACGTCAACCGGCTCGCCTCCGAGATCGCCGGGGAGGAGGAGGGCTGGGCGTTCGTCAACGTCAACGTCCGCCCGTTCTACGCCGAAGGGTCCAAGACCCTGGGCTTCGAGATCGCCGAGCAGCTGGGCTGGCGACTTCCCGACCAGGTCGTGATCCCGGTTGCGTCCGGCTCCCAGCTGACCAAGGTCGACAAGGCCTTCCGCGAGCTGATCGCCCTCGGCCTGGTCGAGGACAAGCCGTACCGAGTCTTCGGAGCGCAGGCCACCGGTTGCTCGCCGGTCGCCACGGCGTACAAGGAGGGCGTCGAAGTGATCCGGCCGGTGAGGCCGGACACCATCGCCAAGAGCCTGGCGATCGGCAACCCGGCCGATGGCATCTACGTGCTCGACATCTGCCGGCGTACCGGTGGGGCCGTTGAGGACGTCGGCGACGACCGGGTGCGCGAGGGCATCCTGCTGCTCGCCCGCACCGAGGGCATCTTCACCGAGACGGCAGGCGGCACGACGGTCGGCTGCCTGAGGAAGCTGGTCGAGACCGGAGCGCTCGACGCCACCCTCGAGACCGTCGTCATCAACACGGGCATGGGGTTGAAGACCCTCGATGCCGTGGCCGAGGCGGTCGGTCCCGCGGCCACCATCGACCCGACGTACGCTGCCTTCACCGCCACCGGCATCGCTTGAGAACGCCATTGCTTCGATAGTCCGTGACGTTTCGGCCCTTCAGGGGCGAGTGGAGGGGCCGAAACGTCACGGACTATCCGCCCACCCGAGGAGAACCCATGAGCGCGTCCGTCCGCATCCCGACCATCCTGCGCACGTACACGGGGGGCGAGTCGGAGGTCTCGGCGAACGGTGACACCGTGGCCGCGGTCCTCGACGATCTGGACAGCCGGTACCCGGGCATCAAAGGCCGCATCGTCGATGAGCAGGGCGATCTGCGCCGGTTCGTCAACGTGTACGTCGGAAACGACGACGTCCGCTTCCTGGAGAGCCTCGAGACCAAGACGCCGGAGGGCACCCAGATCTCGGTCATCCCCGCGGTCGCCGGCGGCTGACCTCCGGACCGGGAGTTGGGTCCCGGCGCCAGACTGGGCGCGTGCTCCACTCGCTCACACCGGCGCGCCGGCGTCTCCTGGCCGGGATGCTCGGCTTGGTGGCACTGGTGGTGGTCGCCGTGGCGGCCGCGGGCATGGTGCCGCCTCGCGCGGGGTCCGACGTGCGCACGAGGAGCCAGGACGCGCAGCCGCCGGTCCTGCTCGTCCCCGGCTACGGTGGTGGCACCGTCGGGCTGGAAGTGATGGCGTCCCGGCTGCGGCGCGACGGGCGTGAGGTCACCGTGGTCCCTCTGGCGGGAGACGGTACCGGCGACCTGCACGCTCAGGCGGCCGTGCTTCAGCGGGCCGTGGAGTCGACGGACACCCCGTCGGTCGACGTGGTCGGTTACTCCGCCGGTGGGGTGATCGTGCGGCTGTGGGCGCGTGCCTACGACGGAGGCTCGATGGCGCGCCGGATCGTCACCCTGGGCTCGCCGCACCACGGGTCCGGCCTCGCCGCGCTCGCCAGGGTCCTGGCACCACGCTCCTGTCCGATGGCGTGCCGCCAACTTGCGACGGGCAGCGGCCTGCTCCGTCAGCTCAACAGCGGCGACGAGACGCCCGAGGGGCCGGCCTGGGTATCGATCTGGACAGCCGACGACCAGGTCTCCGCGCCTCCGGGCACCGCGTCGCTGGCGGGGGCGCTCGACTTCTCGGTCCAGCAGGTCTGTCCCGGGGCCCGGGTCAGCCATGGTGAGCTTCCGGAGAGTCCGCTGGTGATCTCCATGGTGGCGGCGCAGCTGCGACGGACGGCCCCGGCGGTCCCGGGCAGGCAGCTGTGCACCGTCTAGTCCGGGCATCCAGGGCTACCCGCTAGTGCGTCTTGCCGCCGTCCCGCAGGCCCGCGACGGTCTTCTCGATCCGCCTCGCGCGGGTCTCCGGCTTCATGGCCTCCTCGACCCAGCGGACCCACTCCTTGCGGTGGGTGTACGACAGCCCGTCGTACGTCGCTCGAGCGGCGTCGTCCATCGCCGCGGCCAGGTCACGGGGCAGTGCGACGTCTCGGGGAGCCGCGTCGGGCTCGATGTCGACGGTGATCTCCTCACCGGCCGCGACGCCGGCGCCTGCGCGGTTCTCCGCACTGAGCGGGACCAAGAACCGCCCGCCCATCCTCACCGCGGTCGTCCGATAGGTGTAGCCCCGGATCGTGATCGTCACCGGTGGTCGCTTGCCCGTCCCCAGCGCCTCGATGACCTCGTCCGGGATCGGGATCCCCGTCGCGGTCTTCCCGCCCAGCTCCACGGTGCTCCGGAACCTCATTCCTGGATCATGCCAGTGGACCCCGGGCCTCACCGGAGGCCGGCGAGCCGGGCGGCGAGATGGGCGCGCTCCGGCTCGTTGTCGCACAGGTCGACGGCCCGAGCCAGCTGGGTCCGAGCCTCCTCGGTTCGGCCGGCCTGCGCGAGCAGCTCCCCACGGACTCCGGGCAGCCGATGACCGGGAAGGTCGAGCCCGTCCAGGGCGCGGAGGCCGGCGAGGGGCCCGTCGGCCTCGCTCACCGCCACCGCTCGGTTGAGGCGGACCACGGGCGTGTCCTCGAGCGCCACCAGCTCGTCGTACCGTTCGACGATGCGTGGCCAGTCCGTCGCCTCGGCGTGCGGTGCGATCGCATGCTCGGCGGCGATCAGCGCCTGGAGCAGGTAGGTGGTGCCCGGCGCGTTGACGTGGGGGGTGAGGAGGTCCAGCGCCTCTCTGATCTCCTCGGCGTGCCAGCGCGACCGGTCCTGATCGGGCAGGAGGACCAGGCGGCCGTCCTGCAGCCGGGCGTCGCGTCGTGAATGCTGGAGCAGCATCAAGCCGAGGAGCCCGTCGAGGTCGGTACGTCCGGGCAGCAGCTCGCGGAGGACCCGGGCCAGCCGGATCGCCTCGGCTGCGAGGTCGGTCCGCACCAGCTCGGTGCCCGACGGCGGCGTGTAGCCGGCGGTGAAGGCCAGGTAGGCCACGTCCGCCGCACGGCCGACGCGGGCCATCAGCTCCGGGCCGATCGGCACCTCGAACCGCTCGCCCGCGAGGCTCTTGCGCGCCCGGGTGAGCCGCGCGGCCATGGTCGCCCTCGGTACCAGGAAGAGACTGGCGATGTCGGGCGTCGACACGCCCATGACCATCCGGAGGGTCAGGGCCGTCGCGTTCTCCCGTGACAGCGCTGGATGCGCGCACAGCATCACCAGCCGCAGCCGCTCGTCCCGGACCGGCTCGCCCACGTCGGCCATCACCCGCTGTGCCTCCTCCTGAAGCTCTGCGGCAACCCCCAGCAGGGGGAGCCGCTTGGCCGCCACCGCCTCGGCGCGAAGCCGGTCGAGGATCCGGCGCCGGGCACTGGTGAGCAGCCACGCCGGCGGGTTGGCCGGCACGCCGTCGCGCGGCCACGTACGGGCTCCCGCCTCGAACGCGTCGGCCAGTCCGTCCTCGGCCAGGTCGAGGCGCCGGTACTGGGCGACCAGCAGGGCGGTCAGCCGGCCCCAGTGGTCAAGCCACGCGGACTCGAGGGCCCCCGTGGGATCACTCCCAATCGCGGGTGTCCTCATAGCCTTCGATCTCGATCACCGGCCGTACCTCGACGGCGTACGACGAGGGGAGAAGGCGGCAGAGCTCGACGACGAGGTCCTGCGACTCCGCCTCGACCAGGTAGAAGCCGCCGATCTGCTCCGCGCTCTCGGCGTAAGGCCCCGCCGTGACGACCGGGGAACCGTCGACGTGCCGCAGCGTCCGCGCCTCCCGCGACTCGCCGAGCGCCTCGCCGGCGAGCATGGTGGCCCGCTCGGCGACCGCCTTGTGGAAGGCGGTGTGCGCGTCCATCACGTCCTGCCGCTCCTGGGCGGTGGCGGTCTCCCACCCTCCCTCCGTGCGCGCCATCAGCACCAGGGCCTTCACATCCCACCGCCGTTGTACGCGCGCACCTCGAGCCGGCCCTCCGCGGAGGTGATCCGGCCGACACACTGGAGGAGGTCCGCGAGGTCGTCGGTGTCGATCACGTAGAAGCCGCTCAGCTGCTCAGCGGCCTCCGAGTACGGGCCGTCGGTGACCGTCACCTGGTCGACCGAGCCCGACACGATCTTCGCCTCCGCCGACGGGACCAGCTCGGCACCTTCCACGAAGGTGTGGCCGCGTTCGGCGAGCAGCTTGGCGAACTCGGCGTGGGCGTTGTACACCCGCTCCTTCTCCTCCTGGGGCGTCACCGCCCAGGCGCCTTCGTCGGCGGGGATCAGGACCACGTACTTGCTCATGATGTTCCTCTCGAACCTGCTCGAAGTGGTGAGTCTGTCATCACCGATGACGGGCGAGCACCGCCGGAATCGACAGAGCACGACCGCGCGGGCCCTAGTCCCGGCTCCTGTCCAGCGAGCCGCCCGGCGGGTCGGCCAGCGCCCGAATCGATGCGGGTACGTCGATCCCGGTCCGCAGGTCGGGTGCCGGAATCGGCGCGCCGTACGCCTGGTGCACCGGTACCACACCGGCCCAGGCCGGTCCGGCGACGTCATCGTCCTCGTCCTCCGGCCAGCCCGACGAGAGCTTGAGGGACCAGTCCTCGAGCGGCAGCGCCAGAACCAGGGTGGCCGCGAGCTCGGCCTTGGTCGGGCGGCGTATCTCCGCGGACCGGCCAGGGATCAGCGCCTCGGTCACCAGGTCGAGGAAGCGCTCCTTCCCGTCGCGGTCCTCGGTCACTGTTGAGCACCGGCCGAAGACGACCGCGGACCGGTACCGGATCGAGGACTCGAACGCGCTGCGCGCCACCACCAGCCCCTCGTACGCGGTGACGCCGAGGGCGGTCGGCACTCCGGAGGCAAGGCGACGCATCCAGCGCGATCCGGTGGAGCCGTGCGCGAGCACCCGGTCGTCGTCGCGGACGACCATCGTCGGGATCACCGCCGGTGTCCCGTCCTCCGCGAGGACTGCGAAGTGGCCCACTCGCGTGCTGTCGAGCAGGGCGTCGAGGTCGCCTCGTTCGGTGCTCGCCTTCTCGGCGAGACGGATCGGCCGGCGTGGATCTGTCATGGCCAGACGCTAGTGGTTCTGGGCGGGCTGGGGCTCGGGGCTGCCGTTTGCACTCGGAGGGTGCGAGTGCTAAACATGACGCTGGCACTCTCTGGTAGAGAGTGCCACCAGATCGGACCGGTTGAGCTGAGGTCAGCAGCGCCGGCGGGAAGGGTCCGCCGGTTCGCCCTGGCCGTCCGTCGCGGGCAGCGCACCGGCCGCCACAGTTGTATCCGAGCAGAAGGAATCGCTGCGAAATGCCGAAGCTGATTGCTTTCAACGAGGAGGCCCGCCGCGGGCTCGAGCGAGGGATGAACCAACTCGCCGACGCGGTCAAGGTCACGCTCGGCCCCAAGGGCCGCAACGTCGTCCTCGAGAAGAAGTGGGGCGCGCCGACCATCACCAACGATGGTGTGAGCATCGCCAAGGAGATCGAGCTCGAGGACCCCTACGAGAAGATCGGGGCCGAGCTCGTCAAGGAGGTCGCGAAGAAGACCGACGACGTCGCCGG
>Ga0126310_10000762_pt1 | contig 11673 bp, 11 predicted proteins | sample Plot60_FD_92540 | JGI IMG/M metagenome (GOLD analysis project Ga0126310, IMG submission 92540) | Serpentine soil microbial communities from UC McLaughlin Reserve, CA, USA - Plot60 | ecosystem: Environmental > Terrestrial > Soil > Grasslands | place: USA: UC McLaughlin Reserve, Lake County... | reverse complement strand
GCGAGTCAGCCGCGGATGCCGATGCTCCAGCCGATGACCGCGACGGCGAGGACGGCGAGCAGCACGGTCTCCCAGATTCGCCATCGGTCGCGCCGCCGGACGGGGCTCCCGCTGTGGATCGCGTCCCACAGGAAGAAGACGAGGACGAGCAGGGCCGGACCGAGGATTCGCGGGATCTCGATCGAGCGAACCGCGGCGGCCCCGATGGCCACGACTGCCGCGGCGGTGAGGCCGAACAACGTCACTTCGCGAAGGTTGGACGTCCTGAGCGCGGCGGTTCGATAGCCGAGCAGGAAGGCGATGAGCCCGTCGCCACCCGCCTGCCCGATCACGGACAACGCATCCGGTCCGGGCCCGCCGCCGCCCTGGACGGGCGTGGGCAGCCCGCCGGGGACGAGGGCGGCGATCCCGAGAAACGCCAGGAACCCGACGAGCACGACCTGGATGAGGACCACGGTCCGATCCCTGGTGGATGGCGGTCCGCTGGCGCGCGCCAGCCGAAGCTCCGTGACGAGGGTCAGCCCGACGAGTCCGCCGGCCAGCACGAATGCCGGTGCGAGCATGACCCCGATCGGAACGAGGCGAACGGCGCTGACTGCGGCGACGCCGGCCACGGCAGGCAGGATCAGCGATTCCACCGGGACGCCCGCGCCTCGCCCCGCGGAATCGGCCTCGGCGAAGACCTGCAGGCCGCCGAAGAAGGCCGCCGCGAGGAGCACGACGGCGATCGGCCAGACGAACGCGTCCGGCGCGAACCGCGACAACCCGACGACGACGCCCACGGCGATCGCGAGGTCCCGCACCCCCGGCTCCCCTCTCACGGGCGGGATGGTATTCGCGCGGGTCAGGCGAGCGACGCGATCGACCGAGGCTTCGGTGAGCGGAGCCAGGCGAGGAGGTCTGCGCGCGAGCGCGTGTTGAGGACGTTTCTCGGCTCGACCCAGGCGCGGCGCGCCTGCGAGATCCCCCAGGCGAGGTACGCGAACTCGCGGGTGTGATGGGCGTCGGAGTCGATCGACAGGAGGCAGCCCTCGGCGAGCGCCCGGCGTGCCCGCTCGACCGAGAGGTCGAGGCGATGCGGCGAGCCATTCATCTCGAGGACCGTGCCGGTTCGCGCGGCCGCGCGATAGACGGTGTCCCAGTCGAGGTCCAGATCGTCGCGCGTCCCGATCATCCGACCGGACGGATGCGCGATGACGTCGACGTGCGGGTTCTCGATCGCGTTGAGGACACGTTGCGTCAGCTCGGCGCGGGGCTGGCGCCGTGAGACGTGGAGCGACGCGACGACGAGGTCGAAGGTCGCGAGCAGCGCGTCCGGGTAGTCGAGTTGGCCGTCCGCACGGATCTCGAGCTCGCAGCCGTGGAGGAGCCGGAACCCCTCCGCGCTGGTCTGGGGTGGCGCGTCGCCGTCGCGTTCCTCCGCCTCGAATCGCTCGTTGAGCGAGCGAATCAGCGCTCGCTCCTCCTCGACCTGCTCCGGCGTCAGGCCCCGCGCAATCGCAAGGGACTGGGTGTGGTCGGTCATGACCTGGTAGGCATGTCCGCGACGGCGCGCGAACTCCGCCATCTGCTCGACCTCGAGCGCGCCATCGGACCAGTCCGAGTGCGAGTGGAGGTCGCCCCGGAGGTCCGCTTCGGCGATGAGGCTCGGCAGCGTCCCCGCGAGCGCAGCCTCGATCTCGCCGGCGTCCTCGCGCAGCTCCGGCTCGATGAATGGCAGGCCGAGGAAGGCGTACGCCTCCTGCTCGGTCGGAAACGTCCGGAGCTCGCCTCCGTTGGCTGGGTCCGTGATGATCTCGCCGTCCTCGCCGAGCTTCGCGAACCCGTACTCCGACAGGCTCCAGCCCTGATCGCGTGCCATGGCCCGAAGGCGGACGTTGTGCTCCTTCGAGCCCGTGAAGTGGATCAGGTACGTTCCGCGCTCGTTCGGTCGCATCAGCATCAGGTCGACCTGCGGACCGCGGCCCCCAAGCCGCACCGCCGCCTTGTGGCTGCCGCGCCCGATCACGGCCTCGACCGAAGGCAGGCTGACGAAGGTCTCGACGACCCGCTCGGGCGACTCCGTCTCGGCGAGGAGGTCGAGGTCGCCGATCGTCTCCTTCCGGCGCCGGTACGAGCCGGCCGGAACGATGCGCTCGACGTCGAGGACGTCGAGCAGGCCGTCGGCGATCTCGTCGATCAGGGCCTTGGCGCGCGGGAGCAGAAGGCGGCCCTCGCGGGCGTTCAGCCGTTCGATGCCCTCGAGGATGTTCTGCTCGGTTCGCTCGGTGAGCCCGCGGATCGATCGGATGCGCTTCGATTCGGCAGCGGCCTTCAGCTCGTCGAGGGTCTTCACCCCGAGCTCGGTGTAGATGAGCCGGACGGTCTTGGGCCCGAGGCCTGGAAGCCGGAGCATCTCGAGGAGGCTCGTCGGGAACTCCGCGAGGAGCTTCTCGCGGTATTCGCTTCGGCCGGTCGTTGCCAGCTCCTTGAGCTTGTCGGCAATGGCCTTGCCGACGCCAGGGATCTCCGGGGGCCGGCCGTCGCGGTACGCCCGCGCGACCTCGACCGGGTAGCGCCCGATGGCGTCCGCCGCGCGGTGATACGCGACGGTCTTGAAGACGAGCTCGCCCTTGACCTCGAGCAGGTCGCCGATGTCGTGGAAGACCTGCGCGAGCTGCCCATTCGAGAGGAGCGGGACCTCGCCACGCTCGCCGACCGCCGTCCCACCCTCGGCAGCTGCTTCGGCCGCGGCCTCCTCGTCGTGCTCGACGCCGAGGTCGTCCACCTCGCCGGCGTCGCCCGCGGCCCGCTCCATCGATGGGATGGTATCGGCAGGCTCCGGGAGCGCCTGGGCCGGCGCGCCCGACGCTACCCCGCCACGACCCGGTCGCGACCGCCGCGCTTGGCGCGGAGGAGCGCCTGATCCGCCCGCTCGAGCAGCGTGTCGATCCCCTCGTCAGGGCCGAGTGCGTTCGCGACACCGACGGAGACGCTCACGCCCGGGATCCCCAGGTCGCCGAGATCCAGCGTGCGCACGGCCTCGCGGACCCGCTCCCCGACCTCGACCGCATCCATCGGGCCTGGGTTGCGCAGCAGGACGGCGAACTCCTCGCCCCCGATCCGGGCCGGCACGTCCTGGTCCCGCACCGCCGCCGTGATGGCGTCGGCAACGGACCGCAGGACTCGATCGCCGGCCGGATGGCCGAACGTATCGTTCAGGCCCTTGAACTTGTCGATATCGATCATGAGGACCGCGACTCCGTCCCCGGCACGGCGCCCGCCAGTGAGGAGCGAGGCGAACTCATCGAAGTAGCGCCGGTTCGGGAGGCCGGTGAGCGGGTCCGTCGCCGCGCCCGCCGTCGCCTCGCGGTACGACTCGGCGCGCATGAGCGCGGCCGCCGTCTCGCTTGCGGCACCCCGGAGGAGCCGCCGCGCGCTTTCTGGCCAGGACTGTGGGTCGCGCCGCGAGAGGACGATGGCGCCGATGACACCGCCCTCCGCGCGAAGCGGTGCCGTGAGGGTGTGCGACAGGCCGAAGACCGACTGCACGCGTCCGGCGAGGCGCTCGACGACCTCGGCCTCCGGCCCGCGCGCGAGGACCTCCACCGCCTTCGCCTGGCCCCCGGCGCCGAGCAGGTCCGGGGCCGGCAGCCCGATGTCCTGGAGCAGCGCGAGCGATTCCGCGACGATCCGGCGGAGGAAGGTCCGGCTGCCACCGACGTCGGTCTCGCGGCGTGCGACACGCGGGAGGCTCGGCATCAGTGTCGGCGGGGCGTCTTCCTGGTCGATCGCGAGGGTCAGCTGCTCGCCGCCGTCCGGCAGCTCCCCCGAGGCGTCAGGGTCGGCGCCGGATGGGGAACGGATGTCGAACCGACGGAGCTGCTCCTCCGGCGTGAATGCCTGGACGGGAATGTGCGGCAGCTCGTCCGGCCGCCCAGGGCCGACGGGGACACCGACCGAGTCGACGGCGAGCGTCGGCGGCGGCTCGAGCAACGAAACCGGCAGCATCGTCGCGGTCGTGGGGATTCCGGGCCGCCGCGTCACGAGGCGTGCCTCGAGGGATCGGGCCTCGGGGCGTCGCCGGACGAGGACGACGTGATCGGCCGCCGTGGCGTCGATGAGGTCGTCGAGGATCGCCGCGACGATCGAATCGGCCGAGACCGAGCGCGACAGGCCGCGGAGGATACGGGCGAAGCTCTCTGCCTCACCGCGACCGCGAGCCTCGAGGCCCGCGACGGCATTGCGGTGCGCGACGGCCGCCACGGCCGCCAGCACGACGAGTACCCCCGTCAGGAGGTCGATCGGCTGCTTGAAGACGACGAGGCGATAGCCGGTGATGAGCGCGAGCACGAAGAAGGCGCCGGCGAGGAGCCACCACGTTCGACGAATCGATGGGTCCCCTGGCCCTGAACGGCTCGGTCGAGGAGGCGGAGCGGCGGTCACGATCGTCCGCCAAGCATGGGCCGTGTCACGCCCCGAATCCAGCCGTCAAATCGCGCCGCGGCGCGCTGACGCGCCATGAAATCCATCAATGAAGAAGCGCCCGGCCTTCCGGCCGGGCGCTTCTGCTCTGCCGAGCCCCTACGGCTGGTCTAGCTCGTGCCGACCCGCAGGACGACCCGGAACTTCTCGAAGCTCGGGTTTCCGATGTTGAACATCACGTAGCGCTTCTTGGCGCTCGTCATGACCACCGACGCGTAGTCGTTCATGCGCCGCTCGGAGCTGACCGAGTAGCTGCCCACGGTCGACGCGGCGCCCCAGGTCGAGCCGTCGTTGCCGGACTGCCGCCAGCGCAGGTCGACCCCGGTCGACGAGCTGCCGGTGCAGTCAGCGCGACGGCACGCCCCGAAGGCGACACCGACCGTCGACGTCCCGGCGAGCGCGACCGCCGTGGAGTAGCCGTTCTTGTACGTCCCCGTGCCGCTGAAGCTCGCCGCGGTCCTCGTCGTCCCGAGGCCGGCGGCCGAGGTCCAGAGCCGGACCTTGACGCCGGCCGCCTCCATCCACGCGAACGCGAAGCGGCCGTCCTTGGCTGTCGCGGAGAGGTCGCCGGACTGGTTCGCCGTCAGCGCCGCAGGGTCGGACCACGCGTCGCCGCCTTCCTTCGTGACGACGGAGATGCCGCCCGAGCCATCGAACCAGGCCACGGCGATCGTGTCGCCGGAGGCGGCGACCACGGGCAGGCCGACGAAGCCGTTTTCGCTGCCTTCGCCGTTCGTCGTTGTCCCGACCGTCCCGGCCGCGCACCCGGATGCCTCGGCCGAAAGGTCGCCGCATTGGACGAGGATGATGTCGCCCGTATCGGCATCCGTGTACGTGAGAAGGACGCCACGCGTCCCCCACGGCGCGAGCATCGGTCGATCCACACGGGTTGCGAAGGCGAGCGTCCGTGAGAGCCAGGCTGCGCTGCCGCCGTGATTCGAGTTGATCCGGAGCGTGATCGGCCGCGGCTCGGCCGGGTCGTAGTCGAACCAGTGCCCGTACGTCACGTACGCCGCGTAGATCACCCGCCCCGAGGCGACCACCACGCCGCCATCGGCGTGCTCGCTCTTTGGATTGAGCCGCTTGGCGGTTCCCCAGTCGGAGCCGCTCGTGTTCCCGCGGCGGTAGTAGACGCCAGCGAAGGGCCCGTCGTCAGTGACGAACTCACCACCGACCTTGACAGACGTGTACGCAGCGTGGAGGTACGACGTCGTGCTCTTCGTGCTCCGTGCCAGCCCGCCACCGAAGTTGTACGAGAACGACGAGCTGACCTGACGGGTCGGCCCCCAATCGACGGCGGCGAACGCCGACTCGGCCACCATCAGCGTGGCGGCAGCCGCCGCCAACAGCGCCCCCAGCAAGCGCCGGTTGCGCGTGCGAACGATCTTCACCTCGGCACCCCTCCCCGCGACCACTTCCCCTGTTCCGCCATGGCAGCGCATCCCGAGGCCCGCGTCAATGCGGAAAATCCTCGAGTCGCCCAGCCGGCAATCCCTAGCAGAGCACGAAGACCTGCGGCAGGACGATGGCGCCGGTCACGACATAGCCGACGAACGCGATGACTCCGGCCGCCAGAATCGTGGGCACGACCCGGCCGCGGACCGCCACATACCGACCGCTCGCGATCGCGATCAGGAACGTCGCGACCGAGAGAACGATCGCGGTGACGCCGACGGTCGTGGGGTCCGCGGCGCAAGGGTTGGCGTGGAATCCGACCCAGCCGATGGCCCCTCCGACGATCGCGGCCGTGACCAGCGCAACCGATCGGGCGCGAGACGGCGATCCAGCCGGGAGCCAGGCGAGCGACAGGGCGGCCGGCGACAACGCCAGGAGCACGATCGCGACGAGGATCTCGAACTGCCGCAGCGGCAGGAAGACGCTGACGAAGGCCGCGACCGTCAGGGCCGGTCCGAGGATGAGCGCCGCTGCCGCAAGTCCTCGGTGGCGCTCGCGCGAGCGGTCCTCGGTCACATCATCACGAGGCCGCCGTCGACGCCCAGGACCTGGCCCGTGATGTACCCAGCTTCATCCGAGGCGAGGAAGGCGACGGCGTTGGCGATCTCCTCGGGGGTGCCGAACCGCCCCAGCGGCGTCTGCTCGGTGATCCGGTCCTGCCACTCCTGCGCGAGGTCCTTCGTCAGCTCGGTGAGGACGAAGCCCGGCGCGACGGCGTTGCACGTGATGCCGCGCGAGGCGAGCTCCCGGGCGGTGGCCTTCGTCAGGCCGATCAAGCCTGCCTTCGCCGACGAATAGTTGGCCTGGCCCGTCTGGCCGGCCTGGCCGGACACCGACGTGATGTTGACGATGCGGCCGCCCTTGGCCTTCAGCATCGGTCGGGCAACGGCCTTGATGCAGTAGAACGCCCCGAAGAGGTTCGTCTCGAGCACGGCCCGCCAGTCGTCGAGCGACATCCGCATGATCAGGTCGTCGCGCGTGATCCCGGCGTTGTTGACGAGGATGTCGATCTTGCCAAAAGCGTCGAGCGCGCCCTTGATCAGCGCACCGGCCGCGTCCGCGTCGCTCACATCTCCCTGGATTGCCAGTGCCGTGCGCCCGAGGGCCTCGATCTCGCCCTTCGTCTCGTTTGCCGCGGCCTCGTTGCCGCGGTAGCTGAACGCGACATCGGCGCCCTGCTCGGCGAGGCGCAGCGCGATCGCGCGGCCGATCCCGCGCGAGCCGCCGGTGACGACGGCGGACTTCCCAGACAGATTGATCACCGCCCGCTTCCCTCCCTTTGAGCGTCCCCGCCCCGTACTGGTGCCCCGGCAGGCGCCCTAGCGAACCAGCGGCTGCGAGGCGGGCTCCGGTTCCCCGGGGACGACGTCGTCGAGCGGAACGTCCACGGATCCGGGTCGATTCATGAGCTCGGCGAGCGCCGGCGGGATCGGGTCGACCGAGTCCCAGTCGACCGGGAGCCGGACCTGGACGTCCTCGGCTCGGACGGCCGCGTCCGCTTCTCGCCCGCGTGCCGGATCGGCCGTCCATTCGATCGTCACCGCGCCCGAGGTGAACCCGGCGCCGAAGGCGACGATCGTGATCCGGTCGCCGACGTCGACCCGCCCCTCGTTGACCGCTTCCGCCATCGCGATCGGCACGGAAGCAGCCGAGGTGTTGCCGTACTTGTCGACGTTCGTGTAGATGCGGTCCATCGAGAGGTTGAGGCCCTTGGCGACGGCCTCGATGATCCGGATGTTGGCCTGGTGCGGGATGAAGAGCTTGATGTCGTCGGCATCGAGGCCGGACTTCCGTACGGATTCGAGCGCCGTCGACGCCAGCGTCTTCGTCGCGAACCGGTACGTCTCCTTGCCCTCCATCCGGATGTAGTGCTCGCCGCGCGCGAGGGTCTCCGCCGATGGCGGCGCCTTCGCGCCGCCAGCAGGAAGCCAGATCATGTAGGCGCCCTGGGGCTCTGTCGTCAGCTCGATGCCGAGCGCGCCGCCGGGCTTGCTGCTCGCGGACAGGACGGCGGCACCCGCGCCGTCGCCGAAGAGGATGCAGGTCGATCGGTCCGTGTAGTCGAGGAACCGGGTCAGCAGCTCGGCGCCGATGACGAGCACGTGCTTCGCGAGCCCCGCCTCGATCCACGCCTGGGCCGTCGCAAAGCCGTAGACAAACCCGGAGCAGGCCGCCGCGACGTCCATGGCGGCCGCCCGCGTGTTGCCGATGGCCTCCTTCACGAGGGCGGCGGTTGAGGGCATCCAGTAATCCGGGGTCAGCGTCGCGAGCAGGATGAGGTCGATGTCGTCGGCATCGATGCCGGCCGCACGGATCGCCCGGAGCCCCGCGACCGCCCCCATGGACGCGGTGGTCTCGTTGGCCGCCGCGACGCGGCGCTCGCGGATCCCGGTCCGCGTCACGATCCACTCGTCGTTCGTGTCGACCATCCGCTCGAGGTCCTTGTTCGAGAGGACCTGGCTCGGGACGTAGCGGCCCCAGCCGGTGACGTGGGCGTGCACCTTCGCGCCATCGCCGATGCCGGGGGGTCGGGTGCCGTTCATCGACTCGGTCATAGCGGCTCCACCTCGACGAGCGGCTGCTTCGCGCGCACGAGCTTCCCGTTCTCCGCGTTGATCTTCACGACGCGGCCGGCGAGGTCGCTCTTGATCTCGTTGAACAGCTTCATCGCCTCGATCAGCCCGATGACCTGTCCGACCGCGACCTCCCCGCCGACGCTCAGGTAGGGCGCCGAGCCGGGCGCCGGCGAGCCGTACCAGATCCCGCTCAGCGGCGCCTTGACGGAGGGGCGCGCCGCGGGCGCCTGGTCGCTCCCCGCCACAGGCTGCCCGGAGGGCGACGCGCCGTCGATGCCCGGCACGGCCCCCGCGGCGACCGCCGCCGCGACGAGCGCCGAGGGTTTTCGGAGGACCAGGCCGGTGGACCCGTGCTGGACCTCGAGCTCGGTCAGGTCCGTGCGCTCGAGGAGCGCCGCGAGCCGATCGATGAGGCTCAGGAGGGACGCGTCCCCTGACTCGGAGGTCATCCGTCCCACCGCCGGAAGACGAGCGCGGCGTTCTGCCCGCCGAACCCGAACGAGTTGTTGAGGGCAGCGCGGATCGGCCGCCGGGTCGCGGTGTTCGGGGTGAGATCGAGCCCGTCCGCGTACTGGTCGGGCGTGCGCAGGTTGATCGTCGGCGGCACCGCACCCTCGCGCATCGCCTGGATGACCGCGACGGACTCCAGCGCGCCGGCGGCTCCCAGCGTGTGCCCGAGCATCGACTTCTGTGCGCTCACCGACACGCCCGGGGCGTGCTCGCCGAGGAGCGTGCTCAGCGCCTGGAGCTCCGCGCCGTCACCCTCGGGCGTCGACGTCGCGTGCGCGTTGACGTGCTCGATCTCGGCGGGCTCCATGGCGGCCTTCGCGAGCGCTCGCTGGCCGGCGCGAACCGCGCCGATCCCGCCCGGCGCCGGGAGCGTGATGTGGCTCGCGTCGGCGGTCGCGCCGTAGCCGACGAGCTCGGCGAGCGGCGTCGCGCCGCGGCGCTCGGCGTGGGTCAGCTCCTCGAGGACGAGCATGCCCGCGCCCTCGCCGATCACGAAGCCGTCGCGATCACGGTCGAAGGGCCGCGAGGCCGCCTCGGGCTCGTCGTTGCGGGTCGAGAGCGCCTTCATCGAAGCGAAGCCGCCGACGACCGCCTCGTGGATCGCTGCTTCCGTGCCGCCTGCGAGCATGACGTCCGCGTCCTCGCGCCGGATCGTCTCCCATGCCTCGCCGATCGCGTGCGCGCCGGTGGCGCAGGCGGAGACGGTCGCAAAGTTCGGACCGAGCATCCCGAAGGCGATCGCCACCTGGCCCGAGCCGACGTTCGGGATCCCCATGGGGATGAAGAAGGGACTGATGCGCTCCGGGCCGCGCGCCGCCATGAGGAGCACGTTGTCGAACAGCGTCGCGACGCCACCCAACCCGGAGCCGAGGATGACGCCGGTTCGTTCGGCGAGCGGGCCGTCGAGGCGTCCGGGCAGGCCGGCCTGATCGAGCGCCTGCCGCGCGACGACCAGCCCGAACTGGATATAGCGGTCCATCCGCCGCATCTCCTTGCGGTCGATGACGGCGGACGGGTCGAAGTCGCGGACCTCGGCGGCGATCTTGGAGTCGACGCGGGATGGGTCGAACGACTGGATCGTCCGCACGCCGGACTTCCCCGCGAGCAGCCCCGCCCACGTGGACGGAACGTCGTTGCCGAGCGCCGAGACGGCGCCCATCCCGGTCACCACGACGCGTCGCGTCCCGTTCGGTCCGCTCATCGCACGAGCTTTCCCGTCCGGACCGTCGCGGCGCGGTAGACATCGCCGGGGAGGCCCCGCGCCGAGATCGCGTTCGAGGCGGCGAGGACGTCGTACTCGGTCCGGCGGACCTCGGTGGTCACGCTCGTCTTCGATCCGTCGTCGCGATCGGCGTCCTCGGGCGCGTCGCCTTCCTCGGTGTCATCGACATCCGACAGTGCCGTTCGAACCGGCGATCCATTCGAGCGGCCCGCGATGGTCACGAGCGCCCATGACGCCGTGGGGTCGCCATCGAAGACGTACCCGGCGCTGCCCGCATTGACGACGACCTTCCAGCCGAATTCCTGGACGTTCGGGAGATGTGTGTGGCCGCAGCAGATCACGCGCGCGTCGGTCCTCGAGATGCGCTCGAGGACGACCGAGGGGTCGAGGTCCCGGTCGAAGCCCTGCGTCTGCGAGCCCGGCGAGGCGTGCGTCACCAGCAGGAGGTCGTCGCCGATCCGGACGCGGCGCTCCGCGGGCAGCCGCCGGAGCCAGCCGAGCTGCTCGTCGTCGAGCTCGTCGTGGGCCCACTCGGCCGCTGCGCGGACGGCATCGGGAACGCCCGACTCGAGCATCCACGGAAATGCCGCCGCGTAATCGGCGTCCGCCACGGCCACGTCCGTATTGCCCTGGACGACGATCGCGCCGTCGCGCTCCATCTCGCGGATCGCGTCGATCGCCGCGCCCGGCTCCGCCCCGTTCATGACGAGGTCGCCGGCGACGAGGACGACGTCGGGCTTCTCCTTCTTGATGGCCTTGCGTACGGCTTCGAGCGCGAGGACGTTGCCGTGGACGTCCGAGAGCACCGCGATCCGGGTCAACGCAGGACGCCCTCCGGGGGGATGAGGAAGGAGAGCGTCGCCTCGCAGGCGACCTCGCCGTTGACGGACGCGACACCCCGGCCGCGACCCATCCGAGAGCCGAGCTTCTCCATCGTCACCTCGAGGCGGAGCACGTCACCGGGCGCGACGACACGCTTGAAGCGCGTGCCGTCGATGGCGGCGAAGAGCCCGATGCGGTCCCCGAAGCCCGGCTGCTTCGCGACGTAGACGGCCATGGTCTGGGCGAGCGCCTCGACCTGGAGGACGCCCGGCAGGATCGGCAGGCCGGGGAAATGACCCTGGGCCCACCACTCGCCCGCGGTGATGCCCTTGATGCCGACGATCCGCTTCGCGTCGGCGTCGTACTCGATGATCCGGTCGACCATCAGCATCGGCCAGCGATGCGGGATGAGCGCTTCGATCTCGCGCGTCGTGTGGACCGTCCCCGGGGCGGCGAGCGGGTCGGCCATCGGTTCCGTAATCGGCTCCGTCATCCGTTCGGTCATGGGTTCGATCAGCGCGCCGCGGCGGCGACGCCGGCCTCGGAGGTGGCCCCCGATGGAGCCACCGATGCGGCCGCCGACGCCGCGCCCGCGAGGATGGCCGCGCCGCCGACGCGGTCCAG
>Ga0126310_10000760_pt1 | contig 11681 bp, 11 predicted proteins | sample Plot60_FD_92540 | JGI IMG/M metagenome (GOLD analysis project Ga0126310, IMG submission 92540) | Serpentine soil microbial communities from UC McLaughlin Reserve, CA, USA - Plot60 | ecosystem: Environmental > Terrestrial > Soil > Grasslands | place: USA: UC McLaughlin Reserve, Lake County... | reverse complement strand
GCGAAAGCGCCAGGCACCACCCTCAACGGCACCCCACGCAGCCGCACCGAGTGGACGAGCTCGAGGAGCTCCTCGTCGGGAAGGCCCTCAGCCCCCACGAGGACGACGCCACGGGCCCCCGTACGGTCCAATACCTCCCTTACGGACGCGAGGTACGCGTCGGCCCCCCCGCTACCGAGGTCCACCTCCCCGGCCAGAACGTAGGCGCCGGGCGTGCGCTCCATCATCCTTCGCAACCGCGTTCGGCCTTCGTCATCCCCGATCAGGAGGACCGGGGTCTGTCCGAAGCCGCGGCGGTAGATTTTGCCTAGGGCCCGCTCGTAGAGGAACCTGAGCGCCCCGGAGCACAGCAAGCCGAGCACGGCGGCCGACACTATCTCCCATAGCCCTAGCCCGCTCTGGGGGTAGATCGTCGCTCCGACGGTCACCAACCCCGCCCAGCAAAACGCGACCCCCACGAGCCCCCCTGGGCTGCGCCGCACGGGCGCCCTGTCGTAGAGACGGAAAGCGATGAAGAGCGTGATCCAAGCCGCGAGCAACAGCGGAGCGAGGGCGATGGCCGGATCCGACCTGCCGCCCCCAGCGACCCAGGCCGCTCCTCCCAGCCCGAGAGCGAGCGCGAGCCCGTCTGCGAGCACCAGGATGAAAGCGCTCGCAGTGCGCCGCAGAAGCTTGAAGCCAAGGAGCCTCTTGGGGATGTTCAGCAAGATCCGCACGGTGTCCTCCGTGCGCCGAGTATACCGCCGCAAGAAGCGGGTTTGGGAAGGGGACCCTTTCCAAACCCGCGCTGGTCAGCATTTCAGCACTTCAGCAAGTCAGCTTCTTTGCTGAAATGCTGAGCGTGTAAGATTGAGGTCTAACGGAAGGCGGCGAGACGGAGGAGTGAGAGCTATCAAGAAGCGGTTTGGGACCTACGTCGACGAACATCCCGCCGTGTTCAAGTTCGAGAAGTGGCTTCAGATTCACGCGGGCAAGTACCCGGCCGCCTTCTACGGCCTGTACCGGTTGGCGAGCAAGGACCGGGCGCGCGTCGTCACCCGGGACACGCAACTGGTCATGGAGGGGTTCCCGAGGTCGGCCAACTCGTTTGCCAGGGTGGCTTTCAACAGGGCACAAAGTGAGAGGGTGCGCATCGCCAACGGTCTTCACGTTCCTGCGCAGGTGATCCGTGCCGCACGGTGGCGGATACCGACTCTGGTGCTGATACGAAATCCCAAAGACGCCGTGCTCTCTTTCGCCATACGGGACCCGATCTCGGTCGACCAGGCTCTCAGATACTATCTCTCTTTCTACGAGACCGTCGAAGGGTACCGCGACGCCTACGTCCTCGGTCTCTTCGAAGAGGTGACGGAAGATTTCGGGCAGGTCATCCGACGCATAAACGACAGGTTCAGAACGACCTTCTCCGAGTTCCGTCACGACGAACGGAACGTCGAGGCCGTGCTCGCCCGCGTGGAGAGAAACTCCAAAAAAGCGTTCGGGGAGGCATCCTGGGAGGACAAAGCCTCGCGCCCCGTCGTCGCCAGGGAGAAGAAAAAGCGCGAAGTGGGATACGAACTGGAGAACCCGAAACGCAGGGAGTTGATCTCCCGGGCCGAGTCCGTGTACGAGCGCCTGACAGACCCGACGCGCGCGCCAGCACCTTGAAGCGAGTTGCAGAAGTTGAACTTCTGCAACTCGCGCCATTAGCCATCAGCTCTTGTTCTTGCTGACGGCCTGCAAAGGGCCCTGGCCCTTTTGCGAACCGCTCTAAAATCGAACGCCTTCCTGCGAAAGACTCCTTACGGGTTTTCTCCTGTATTCGGCTTCGAGAGGAGTTGTCTCAGGACCCGCGAGAGGAAGAGCGGGTTTCCCAGGAGGTAGCGTCGCCACAGGCGGCGGGGCTCGCTGAGGAGGCGTGCCAGCCACTCGAAACCGCTCTCGGTCAGGAGGCGCGGGCCGCGGCGCACCCTTCTGGATGCGTAGTCGAACGCGGCGCCGCAGGTGAGGGCGACGCTGGCGTCGAGCCCGCGCCTGTTCTCCGTGAGCCAGCGCTCCTGGAGCGGCATCCCGAGGCCGACCAGCAGGATATCGGGGGCGGCGGCGTTGATCTCCTCGAGGACCGCTTCGTTCTCGGCGCTCCCGGCCGAGTGGTCGAAGTAGCCGTGCCGGGTGCCGACGATCCTCAAAGCGGGGTAACGTTCTCTCAACCTCCTCGCAGCCTCCTGCGCCACGCCGGGCCCGGCCCCGAGGAAATAGAGGGAGAACCCCTCGGTCGCGGCGAAGTCGGCCAGTTGCCAGATCCAGGCCGCGTAGGTGATGCGTTCAGGGATGCGCTCACCGAGCATCCTCGCCGCCAGCATCACCCCCGCTCCGTCGCAGAAGACGACGTCGGCGCCGTTCAGCGAGTCCCGCAGTGCCCGGTCCTCGTAGCAGAGATTGAGACAGTGGGTGTTCACGTTCAGTACGAGGCCGAGCTTCCCGCCCCGGACCAGGCGTGCGATCTCCACGTGCAGCCCATCGACTGTTATCGGGTCGACACCCACGCCGAGGACGTCGATCTTGCCTGCGCGGGGCCCTACATGAGGCGCCACATGGCCTCCTCCAACTCCAGAAATCGGGCGTCCCAGGAGTTCTCGCGGGCGAGTTCGAGTCGGGCGCGCCTCTTCTGCTCCGTTTCGCGTCCCTTCACGCTTCGAAGAACCTCCACGTAATCCTCCGGCCTCTGTACGAGGTAGACGTGCCCGACGAGATCCCGCATCGCAGGAAGGGACGCGGCCACCACGGGCTTGCCCGTGGCCAGACACTCGTAGGTCTTGGCCGGCGAGATGGCGCGGGTGAGACCGTTGACCTTGTAAGGCAGTACGAAAGCGTCGACGCCGGCGAGGGCAGCCGGCAGCCCGGCGTGGGACACCTCCCCGGCGTAGTCGACCCCGGGCATCTCGAAGAGACGCTTCTCCACGCTGCCAAGGCTGCCGATGATGCGCAACTTGAAGCCTGCCCCGGCGATAGCCTGCAGGGCTTCGAAGTCGATGCGTTCCCGGCTCACGTGGCCGAAGAAGCAGACGGTGCGGACCTCTCGGGCGCGGTGAGGATCCCGCAGGGGCGCGAACCGCTCGTAGTCTACGGCGGGGCCGCTCGAGAAGGCGTCAGGCCTGAGGCATCTAGCTTTCTCGAGCAGGCGTGCTGACGTGCACGAGACGAGGTCGGCGCGCAGCAAGAGCTCGCGCTCCGTCTCTCTGATGTCCTTCGGCACGCCGGGGAAATGCTCGTAGTCGTCCGAGCAGTCGTACAGGACGAGCCTGGGGTCGAGGCCCGAGATCAGGCCCAGCGTCGTCCTCGTCGGCGGATAGGCAACCACCACCGGGTGGGGACCGGCTATCTTCCCGAGATCCTTTAGTACGCGTGGTAGGAGGAGCTTCTCGTTCGCCCACCGGAATGCTCCGTAGGTGGGCGGGGCGGTGAGCGGCGCGTATACGGTCAGATTTTTCGCAGCGAGCGGCTCGTCCCCCGCGCCACCGGAGCGACGGACCCGCGCGAGGACCCTTCGCAGCGTGTCTACGGTCGGGCGGGGGTTGGCGAGGCCCGTGGTCTCGACGAAGACGGTTGGATAGCCGGCGCCGGCGAAGAGGGTGGCGAGCGTCTGGTGCCTTTGCCAGAGGAAATCCCACCGTACACCGGAGAGGATCACCACCGGCGGCCTGTGCACGAGGGAGCCTACCGCTCCCCTACACCCCGTCCATCAGGGCGTAGGCGCCGGAGGGGTCTGGCATGGCCCCTCCGCCGTAGAGGCGGTCGAGGCCGAAGAGGTGCAGGATCTCGATGGTTCTCTCCAGCTGGTGGCTGCCCACACGAGTCCGCCACCCTTCCAGGGAAGGAGCCGGGGCGTTCTTCCGGCTGAGGGGGGAAGGATGTCTCAGTTTGCGGTAGACGCGTTCGTCGAAGGACTCGTCCAGGGAGGCGAACAGGCTCCGTAGTTCCTCTCCCGGACGCGCGAGCAGGTTCTCGTAGAAGGCGAGATGCAACTCCCCTGCTCCGAACTGCATCAAGGGGACGTAGTTGTCGATGCACCAGAGGAAGAGGTGGCGTTCGAAGTCGCCCTGGGCGGCCCGGATCTCCGCTTCCATGGGTAGGAGGAAGTCCTCCACCAACTCCTGCTGCTCCATCGTCTCCGAGAGGTTGTCCTTCCACCCGAGGGCGAGCCTGGATGTTACGACGGCGCAAGGATGCCTGAGCAGGAGAATGATCGGCATCCCCGGGAAGTTCGCGCGCATCCAGCCCAGGAGCAGATTGGCCCTAATGTCCTTGATCAGGCGCCGCCGCGCGACGATGCGCCCGTTGAACCGGTCGGCCCAGGGGTCCCTGAGACGGCCCGTAAGCGCGAGGCGGGCCGTCTCCAGGAACTCCTCCCTCCTGTCGTCGGGCCTCAGGTACTGTTTGGTTCCGAAGTGCCCGAACGGGGCGACCTCCCTGGGGTTGAACGGCTCGAAGACGTATCGATACCGCCTCCTGTGGTTGATGATCTGCGAGAGCCACGTGGTCCCGCTGCGCCCGCTCCCCGCGAGAAAGACTGAGCTCTCGTGGTTCCCTTTTCCCAGATCGACGCAGAACCGCCGTGAGAGAGGGGCGCCTATCATCGTGTCGATCCCCGGCTTCAACGAGGTTGCAGGGTCTGACGATCGGCCCCGCCGCCAGTGGCGGATGCCTCGGCGGCTCCCCAGTCCTTCCTGGAGGCGAACTTCACCGTGATGGCGGCAAGGACGAAGAAGAATAGCGTCGAGGCCGGGATGTACCAGTGCCACTCGAACGCCGAGGAGAGGAGGTAGACCACGAGCGCGGAGACCAGACCGGCCAGAAGGGGCCTGCGTTCTCCCTGCAGACCCGTGCGCCAGGCGGCTCTCCCCGTGTAGCCAACGAGGACCGCCACAAAGCCCAACAACGCCACAAAGGCGAACAGGCCGGTCTCGGTCCCCTGCTCGAGATACACGTTGTGCACCTGTTTGACTCCCTTGGTATCGGGTCTGTCCTTCAGCCACGTGTACTGGAAGGTCCCCGCCCCCGTGCCGGTGAAGGGACGTTCCTTCCACGCGCCCCAGGCGACGCTCCAGTAGTCTCCCCTGGAGCTGATATCGAGCGAGGTGAGCCTCTGGCCGACGTTTTCGGTCTCGTCTGCGCTGCTGAAGAGCGTCGCGTAGGCTCGCCCCGGACCTCCGTAACCGTTGACGACCACGAAAAGGCCGAGGACGACGGCCAGCATCCCGCCGGCCACGATGAGGACTCCGAGTACCCGTCTGGTCGCGGGCGTCAGCTCGTAGCGGTTCGCCAGGAAGGCGTAGGCGGCCTGCAGGGCGAAGGCCACGAGGAGGGCCAGGATCAGATCGTTACGGAACAGGGTCCCGTCGGAGATCTTCTGCTGAGGGGGGACACTGGTGCCGAGTAATCCGGGCAGGCTTTGCATCTGCCACAAGAGCCAGGCGCCTGGCAGCGAGAGGAGGAGAAGGTTGGCGAGCATCTGCAGGCGGCCACTCCCCAGGGCGAAGAGGACGATGAGTCCTATCCCAAGGGACCCGATGCCGCCGCGGGAGACCGTGAGGTAGAGCGTGATGAGGAAGGAGAGCGTGATGGCGGCGTAGAGTCCCCTCAGGACGAGATTGCGTAGCGTGCCCATCCGCGCCAGGGCCAGCACCGCCCCCATCCCAAGGACGACGGCGGTGGTGTTGGAGTACTGCAGGGTCGAGTCCACCCTTACCCCATCCAGGGACTGGACCGGGTAATCGATCGGGCTGATCTTCTGCAAGAGTCCGTAGCCCGCGACCGCCGCGACCACGACGACTGAGACGTCGATGAGCGAGCCGACCTGGCGCCCGGAGGTGAGCGCAGCAAGCGCCATGAGGAAGGTCGCCAGGTACATGGAGGAGCGCAGGACCTCTTTTACGGTCTCCGTCTCGCTCATGGTCCATACCATGGAGAGCCCCTTTACGGCGACGAGCACCGCCAGCAGCCCGACCAGCAGGATGCCGACAGAGGGCAGATCCCAATAGAAACCGCGCACGAACAGCGTTACGAACAACAGGGCCAGAACGCTAGCGGCAATAGGAAGCCAGAGCTGGTCCCTGTAGAGACCGCCGTCCAGCATCCCGTAGGCCGTAGCGCTCAGGAGCGCCAGCATGACGAGACCCTTGAAAACGGCGAGCAGCCGGCCCGGACGGCGGTGCTTGTCCCGATCCGTGCCGGGGACTCCGTCGTCGCCGGTGGGCTGGACTTCCCTCACCGCTTGGCCCCGGGACGATCGCGCATCAGGAACATCCGTTCAACACCACCCCGAGCAGGTTGGCGCCCGCTTCCAGCAGGTCGTCCGTCGTCTCGCGTGCGACGCTCTTGGGAGTCCGGGAGGCGTGAACTACGAGCAAGACCCCGTCAAAGCCGCTGAGGAGGTTCGGGGACCTCAGCATCCTCTTTGCTACGGGCGCATCGAGCAGCACGAGGTCCCGACTCTGCTGCAAGCCTCGTACTGCTTTCTTTATCCCCGCATCCTCGAGCAGGGCGGCCGGGTCCGAGAGAATGGGACCGGTCGGTACGACCAGAAGGCCAGGGATGACCTCGTATCCGTAGTGCTCCAGGTTCTTACCATCGTCGAAGCCGCTCGTAAGTCCGACGAAGTTCGGTTCACCGATCACGCTGTGCAACTGCGAGTCTTCGAGGTTGCAATCTACGACGGCGGCCCGCCGTCCCATACCCGCCAGGGCGACGCCGAGGCCGAGGCAGACGCTCGTGCGCCCCGCGCCCGAATCGGGGCTGGTGACGACGACGCTTCCGGTCCCCCCCATCCTCAGAAGGTTGTCCGCCAGCCCCTCGTAGTAACCCCTCACCGGTGAGCCGGGGTCGAGCAGTCCCCGAGCACCAGCCTCGCTCATGGACCCGAGGCTCACGTCAACCTTCCCTCTTCGAAGAATAGTCCGGTATGGTACCAAGCACCGGTACCCTAAGCGTTAGTTCGGCGTCGCGCACGCCACGCCAGCCGCTGGCTCGTCCTTCGATTACGAGGGCAGCGGCGCCCCCGATCAGCAAGCCTGCCCCCGCGGCGATGGCCGCGTAGATCAGGGGCCGAGGACTGTAGCCCCCAGGTACGGCTTTCTGCTCCACGGTGGCACCCGCGACGGGCACGCCGTCGGCGAGCGGCCTGTCGCCGAGATTCCTGGTCCCCTCGACGAACAACTCGGCGTAAGCATTCGCCGCCATGGCCGCCTCCCCCGGCCGGTTGCTGGAGAATCGTATCTGTAACCCTGGCCCGCCACCCGTGTTCACGACCGTCCTCGGGTCGAGCCGTTCCGAGAACGCCTCAGGCCCGGCCTCCCAACCAGCCCGGCGCCTTACCTCCCTCAACATCTCCTTCGTAACGACGGCGCCACGCACCTCTTCGAGGAACGCGAGCCTGGCCTCCTCGCCTTCCAGCTCCTCCTGGGGCTTGATGCTTACCGCCGCCTCGGCGGTGTATACGGGCTCGCGGAAGAGCCCGAAGAGCAAGGCGATGCCGGCGAGGACCAGCACGGCGCCGATGACCAAAAGACGCCTCCTCTGCAACACGTAGAGGATCTCGGAGAGCGAAGGATCGTCCCGCGCCTTGTCCCGCAGGCCACTAGTAGATGTCACTGTTGATCACCTGCTCGCGATAAGCTGCGGGGTCCGACTCCAGTAACTCGAGAAGGCCTGGCGCCTGCTCGGACGGGCTCTGCTCGAGGATCTCGCGCGCCTTCTCATACTGACCCTGGACGACGAACGCATCGGCGATGGCGAGGTCCATAGAGACCAGGAGCGGCCGCTCTCTCGCCGGTGTACGCTGCCTGTTCAGTTCGGCATCAGCCTTGTGCTTGGCCCGCCTTATGGTCCTCGCGCCTTCGAGCGGCTCGCCGGTTCGCACCTGGATCCTACCGAGATCGTAGAGGTCCTGGTAGGTGATCATGTTCTCTTCCTCAAGCGCCTCGTACTGTTCTTTGGCCTCCTTCAGCTTTCCCTGCCTCAAGAGCGCACGCGCGAGCGAACTGCCGGCGAATTCGGCCTTCGGGTTGAGCTCGAGCACCTCACGGTAACCCTTTACGGCGGCGTCCAGATCCCCCGTAGCGAGCCGGAGATTGGCGAGCGTCAGGTAAGGCAGGTAGTTGTTGGGATCCCGCTCTATCGCATCCCTCAAGGCCAGGGCCGCCTTGTCGTACTTTCTCTGCTGCCGCCACAGAAAGGACTGCGCCTGGAGCGCGTCGGTATCGAAGGGGTCCAGCCGAACCGCCATCTGCGAAGCCTCCATCGCTCCGGCGACGTCACCGGCAGCGGCCAGCCGCTGCTGTTCGGCGGTATAGTAATCCGACAGGTAGAGCACCGTAGCCAGCAGGGCCAAAACCCCCACCAGAAAACCCGCGGAGAGTCTGAAGATCATACGGCTCAAGCAAGATCACCGCCCATGAGGATATCCACAACACTGCATTAATACAAGCCACCGGTCGGGCAAAGCCGGCACGAAAAAGCGGGCCCCGAAAGGGACCCGCCTGGTTAGGCATCGTCCGGCCGCTTAGCGGACGATCCTGCGGGCCAGTAGGCCACCGGCCACGAGCAGGACACCAACACCGAGCGCGATGAGCGACGAGCCACCCGTGGAGGGGAGCTCAGCAGCCGCGCTGTACTGATACTGCACGCTCGGAGCGCTGTACTGATACTGCACGCTAGGGGCGCTGTACTGGTACTGCACGCTGGACGCGCTGTACTGCACGCTCGTAGCGCTGGCGCCCGCGGTCGCAGCAGCAGAAGCGCTGGCCGTGGCGACCTCGGTCACGCCGATCTCGTTGAGGATCGTCTCGACCTCAGTCACGTTGATGTTGCACTCCTGGGAGATGTTCTGGATGTTGATGTTATCCCCATACTGGTTGATCTGAGTCTTGTTGACTTCCTGCTGCACCGCGGTCTGGACGCAGGCTATGTTGTCCTCGCCGACTTGCGTCACCGACTGCGCCAAAGCCGGGACGGCGGCGGCTAGTACCATGGCCAACATAGCCGCTAACAACATTACCTTCTTCAAACCCGCCTCCTTATTCGTATAACTGCTTCTATGTATCGCATTTTTTCATTTCTAATCCACAATGTCAACAGTGTTGCCAACATTTTTTCCGATTTTCTTAAACTTTCTTAACAGTTTGAGGCTTTCCGGCCCCGTGTTTAGAGGCGGGCACCGAGATCCGCGGTATACATGGTGGTTCTGAAGCCGAGGTAGTCACCGGTACAGGCACCCACGCCGATCTCGTGGAACTTGCCGTTGAGTATGTTGCGACGGTGGGCGGAATCGCGCATCCAGGAGCGGAACACGCCATCCGGAGTAGAGTTGTATCCGATGTTCTCTCCGCAGTGGGACCAGCGGTAGCCGAAGTTCCTGATGCGCGTACACGCGTCTTCGTTTTTCCCTTTGGTGTAGTGGGAGAAGTAGTCGCGTTGGATCATGTCCTCCGAATGAGCCCGGGCCGCTCTCTGGAGGGCTGGATGCACGCAGAAGGGCCTCAAACCGTGGTCTTTACGAGCATTGTTGTGCAGGGCAAGCAGCCGGAACTCCCTGGCGTGCAGGAAGATCTTACCTCCCCCGCACCTGCTGGCATAGCCCCCACCCGCCGCCCCGGCGGGCGAGTCTACGGTGCCAAGACCCGCGGCCGCAATGAGGACGGCGACGAAGAGCACCAAGAGAAACCTCATGTATGTATTCTCCCCCCTCGTTGGTTCAGCATTTCAGCGTCTCCTTCTCGCCCATAGCCGGATGCGCGAGCTGCGACAGGTCGATACCTATTCACATCGCCTTTTTGAGTAAGTCTTTGTCTCTTCTCGGGTCTCAAGGCCACTTTTTGGCTCCGTGCGGGGACATCGCCATCTACGATCCCTGCCCCTTGCTGTCGGGTGCGGGCTCGGACAGGATGCGGTAGGTGGCGAGAGACATCTCCTGCATGGCGTCGCGCGAGGCCAACTCGCTCGTTTCGCTGGCCATCACGACCATGAGGTAGGCGTCTCGGGCGTCGCGCGCGCCTTCGGGGAAGACTACCCCGGCGTCGGCATAGGTGGTCCCGTAGTAGCCTATTTTGTGCGAGACCCGCGTTCCTTCCGGAAGCGGCTGAGGCAGGCGGTCTTCGAAGGAAGTGTTCGCCATGACGTCGAGCATCTCTGCCGAGAGATCGGGGGTGGTGTAGGAGGGGTCGGAGATCTTCTTTAGCATAAGGAGGACGTCGTCCGGGGTCGTGGTGTTGGGGATCCAGTACTCCGTCGAGCGGGCGCCCACGCGGTACAACTCGGCCCTGATGTAGTCCCTCCCAAGGTACCTGTCGAGCATCTTCCAGGCCGTGTTGTCGCTCTCTTTGATCAGGAATCTGGCGCACTCGCGCAGCGTCATGGTGTAGCCGATGGGGTAGGTGTAGAGCACGCCCGTGCCGTAAGCCTGCACGTCGGAGGCCTGCATGGAGATCTTATCGTCGAGGTCGACCTCGCCTTTGGCCGCCGCCCTGTAGAGCGTCATCAGGACGGGAAGCTTGTTGAGGCTGGCGGCGAGGAAGCTGTGATCGGCGTCCATCGCCAACCTCTCCCCCGAGGTGGGGTCCAGGATCACCACCCCGTAGGTGGCGGGATACGCCTGCGCTATCTGCTTGAGCTCGCTCTTCAAGGGCCCTATCTTCTCCTCGGTGAGCTCCGTCTCGACGCGGGTAGCGCCCGTAGCTGGCTCAGAGCCGGCCTGAGAATCAGGGTCCGAGTCCGTCTTGGACTCTGTGTCGGGAGCCTTGGGTCCCGACCCGACCATTGGGGCTTGGAGGCGGACTACCGGTTCTCTCTCCATAAAGGCCAGAAGCAAGAGCAACCCCGCGAGGAATCCGGCGAGGATGGGCAGTGCAAAGAGGACACGCCGGCGCTGGAGTACTTTCCTCTGCTGTTCTCGGCGTCGGCGCCGCCCGACGCGGGTTCCTTGCGTCTCTTGCGGTATCTCGGATCTGGGCGCCCTCGCGTGTATCGGAGTCCCCCGCGGGATGTTCGCGCCCCGATAGAGGGGCTACTTGTTAATCGACCTGATAAAGGTAACGATAAAGATCGCGGAGATCAACATCAGCGCCCCGGCCGCTATAAGGCCCAATGAGACGAAGAAGATGGTGCCGGCCTCTGCCGTATCCCAGGTCTGGGTCGCCCACACGAAGGCGAACAGAGAGGCGAAGAAGGTGAGGAGGATCAGGATCATGCCACCGGGCAGGTCCCTAATCTGGATCGCCGCCCGCTCCACCGCGTAGGCCACGCCCCCGCGGACCGGGTAGCCGGTCTCGCGCACGCTCTCGATGGCACGCCTGAACTCCCCCTCCCCGGCGAGCCCGATGACCCGCGAGAGATAATACGCCTCTGAGGGGGACTTGCCCATCCGGAGTAGCTCCAGGTAGTTGCGCCTGTACAGCTCCACGGCGCCCGAATGGGGCGAGGCGAGCTGCTTCAGGAAGGCGTGGGTGTCGAGGCGCGTGGCGTACCTGCGGGCCTCGTGCTGGGCTGCGCGGGCCTCGCGGCCGGCGGGGACCCGGCCGGAGATCTCGGCGACCTCCAAAAAGAACATCTCGCGGGAGAACTCTATGGCGCTCTGGCGCTCGCGGCGCCGGGAGGAGATCTCCGTCCTTATCCCGCGCGAGCGGTATTCCTCGCGCCGCAGCTGGTAG
>Ga0126310_10000759_pt1 | contig 11682 bp, 11 predicted proteins | sample Plot60_FD_92540 | JGI IMG/M metagenome (GOLD analysis project Ga0126310, IMG submission 92540) | Serpentine soil microbial communities from UC McLaughlin Reserve, CA, USA - Plot60 | ecosystem: Environmental > Terrestrial > Soil > Grasslands | place: USA: UC McLaughlin Reserve, Lake County... | reverse complement strand
GCCTTGACCCTCTTAATATATTAGTGTACAGTCAAGTTATACTGAGTCTTATGATACCACTTCCAATGATTCCTCTTGTGATTCTTGCTAGGAACAAAACATTGATGGGTGAATTTGTCAACAGAAATATCACCACGCTGCTCTCCATGGTTTTTGTAGGAATAATACTCATGTTCAACTCCTATTTGTTACTTAACCTAAAATAATATGCCTTGTTATGAGCCTCTATTTTGCATGCGGTTGATTAAATGAAATCATGTTTGTTTGTTTTAACAGATCCAACTGATCTTTTCTCTTTTATCTTCTGTATTAGCTGCTGTATTCCATGCTTCTTTTGTAATCGCAGTCAGTCCAATAAGACATTTCTTATATTCTTCTGGCAGCCGCTCGTCAATGTATCGTTTGATGTTGTCTTTTGCCTGCTGCTTAAGAAATGTTATATCTCTATTAATAGTAGGCTGACTTATTTGTAATATTCACGATATCTCTGACTGGTTGTAGCCCTGACTTGATAGCTCTTGTACTTTGTTTCTATGCCATTCTAGACCGCTATTCATTGACAAGCTCAAATTATTCATATTCCATTCGTGAAAAAGAATGGTTATTCGTATCCTTGCATGTTATGCTTTGTGAAAGTCAGCTTTATGTATTTCCTAACTATTACTCATTAAGGTTGAATCATAAAGATCTACAATTTACCAGCCATTTTTGAATTGTGTAGATCTATGCATATCTATGCATCATTACATTCCTCTTTCCAAATATTCACTTCCTTTGCAATAACACCGATATCATCCCCAAAGGTCTGGTCCCAACCGGCTGCATTCAGAACGTGTGATGTTATAGATCTAGGTTCATCTTCATCTAATCCTGCTGACAAACCAAAGAAAGGTACTACTGCTGCTGGATTGATATCTTGTTGATATTGTCTCGTGGTAGCAGCAAATGCATATGCAGCATCTACAAAGCTACTACTAATTATAACTATAAGAGAAGAAGCTAGGGCAACAGCAAAGACAGCAGCAATTGATCTCTTACTAAACATTACGTTCGATGACTATGATTACGTCATATTCTTTAAGAAGTATGAAGAAAAATAAGCCCTGTTAAACACTTGACATACTTATCAAACATACTTCCGGTATATTCAACGATTCAATGACATATTATTATTAAATTATTCATACAGAAAAATGTTGGGCTATTTGTTATTGATACTATTTCTGGAAATCAACATTAATCTATAGCAACCCTTATGCAGTATGTAACTTTCTGACTAAAAATAATATAGCTCCTGCGGGTATGAAGAGAGCAAAAAGGAGTGATAAATAAGGAGCGTCTGATAAATACAACTGGCTTCCAACTAGAAGTATTCCATATGCATTTAGTCCTATTGAAGGAATAACTAGTGCTAATATCAATAACTCAAAATACTTATGCATCACAGATGACGGTAATGTTGATGATGAGGAGGAGGTAGATCCTGTAGTAGTAGCACTTGTTGTTCTTGCTGCACTTTGGATTCTCAATCCTAAAATAAATGACTAAGTCCCTATCAAGAAGGAAACTACAGTAAGAATATTTTGAGTGATACCAGGTACTATAACTACTGGTAGCCCTTGGGTTGTTTGTGGTTGTGGTTGCTGTGCTGTAGCTGCTTGAAGAGTATTAGCTAGTATAGGAGGAGGAGCAGCAGCAAGTAAAACTGTGATAAGCAGACTTGTTTTACTATACATACATTCTTACGATGATTATTATGATGTTTAAAGCAATCTCCTTGTGTTGTTAGTTATGGATGATTGAGAGGGCCATAAGATTATAGCTATGGCATAACAGCATAGTCGGAGTACTCAGCTTTATGGTTTGCTTAATACATCAATCAAGAAAATATGCCCCTTGTTGCAGATATATGTCAATAGATTATTGATTTCATCCAGCATGAATGAAGAATGAATTTACTCAATAGGCTCAATCACTGCCTTAAACCGTACATTTCCATTAGCCACTTCGTCATATGCATTGCTAATTTCTTTTAATGGAAACTTTTCGGTCATTACCTTCACTTTACCTTTCGCAACATAATCTAATGCTTCATATAGATGCTCTCTGTCATTTTGTGTAGAACCTATGATGCGAGCACGTTTGAATAGGATTTCTGGAGAGATAGTAAGAGGCTCGATTGTTGAGACTCCCATTAAAACTACACGTCCATCCGGCCTAAGACCTTTAATTGCATCTGCAGTTGCCTTGTAAGAATTACTTGTGGCTAGGATTACGTCTGCTCCCCCACCATCTACACCATTATGTCGCCCTCCTTTTAACAAAGCTTCTCCATCTGAGACAACACTATCAGCTCCAAGTTTGTATGCTAACTCTTCTTTATCTTTTGAATGTGTAACAGCAATTGTTTCAAAACCAGCAGCTTTGGAGTATTGAATTCCAAGATGGCCCAGTGCTCCTATTCCTACTACTGCAACACGTTCATGTGGCTTTGGATCGGCCAATCTCAGTCCACTATATACAGTATACCCTGCACAAAATATTGGTGCAGCCTGGTCATATGATAATCCATTTGGTATTAACTGAGTGGCGTCGGCATATGCAACCATATACTCAGCATGACTTCCTGCAATATTAATACCGGTTCCAATGCTATTAGAACAAAAGAACAATTTACCACGCTGGCACCATTCACATCTACCACAGGATGATTGCAACCAGGGAACTCCAACTTTATCACCAACTTTTCGTGTTGTTACTCCTTCACCTAAAGCAACAATTTCTCCTGCAGGTTCATGGCCTATTGTATGGGGAAATTTTACTCCTAGAGCACTGGCAGGCATTGTTCAGGTAAATGCTCTGTGACATATTCATTAATTGACTCTTTAACCTGATTGCGCAAATACTCTGCATCAGAAGTAATGGAAACCTTTGATACTTGCAGCTCACGTGCTATTTCTCCATGAATTTAGTAACAAAGCTAGATTCAACAGGCAAGACATTGACTATAACAGGGCAGGTTGAAAACAGAGTATCAAAGACCCAAAATAACATGCAGGTGATCGGATACTTCTATTGATTCTAAAGGAAATAATGTAGGTGGACAGTACAAAGGTACAGTTACTCCTAAAAGGCTCTAAGCAAGATAGTATATAGTGTCCCCAATTAAAAAATGATAGGACAATGTATCGTCAATAGGATGGAAAGCGATAGATCACGTCATAGAGAATACAGATTTTAGAATAGCAGACGTGTTGCACTCTGAGTCAGGTAATATTAAAAAGTCGCCACCCTAGGTTGTCGTAATAATGTCAAAAAGGGATGAATCATTAAGTGAGTGAATTCAATATTATATTCTACTATGCTTTGTAGGACTGTGAAATTTGTCGAAGAAGCAGCATTCACTACTACAAGGGGTTTTAGTTTGAACATCCCAGAGTTTGAATAGGGTCGTTGAAATAAATTTGACACAAGTTTAGGGTCTTTTTATCAATAATTTGTTGTTTATTGTATATAGGTCGATCTCCTGACAAATTCTTTTATACAGTCCATAAAATATCTAAAAGAACGATTTCTCTTTAACGCTTCTTCTAATGAAAAATAATCCAACAATTCAATTAAGAATATAGCATCCTCTAAATCCTTGGGTTTATATTTTTTTGTATAGAATTGCTTTATCGATATTTTCAGTATTTGATTCAGGTCAAATATTTAGCAATTCAGAGCCATTTTGATTAATTCCGGCTATATACCAACTTTCAATCATCTTCTTTACAATTTTTATTCTCTTTAGATCGATTTCTGGGTGATTATTCCTAACTTTTTCTTTTCGTTTGATAACACAAGGAAATGCATCCAGATCCGACGTATACAAGTATTCACAATTATGTGAATTGAACGTTTTCAAATTACAATCAAATCCAATACCCTTAATTTGATCTAGATGACGCTTTACACAATTTATTTGATAATATGATAAATATCATCAAATAATCACCCTCATCCTCTCCCCTCGGTGACTCATTGCTTTTAATGGCATCGCATTTTCCTATGTGTGTTCCCTTATGGTTTGCAGAAATATATGTGAAAGAATACACTCAGAGAAAATAGTATTTGGCAAAAGCAATTATTCTTTAGGTCAGAAATATTGTAGAAGGTGTGAAGTTTACATGTACAATGATGGCATGTTTTGTCCATGTTGTGGAATGCAGCTAAGATTAACACCAAGTAGTAGAAGATGTAAAGAAATACTTAGGAAGCGAAAGAGCAGGCATATGGAAATGGTTAAGAGTTAATGGTTCATTCTTCAAATAGAGATATTTTAACTGAAGAAATCAAATCATGTGGACACGATTATATAATAATCAATTATTAATATTTAAAATATTACAGTTAACTTTCATACATCTGGAACTAGGAACACTAGAATACTTCTGGTTGACCATATTGAATTGTCTTCATAGAACATTATGTGCTTTCATGACTCGCTTACTATTATCTCAGCAGTCATCTCCTCCCCAAATTCTACTTTCTTTGTTTTGAAGTCAAAAGTAACTGGGGCATATTTCATCTTATACTTTATTTCGATTGGATGTCGCATATACATATATCATCAACGGATAGTAGCAATAAAAACAATAAGTCACATATCTAAATAATATTTGTCATATAAATCATACATTGTTTTATTATTGTTTAATATTCATCCCTAATATTACATTATGTTTACTCATAAGACCTCATACCTCTGCTATGCGAATCCAATTAAACATTGTATTATATTATTACTACCAGAGTCAGACACTATCGCTATAAAGTTGTATATAATACAGATAGCGTGAGATACCGTCTACTGCAGCGCTAGTTAGATAGTAAGAACTTCAAGTTCTTTGCAAAGGACCAGTTAGCATTCCTGTTCCAGCTTGAATCGCCAGCAGTCACACTATAAGATTTTGGGAGATGAGCAAAGACAGTCATATTATTGTCCTATTGGCGAATATACCGCTATTGATGACAATCCTGTGGCTTGAAGTATATAATAACCAAGGTCTATTAATCACTTAATATATATGTAGTAACATTTATGCTAGCTAGTACAGGTTTTATCAGTACTAAAAATTAAATTGGTTATCTGAATGCAGAAAATAATCAAAATTTGCTTTTAATGAGAAATAATGTCAAAACCTAGCGCTACTGTGAGCAATGCAGATATTCATGCACCTAAAATATCGTATAGACCAACAAGTGACCCCCGAATAACTATTATTAAACATCAATGCTTATATCTGTCGGTGTTCGCAAGCGAAGATTTTAGTTATAAGTAGCGCCAAATTACCTACTCCACCTCCCGATTATTCTCACCGCGCATTTTGAGAATCGAATGGAGGGTTGGAGTCCATTGTTATGTGGGTTTCTAAATACATGGCCAATAAAAGTCAAGATGTGACCTTGTTAGCTGCGAGAGGTTCTTCTAGAGAAGGTGAACGGGCAGGGGGAAGGCTGCCATCAAATTTAGAGATAGTGGAAACGATAGAACCCTCTTGGGAAGGAAGGGCAGCTGAAGAAGAGCATTATCTGATGTACAAGGAATTACTAGAAAAAAAATACGGAAGTGGAGATGGAATAGTATGGGATAATACATGGCATTGCTTTTCCTATCTTTCTGCAAAGAAATTTCCAAAAATGAAAATAATTCACACTCATCATGGTATAGTAGAATGGCAAAGAGTCCTGGCTAAACAGTTACGATTTCCTAAGTATATCGGATTATCTAGGATTCATGCGGAATACATGTCATCGGTGCTAAACGTTCCTGTTAGATATGTACATCATGGAATCCCTCTCTCTATAATAAAAGAAACAAAACATACTAAAAATGGAAATTATCTCCTTTCCATAAACAGAATAATCCGAGAAAAGGGAATTGAAGATTCAATAGATATAGCTGTGAGAACAAGAAACGCAATTAAAATAGCCGGCGACGATATCCATGTGCCAGACCTTTCATATGTACAAATGATAAGAGAAAAGTGCCAAAATACAAATGGTTTGGCAGAATACCTTGGACTAGTGGACAATAAAACTAAGATAGAATTGCTCAGGAAATGTAAAGCTGTTATTGCGTGCCCAAACCCTAATTGGATAGAAGCCTTTGGGCTATATGCTTTAGAAGCTAACGCTTATGGTAAGCCGGTACTTGCTTTAGCTAATGGAGGACTAAATGACATAATTGTAAACCATACCAACGGTTTTTTAGCCAAAACTCCTGAGGAGCTACAAGGATATGTAGAGAGAGTTGATGAATGTTCGGCAGAATCTTGTAGGCAGAGGGTTGAAAGTCTATTTACAGATGAAAAAATGTCTAAAAAATATTTTGAGATCTTCGAAAGGGTGATGTACGATGACCCTTCTTTCAGATGGTAGTAAAAGCAAATAGATTGTCTATTTGCTGGCTTCACTCATTGACAGCTCGTTAGTATTTTAGATATAGTTATTTTATGAGCAAGGAGCTATCTATACCATACACAACCGGTTTCTTAACAGAAGCAAAATTTATTTTGAAGAAATATTGTAAAAAGAAGATTAATGACTCAGAAGATCACATTTTCTTATGTACCATATAGCATGCGATCTTCATTTTGTTTTGAAAAATAATTTAGCATAGAAAAAGCAAAATAAATCAAAAAATCATAATTTGATGAGATGAGAGAATTGTTATACTACAGAATTATCACGGCTGGTTTTGCCTGCAAGGGTTTTCATATTGTGGAATACCATATGTGAAGAAACTCATCTGCTCAATAGTCTTATAGTTGTATAGTTCGTTCCTTTCTCAGTGTATAACGAAAAACTCTATAACTGAATTGCATGTTGATGCAAGCAAATCAGTATATTATCTTCTTACATCATAAGTATTATTTTTATCATTAAATAGTTCAAAGGAATGGCCCTATTGTTATTTGACAATCGCTTCTTTCTAGAATAATATTCGGTCATGATATATTTTAAAATCTCTCCAGCTTTCATGTACAACAAAACACATGATGATTCAATAGGCACCACAGCTCAATTGCTGATAATACTTGGCGCATTAGTGCTTGCAATGTAGTATGGTATTGTCTATTAATCTTCTATCATGAGTACTTGCCCATGATGGTCGACTAGCTTTTGTCGTTGCTCTTCTGCAAGTGTATTAAAATCTTGTTTATGAAATACACAAAAGCGCTTTAGATTCATATCAAATCGAGACGGCATTGATAACTCATGTTCAACAAGTTTTTCTTTCTTATTGAGATGGAAAAATGGACCAGCATCAGCAATTACCAAAACACCATTTTCTGCACTGTCAACTAGCTTGTTGACAAAAACCATATGATCATCTGCTCCAAAATGTCCCTTTATAGAATCCATTACTATAAGGGAGTCCTTGTATTTTTTCATCGTATCCTCATTATTTTCGGCAGCAAGCAAGATCTTGAGACTATCAGTAGTTTCATAATGTGGCAGTATGAGAACAGTTTTATTTTCTTGTTCTAACTGTGTTTTAACATATTTTGTATACAGTTCCCTTAGCACCCTTTGATTTGGATAGACAATTAGGTGATGAGCCCCATATTCTGATTGATTTATCTGCTCTAAAGCCTCGTCAAGATGATAATTGCGTATAGCTTTTTCCCCCAACATCATTACAGCATCTTCCACAAAAAATGATACATAAATAATATAAGTATTACAGGAAATATTTCTAGCAGTTTATTGAGAATATATACTGATCTTCTCTACCACGTTATTTAACTGCTGTATAGAAAATGGCTTTTGAAGGAATGCATCCACCTTGATATCAGGCAATAGGTTGTGAAATTCTTTATCATTGATCTCAAAAGCACTCATAAGGATTACTTTGACTATTGGATCGTTTTCTTTTACTTTTCTTACAAATTCATAACCATTCATTCCAGGCATTCTAATGTCAGAAAAAACTATGTCATGGTAATCTTTAGGATCTGAATTAAAATGTGCTAAAGCTTTGAATGGATCTGTAAAGGTACAGACTTTGAATTGTTGTTTTTGTAAAGACTGCTTAATTATATCCGCAATAGCGCTTTCATCGTCAACTGCCAGAACGGATTTGTTATTTCTATTGGAAGAGGAGGTCATGACTGGCGTCTATTGCTTTAAGACCTGATAAATATAAGGATTTTAAGTCTTTAGTGATGTATGCGGTAAATCTATACAGAAAATCAGGGCAACAGCTATTCAAATATTATAGTGTCGCCAATACTGTACGTTATAACTATTTGTTGTATCCTTCTGATGTGTTGTCCGAATGTTCTTGTATTGTATGTTGCTTTAGATCTTCTCTTGAGTTAAATGCTGCACTGCATATTTCACATGAAAAAGTTGCAGAAACGTTTGTAGTAGACTCGTCTGATTTTCCAGCACTACCACTGCTAGAACGTATCTCTTCTTTATTTGGTTCCCACAAAGCACATATTCCGTGAGGTGCGATTTGACCAGAAGTCGTGTCATATACATCTGGTCCTTCATCTGTCACTATAGCACAATGATTTGGCTTGATAAAATACATACAACTATAACAGAAATATCCTGTATGATGATCTGAGTCTTTGAATTCTTCCATTTCCATATACCTAACAGTTATTTTGGCTAACTTTTTGAGTTTTGTTGCTTCTTGTGGTATATTTTGAGTTGACATATCTTTTAATCTATATTCATTATTGCTTTTATATGTGGATCTAAACTTCAAAAAAAAGTCAAATGTATGAAAATATGTTAGATTATTATTTTCACAATTGCTCTTAAATGATATAGATTATACTTAAACCTCATGTCATCATCATTCTCCACTACTCCTAAAGAGCTCTGGTGCTTTGCTTGCAACTCTGTAAAGATAACTTGTCTTCATGACTGTTGTCCGGAGCATTGTAATATGTGCGATAGAATAAAAGCTATAGTTATGAGAACAAATGGAGTATTATGATATTAATTTCGATCGTGCCCTGAATTATAATGAATTATCAAGCTTTGAGCCTGGAATAGCTGCTTTAACATCCATACGCCCACCTAACAGTAACATTATTCATCATATGTAGAACAGCAAAGCAAGGCCAATAATAAAGAATACATGAAAATCAAAGAGTTTTAACAACTATAAAGATGATATCTATAATCATGGATTTTGATGCTGTCGTAAAAAGGAGAAAGATGATTCGAGAGTATGATTTGGAGAGACAACAAATCCCAGATCAAATAATTACAAAGCTGATTAAGAATGCTCATAGGGCGCCTAGCGCGGGTCATACGCAGGTTCAGGAATTTATAGTAGTGAAAGATGGTTCAACAAAAAAGAAATTAAGAAAGGCAGCTGTAAATCAAGAGTATGTAGAGAGAGCTCCTCTATTAATTGTGGTATGTTCTAATACTTCCCGCTCGGTAGGACGTTATGGTAGCCGTGGAAGTGAATTCTATAGTATAATAGATGGTGCATTTGCTTCTATGCTTATTTTGCTTTCGGCTGTAAATGAAGGAATTGGTGCTTGCTTTGTAGGAGCATTTGAGGATAATAAAGTATCAGAAATACTTGAATTACCAAAAGATGTCAGACCAACAGGTATAATCTGTATAGGATATCCTGCAGAAAAACCTGAAAAGCTTGAAAGGATAGATGTTAAAGCACTAGTTCATTATGAAAAATATGGCCGCCATGGGAGTGTATAGGAATGATGGACTTACAAAGTTCATATTTGAGCACAGAAAATATGTTAATCCACTCCTCTGTGATTTTCATGAGAGGCTATGAATTTCTCCATATGCTGATCGCGGAGGAGCCTTGATCTCGCTGTTCATATTATACAGCTCAGGAAGAGAATAAACAAAACCGACATGTACACAATCAGATCTCTCATCTAGCAAGCACTGCAACTCCCCTTCTTTTAGCAATACTTCTGCAATTCTATTACGTTTGTTGTCTTGTAGTACAACTCTATTTTGATCTATAGATAATTTTTCCATATAAGGAGCATGCTTTGCAAATGCTTCATATCGCAGCATCATCTCCTCCATCATACTTGTAAGATAGCCAGAAAAGCTTCTTATACCCTTGATTTCTAATCCTTTTTTGTTTTCCTCATAAACTTTAAAGAATTTTTTGTAGACATATTCGCTTACTGTAATTGATTTGTATCCTGGTTTTGGCATAACGAAGTAGTACGGTAATATACGGAACTACGTTATAAGCATTATTGTGACGCTGGATAGTCTGTTATCTGTAGCTATTTGACGATCAGCATAACTATTGTATGATATTCTGTATTATCATCTTTTGGAACTCTGAATATGGCATATTTTTTCTTGCTTCCAATAGGTTAACAGCATCGCTACCAACAACATATCTGAATTCGGGCTTTTCACTTGAAATAGCTTGAACTATGATTTTTGCAACTTCTTCTGGCTGTGTTGCATTCTCATGATCTGAACTTATTTTGACCCTGACCTTTTGTACAAATTCTGAGTAAGGCGACTCTGGATCTAAGACTCTCTTGGGTAAAACACTTCCCTTCATGAAACTGCTGCCAATTGCACCCGGCTCAATCAATATTACTTTGATTCCAAAAGGCTCAAGTTCATATGCAATAGATTCACTCAAACCTTCTAGAGCAAATTTGGTTGCTACATATGCAGAGATCACCGGAAATGCCACATGTCCATTCACAGAGCTAACATTTACAATAACGCCATCGCCATTATACTTAGTTCTCATGATTGGAAGTACATGTTGGGTTACTCTTACGACTCCAAAGAAATTTGTTTCAAATTGTGCTTTCATCTCATCGATTGAAAGATCTTCAAATGCCCCAAAGAGAGCGTACCCAGCATTATTCACAAGCACATTGATTCTTCCTTTTTCTGACACAATCTTTTCAACTGCATCATTTACCGAGCTATCGTCAGTGACGTCTAGCTTAATTAATTTCAAGGGTAGCCTTTCAGCATCGGCTATCAACTGGAGGTTTGCAGATTTATCAATATTACGCGCTGAAGCATATGTATAAAATCCTTTTCTTGCTAACATTAGTGAAGTTGCATATCCTATTCCGCTTGAGCTACCTGTAACAATGGCAACTTTTTGCCTATTGGCCTCACTCGTATCCACAAATTAATAGCAGAGAGGAAGTTCTTATGTATTATCTAGATTATCTAGTTATAAACCAACGTTAGCTAACAAATACGTAAATGAAGCCGCCTCAAATTTGAAAAACATCCGTTCATATTGGGAATAAAAAAGAGAATAGGATGTACCTAATTTCTCTGATTATATCGCTTAAATATACCTGTTGATATTATAGGTTGCAAAGCAATTAGTGATGAGTATAATATAAAATGAGTATTGTACCACCAAGATTCTCTCTCATATACATTTAACTGAACTAGTTGCTTTGTATTTAGCATAGATTATATGTATAGGATTTAACTGAAACAATTGGAAAGTAGTTTTTAATAATGGAGCCATCGCCACCACAATCGTCTAGTACTTGCCCAGTGTGCAATGATCATCTACTGATGATAACAGATCCAGATTCAGGAGAGACCATTTGCAGCAAATGTGGAATGATAGTTTTAGACAAGATTCAGAACATTAACCAACCAGAATGGCGTGCATTC
>Ga0126310_10000758_pt1 | contig 11687 bp, 10 predicted proteins | sample Plot60_FD_92540 | JGI IMG/M metagenome (GOLD analysis project Ga0126310, IMG submission 92540) | Serpentine soil microbial communities from UC McLaughlin Reserve, CA, USA - Plot60 | ecosystem: Environmental > Terrestrial > Soil > Grasslands | place: USA: UC McLaughlin Reserve, Lake County... | reverse complement strand
TAGCTCGAGCGCCTCACGGTAGCCGTCCACGCCCTTGCCCTCCACGCAGCCGAAGCAGAGGTCGCGGAGCACCGAACTGCGCCGGAAGTCGTCGCGCTCGGAGACGGCGGACAGGTGCACCTCGACCGCGGGCAGGCCCGCCATCTCGAGGGCGTCGCGGATTGCGTACGAGTAGTGCGTCCAGGCGCCGGCGTTCACGATCAGCCCGTCGGCGCGCTCCGCCGCCCGGTGCAGCCCCTCGCAGAACTCGCCCTCGTGGTTGGTCTGGTGGAACGACGCCTCCAGGGCGAGCTCGCGCGCGAAGTGGCCGATCCTCAGCTCGAGCCCGGTCAGCGTGATGCCGCCGTAGATCGAGGCGTCGCGGCGCTCGAGCACGTCGAAGTTCACGCCGTGCATGACCTCGATGCGGTTCCTCATGCGGCGAGCTCCTCGACGGCCGCGCGCAGCGAGCCGCCGTCCACCTCGTGACCGGGCGTGACCTCCCCGGGCGCGTGCAGCAGCACGAACGGCACCCGGCCGCCCTGCCGCTTCTTGTCGCGCTCCACGAGTGCCAGCACGTCGTCGACGGCCGCGCCGGCGAACGTGAGCGGGAGCCCGCGCTCGGCGAGCAGGCTCGCGACCTCGTCACGCAGCGCGTCGCGGCCGGACAGGCGCAGCGCGCAGAGCAGGCCGATGCCAACCGCTTCCCCGTGCCGGTAGCGCGAATAGCCGGTGGCCGCCTCGATCGCGTGCCCGACCGTGTGGCCCAAGTTGAGCACCTGGCGCCGGGCCCGGTCACGCTCGTCCTCGGCCACCACCGCGAGCTTGGTGCGCAGGCAGCCGATGATCACGTCCTGGGCAAGCTCACCCCCCTGGCGCACGCGCGCCCAGAGCGGACCGCCCGCGATCAGCGCGGTCTTCAGCACCTCGGCGTAGCCGGCCGCGAGCTCCTCCGGGGGCAGCGTGTCGAGGGCGGCCGGGTCGCACAGCACCGCTGCGGGGAGATGGAAGGCGCCCACGTAGTTCTTTGCCTCGGGCAGGTCAACGCCGGTCTTGCCGCCGTAGGCGGAGTCGACCTGCGCCACCAGCGTGGTCGGAACCTGAACGTGGCGCACGCCGCGCTGGTAGACGGCCGCGCAGAAGCCGGCCAGGTCGCCCACCACGCCCCCGCCCAGAGCCACCACCAGGTCGCCGCGCTCCGCGCCCGCCTGCGCCAGGCCACGAAGCACGAACTCGGCCCCGTGGATGTTCTTGTGGTCCTCTCCGGCCATCGCGACGATGCGCTCCTCGCAGTCGATCCGGTGGTGGCGGTCGACGTTCTCGTCGGTCACGACGAAGCGGCGCCCGTCGAGCGGGTAAAAGAAGCCGCCGGCGATGAGCCCGCGGCCCACGAACACCGGGTAGTCGCCGGAGGGAGACGCCGCCCACACCAGCCGCGTGCCGGCGGGGGCAGCCGCCAGCGCCTGCAGGGCAGGTAGCGCGGCGCGTACGGCCTCGCGGCCGGCGGGCGGCAGCACCGCGTCCGCGATCGACTCGTAGGCCGTCAGCCGGTCGCGGTGCAGCTGATCGAAGCGCGCGCGGTCGCGGGCCAGCGGCCGGCCCTTGCCGGAGGCGCGCCGCCAGGCTTCGTCGGGCTCGACCTCGAGGTGCACCACCGTGTGACGTCGCAGCGCCTCGCGCACCCGCTCGGAGCCGGCCGCGCCGCCGCCCAGGGAGACCACGCGCGCGTCCGCGCGGGCGAGCAGCCGCAGCACGACCTCCTCCTCGCGCGCGCGAAAGGCGTGCTCGCCTTCGCGGTCGAAGAACGCGTCCAGCGGCTCCCCGAGCTCGCGCTCCAGCTCGTGGTCGGAGTCGAGTGGCTCCACGCCGAGCTCGGCGGCCAGCGAGCGCGCGGCAGTCGACTTGCCCGCGCCCATGAAGCCGACGAGGACGAGCGCCCCGGCGGGCGCTGTTCCGGGCTCGGGGCCCTCGTGGTCGGTCAGCGTCTCCACGCGATCCGCTCCCGGTAGGAGTCGAGGGCCGCGCGCACGTCGTCGATGTGGTCGCCGCCGAGCTTCTCGCGGTATGCGGCGGCCAGCACCAGGGCCACCATGGCCTCCCCCACCACGCCGGCGGCCGGCACGGTGCACGAGTCGGTGCGCTCGCGCAGGGCCTGCGCGGGCTCCTTGGTCTCCGTGTCCACGGAGCGCAGCGGCTTGGTCAGGGTCGGCAGCGGCTTCATCGCCCCCAGCACCAGCAGCGGGTCGCCCGTCGTCATGCCCCCCTCGACTCCACCCGCGCGGTTGGACCCGCGGTGGTAGCCCCGCTCGTCGGACCAGAAGATCTCGTCGTGCGCCTGCGAGCCCACGCGGCCGGCCAGCTCGAAGCCGTCGCCGATGCCGACGCCCTTCATCGCCTGTATCGAGAGGATCGCCTGCGCCAGGCGGCCGTCCAGGCGCTGCTCCCAGGACACGTGCGAACCGATCCCGGGCACCAGTCCGAAGGCTCGCACCTCGAACACCCCGCCAAGCGACTCGTTGGCCTTGCGAGCGCGGTCGATCTCCTCGACCATCGCGTCGCTCGCGGCCGCGTCGATGCAGCGCACCGGCGAGTCGTCGACGCCCGCGAAGTCCTCCGGCCCCAGCCGCTCGGGGCGCGGCGCCTCGACCGAGCCGATGCGCAGCACGTGACTGTGAACCGACGCCCCGAGCTCCCGAAGGAATACCTTCGCGAGCCCCCCCGCAGCAACCCGCGCGGCTGTCTCCCGCGCGCTCGCGCGCTCGAGCACGTCGCGCACGTCGCTGAAGCCGAACTTCTGCATGCCCGCCAGGTCCGCGTGGCCCGGGCGCGGGAGGTGCACCTCCTCGACCTCGCCGTTCACCGGCCAGGGGCTCATCCGCTGCTCCCAGTTGGCGAAGTCGCGGTTCTCAATCCGCAGGGCCAGCGGGCTGCCGAGCGTGCGCCCGTGGCGTAGGCCCGCAGTCACCTGCGCGCGGTCCTGCTCGATCTTCATGCGCCCGCCGCGGCCGTGGCCGAGCTGGCGCCGGGCGAGGTCGCGATCGATGTCCTGGGGGCTCAGCTCGAGCCCGGCGGGCAGCCCTTCCACCACCGCGACGAGGCCCGGGCCGTGGGACTCACCGGCGGTCGTGAAGCGGAATGGCATGGCGCCAAACCCTACCCAGGGGGTGGCCGCCGCCCGCTCGCGGCGGCGAGCCCCTGCTCAGCCGCCCAGTGGGGAAGCGGCCCCGGGGGGCACGACCACCGGCGAGAGCCGCTTCGGCGTGTACGCGCCGAGGCGACCAGAGAGCACGCGCAGCTTGAAGCGCGTCGGCACGCTCTGGCCGTCGCGGCGAGACATCAGGCTCGCCAGCGAGTAGGGCACGCGCACCACGAGCTTGCCGGCGGAGGCGCGCGCGGGCTTGGCGAAGGCGGTCTGCCCGCTCGGAGCGCGGAAGATCAGCGTGTTGTGGAGCCTGCGGGAGCTGAAGCCCTCCCCACGGATGGTCAGCTTCGAGCCGAGCTCTGTGCGCATCGCCTGGACCTGCGTGATCTTCGGCGCCGAGCTGGCCGGCGACGCAGCAGCGGGCAGCGCCAGGCTCGACCCGGCCAGGACGAGCAGGATGAGGCTGAGGCGGTGACGCATGGTGCTCCCGGCTAGCGCCGCGACCGGCGCCGGCCCGAGTCCCTTTCGCCGCTGCTGGCCACGTCAACGAGGTCGACCAGCAGGGGCGGGACGAACAGCTGCGGCTTCGACGCCGCCCGGTGCGCCTTGCTTCGGCTCGCCCGCCGGGCGCGAAGGGCCTCGACCTTGACCCGGCGGATCTGGTCGATCCTGATCGCATACGAGTCGCCGCCCTCGCCCAGGAACTGGTGCTCCGAGCCCGCGCCGAGGTACAGCAGCGAGCACTGGGAGGCGCTCGGCTTGCACTTGCCTTCCCCGGCTCCGTGCAGCCTCGAGTCGACCAGGAAGACCGCGTTCGCCGCCTTCGAGTCCACGCCCATGAAGATCAGCTGCGGCGACCGCTCGCTGGGCAGCATCTCCAGGCGCTGCATGCCCTTGATCTTGCGCACGCGGCCGTTGTGCTTGAAGGTGACGTCGATGACGTAGGTGTACTGGCGGGTCCGGGTGCGGGTCTGCGGAGCGCTGGGCGCGCCGCCTCCGCCGCCACCGGTCTCGCCCGCGCCGCCGCCACCGGTCTCGCCGGCGCCGCCCGCGCTGGCGCCGGATCCGAAGTCGGCGACCGGCGCGCCCGAGCTCAGCGAGCTAGCCTGGCTGCTGGCCTCCGAGCTGGCGGCGCTGGGCGCCGAAGAGGAGCCCTCGGCGGCGGTCCTCGCGCGCGGCTTGAACGGGTCCTTCGGGTCGAACACGCCGAGTGCCGAGCTCTCGAGCGTCTTCTCCTGCGCGACCTGTACGCCCGGGCTGCGTTGTGGCACCTGGGACACGGTCGGGGTGACGTCGGCCGCCGGTTGCTCGGGCGCCGGCTTGCGGAGCACGAAGAAGACGGCGATCAGCCCGGCCACGAGGAGGACGGCCACGGGCCACATCCGCTTCGCGCGCAGGTCGTGCCAGAGGTCCTGGATGAAGATGTTCATGGCGCGGCGGTGGCGGTCGGGGTCGAGATCGATGCGTTGCCCCCACCCGAGCCGCCGGATGACGGCGCGGAGGCGGGCGTGGTGGAGGGACCCGAAGGAGTCGCCCCGGCGGTGGGGCCCTCGCTCTTCGGCGCCAGCCACACCGACGCCTTCACCTCGGACTTGAGCTTCGGGAACGTCTGCGGATCGCTGGTGAACTTGACGGCGTCGATCGTGATCAGGCGCCCTCGCACCGAGAGGCGCTGGTTGGTGAGGCGCACGAAGCGCTTGAGGCGGTGGAAGAAGTCGGCGAGGTGGAAGAACGAGCCGTCGAACTGGAACTCGAGCGGCACGCTGTCCAGTCCCGCCACCCCCGAGCCGGAGGCGCCGGAGCCGCCGGGAGCCGTCGCGCCGCCGCCCACCGGAAGGCCGCCCTTGCGCGTGGCCGTCGAGGTCTGGGTGTCGCTTCCCTGCACTCCGCTCTGCTGTGCGGCGTTGTTGCGCTGATCCGAGCTCGCTTCGGCCCCCTTTGCGCTGTCGCGGGCACGGCCGGGACCGCTCTGGGCGGTCGAGCCGCTGGCCGAGCTGCTGGCGGAGCTGCTGGCCGAGCTGGAACTGGAGCTGCCGGCCGGGCTGCCGCTCGACGCGGCCGCCGCGTCGCGCTCCCCGGTCTTGATCGTCGTGAACCTGATGCCGGTGCCGCGAGCCGAGGCGTCGAGCTGCACGATCAGGCTCGGCATGTCCACGCTGGCGGGGACGGCCTTGCCAAGCCGCACGAGCTGGGTGTAGTCGGAGGCGAAGGTGCTCTTGGCCGCGCGGAGCTGTGCGAGTTGCTGGCGCACATCGTCACGCCGCTTCTGCTCCTTCGCGACCTGCTCCTGCGCGGCGGCCGCCTCCTTGCGCTCCGGAGCGAGCAGCAGGAACCAGTAGGCGAGGATGGCCACGAGCGGGATGACCACCATGACGACCTTGCGGTCACGATCCGTGAGGCTCACTGTCCACCCCCGAGCGAGGCGGGCACGTTGCGGCGCTCACCGCTCGGAGCCTCCGGCTGGGTCACTTCGAACACGGCGGTGACCTTGAAGCTGTAGTAGCGGCCGCAGCCACCGCTGCCCGACGAGTCGCTCTCGCCGCGCGTGGACTCCTGCAGGGTCACGTCGTGGACCCTGTGCAGGTCGCGCAGGCGGACCATCAACCTCGCCACGTCGGACTGGCGCTTGGCGCAGCCCTCGAGCTTGCCACCCGGCTCGGAATCCTCATCGGAGCTTCCGCCCGCGCCGGGTGCGACCGTGGCGTCAGCGGCCGTGAGCCAGACGTCGGAGGGCAGCACCCGCGAGAGCTCGCGCATGAAGCGCTCCCAGTCGAAGCGCCCGCCGGCGAGGACCGAGACTGCAGCCTTGCGAGTGGCGGCGATCTGGGCGAAGTTCCCGAAGCCGCCGAGCCGTGCGACCTCGGCCTCGGTCCGGTCGGCCTCCTGCTTGGCCTGAAGCGCCTGCTCCTTGCGCGAGTTGACCTGGTTTGAGGTCACCACGTAGAGGGCGGCAGCGGCCAGCAGCAGCGCCAGGATGCCCACCAGCACGTACGCACTGCCGGGCTTTCCGCCGGCGACGTGGGCGCGGTGCTCATGCGGGAGGAGATTGACGGGCCTCATGCCGCCTCCCCCATCGCCAGGCCGGCCGCGACGGTGTAGCGGTGTGGATCCTCGCCGGCCGGCAGCGCCGACGGGTCGAGGCGCCCGAGCGGCGGCGCCACGGTCACCGGCAGCCCCATCAGCCCCGAGAGCTCCTCAGCGAAGCCGTCGCGCTGGGCCCGCGGCCCGGAGACGACTGCATCGGCGACCGGCTTGGCCGCGGGCTGCGCCATGTAGTAGTCGATGGACAGCCGAATCTCGTCCGCGAGCTGTGCCGCGGCGCCTTCCGATCCCTCGTCCCAGCCGGCGGACAGCGGGCGGGTGAAGAGACAGGTGTCGCCGAGCGCGATCGCCAGGTTGGTAACGCCGGCGAGATGGCAGTAGACGCGTGCGCCCTGGCCGTCGGCCGGGGCGTCGGAGAGCGTGCGCACGAGCGCGAACGCGTCCAGGTCGACGCCCGCGGGCTTCAGCCCGGAGTCCCGTGCCGCGCCGACGAAGGCCTCGATCATCGCGGCGCGAGCCGCAACGAGCACGAGGCGCATGCGCTGGGTCCCGTCCGGCTCCTCGACCTGAGCGATCACCTGGTGATCGACGATGGCCTCCTCCAGCGGCATGGCGATGGCCTCGGCCGCCTGGAACCGGATCGCCATGTCGCGTTCCCGCGGGTCCTCGATCAGGGGCAGCTCGATCTGGCGCAGCACGATCTGCTGGTTGGCCACGCCGAGGCGCACTTCCCGTGGCAGCTCGTTCGCCTTGAAGAAGTCCTTGAGGGCTGCTGAGAGCCCCTCCCTGTCGGCCACCTCCCCGTCGGCCACCAGGCCGGGCGCCAGCTCGGCGCTGGCCACGCGGCCCACGCTGTCGCCGTCGCTCTGGAAGGCGGCAAGGTAGCCGCCGTCGATGTCCAAACCGACGAAGCCGCGAGCGGAGTTCTTCTTGAAGATAGGCATCTGGAGGATTCGAGGAGGGTTGCTGCACTTGGGTATCGGCCGTGGGGCGCCGGGCTTGAACGCTTTTGCCGCGGCTGGACACCTGGCGGCGGGCGGCGCCGCCTAGGAGAGGAACGCCCGCTCGTACAGGTCGATCAGCTCCGGGCCGGCCAGCACGCCTACGAAGCCGCCAAGCGCGAGGAAGGGGCCGAACGGGATTCCCCGCCTGCGGTTGCCCGCCGGGCTGCGCGCCAGCAGCGCGACGCCGACGACCGATCCGGCGATGAAGGCCGTGAACAGCGCGGGCGCCACCGACAGCCCGAGGTAGAGGCCCATCAGGCCGGCCAGCTTCACGTCGCCCATCCCCATCCCCGCGGGGTATGCGAGCGCGGCGAGCAAGAGCAGCGCGAAGGCGCCCCCCGCGGCCGCCAGCAGCTCCGGCACCGCATCCATGCGGATCACCAGCGACGCCGCCAGGCCGTAGACGGCGGCGGGAGCAACGATGCGATTGGGAATGATCTGGTGCTCCAGATCGATCGCGGCGACGGCGATCAGTACGGCCACGAAGGGCAGCCACAGCGCGAGCTCCTCGTCGACGCCGCGCGCCAGCGCGACGGCGGCGAAGGCAAGCGCGCTGATCAGCTCCACCAGCGGGTAGCGCACGGAGATGGGGGCGCCGCAGCGCCGACAACGGCCTCTGAGCACCAGCCAGGACACCAGTGGCACGTTGTCGTAGGGGGCCACGACGGCCCCGCAGCTCGGACAGCGCGAGCCGGGGGACACGAGCGACTCGCCCCTCGGCAGGCGGTGGACGACCACGTTGAGGAAGCTCCCGATCAGCGCGCCGAGCACGCCGGCCAGGGCGACGCCGGCGGCTGTCACGCGGGCCCCCAGCTCACCGGGGCGACTCTACTGGCTGTGGGCCGGCAGCTCGCGCCAGGAGTTCTGGACGACGCCCGCGGTGCCGTACGAGGCGATCGAGACGAACGCCTTCGGCGTGTAGACGATGTTCACCTTGTTCGATCCCACGTCGACGCCGCCGCTGCCGTCGACGAACACCCCCCCGTTCACGGTCAGCCCGCCGCGGAGCCGGAGCACGTCCGTGCCGGCCGGCGCCGACGGGTCGTCGAGGTGGTAGATGATGCCGTTGAAGGTCGACTGGCCGCCGAGCTCCAGGATCCCGTTCTTCCAGATCAGGATGCCCGGCTTGTCGGGGGAGTTCCAGATGTTGCTCTTGGTGTACTGGCCGACGGCGCAGCCCTCCACCCAGACCACCTTGCCGTTGAGCTGCTCATCGGTTGGGCAGCTCGAGTAGAAGCTGCCGTCGGCGATGGCGCGCTCCTTGAGCCGGTCCTTGGTGTCGTCGTCGAGCGCGTCCTGGTTGGTGAACCCCTGCTCCACCGCTGCGGGAGGGTCGATCTGGGGGTTCTTGGTGTCGGACGGGTCATACTCGAGGCAGCCAGGCGTCGATGGGTTGCACCGGACGGTGACCTTGTGGTCGCTGAATTGGTCCGGGACGGTGAGCACGTACTGGTGGTTGCCGTTCGGCGTGAGCTTGAACTCGCCGGCGATGATGGTCCGCTTGGGGATGTCCTCGAACACCTCCTGGATCTCGACGAGCGCCACGAGGTCCCGCTTGCGGCCGCGCACGGTCGCCGAGGCGCTGATCCAGACCCGGTTGTTCCCATTGGCGTCGTAGTGTGAGTTGGCCGGGCTCTCCACGGCCGCGCGGTCATAGAAGTCGCCCGCCGCGTCGTCCCATACGGTGGTCTGCCACTTCTGGCCCGCGGCGTAGTCCTTGGTGTTGTAGGTGGCGGCAAGCTCGGCCGGCTGTGGGCACGTCTTGGCCGGGGCGGACGCCTGCGAGCAGCTGGGCGTGCCGGGGTAGCTCGTGGGGGAGCTGGCCCAGCGCCGCGAGAGGATGAAGGCCTGGTTGTTGAGCGTCGCCTCGGCGAGGTTGAACGACGACTCGCGCTGGCGCTCGCGCATGGCCTGGCCCTGCTGGCCGTCGGCGAACGAATAGGTGGCCAGGCCGATTCCGATCATCACGCTCATCAGCGCGATGGCGGTCACGATCGCCGTGCCGGTCTCATCTCTGCGCAGGCGGCTCACAGGACGTTGACCTCGCACGACGAGACGTTGGTCAGGTTGCCGTGGTCCTTGACCTTCAGGCTGAAGCTGTAGGTGCCGGGCCCGGGCACGGTCCACTGCGCCACGATCCCCTGCTTCGTCGTGGCCGTGTCGTTGACCGCGCCGAGGTACCAGGTGTAGGTGACGAGTGGGTGGCCCTCCGGATCCTCGGACGCCGACCCGTTCAGCACCACGTCGTTGGAGCCCGCGTGCGTCGCGGTGCACGACGCCAACGGCGCCCTGTTCTGGTTGCGCAGGAAGACGCCGCTGTCGAGCGTGGACGCCGCCGGCGACTTGCCCGGGTTGGCGTCGACGGCCAGCTCGGAGTGGATCGACTTGATGTCCTCTAGCGGCGCGGGGCCGGGCACGAAGCTGAAGACCGGAATGGCCCGTTCCCGGTTTACGACGTCGGCGGCGATCTCGCGCTTGTTGCCCCAGGCGTTGTCGGGGCAGCTCGCCATGGACGGGACTCCCGGTGGCGGGTCCGGGTCGGTCCAGGTCTGCTGCTGGGACCAGAGGGTCTCCCGCCCACCGCTCGAGGCCCCAAGGCAGTAGCGCACGCGCTTGATGTTGCGGGGATTGGTCGAGCCGTTCGGCTTGACGGGATCGACGGTCCTGAAGAGGACGTTGTACGAGCTTGCGGTCTCCACGGCCTTCGGCTCGTTGTCCTTCGGGCTGGCCAGGTTGCGCAGCTCCCGGGCCAGCGTGTCGAGGCCCAGGCGCGCCTGGTCCTGCGACTCGTTCTGCAACCTGGCCACGCGGTCGTTTCGGAGGAAGCCGGTGAACAGCGTGACCGTGGCGCCGACCACCACGCTCAGCAGCGACATCGTCGCCAGCACCTCGATCAGGGTGAACCCCCGCTGCTGTCGCAGCCGGTTCAAGGTGCGCTGACTGGGCCGACCGGCTTCGACTCGGAGTACGCCTCGTCGACGGCGGTGACCCAGTACTTGTGTCCGCCCTGGGCGGCGCCCCCGTCGAGGAAGGTCAGATCGGTCGCCGCGCTGGTGCGCGCGTAGCGGTCCGTGACGCCGGTGCCGTCGCGGTAGATGCGGTAGAAGGACACGGCGGAGCCGGTGTAGGCCGGCACCACCGGCGGCGGCAGCGTCCAGACGAGGCCCAGGTCCACGCCGTCCGGGCTTGCGGTGAGCGTGCCGGGCATGTTCGGCTGGTTGGCGGTCTTGGCGGTGCTGAAGCTGGACGACTTCTCGCCCTCGCGCGGTGCGCCGGTGGACGGGTCCTCGTCGAGCGCCCTCACGAAGTACACGACGTCGCCTGCGGCGGGCGGGCTCATGTCCGTGCAGGTCGTGGCGTCCGGCTTCGAGGTGAGGTTGCAGCCGGGGACGATCTCGCTGGTGGCGCCGTACTGGCGGTAGACGCGGTAGCCGGTGATGTCGGGCTCCTCGTTGCGGCTCCAGTCGACGTCGACCACCCCGAGCCGCGCGTTCCAGCCACCGCGGAACTCGCGCGGCGCCAGCGGCGTGTCTCGGTTGAGCCTGATGGTGCGCGAGCGCGAGGCGCCCGGCCGGCCCTTGTCGTCGAAGGCCGTGGCGCTCACGATGTAGGTGCCGTCGGGCACGTGCTGGCCGCCGGAATCGATCTTCCAGCTGAAGTCCGAGCTCAATCCGCTGGGCTTCACGCTCTGCTTTGCCACGCCGTCGACCGAGTACCTGATCGCGGCGGCCACCTCGTCGGTGCGCCAGGTGAAGTCGACCGAGCTCCGGTTGGTGGTGATGACGTTCTCGCTCGGAACCTGCGTGATCATCTCGATGCTCGGCCCGAGGGAGCTCGACTCGTTGTGCACCACGCCGGCCTGCCTGAGCGTGCGGTTGTGGCCCGCGCGCGTCCAGTCGAGGTCCACGCTGATCCGCTTGTAGTCGTCGGGGTTGGCGTCGCCGTTCGCGGTGGCGGCCGAGCAGAAGTTGGCGCCCGTGTGGTCGCCGAGGCCGTCTTCCTGGTCGTCGACGCTGCAGACCGAGACGCTGACCGTGTAGGTCTGGTTGCGCCGCTCCACGGTCCAGGCCACCGTGCCCGGCGTGCTGTCCGCCAGCCCCGGCAGGGCCTGCAGCTCCGCCTTCAGGCCGGCCGGCGTGAGCCGCGTGTACTTGACCGAGCGCGCGCTCTCGAGCAGCTCGCGGGCCAGCGCCGTGCCGCCCTCGCGCTCCTTAGTGACGACCGTGCGGGCGTTGGAGCCGTCCACGAGCGCCACGGAGCCGGCGATCCCCACCATCAGGATCACCATGGTCACGAGCAGCTCGATGAGCGTGAAGCCGCTCTCCTCGCTGTGCACTTTCGGCCAGGGCACCATCTCTACATCGGCCGCGGGGTGACCGTCGTTACGCGCACCGCCGTGCACGGACGGATGTCCGGGAAAGGCGAAGGGCGGGCCCGGAGGCCCGCCCTTCGAGTGCTTCGACCGGCTGAGCCGGGTTCTTACCAGCTGCCGTTGCTGTCGCAGCCGGCCTTGCCGGCGG
>Ga0126310_10000757_pt1 | contig 11689 bp, 11 predicted proteins | sample Plot60_FD_92540 | JGI IMG/M metagenome (GOLD analysis project Ga0126310, IMG submission 92540) | Serpentine soil microbial communities from UC McLaughlin Reserve, CA, USA - Plot60 | ecosystem: Environmental > Terrestrial > Soil > Grasslands | place: USA: UC McLaughlin Reserve, Lake County... | reverse complement strand
CACTTTGGCCGAGAAGGATACGCCACCGGAGCGGCTCACGGTGGACGCCGTGTGCATCCTAGAAGAAGAGCAGCTCAAGATCACCACCGTGGACCTCGACATACGGGGTACGGTACCCGGCATCGACGTCGAGGAGTTCGAGAACGCCGCCCAGGAAGCCGACCAAATCTGCCCCGTCACGAATGCCCTCAGGGGCAACGTGGAGGTGCGGGTCAACGCGCGTCTGGAGCAGTAATAAGAGAAGGAGCTTTGCGAAAACACTCCTCGAACCCCAGAAGGTGCCCGTGGACGTACTCGCACGGCCACCTCTTCGCGGTGGCTCCAGCCAGCATGCTCGACGTAACACCGGCCTGCTCGGCGGAAACCTCTGCCAGTGGCGTCGGGGTCGAGGGCGTGACCCGTTAAAATAAACTCAAATAGAGGTGGTCTGTGGCAGCGGTAGAGAGGAGACGTCGTGAGCATAGCCCAGAGTTTTGGTGATCTTAAGGAGGAAATCCGGGACAACTTTGGGGAAGACATCGTCGCCTTGAGGCGTGAAATACACAGGGAACCCGAGCTCGGCTTCGAGACGGGGAAGACAGCCAAGAAAGTGCTAGAGGCACTCGACGGTCTGCCGCTAGAGGTAGAGACCGACATCGCCGAGAACGGCGTGGTCGCGACCTTACAAGGCGACGGCCCGACGGTGGCCTTGAGGGCCGACATGGACGCCTTGCCGATCCACGAGGAGACGGGGTTGCCGTTCGCCTCGGAAGAAGATGGTAAGATGCACGCCTGCGGCCACGATGGCCATACCAGCATGCTCGTCGGAGCCGCCCACGCCCTCTCACAAGACCACCTACGCCAGCGATTGAATGGCACCGTCAAGTTCATCTTCCAGCCTGCCGAAGAAGGGGGTGGCGGGGGCCGGGTGATGGTCGAGGAGGGGGTCGCCGAGGACGTACGTTCGATCTTCGCGCTGCACCTGTGGCCGGGACTGCCCTTCGGGACGGCGGCTACCAAGGCCGGGCCTATAATGGCCGCTGCAGACCGCTTCGAGATGACGGTTAAAGGCAACGGTGGCCACGGCGCCATGCCGCACCTGGCCGTCGACGCCATAGCAGTCGCCGCCCAGATCGTGACGGCCCTGCAAACCCTCGTCTCGAGGGAGGTAAACCCGGTCGAGCCCGCGGTGTTGACGGTCGGGGAGATCGAAGCCGGCTTCGCCTTCAACATCATCCCCGAGATGGCGCGGCTGGGAGGTACCGTTCGCACCTTCGACGCCGACCTCCGCGAGAGGATGCCCGAGCGCATCGAGGAGCTCGCGCGCGGTGTAGCCGGCGGGATGCGCGGCGACACCGAACTCGACTACCGCTTCTCCTACCCCGTCACCCGAAACGATGCCGACGCATCCGATCTCGTCCTCGGCGTGGCCGAGGAGCTCTTCGGTAAGGAGAATACCGTGGAGCTCACCCACCCTTCGATGGGGGCCGAGGACTTCGCGTTCTTCCTCGAGAAGGTGCCAGGTGCCTTCATCTGGCTTGGGGTCGGGAACGTTTCGGGCCTCCACACTGCGCAATTTGCCTTCGACGAGGAGATACTGCCGCAAGGGTCGGCGCTGCTAGCAGCACTCGCACTAGAATCGCTGTCTGAGTAGCTGGTGTGAAAATAGCCGAGGGTCTAGTTGCTTTGTGCCGCGAGAGGAGCGGGGATCGGGAGTAGCGAGTCGCGCTTTTCTCGATTCACTACTCTTAACTCGCATAGCGGATCTTATGGCTTTGCCATTACCTAGCAAAGCTATGATTCGCTTTCAACAATCAGCAAAAGTCGATAGCTGACGCCGAGCCTCATTCCCCCGGCGGATTGATAAGGAGTCGGAAAGCCTCGTCGGGCCCGGTGAGGAGTAAAATGATCAGGAGCACGGCGGCGAGCGGGACGAGGGTGGCCGTGGCCGCGCGTATCCAGCTTATGAGCAGTGCTTCCTTTACGGCTACGGTCGCGACGTAGAGACCGTAAGGGAGCGCTAGGAGAGGAGCGTAGGGAATCCAGAAAACGATCCCGATGGCGGTCCCGTACCCCAGGGCCCGGAAGACGGGCCCGAACTTGCTGCGGGACGGGGCGCCGTCGAGGACGGTGAGGACGAGCGCCGAAAGAGCGGCGACGAGCAGGGGCGCCAGGACGAGCGACACGACGAGTCCCGGGAGCGCTGCGTACAAGAGACCATAGTTGAATTCGAGGCGCCATGCGGCCCGCAAGAGCTCCTCGAAGAGGAGGTTCAGGTACAAAACGAACGAGGCGAAGAGCGCCGGCCGTATAGGAAGGCCCTCCGTGTTGAGCCCCCCGAAGAACTTCCCCGGCGCCAGCCAGACCTCGCGCAGCACGTCCCCAAAGCCCTCCGGTGAGTGGTGGCCCGGAGGCACACCCCGGCGCACTATCGCTACCCCGATTTCTGCTCGTCGTCGCGCACGACCTCCCCCACCCGCGTTTGGAGGTCCAGTTCCCTTGTATCCTCGGGCGGGAGCTGTACGTTTATGCTGCCCGTCTCCACGAAGACACTGCCGCTGCCGGAGAAGCGTCCCGACAAGGTGACGTCGCCAGCCTCGACCTGAGACTCCAGGAGGCCGAAGACGAGGTCCTTGAGATCCAGGTCGCCGAGCCAACGGTAATTTCGGCGCGACCGGTCTCGGTGCCTGTCGACTCGATCGCCACGTCTCCCCGGGGCGCCTCGATAGTGACGGAGCCCCGGACATTCTCTAGGGAGACGTCACCGCTTTCGGCACGGACCGTGGCGGCGTTGTTTAGCCCCGAGATCTCCACGTCTCCCGCCGTAGACTCGACCTCGACGGTGCTTCCGCGCGGAACCCTCAGATCGTAATCGACCCCGGTCCCGCGGCCCTCGTCGGAGGAGATCTCCAGAGCCGAGTCCTCGTTGTCGACGTTTACCGGAACGGCGGCGGCGTTCTCCTTAGCGGCGGCGGAGCTAGAGCCGCGGGCGTACCTCTTCGCGCTGATCTCGACGCTATCCAGTCCTTCGACGCCCTCGACGTCAACCCGGCCCAGCCCGCTCGTGAGGCGCACTACGGGCTCCGTCCCCGATTCGACCGAGTCCTCGAAGACGCTAGTGCCGCCGGCCCGATCCCCATACAAGAGCCGGAGAAGAAACACACCGATCACGAGCGCGAACAGCAGAAGGCCGGCGACGAGAAGCACGAGCCTACGCTCCGGGCGAGCGACAGACCGCTCTCGCCTCTCTTCCTCCGCTGGGGCCGTCCTTGGCGAAAGGCCCTCGTCAGAGGGCCCGCCGGACGCTCCGCCGCGAGCCCCGTCCTCAGGTCCGAAGCTCGCCTACGAGCTTCTTGGTCTGGGGTATCGTCGGTGCCGCCGAAATCTGGAGATAGTCTTCACTACGCTGAACCCCGACCTTCGGTAACCGGGTCCTCCCGGCGCTCTTCAGGGGGAGGCGTTCTTCTACCGGAGCGGGATCTTGTGACCGGTCTGCAAAGACGGCTCCCAATGCCAAAAGCAGGGGTGACATCTGCTTCACGGCCTTATGCGACCGTAGACATCTTCGAGGCGCACGATATCGTCCTCGTCGAATTCGCCGAAGGAGACCTCGAGGATCCTCGCCGGCCGCTCGCCATCGCAGGAGAGGCGGTGGATCGTGCCCCGAGGGATAAAGAGTTTCTCCTCGGGCGCGGGGTGGAGGACCTTGTCGCCGAGCTCGACCCGGGCCCCGGGGTCGAGGACGACCCAGAGCTCGTCGCGACCATGGTGGTACTGGCGCGAGAGCGTGCCGCCCGGCTCGACGGTGATGATCTTGACCGTGCAGGGCACGTTATGAGCGTACTGCTCGAACCTGCCCCAGGGCTTGTCTACCCTTACCGAAGGGGGCCCGCCGCCTGGGTACATCTCTTCGCCCATACCGGGGCAGTTTAAACCATGCGCACCTTTTTTGGGAGATCGCGATCCCTTAAGCCTACTTGGCTATGCCCGAGCACTTTCGAAGCGGTACACCGCTCAGGCCGGGGCTTCGCTCTCTAGCAAAAGCTACGCCCTCCCCCGCCGGGCCGCATTCCAGCCCGTACCCCTTCTTTCGACGGATTCCACGGAACCAATCTAAACGAGCGTTCTGTATGATGTGCGGCGAGAGGAGAATGGTTGTTTTACCTGGGACGGAGCGAGCGGAAGGAGGGCTAACGCATGCAGCAGACCGACGAACAGCAGGAGGCAAAGCCGCCGGTGCCCCCGTTCACCGAGGAGACGGCGCGCCAGAAGGTAAAGATGGCCGAGGACGCGTGGAATACCCGGGACCCGGAGAAGGTCGCGCTCGCCTACACGGAGGATTCCGAATGGCGCAATCGCGACGAGTTCTTCGAAGGCCGAGAGGAGATAGTCGCCTTTTTAGAGCGCAAGTGGACCCGCGAGCTTGACTACCGGCTCATGAAGGAGCTGTGGTGCTATCAGGGCAACCGCATCTCCGTGCGCTTTGAGTACGAGAGCCACGACAAGGACGGCCAGTGGTGGCGCAGCCACGGCAACGAGCATTGGGAGTTCGACGAGAACGGGCTGATGCGCCGCCGCGACGCGTCTATCAACGACTACAAGATCGACGAATCGGAGCGCAAGTTCCGCTGGCCTAGAGAAGAGGGGGCTTCTTAGTAAGCACCCTCATGGCGCAAAACGGCGCCGACGGTTTTGAAGATGATCTTGATGTCCAGGCTGAGGGACCAGTTCTCTATGTAGTAGAGGTCCAGGCGGACCATGTCTTCGAAAGAGAGGTCGCTCCGGCCACTGGTTTGCCAGTAGCCGGTGATGCCGGGGACGGCCGCGAGCCGCTTCTTGTGCATCTCGCCCATCCGCTCGAAGTCCCTCAAGGGCAGAGGGCGTGGGCCCACGAGGCTCATCTCGCCGAAAAGGACGTTTATGAGCTGCGGCAACTCGTCTATGCTCCAGCGCCTTATAAAGCGCCCGACCGGGGTAACGCGCGGATCGTTCTTTATCTTGAAGATCGCACCTTCGGCCTCGTTTTCCGCTTCGAGCTCCGCCTGGCGCTCCTCGGCGTCGGCGTACATCGAACGGAACTTATAGCAGGTAAAGACCTTCTCGTCTGCCCCCACGCGCTTCTGGCCAAAAAGCACGGGCCCCGGGGAGGTCAGCTTGATCAGGGCCGCGACCGTAAGCAGCAGCGGGGAAAGCACCAGCAGCCCTCCTAAAGAGACCACCACGTCCAGCATCCGCTTGAGGGCTCGCTGAGTGTTGTCCAGGCGCGGGTACCTCATCTCCAGTAGCGGCACCCCCGAGTCTTGCGAGAAGGTAGAGTTCCCGCCCATCAAGGTTACGGCGCTGGGGACGACCTTAACCCTGACCCTCCGCAACCGGCAGGCGCGCAGGAAGTCCAGGAACTCCTTGTCCGCGAGACGCTCGGCTCCAGCCACCACCACCTGGCGGGCCCCCGTCTCGTCCAGCCCCCGTCGGAGGACGGGAAAGTCGATCCGCGCGTCGTTCAACGCCAACTCTCCCACGAGAGCATAAGCGCTAGGGCTATACTCCATGATTCGTCGCACCCGCGCGCGTTCGGCGTCTTCGCCCACCAAGAGGGTCGGGATGAGAACATACCCCCGACGGTAGATGAGCTCGATGCCCTGCTCATACAAAAGCCGTAGGCCCCCGTCCAGGACCAAGGCGAAGAACGCCCCGAGGAAGATTTCCCCCAAAGAGAACCCGCTCTGGGGATAGATGACCGACCCGATCGTCAGAAGCCCCACACCCCAGAGGAATGCCCCGAGGAGGGAACCGGGGTTCCGGCGGGTCGGGGCCCGCTCATAAAGGTCGTGGGCGGCGAAGATCGCCAACCACCCGGTTAAAAGGATAGGGGCGAGGTACAGGACCTCCAAGGAGCGCCCCGCGCCATCCAGCAGGTAGCCGGCGAGAACTAGCCCCCCCAGCAGCGCGAGTGCGTCCACGATCATCAGGATCAAGACGCTGAGCGGACGTCGGAGGCCGTAGAAATTCGGCAACCTTTTTATGAGACGTTCCAAAGTTTCGCTCCGAAACAGCTTCCTAAGGGGCAGTATAGCAATCCGAACCAGAAAGATATCCTAAGAGGAGTAGGGGTTTTGCCGCGAAACCCCTAAGCCCCGCTCTTTCAGTCGGTCTCATAACCTATAATGTTCCGGGCGACTTTAGGAACTGCGGACTGTTCTCCAGATTCGGGGGCCGGAAGGAACATACAAAGATCAAAGGCGAAGCGCCCTGTCTATCGTTTTCTACGCCCTCCGGTGTACCCGCTTCCTTTTTGGGTTAGGCGCTGCTTCAGTACCCGCGTCAGGAAGAGCGGATTGCCGATCACGTAGCGACGCCACAATCGTTTGGGTTCTATGAGTAGCCGCGCCAACCACTCGAAGCCGTTATCGGTGAGTATACACGGCCCCCTCTCGAGCTCCCCGGCCACATAGTCGAAGACGGCGCCGCCCGTAAGGGCGACGCGGGCGTCTATCCGGTCCCAATTGTGCATAAGCCAGTACTCCTGAAGCGGCATGCCGAAGCCGACGAGCAGTACGTCGGGTCTCGCGGTATTTATCTTACTCAGCACCGCCTCGTTCTCGGGAGCCCCGGGCTCGTGGTCGAAATATCCGTTGTGGGCGCCGGCTACCTTCAGGTTCGGATGCCGCTCCTTGAGGCGAGCGGCCGCCCTTTCGGCGACGCCGGACCGGGCACCGAGGAAGAAGAGCGAAATGTTCTCCTTCTCGGCAAAGCCCGCGAGTTGCCAGGCCCAGTCGGCGTAAGTGATGCGCTCCGGAAGGTACTCGCCCAGGATGCGGGCCGCGAGCACGACGCCCGCGCCATCGGAGAAGACCACGGGGGCGGTGTTGAAGAAAGAGCGCAACGCGGGATCACGGTAGCAGAGGTTCAGGCCGTGGGCGTTGACGTGCAGGACCAGGGCATGCTCTCCCTCACGGACGAAGCCCAGTATCCTCGCGTGCACTTCGGCGACGATTAAGGGGTCCACGCCAACCCCGAGGATGTTCACTCGCTCATTCGCTTGCTCTCTCACGGACCTACGACCTCCACCATAAGACCCACTCGACGGCATCAAAGTGCGCTTAGCAGGAGTTCTTCCGGGCGGGTTTGATCCTTCGTCGTTTCCATGTGACCTTGACATTACCAGCTTGCAGGTTACCCGATCAAGTCGTAGGTTCTCTGGTTGTCGTGGGGTGCTCGGCAAAGGATGCGTTGCGGTCTTTGGCCGTGTTTGGTATCTTCTTCCGGCGCTATATACAGCTTCGCGTGTTGTACCAGCAAGGCCTTTCTGCTAACCGCAACCGACGTAGAGGCCTTAGAAGAGAGAAAGGGTTTAGTCGTAACTGACGAGGATATGCCAGAGCTCCCCGTCGTTACGGAGCACAGCGTCTCTATGAAGACGGGTGGACGGAGCATCCCTGAGAAGCCCCCGGTGATCCTGCTCGCCAACATCCGCTGGGATGCATTCTGGGAGTGGAGCAAGATCCTCGCCACCCTCTTCGCGGACGCGGGATACCCGACGGTGTACGTCGAGACGACGGGCATAAGGAAGCCGCCCCTGGAGATGGTCGTGATACGCAGGATACTCAGGCGGTTGCTGAACGTACGCTCCGATGGCAAGAAGCCGGCGAACCTCTCGCCCAACCTCACGATCTACTCCCCCCTCGCAGCCCCGCCCACCCACGAGACGTTTCGGCGTATCAACCACCGCCTATTTGTGCCGAGGATCGTCCGTGACCTGCGGAGTCTCGTCGGTCCCGCGCCGGTGGTTATAGCCTTCCCCCCAACCCGGACCACGCTGGACCTCGTCTCAGGGCTCGAACCCCGGCTCACCTGGTACCACTGCATCTTCAACTACGAGGAGTTCCCTGGCACGCCCGCAGACATAAGGGAGACGGAGCGCCAGCTACTCGAGGCAGCAGATACGGTCACCGTAGACTCCGGGTTTCTCAAGGAGAAGCACCGCGGGGTGCGGTCGGACATGATTCACATCGAGTCCGGGGTGCACTTTGAGCTGTTCCGACGGGCCGACACCGGTGCCTTACAGTCCCCCGCGAAGACGCTCTACTACTTCGGCACGGCAGACGAGACGCGGTTCGACTTCGACCTCGTCCGGGAGGTGGCCGAAGCCGGGTACACCGTGCGGATGCTCGGGACGCTCTCGGATCCTTCTTTCGCCAGGATCCCGGGCGTAGAGTATCTCGGCCAGGTTCCGCACGAGGCCCTGCCCGAACACCTGCGCGAGGCCGATGCCCTAATCATCCCCTACAAGATCACCTCTTTCAGCAAAGGCACGTTTCCGGCGAAGACTTACGAGTGCCTAGCGACGGGCAAGCCGGTCGTCGCGACGCCGCTGCCGGACCTCAAACGGTTCGGCGAGCACCTTTACCTCGGCGACCGGGCAGAGGAGTTCGTCAGGATCCTCCGGCGCCTGCACGAGAGCGAGTCTCCCGAGAGGATGCGCGCTAGGGTAGAGCTCGCCGGGGAGAATTCTTGGGAAGCGCGCTTCGCGCGGTTCGAGGAGATCTTGCGGGAGAACCTAGCGGGTGATCGACCCCCTCGGTGATCCGGCCGCCGTTCTAAGCAAAGCGCGAACCAGACTCTTTAGCTCGCCGAGGTGCTTTTGGGAACGATGACCGGATACCCGTACCTTGTAAGCAAGGGGAGCGTTAGCGACGTAACCAGCGTCCTGTCTTGGGTCCTCATCTGGTGAGTCCACTCGTCGTCCGGCCGCAGGCGCACAAGCCCGATCTGGAACCGGTTCGGGTTTCCCCAGATGTTGTGATTCACTCTGAGTTCGACCTTGTTGTCGGCCACGTGAGGGAGCGGGGTCGCTTCCTCACGCGCCGACTCCAGCACCCGTCCGATGGTCTTTCGAGGTTCAGCTACGAAGTCTTCGTAGCGCAGCATCAGGTACCTCTCTTTAGAGTGCCGCGAGAGCGCCTCCGTCCCCAGGTTACGCGCCGCCCACCGCAAGGAGCTTCTGGCGGGAGTATCCTGGAGTATGTACTCGGGGGTTTCGGGATCTGGTTGCAACTTCTTTCGAAGCCAGGAGTACGCCACTGCGCGGGGATCCCGAACGAGATGGATGATGTACAAGTCTACGGAGGGCACCATGCCTAGCGTGAAGCCGTAGGAAGGAAACTTCGAGGTGTCGACTATCACCCTGCTGCCGGTGGTGGTCTGCACCGCGCGGTAGAGCCTCTCCAGGTTGTCGAGATACTCCGCTAGGCGCTGCTCTACCAGCCGTCGCGTCAAGGGTGTCAGCATCAGCGGGATATGCTTGGTGCGACTCCAGCTCTCGCGCAATTTGATCATCTTCTCGGGATCTACCCCGCCCCTATCCCCGAACGCCTCGTTCAGGACCGGCTGCCACATCTCACACTCTTTAAACGGCGCCCCGCAACCGCAGACTTTGTTCTGGATCAGGCCGTGTAGCCAGATATTGCGGATCTCGCCGACCGATACGAAATCGTCTACTTGACCCAAGACGTTGCCGAGAAGCGTGCTCCCGCTACGCCCGAACCCGGCGATGTACAACACTTTGATCTTGACGTCGGACGTAGACCGAGGTTCTTCTACCGCTCGCTCCTCACGAGGCAACTCAGGCATCCCGTGGGGTGGCTCGGCGGAGGTTGCGACGTACGGCGGCCCAGAAAGAGGCGAGGAACTGCCGGTCGCTGGGGCTTAGTCCCAGGGCGACGAGCAGTACGAGGAAGAGCGCCAGAAAGATCGGGGCGAAGACCAGCAGGGCCGGAGCGCCGGCGTAGGCGGGCAAGACCAGCTTCGCCAGGTACGTCGAGGCAGCAGCCAGCAGCCCGGCGATCGCGGGTTTGGCGTACCGAGCGCTGTAAGGCCAGAAGCCCAGCAGCCGGTGGACGAATAACAGGGTCACCGCGTTCACCAGGACCAGCGCGACGGCCGTAGCCGCCGCTGCCCCGAAGATGCCGAAAGCCGGGACCAGCAGCAAGTTCAGCAGCGCGGCCGCCGCGATGGAACCCACAGTGGCGAACATCACTATCCTCTGGTACCCCGTCATGGCCAGAACGCGAGCGGAGGGCCCGACGGAAGCGCTGAAGAGCTGAGCCGCGGCGATAACGACGATCACCGGCCAACCCAAAACAAACTTGGACCCGAAAACCATCATGATGTCCTGGGCCAGCAACGCCGTTACCAGGAAGAACGCCAGAGCCCCCGTAAAGGCCCAGTACGACACGTCCTTGTACAAGTAAGCCAGATCCTGCAAGAGCCCCCTGCGGTAGAGGCTGGAGATCATCGGCGAAAATATACCGGCGAAGGCGAACAGCACCAGCGTCGAGAGGGCCGCCGTCCGGAAGGCCACGTCGTAGATCCCAACCTCCCGCGCGTTCTCGAAGGCGCCGATCACCAGCAGCGCGAGCCAGGAATTGACCTGCTGCGTGAGGTTGGCCACAATCATCGGCGCCGAGGCCCTGAAGAGCGCCCGGCTCTCGTATTTGGGCTTTACTTCGCGGTCCAGTAGCCTGGGGAAGATCCGCCTCAGGTAATAAAGGGACAGGACGGCGCCAAAGACCATCGAAAGGATGTAAGACGCCACGGCCCCGAGAACCAGAACGTCGAAGAGGTAGAAGACCACGATGAGCACGAGGTTCAAGAGGGGCCGCAATACGTACTGGACGTAGGCGGTGGGCTTCACGGTTTGGAAGCCCTGCGTAGCCCAGAGCGCCATACTCATGAGGGTGAAGAACGGCACGGAGACCGAGAAGGCGCTAAATACCGTCTCCAGGAACGGCTCGTTGAAGACCGTGTTCGCGAGGAATCCCGAGCTAAGGAACAGCAGGACCGACAGCGCCACGCTCAATGCGAAGGGCACCCAGAGTGCCTGGATGAGGGTGCCCCGCACCCTCCTCACGTCCCCCTCCGCCTGGTAGTGAGCCACGTAGCGCACCACGCCGTTGTCCATCCCAAACTGCGAGAGGATATTGGCTATCTGTACCAGCGTCGTCCCGAGTACGTAGAACCCCAGCTGACCCGGTCCGTACATCCGGGCCATGGCCACCTGCGTCGCGTAGCCGAGTAGGCGGCTCGCCCCCTGCCCGCTGGAGCTCATGCCCACGCCCCGCGCGCTCTGTCCTACGTAGGCATCGTACCGCTCGTCTTCCGAAGGGGCGCTCAACCGAAAGTTACTCCATTGCGAGTCATGGGGGCAGATGATAAAGGTCTCCCCCGCCTTCTTCAATCAGCCGGCCTTCAGGCAATGCTCGGATTCGCTCTTTACCAAGATGGCTCGCTTTACGGGGTGGGATCGCGAGTGCTCGGAGTCTCCGTCCCCTGCTCGCTATGCGGTGGTGAGGGTTCGCTCCGAGGTCTCGTCCGAAGAGGAGAATGCCGGCGTTCCGGCGGCAAGTCTGATCGTTACGCCCGCCAGGATAAAAAAGTAGATCGTAGACGGCGGGATGTACCAGTGCCACTCCAAGGCCGACGAGACCAAGTACACGACCACGGCCCCCGTAAGGCCCGCGAGCAGCACCTTCCGCTCCCCAGTAGCCCGCCACGCAGCCTGCGTCGCGTAGCCCACCACAAGGGCAGCGAAACCTGCAAGGGCAAGGAAAGCCACTATACCGGTCTCCGTACCCTGCTCCAGGTAGACGTTATGAACCTGTCTTGCCCCCCCAAAACCCGGGCGGTTTTCCAGCCAGGTGTAGTGGAAGGT
>Ga0126310_10000756_pt1 | contig 11703 bp, 9 predicted proteins | sample Plot60_FD_92540 | JGI IMG/M metagenome (GOLD analysis project Ga0126310, IMG submission 92540) | Serpentine soil microbial communities from UC McLaughlin Reserve, CA, USA - Plot60 | ecosystem: Environmental > Terrestrial > Soil > Grasslands | place: USA: UC McLaughlin Reserve, Lake County... | reverse complement strand
TTTAGTATTCGACAAATTATTTATAGATTTAATTATCTTGAACATCATTCTTTAAGGTTATTTATAATGTCTGGCTGCAGATTAGAATCCTCAGGTGATATACTTGAATATTATTCCTTTACAGTTTCTGAAACAAAAAACCTGAATTATTTTACAATAAAAATTTGTAACCTGCTATAAAATATTCTCTTTGAGTATAAATTATATAACTATATCTGAATTAGATGAACATTATCGTGAAACACAATAATATAAAATTGTTAAATTAAGTAAAGTCTATTATATATTAGAAAAATGGTAGCAGATACATCTACTAATAACAATACCAATATACAAGGAGAGATTAACGAACACTATCCTGAGGTTTCTGAAGAAGCAATAGTCAAACCAGAAGATGAAAGACCCACGAGGATAATAAAGAGACCTGAAGAAGAACTGTCAGGAGATAAAGATAATCCTGATATTGATGAAGGTGGAGAAAATACCTCTGACATGGATGGAGATGGTAGTCCAGATTGGGGCCCGACTATAGGTTCCGACGTCTAATTTAGATATCTTTTATCTCCTCAATTAATATTTCATTTTTATTATACAAAATTCATACAAAATCAGTTGATTCGTCTCAGTTGTGGACGAATATCCGGAAGCTAACGAAATATGTTTTTTCAAAGCCTAGATTCTAATTAATAAATTAATTTTAATTCTTATGAGTTATCTATAATTCTTATATTATTTAATAACTATATATAATTGGGGCTGATGATCGTATAAAACAAAATATAGAACCACACGTCTTTTGCTCCTGACGTGATATACTAATATAAAAGAGAAATAATGAGGACAGCCCCATTCTAATTAATGTTTAAAATTTTTAAATATATAAGAATTTAAAGGTCAATGGGTATAGTAGTAAGAATATTTAATGTGCCCAAAAGAATTAAGGCATTTATCTTACTGTAAAAAAATTTAATGAATAAATAGTTAATTAAAAAGATACTTACCATGTTTTTATATTATTAGATGATTTACAAATTTGTATTAAATTAGTTTACTTTCTTTATTAATATGTACATACTTTTCACATTATTTTGTATTTATTAATTTAACTAATTTAATTTAGTCATATTTTTATAAATGGATAAATAGATATAACATAAAATAAATGGAAAAATGGAAGGAAAACTAACATATTTACAATATATCAATGCTATTAAAACAAAATAGAATTATCATTATGCTTAACTAAGTTAAGTATAATATAGTAAAACAATTAAATTATATTAGAATGAAATCAACAATTAATTCAATCATTGTTGCAGTATTACTTGTTATCCCTCTTGTAGGTTCATTTTCAATCTATGGACAAGAAACAACAAACAATGTCAGAGATCAAATTCAAACCACAGCAGAACAAATAAAGAATATGGCAAATGAAGTGGCAAATAATTCCACAGGTACAATCAATCAAACAGAAGCTAAAAGTATTCTAATGCAATTAGGAGAAGCAGCAAGGAAAACAGCATTAGCCGGAGCTGACATACTTTCTAATCTTAGTGGAGAAATCAAACAAGGACTACGAAATTAATTGCAAAGTAATAAAAGTCAATATTTAACCTTTCTTACAATCAGATGTCTTCACTTTAGCTAACCAATTTTAATTTTTATTTTTCAGGATTGTAATCTTTAATATGTAAAAAGGTAATTTCACTGCATAAAAATATTCACAATAATTATTATATTGAAGTGAATTTGTAATACTAAGTTATGAACTATTTATTTAAATTTACATCTAGAAAAACTGATTTTTCAGGTTAGTTAGTTAATTTTTATATATTATGTTTCTGTAAATTTAATGTGGGATCAACAATTTGTTCCATAATGATTTCTTCCATTCTTGCATTTGCTTTAATTGTAGGGATACTATCTGTAAATGTGTTAGCACAAGAAGATGATAATAGAGACACAGAGATAGGTGGAGATACAGAGTTAGGCGGCGATACAGGAATGACCGAAAGTGATCTTGGAGGAAATGATACAGGAATCATCATAAGTGATCTAGAAAATGATACAAGAACGCCCAATGGTCAAATTGGTGATGAATAACTATTTTAATTCTGTTATATTAATAATAACGTAACCATAATTTTTATTCTCAGAAGACGATTTGGTTAAATACTCTAAATTTCATAAAATTGGTCGGAGATATGTAGAAGGCAAATTAAAATATATAAAATAATCTCTAGTTTCTCTAGCTCTTGCTTTTCAATAGTAAAATTTACTATATTACAAATATTAAATAGAATTGATTGTTGAAAGCAAGTTTTCTAATTCATATGAATTCAGCTTTTTGTTGGGAACAAAATGTATAAGATATTTATTGTGACTCATTATTCTTTTATTCTATAATTACTTATTAAATATATTCCAAATACAACTATTAAATTTTTATCGCCACTCATCTTTATTGTACTAATATATCCAGTTCTTGGTTTCTTTAATGTGAACAATTCTTTTTTATAAGCGTCATGGGATGCTGGTAATCCATTCTTAATGATTTTCTCTACTAAAATATTAGGTGAATAGCTGTAGTAATAACTTGAGGATTATGTTTTAACTTTACAAATCCAATATTAATGCTAAAAGTTCTTTTACAATCTACACATTGAAATAAAGGATTCTAATTGCTATAAAAAGGAATGAACATTCATAAATTGAATACAATTACCATTTATTCTTATGTGTTTGCTATAGTTCATATTAGTTTTAATCTGTTAGAGATTATTTTGTTAGGATATATCTTAAATAATTTTTCTTGAATTTCATGTACTAAATTGTTATAGTTATATAAAAAGAATCTTTCTCTTGGCTGTAAATTTTGGCGATTGATATTACCATCTTTGAATGTATTAGAATAATCAGATATAATTTGTTGATAAAGAGAATTATTTCCTAGTGTTTCCAAGACAGCAATAAGAAGTAAAGGCAGATTAATTGAATTTTGGTTTATTATTTTCCTAACTATTTCTTCAACTTTTCTTTCCAAATTTAAAAATCCATCAGTAGTTTTTATATCCTCAATTGTTTTTTTTAAATCTTCCAGATCAATTTTTTTCCAAGTTATATGCCTACTTAGATCAGCCAACTTGGCATTTTCGTCATAAAAAATATTGGTAGCTTTTTCTATTTGACCAATTAAATATTTTAAATCCTTATTCTTTTTTTGTATTTGTACTTCTAACTCTTTTCTTTCCTCTTGTAAATCTTTTATTTTCTGCTCTAGATCAGGTATATCATTTGCAATATCAAGAATATGCGTTATTATTTTGTTATCTACTCCGGCTTCTCTAAATGACCAATAAAATTTTACTAAATCTTGTACATAGTTGCCTAATTCTTGATAAATCTTTTTTAAATCACCTAATCCTTCAAGCCTTAAATAGTCAAAATATACTTTTTCCACTTCTTTTGGATCAAAATCTAACTCTATAGAGACTTCTATTGGTTTTTTATCTTTACAGAAGAGTTCGAGGGCCTTGGCATTTTTAGATAATTTTTTATTTTTTTTAGTGTATGATGCAGATTCTCCTAATGTTCTTCTTCTAATTTCACCTATAGTTTCAGGTGATACATGAGCTTCTTTAGCTATCTCACGAACAGTCCATTCTTCTTTAAGCAATTTTATAACCAATGTTTCTTTTTCAAATTTTGTTAGCAATACATAACCATTATTTGCAGTCAATACTTTTATTATTTACTATAGTATAAATTCTGTCTTCTGTTTTCAATTGATACAGCTTGTTACAATTGTTTTTAATTGTTACAATCTGTTATTAATTAAGCACAAATTGTTTGGAATCTAATCTAAAAATAACTGCTTAAGAAATGGATTAATCAATTTAAAGGTATTAAAATTTACTGAATCATTAAAACCAATTACTAGAAAAGGAAATTAAAATTGAAAGAGAAGTCGATATTGATAAAGTATTAGGTAAATGTATGCAAACATCCATATCTAATGTAACAATATAACCTTGAAAATTTCATTATATTATGATCATTTATAATTAATAATTAACACCATTGTAGAAGTAAGAAATTTAATATAGTACAATAGAAAACCTTATAATAATATTTTTTAACAAATTATCATTTGAATGATTATCAATCATCACTTTTAGGATCCAGAATATCTAAAACTGGAGACATTTTGAGAAAAACAGCCTTAGACCAAATAGATGATTATCAACTAAAATTTTCAAAGGTTACTGATTCCTATAATTATCTTTTTAAGGATTTAATAGTTGATAAATACGATATTACTAATGCATATTATACTGCTAAAAGTTTTTTTGACAAAGATATTCTCCATTTTGTTGCAGTAGATGGAACAGAGTATTCTAAACCATTATTTGATATGGTAATTTTTTACGCTGGTGCTTATTCTTGTGATGGTTCTATCGAGTTTTCAGATCAATACCAAGACAAATTGAAAATAAAATATCAAAATCGCTTTATTGATCAATCGGTAGATATTTCAAGTTGTATTCCCGTTTATATTGACAAAATCCCTGAAATAGATCATACATTCCATGATAAAGATGGAAAGGTAAATTTGATGAAACCTCTGACTGAAGAGACCATAATAAATAATACAAATATAGCCAACCTTCTCATGACCTTTTCAGAATTTTATCTAGCCTATAAATATGCATCTACTAAAAAATATGACATTATATTCATGGATAGAAGCCTATCAAATATGTATTCAAGTTTGTTGTATGATACATCGGATAGAAAAACTTGGGAAACAAACTCTTCAATACTGAATTATAAAATAGAAGATGAGATGGCAATTGATGTCAATGATATAGTAATAGCACGCCACAACATCATACATGATAAGTTAAACTTACCGTCTCCAAGAGGAGATTATCTGAGATATGCAATTTTCAATTTATTATCTGGAGAAAATCAAGAACTAGATATTACTCAGATTATGTTACTTCTTAAAGTTAACAATAATGAAAAGATAAGAAAACGAATTGAGAAATATATACACAGTTCTATACATGAGGGAATAATTGAGGAAGTAAAAAAAGGAAAGTACAAAATTGTTGAAAGATACAGATTCTCATGGCTCAGAGTTAAAAGACTTGTTACCATAATAGATGAAAAAATATTTGGAAAAAATAAAGAGCATTTTATTTTAGATCATGAATCAGGAACTAGAAAATGGTTAACTACACTTGATTTATCATTTTTAACACTGTTTACACTTTATATGTTAATAGAAGAATGTTGGAAGAATAAAATTATTTTAATTGGAATAACAAAGGATACTGCAGCTCAAGAATTCAAAAATCATGTTATACCGATTTGTTTAATGAACAATATTTGGACCAACCATGATATAATTTACGATAATCTTAACAAACTACCTAATACTGATAGAATGTTACTTCAAGTTCTGAGTATGCTAAACTCTGATAAAATAAACGTACCTTGGGGTTTAGTAGAATACGACTCATCTTTTGTAATGGCAATTCCAGATTTTAAGAAAAGAAAAGGATACGTGAGTGGGGCAATGAAAAATAAAATTACACAAAGTCAATTATTTCTTAGATCGTTTGTACAATTAGCTAGTTCTAGACAAGATGAAAAACTTAGAAGTAATGTTTTAGCTATTGACAGACTTGTTTATCCAGAATTTGATCTTACGTCACCTGAAAATAGTATAGAAATGAAGCATGAATATGGTGGCACAGAAAAAGTCAAATTTCTCCTATTTAGAAATAATAAAATTAAAAATGACTTACAAAATCTTTTACTTATTATACTAAAATCAATGAGCCATTCGAATATAGGTGAAACTTTTGGATACAATAGACCTTTATTTGTTGCAGATAAAATAGCAAAGTGGCATAATCAAGAATTTAAAAAGATTGTAGATTCAACAAGCCATTTGATAACATGCAATAAAAATCTGAAAAGCTTTGTATATTACATGAATACATTTAGAGAAAAGAGACAAGGATTTGAGTCAAACAGAAGATAATAATAATAATAATAAGATTATTCTTCCCATTTTTACAGATTTTGAGGGGAAATTTAAAGGAAGATTAAGTGCAGTAATTCCAGCGAGGATAGAAAATACATCAGAGAATGCTCCCATATCTGCAAAATATGATTGTAGAATTAAAGTAGAATATCACAAGGAAATTATGAGTTTATTAGAAGAGGGTATGATTATAGCTGTCAAGAACTTTAAATCAAAATTCAATAACTCACAAAGTAGCACCAATCGCTTTAGTTTATTTGTAATATCTAGAATATGGCCTGATCATTACGGAATGAAGGGATTATCAGATTCTACATATTATCCAATGCAATTTGAAGTTATCGAACAATCTGTTGAAGATTGGGATACAGATGACAAGTCTACTATGATGATACAAATAAGTGCAATTCCAATTAATTATGATTTATTAGTAAATACTACAGATGAAGAAGGAGAAATCAAGTATGAATATGTCAAAGGGTTCTCTTATCCTATAATTGGAGATACGGTATTTCTTCTCAATGCAAAGACAGTTAGTCAAATGTATAATCAAAAAGTAATGAAAAAAATGAACTGGGATGTTAACAACAATAATCTCGAAAAATCTAGTCCTGAATTAGGAATAATAAAGATGTTTGAAAACTCTACAGAAAAAATTCCTATTTTTGTTCACCTTGATAATTTAGTTCGATATCATTTTGGTATCTTTGCATTTACTGGTGGAGGAAAGAGCAATTTTCTCTCAAATATATTAAGAAAGATATTGTTATACACAAAAGATACAAAAATTTTGTTATTTGATATCTCATGTGAGTATCCATTTTTGCTTGCAGATCTATTTGCTGACACCTTAATAGAATCAAAAATAATTTTAGAAAGTCCAGTAAATGATGCAGAGCAATTTTATATTTCTGTTGTGAAACCTACAGAGTTTGAAGAAGATGGAAGAGCAAAAAACGGATTGGTAAAAGTATTTGAAAGAGGAATAGCTACACATTTTGTTAAACCTTCTTCTGTAACACCCACGTGTAAAGAGATACTGAAAGAACTTGAGGATTTAAAGAATGAAAGTACAGGTAAGCCACATTATTTAGATGCTATAAATCAAATCTATAGAAAACTTTTTGAATGCATGACCCAAAATAATCTTAATGAATCTAGTTTTATTGATGAAAAATTTGTACAAATTTTAAGTATGTCTGCAATAGAAGCAATGAAAACCTTCAAAGTTAGTGATAAAGCAGGGTTATATGCGTGGGCTTCAAGTAGGGATACGTTGAGAGGTCGTTTACAACAGAAAAAAAATGAGGGTGAAAGGAATAATAGCAGAAATGATTATGGTGTAACTATAGATCAAATAATTGAAATTCTTGAAGGAAATACACGATTAACTTGTATCTCAATATCTGATCCATATACAATCAAGAACATTGCAATAACTCTTAGTCGCGAACTTCTCTATAAAAGAAAAAGGCAATTTAAAGTTCGACCATATGTCCTTTTTGTATTTGATGAAGCACAAGAATTTGTACAAGACTTATCAAATTCGAGAGGAATAGATAAAGAATGTAGTATAGAAGTAGAAACATTACTTAGACAAGGTAGGAAATATGGTTTAGGAGGATGCATTGCGACACAAAGAATCGCCTATCTTAATACTAGTGCATTGCAACAACTACATACATATTTTGTAGGAACATTGCCAAGACCCTATGATAGAAACGTTGTAAGTAATACATTTAACATAGATAATCAGATATTAGAAAAAACGTTAGAATTTGCACCAGGAGAATGGTTATTATCTAGCTACATTGCTACAGGTATTGAAAATGTTCCTATTTTTATTCGAGCAGAAAATTCTGAAAACAAAATAGAAAACTTTATAGAAAAACAGTAATGTAAAAACTAAAAGAAAATAGTCAAAATAGTTCATATCTAAGATCCATAAGAACAACATAACCACAATAACTGGTTGAAAACAAATATCGTAAAAATATTACAATAAGCTCTATTATGATCTCCTCTACTATAATGATATCTTTAGTAATTTTAGAAAGTATAGGAAGAGTTAATAATATAATTTATTTTGTTCACAAGCTAGGAATTTTCATGTACAAATAGTGGAAAAATTTGCTTGTACTCTTGAATTACCAATTGATTACTTATAATATTTTCGTAGTTGATAGGATAACAATCGCGTACAAGTATTCAATAGAGATGGGAAATATATATTACTCAATTTAGCAATCAAGATCTAAATACTGAATATGTTATTCTATTCTAGATTATTAATATGCTTAGAAGTATATATGATTTATTATTTCTATTTATAAGAATTTAATAAATATAATTAGTCAAAAAATATTGAAAAAAAGTTCAAAATTGAATACGATTATTTATTTATTTATTCTTTTATCTTCAAAATAGGGTATTACTTTATTTGCAAACTTTTTAATAAATTCAATTTCGTTTGGACTTGTACTGTGTGTATATACTTGGGTAAAGCCAGCATTAAAATATTCTTCTATTGGTTTAATTAAATCTTCTATTGAAGTAATTATTAATATTGATTTTCTTAATTCATCATCTGATACTTCTTCCTTTGCTATTTTTTCTAATATTCTTGGGTCATTTATATCTCTATCAAAAGCATTATCTATTTGTGAGGTTCTCCAAAATTCACAGGATTGAAATGCCTCATCATAATCTTCAGAATAAGAAATTTTTGGTTTAGCTATTTTTTCCAATATATCAGGATCTTTTCCTACTTCTTTTGCTGCTTTATTAAATAGATCAAATACCTCATTAGAATTATTTGGTTTTGAAGTAGTAATCAATCCATCCGTTAACCTGCCAGCAGTTTGAACCGCTTCTTTTCCAGAAGCTGCCATATAAAGAGGAATATTTGTAGTAGGAGGTGTATACAGCTTTGCATTTTTTAATTTAAAATATTGACCATTAAAGTTTGCAAAACCGTTATTGTTATTGTTAGTGTTTGAAAAACTTATTTCTTTGCCGTTGCCACCACTAACACTTCCTTTATTCCATAATTTTTTTATTATTTGAATAGATTCAGTTGTTCGTTCTAGTCTTGTATCTGCGGAAGGCCAATCAAAACCTACAGAAACTTCATTCATTGCTTCTCCTGTACCAACTCCAAGCCCTATTCGTCCTGGATATAATACATCCAAGGATGCAAATGCTTGTGCTGTTATAGCCGGATTATATCTATATACAGCTGCAGTAACTCCAGTTATGAATTTCATATTTTTTGTTCTTTCAGCGGCAGCCGCTAGCCAAACCCATGTAAAGTTACCATAGCCATTTTTATGTGACCATGGATGAAAATGATCGCTCGTGAGAGTTTGATCAAATCCAGCCTTTTCAGCTTCTTTTACAAATTCAAACAAATCTTCCATTGAATACTGTTCTTGTGAAGCCCAATAACCTAGTTTTGTCACATAAGTTAATGTCTAACATAATATTTAATTATAATCTAAAAAAGAAGTCAAATGTAATAATATGCCACTTGTTTTCAAATTTGTTTCTAACTTTAAAATCTTTCTTTACTCTTTTTTGTAATTTCCTTTATCATAACAAAGTATAAAACATTCTTCTTTTATTTTCATATTCAACTTCAAATACTTTGATCTTTCTATAGAACACTAAATTTTCTATTGTTATTGTTAAATTATAATTTTATTAACCAAAATTGTTATATATCTAAGTTATAGTAACTAGTACCCTTGATTTAGAATAAAGGATATAAGTGTCAAGTATATCTTACTAATTATAAAATATATATTTATTTAATTGCAATAAGGCTTTGCCCATTCTTCATTTGAAAATTCCGAAATATCACAATATTTGGAATAAATAATTGCCAAGTTATTTTCTATTAATTCTTTATTTAGATTTATTCCATCACAATAAACGACACCAACCTCTCTTCCATATCTGTCTCCTCTACGCTGTCCATCATCAATATCAACTTCACCATTTTTATTTAGACATAAACTTTGCACTAATTTCTTGGCTTTCATATATCCTTCTTGGCCTCGTTCAGGAGTATTTACCAATGCTAATCTTATTCTATTATCATTGATATCTAGTGTATCACCATCAACAATATGATTCACTATTCCTTCAAATTCTATATTAGATTGTTTTTTATTTTCTTCTCTATAATTTGCTTTGTATAATGCATAAGTAGAAGATGATATAATAATTAATATAATAATAGCAATAAAAAGTAGTCTTTTATTTTTTATAGTAATCATAATCGTTTAAATTAATAACTTTGATTATATTACTATTTGTAATAACTTTATCTCATTATTGTCAAATTTTCAAATTGTATTCTTATTTTTTAATTTTGTTTTTGATTTATGATCATACTTTACTGTCAGCTAATGGGAGATTGCACATCAAATGCGGATATCTATTATTAGTAATGTATTATAAGGTATTTAAAATTCCCTTAGATAAATTATTTACCGAAAGCATATGCCGATTGTTTTAATTATTTCTAACATGTTACATGATCAATCATTGAGAAAGTTTGTCATAGTTTCAATACTTCTAGAGGATTTCACATTTTGGGTCATTCTATTTAAGAATACGAAGATTAGTCATATCATAGGTTCTAGCAGTGAATTTCTTTATCAACAATGATTCACTACTCCATTCATATTTTATATTTGTAATCATGAGAATATGATTGAAACTTAAATACGATTTTATATTAAATTATTTATTAATGTTTACCAAATCTATCATTATAGTTGATGATGATCCAGATTTAATTAATGTATATAGCGAGGCCTTAAAAATGAGCGGATATGATGTTTTTAGTTTTACTGATCCTTGTTTGGCATATCAACATATCAAGGAAAACCCGAATCAATACGCATTAATAATTACAGATGACAAAATGCATGATATGAATGTATTATTTCTTGGTACGAAACTATTAGAAATAAATCCAAAACTAAAATGTAATCATAATAAGTGAGTTTGGAGACTTGAAATGTAATTATAAATTTAATCTTCTTAAAAAACGTGTTTCGATATTTAAACTAATTAGTGTAGTAAATGAAAGGTATATTACAATCTATTTCCCATGGTGATAAAATCTAAATTAAAATTTGTGCATTAATGATAATTTTCAAAACATTTAACCTTACAAGATCTCTAAATTTACATTATACATATTTAGATTAAAAGACAGAAGAATTAATAAGACAATCATCTGAAGAAAAACGCAAGATTATGAAAGAAGATGATTATTAAAAATAGATGCCAAGACAACGATTTTATCCATCATCTTAACACCTATACAGTATTTGATACTTACATCCCTCCTTCTGTATAAAATAAATATCTATAAAGTATAAAAGAGTGGGATATAATTTTAATATTTAAATTCATGCCATCTACGAAGCAAAACAATAAAAATTAGTTAATTAAAATGGGTTAATAATAGATTTTAATTTATAAACTTCTTTTGAAGGTGAAATCTAAAAAAATTACTCCTATTATACAAATCAATATACATACTTGGAATTTCTATTTTTTCTTTTATCTTATATTTTTTCTCACCGTTGCTATCAAATTGTAGAGATCTTAACCTCTCTTTAATCTAA
>Ga0126310_10000755_pt1 | contig 11710 bp, 10 predicted proteins | sample Plot60_FD_92540 | JGI IMG/M metagenome (GOLD analysis project Ga0126310, IMG submission 92540) | Serpentine soil microbial communities from UC McLaughlin Reserve, CA, USA - Plot60 | ecosystem: Environmental > Terrestrial > Soil > Grasslands | place: USA: UC McLaughlin Reserve, Lake County... | reverse complement strand
GCCGTCCAGAAGATCGAGAGCTGCACGTGCCAGGTCCTGACGACGTTGAAAGGCAAAAACCTGGCCAGATCGAACCCGAAGAAGCTCGCCACGTCAGCCCTGTAGTGCTCTGAGGCGGCCCCGACGAGCGTCTGGATCAGGAAGAGGGCGGCCATGACCAAAAAGAACCAGGCGCACACCCGCTGGGCCGGCGTGAGCGCCACGTCGCCGGGGGAGCGGAACGAGAGGCTCTGCTGGTCCCTACCGTGCCAGCCGAGGAAGGTCCACCGCCCGAGCGCACCGAAGAGCAGTCCGAGCCCACCGAGCAACGCGATCAGGGAGATCACACTCCACACCACCGTGTTCCCGGTCGCCTCGTTTCCGACCAGCGGCTCGGGAGGCCAGTCGTTGGTGTAGGAATAGCTCTTCCCAGGACGCTCCGCCGCCGCAGCCCAGGCCGACCAACCGAAGAAGGCCGTGAGCTGCCTTATCTCGGCCGGGTCGGTTATGGCCCCGGGACGCAATCCGTACCTGGTCGTGGACTCGCCGAAGTAGCGCCCGTAGTGGTCGCCGACCTTCTCGAAGGCGGCGGCCTGGGCCTCGGTGAACTCCAGCGTCCGCCTCTTCGGGTCGTACCGGTTCTTCTTGAAGTCTTCTACAGTTCGCGCGGTCGCCCGGTCGGAATTGCCGCCCCCATAATGCTCGCGAACGGCAAGCGCGGAACGGTGCAGGTAGTCGGCGGTGTAGTCGGGCCCGAGATAACCGCCGTGCCCGAAGACCGAACCGTATTCCATCAACCCGTTGCGCAGGAATACCCTCTGGCCTTCCTTGATGTCCTCCCCGGTAAACAAGGTGTTGCCCGCGGGATCAACAACCCTCTCGGGGATCGGCGGCTGACCACTGTAGGTCCCGTAACCCATCAGCCCAAGCACCAAGAACCCGAACAGAAACGTTAGCACCACGGCCTGTACCCAACCCCTGGACACGAGCAACCCCCGACGCCCGGATCCTCCGACCATGTGCCACCTCCACAGACAACGCCAGACCAGCGACCCTCGACCAAACTATTACTGATTTAGTAATATAAGCATGGACCTGGCGGGTGTGCAAGTATGACGGGGCCGGGCCTTGAGCCGACAGGAGACCGTCCGACAGCATGCGCGAAGATTCCGTAGACCTCGGCGAGATCGCCGCGTCGGCCGTCGGGAGGGCGGGAGCGATCTGGACCCTCGCGAGGAGCGATGAGCTGAACGCCAATTTGGTGCGTTTCGAGAGGGATGGTGGAGTTGGCGAGCACGTCAACGACGAGGTGGACGTGATCATCGTCGGAGTATCGGGTTCGGGTCTGGTCGAGGTGAACGGCGAGGCGTATCTCGTGTCGAACGGGACCATGGTCTTCGTTCCGCGAGGAGCCCGGCGATCCACACGGGCCGTGTCAGGAGGCTTCGCCTACCTCAGCGTCCATCGTCGCAGAGGACCGCTGAAGATCGGCGGTTGAGCCTGGAAGGTGTCTCCCCGTGTTTAGCCAGCGGATCTCTAAGTCCTCGGGCTCCCTTCGCCCGGGTCGAAGGCGAGTAGCAGCACCTCCTGAGAGCGGGCTACGGTACCCTGGACGGCTCTCTGCGGGCGGCTCTTCACGAAATTCGCAACCCCTGCGAGGGGGACGAAAGCCCTGTCAGAGAGGATGGGCGTGGGACGCGAGGGCGCGATGGGGAAGAACCTCTCACCCCACACGCGGTACGCGTCGGCTGGGGCTAGCAGGCGTCCGCCGGTGGATGAGGCGACCTCTCGGAGGGCCTCTCCGACCAGGGCGTCCCGCTCGCCGGGATAGGCGCCGAAGAGCAGGTACCCTTCACCGTGACCCCTGATCCGCGCCATCTCGGAGCTCAGGAAGGCCAGGTGCCAGAGCGGTACGCTCTCGTGGAAGACGCTCACCACGGCCTCGGCCAGTTCTTCGGGACCTCCGAAGGCGAAGGCGCAAGGGACATCGTCTTCGGCGCGCCTCGTACGTAACCTGGCGCCGACTACTATACCCCCACTGCTCTCGGGGCCGACGACGGAGCTCAGTTCATCGCCCCCCACGGTCCGACCCTCGCCGCCGGGCAGCACCACGTCGGCCGAGATCACGTTCTCACTCAACCAGCCGTATTCGAAGGAGCCGACCCCGATGCCGTCCTGGGCCAGCCAGCCCCCGACGGTGGCCCTTGGGGCGCTCGTGGGGTAGACCGTCAGGCCCCTTCCGCGGATGCGCAGGTCGTTGTCCAGCTCGAGCCACAGCGCGCCTGGTTCGGCCTCCGCCCAGGGTTCGTCGGAGTCGGGAAGCCGAAGGCCCCGCATGAGGTCGAAGCGGACCAGGATCCTTCCTTCTTTCGGCGGCGTCTCCGGGTGGGTCTCGGCCCCGAGCGCGGCCAGGGGTACGGAGAATCGCTCGGCCGTCCGCGAGAGGAGCGCGACCTCCTCTGCGCTCGTCGGAAAGACGGAGGCGAGCGCGCCGTCGGAGGCCGACTCGGCACTCCCGGACGGTCTGCGTTTCAGCCGGTCACCGAAGACCTCTTCGATGCTCTTGAGTGCCCCTTCGCGAAGAGCTTCCATCGTCTGGCACCTCTCTCTTGGTCTACTTGATCCGGAAGATTACCGACTCTTGCGCGGTTCCGCATGGTCTATCTTGACGATCCAACCCATCTGATTTGACCATCGTCGCCCGTCCCGCGCCAGACGCCATTCTGATCAATGCGCACCAGGCAGATGGGCCAATTTGCTCAAGGCGTGGCCGCATCAGCGTACTATATTGTCTAGTATTCGGAGACGATTGCAATGCGAGGCCGGGTAAAGGTAGGAGGACTGATCCGAAGCATGAGGAGGACAGCATGAGCGTGTTCAGGGACAAGATACTGCTGGCCACGGACGGCTCGCCCGAGGCCGAACGTGCCGCCGGTATGGCCGCGACGCTCTCGGGGAAGCTCGGTCTGGAGCTGCACGTGGTCTACGTCGAGCCAATGCCCGATCCTCTCTCGTGGCCCGAGTACAGGGTCGTGGCGCCGGAGCTTCGCAAGGACATCCGCGAGCGCGCGGAGGATGAGGCCCGCGCGAAGCTCGAAGACGAGAGCGAGAAGATAAGGGCGATGGGCGGGAAGATCGCCGGAGTCCACACCAGGGCGGGCCGTCCTGACGCTGAGATCGTGCACGCCACGGAGGAGCTCGACGCTGGTCTCGTGGTCCTCGGCAGCAGGGGACTCGGTCCCGTCAGGCGCCTCGTTATGGGCGGCGTCTCGGACTCCGTAGTCCATCACTCCCACGGCTCGGTCCTGGTCGTCCGGGAAGGGGGGACGGAAGGTGATTACTTGTCCGGCCGGGTGTTGCTCGCGCTCGACGGGTCCGGGCAGGCACAGGTTGCGACCGAGGCGGCGATCGAGATCTCGACCGCCACGGGCTCGGGGCTGCACCTCGTGTTCGTGCTGCCGACGGCCGAGCACCTGTACGGTCACCACTTCTATCCCAGTGAGATAAAGGAGTCCATCCGTGAGCAGGCCGAGGAGGAGGCAAGGGCGTTCCTCACCGAACGGACCGAGTGGATCGAAGCCCACGGCGGCAAGGTCGAAGACACGCACGTGCCCTCGGGCAGGCCCGACGCTGAGATCGTAAAGCTGGCCGAGGAACTGCGGGTCGGCCTGACCGTGGTCGGTAGCACAGGGTTGGGCAGGGTAGGACGGACGCTGATGGGCAGCGTCTCGGGTTCGGTAGTCCGCCACGCCCACGGACCGGTCCTCGTGGTCAGGAGCGAGGATGATTCGGAATCCGGTGAAACGCGGTAACCTCCTCTACGGACTGAGAAGCACGACGGGCGAAACCGGGGTAGAGTGAGTAGCACTCGGGCACACGGATAGAGGAGGCTAATGATGGGCGAGCATCGTACGTCCGCCATAGAGCGGGTGTTGCACCGGATCGAGGAGCACATAGAGGATTGGCGCAAGCGGGACTCCGCCCTGCAGGCCGAGGCCGACGCGAGCCGAAGCCGACTGTGGGCCGAGGCGGCCGAGCGGGAGCGACTGCTGGCCGAGGCCGTGGGGGCCGAGGAGGCGCGACGTGAGTCCATCGACGAGCTCACGATGCAGCACCGGGTAGTCTTCGTTTTGCACCGCAGCGAGGTGGCCGAGACGCTCGAGGACTTCGCCCGTCAGGGCGATCGGCTCGTGAGCGTGGTACCCCGCAGAGGGGGCGAAACGATCAGTGACGGCCTCAAGGGCTCGTGGCTGGTCTTCGAATCCTCAGAATAACAGCCTCGCCTCCCTCCTACGGGAGGACGCCGAGTTCGCGCGCTCTGGCGAGGACTTCTAACTGGGAGTGGGCGCCGAAGGCCTGCAAGAGACCGCGGATGTGGTTGCGTACCGTGGCTTCGGAGAGGTAGAGCTCGCGGCCTATCTCCCTGGTCGAGTGGCCCGAGGAGAGCAGTTGGAGGACCTCCATCTGGCGGGGTGTGATCTGCGGTGCCCCCTTGCGAGGCAGCGAGATCACGCGCTGCTCCTCCCTGGCACGCCGGACCAGCTCCCGCACGAGTTCGACCTCGGAGGCCTTGTGGCTTGCGTTGTCGAGGGCGAGGGCCGCGCAGTGTGCCAGGCCTTCGGCCAGCGCGACGTCTTCGGCGCCGTAGCGGCGTCCCGAGCGGGCAGAGATAAAGCCCATGGCACCGAGCGCGTGGCCCCCGATGCGGAGGGGGACGCACATGTATGACCCCGGGTCCATGCGGCGCAGGACGTCGAGTTGCTCGGGATCGCCGACGGCTATATCCCCTAGAACATCCCCGTCGAGCTCGGGGATCGACTCCGGCGCGCCAGTCCTGAAGACCCTCGCCGTACCGTGCGGCCTGCTCGGGTCGAGGCGGTAGGTGCTCTGTAGGGCGCGGGCGATGGCTTCGTCCTCGGGGTAAGAGTGGGCGACGGCGAACCTGGTCACGGAGCCTTCCGCCTCCTCGACCACGTCCACATAGCACCAGTCGGCGATGGCCGGCACCGTGAGGCGCGCCGCCGTGGTGAGCACGGTCTTGTAATCGGTGGAGGCGGAGAGCAGTGCGTTGGACTCGGCCAGGAAGGAGAAACGCCGTTGCGCGGCGACGGCCCACTCGGTGCGCTCACCGAGCAGGGTCTCTTTGTCGCGCTCCGCGCGACGGCGTTCGATCGCGGCGCCGAGAACCTCGGCCACCTCCTGCAAGAACAGAACCTCGTCTTCCGTGAATACCCTCCTCCTCCTGGTGTGAACGCTCAGGACGCCGTAAGGACGCCCGCTGACGTGGACCGTGGTGCTGATGCCACTCACCACCCCGTGCTCGCGCAGGAGTTGCGCGTCCTCGAAGCGGTTCTCGGCCCGCAAATCCTCGACCACCACAGGTTCAGTGGAGATCAAAGCGTAACCGGCCTGGGACTGCAGGTTCGTACCGACCGTGGTGGTCCCTACGAGCCCCTCTCTCCACCCCACACCGGCCCGCAACAGGAGGGCAGTGCCCTCGGCCACGAGCTCCAGTATCTTGCAATAATCGACCTCGAGGATCCCGGCTATCACGTCAACCGCTTCGTCCATGAGGTCGGGAAGGCTCATCCCGGAGAGCGCCGCCAGGCCGAGCCTACCTGTGGCCTCCTGCTGGCGTAGCCGAGCCCTCAGCCCCTCTTCGGCCGCCCCGAGTGGCGGGTCGTCCGACAGCTTTGCCGTGTAGCCTCGACGGTCCATTCCAGCAGTGTACCTAAAGCGGTGCGCCGCCCGCACACCGCGGTATCAGGCCACAGGCATCAGTGGGGTTGACGGCTTGATTCCCGGGCCTCGTTCTTTGCGAGAAGCGCGACGAAACGTCGAGGCGTAGCCATCGCGGTCCCCGGCCTGTAACATTCGCGGACCGGCCCCCGGAGATGCCCGCGAGAGGCCGGCCGGAGATCTCGATAGTGCGGAGGAACCATGTCCGAACACGAAGTCGCGCCCTACGGTTCCTGGAGGTCCCCGATCTCCTCGGATGTGATCGTCGGGGGCGTGGTGGGGCTGGCGGAAGTAGCGCTCGACGGTAAGGACGTGTACTGGCTGGAGAGCCGTCCCGGCGAGGGCGGGCGCAACGTAGTCGTGCTCCTGACGCCGGACCGACGCACCGAGGACGTGACGCCACAGCCTTTCAATGCCCGCACGCGGGTACACGAGTACGGTGGCGGCGGCTTCGCCGTCGATGAAGGCACGGTCTATTTCTCGAACTTCACAGACCAGAGGATCTACCGCCGGGCCAAGGGCGGCGAGCCGGCACCGCTTACGCCTGAGACCGGGGGGCGATACGCGGACATGGTGGTCGACCAGGACCGCCGCCGACTGATCGCCGTAAGGGAGGACCATGCAGGGGACGAACCCGTGAACGAGATCGTCGGCATAGACCTCGAAAGCGGCGAGGAGCGCGTGCTCGTCTCGGGCAACGATTTCTACTCTTCGCCGCGCCTGAGCCCCGATGGCCGGTGCCTCGCGTGGCTGACGTGGAACCATCCGAACATGCCCTGGGACGGCACGGAGCTACTGGTCTGTGATCTCGGCGCTGACTGGTCCCTCGAGAACGTCGAGCGGGTCGCAGGCGGCCAGGATGACTCTGTCTTCCAGCCGGAGTGGTCCCCAGAAGGCACGCTCCACTTCGTTTCGGACCGGACGGGCTGGTGGAACCTCTACCGCTGGCGCAAGGGACGCGTCGAGCCGCTCTGCGAGAGAGAGGCCGAGTTCGGTTTGCCGCAGTGGACCTTCGGGATGTCTACCTACGCCTTCGTCTCGTCCGGGCGCATCGTCTGCTCGTACACGGAGCGCGGAAGCTCGCGCCTCGCCATCCTCGACACGCAGAGAGGTGCGCTCGAGCCGCTAGAGACGCCTTACTCGAGCATCGCGTACGTGCGTGCGGCCGAGGGCGATGGCGAAGCGAGCAGTGTAGTCTTCCGCGGCAGCTCGGCGACGGAGGCCGCTTGCATTGTGAGGTTGGACCCGTCTACCGGTGTGCACGAGGTCCTGCGTCGCTCGAGCGATCTGGAGATAGACCCTGGCTACCTCTCCGTTCCCGAGCCCGTCGAGTTCCCCACGGAGAACGGCCAGACGGCGCACGCCTTCTTCTACCCGCCAAAGAACCAGGACTTCGTCGCGCCTGATGGCGAACTCCCGCCACTTCTCGTAATGAGCCACGGGGGTCCGACCTCATCGTCGAGCACGGCCCTGGATCCGAGGATTCAATACTGGACCAGCCGCGGCATCGCCGTGCTCGACGTGAACTACGGCGGTAGCTCGGGTCACGGGCGGGAGTACCGTCGTCGCCTCGAAGGCACCTGGGGCGTCGTCGATGTCGACGACTGCGCCAACGGGGCACTTTACCTGGCCGAGCGCGGGATCGTGGACGGCGGGCGGCTGATGATCACCGGCGGCAGTGCGGGCGGCTACACGACGCTCTGCGCGCTCACGTTCAGGGATACCTTCGCTGCTGGAGCGAGCCACTTCGGGATCAGCGACGTCGAGGCCCTGGCAAAGGAGACCCACAAGTTCGAGTCGCGCTACCTCGACCGCCTGATCGGACCCTACCCCGGCCGCGCGGACCTCTACCTGGAGCGCTCGCCCATCAACTCTTCCGGGCGGCTCTCCTGCCCCGTGATCTTCTTCCAGGGTCTCGAAGATGAGGTCGTGCCCAAGGAGCAGGCCGAGACGATGTTCGCGGCCCTCAAGGAGAAGGGCCTGCTCGTCTCCTACGTACCTTTCGAGGGCGAGCAGCACGGCTTCAGGCGCGCCGAGAACATCAAGCGGGCCCTGGACGGGGAGCTGTACTTCTACTCGCGCGTCTTCGGCTTCGACCTCGCCGATCCGGTCGAGCCGGTGCCGATAGAGAACCTCTGAGAGCGGTTTGCGCAGCAAACCGCGGCTTCAGGTATCAGGTTTCAGGCTTTGCTGCATAACAGGGCTCTGGGGATGAGCAGGCGATGTGTACTATCTTTGGTTCATGGGCCCTCTGAGAGGAGTGAGCGATGGGTGAGTGGCGTGGGGAGTGGCGGGAGGCGAACAGGGCCAACTGGGACGAGCGCGTCCCCATACACGTCTCGGGAGAGTTCTACGACGTCGCCTCCTTCAAGGAAGGTCAGGAGCGCCTCCAACCGTTCGAGATAGACGAGGTCGGCGACGTGACCGGCAAGGAGTTGCTGCACCTCCAGTGCCACTTCGGGATCGACACCCTGAGCTGGGCCCGCCGCGGCGCCCGCGTGACGGGTCTCGATTTCTCGGCCCCCGCGGTGGAGGCCGCCCGCGGACTTGCCTCCGACATGGGGCTCGAGGCAACGTTCTTGCACGCTGACGTCTACGAGGCCGTGGGCGCCACGGGCGGCCTCACCTTCGACATCGTCTACACCGGCCGCGGCGCGATCCTCTGGCTCCCCGAGATCGAGCGGTGGGCAGGGGTGGTTGCGGAACTCCTCGCGCCCGGCGGCTTTCTTTACCTCACGGAGTTTCACCCTTTCACCGACGTCTTCGGGGATGAGGACCTGAGCGTGGAGCACGACTACTTCCAGGACGAGAACCCGCGGGTGTGGGACGAGCCTGGCACCTACGCCGACTTCGACGCCGAGACGTCGAACAACGTCACCTACGAATGGAACCACACCCTGGGCAAGGTGGTGAGCGCGGTGAGCTCCGCCGGCCTTACTGTCGAGCTGCTCAACGAGTACGACTACACGGTGTTCCCAAGATGGCCCATTCTACAGAAGTCCGGTTTCGATACCTACAGGCTGCCAGAGGGCACGCCACGGATACCGCTCATGTATTCGCTGAGGGCGCGCAAGCCAACAGGGTAGCAGGCGCGGTTCGTTACGAGGGTTTGTTTGGCGTGGGTTGCGGTGCTGGGCCCTGGATAGTTCTCGTAAGTTCGGCGCGTACGATCAGGCGGTCCGTGTAATTCGGTAGCGTGCAGGTCTGGAGGGTGACTATGTTCCTCCCGGCCACGGGCTTGGTGGCCGAGGCATCGTCCGGCGGCACCACAAAGCGGTCGTAGACGCTGTAGATGTACCTCTCACCTTCTGAGTCCGTGAGTATCACCTTCCGCCCCGTCCTCAACCTGTTCAGATCCCAGAAGACCAGGAAACTCTTCGTGCGCGGATAGCCTAGCCTGTGGCCCGCGATGTAGACGTTCGCCTCCCGCTGCCACGGGAAGCCCGTTCCCTGGAGGTGAAGCGTCCCGTCGTGCAGAGCCGGCTTGTTGTGCGCGGAGGCGGTGTAGACGGGAACGTTGTCCACATGCCTCATGCTCGGGATGGACAGCTTCATGGTCACGTCCTTCTTCGGCGGCGAGGCGCCGGCCTCTTCGTCGGCCCTCCTGACGTCGAGGAACACGAGCCCTAAAGAGAGCAGGATCAGGGCAAGACCGACCACCACGAGCAGGCTGCGGTCCGGCCGCCAAATGGACCCGAAGTAACGCGTGTTCTTATGTTCGCGGGTCCACGACCCGTAACTCTTGGTTCTCACGGAGGAATATGATACAGCCCCCACGCAACAAAACAACACACAGCGTTAACGATAGTTCGTGAGGCCGATACTCGCCTGCTATCCCCTGCGGCGTGGGTCCATGGCGTCGCGCAAGCCGTCGCCGACGAAGTTCACCGAGAGGACGCAGAGCGCGATAGCGATACCGGGGAAGATGATGGCGTGCTGGCCTTCGACGAAGACGCCGTACCCCGAGTGGAAGGCGTCGGTGAGCATCGCGCCCCACTCGGGGGAAGGGGCGCGGGCCCCTAGGCCGAGGAAGGAGAGGGCCGCGATGTCCAGGATCGCGGTGGCGAGGGTCAGGGTGGCCTGCACGATGAGGGGGGCCATGCTATTCGGCAGGACGCCGGAGAAGACGATCTGGACGTCGCCCGCCCCGAGGGCCCGTTCGGCTTCGATGTAGTCACGTTCGCGGACGCTGATCACGGCGGAGCGGACGACGCGCGCGATCTGGGGTATGAACACGATGCCGATGGCGAGCATCGCGTTCGGCAGGGAGGGGCCGAGGATGGAGACGATGACGATCGCGAGCAGGATGCTCGGGAAGGCGAGGAGCACGTCCATTATGCGCATGAGCAACGAGTCGGGCCAGCGCCCCAGATAGCCGGCCACGAGTCCGACGATAGTCCCGACCACCGTGGCCACGGCCACGGCCGCGAGACCGGCGGTCAGCGAGATCCTGGCGCCGTAGATGATGCGCGAGAGGATGTCGCGGCCGAGCTCGTCCTGCCCGAAGGGGTGGGCCAGGCTCGGCCCGGCGAACTTCTCCGTGAGGTTCTGCGCCAACGGGTCGTACGGGGCCACCAGCGGGGCGAAGATCGCCATGAGTATAAAGATGGATATAGCGATTCCGCCGAACAGCGCGAGGCGGTTGCTGAAGAAGGCCCTGACAAAGTCCTCCCTGCGGCTACGGGTCTTGACGCCCGAGGCGGCCGATGTGTCTTGCTGGACCTGCGTCTCTGCCATGGTCTAGTACCTCACCCTCGGGTCGAGGACCGCGTAGAGCACGTCCACCAGCAGATTTATCAGCACGAAGAGTGCGGCCGCGTACAATACGACGCCCTGTATCATGGCGTAGTCCCTGCGGTAGATGGACTCGTAGGCGATCTGCCCCACCCCGGGCCAGGAGAAGATCGTCTCGGTTATGACCGACCCGCCCATCAGGAGCCCGACCTGCAACCCTATGACCGTGACGGTCGGGAGCATCGCGTTCCTGAGGGCGTGCTTGAAGACCACCCGCCACGGGACGACGCCCTTGGCGCGGGCGGTGCGCACGTAGTCCTCCCCCATCACCTCGAGCATGCTGGAGCGAGTCATGCGCACTACGACGGCCATCGCCGTGGTCCCTAGGGCGATGGCAGGCATGATCAGGTACAAGATCCCTTCCCAGAAGGCAGAGAAGTTCAGGGTGAGGAGGGAGTCGACCAGGACGAACCCGGTTATGGCGGTGATGGTTGTGTCGGTGCCAAGCCGCCCTGGAAAGGGCAGGAGCTCCAGGTTTACGCCGAAGATCACGATCAGGATCATCGCCAGCCAGAAGATGGGCATGCTTATCCCGGTGAGCGCCAGAACCGAGGTGGTCTTGTCCAGCAACGAATACTGCTTGACCGCGGAGATCACCCCGACGGGCACCCCCACCAGCACGGCGATGAACATCGCGAACATCGTGAGCTCCAGGGTGGCCGGCAATCGCACCAATAGTTCTTCCGTTACGGGACGTCCGGTGACTATCGAGGTGCCCAGATCCCCCCTGACGGCATCCTTGAGGAAGAGTAGGTACTGTATCGGCACGGGCTTGTCCAACCCCATCTGGACCCTCAGCTGGTGCACCTGTTCCTGGGTCGCGGTCTGTCCAAGGAGGATCTGCGCCGGGTCGCCCGGGATCGCCCGCACCATGAAGAAGACGATAATGGAGACCCCCAGCAGCACCGGGATGATCTGCAGTATCCTGCGCCCTACGTATTCGACCAGGGCCCGAACCTCCTGAGGATGCGACGGGGGACATGCCCCCGCCGGACTCAAACCCTACTTACCACTCAGCTCGACCGTGTTGAACGCCTCACCGCCGGTTGGGCTCGCCGGATAATATTTCACTTCCGTCTGGAAGCCCAAAGGGGGCCTGACATAGGCGATGGGCACCCACGGAGCGTCCTGGTGAAGTATATCCTGGGCCTTGTAGTAAGCCTTCTGACGCTCGGACTCGACGACCGTCGTCTGGCCT
>Ga0126310_10000754_pt1 | contig 11725 bp, 11 predicted proteins | sample Plot60_FD_92540 | JGI IMG/M metagenome (GOLD analysis project Ga0126310, IMG submission 92540) | Serpentine soil microbial communities from UC McLaughlin Reserve, CA, USA - Plot60 | ecosystem: Environmental > Terrestrial > Soil > Grasslands | place: USA: UC McLaughlin Reserve, Lake County... | reverse complement strand
GCGGCTGCTGCCCGAACCCCGGCGCGGACGCGACGTACCCTGTGACCTTTACTATCTGGCGGACCCGGCCCAGGTCGCCAAGGACATGGTGCAGTTCAGCCACGCAGTTCAGGGCGGCGAGACGCGCGGCGGCGTAGGCGTCCTCCTCGTTCACCTCACTCCCCACCTTGCCCTCGTAGACGTTCTTGCCCTCGACGGTCGGGGTCTGGCCGGAGGCGAAGATGAATCCCCGGCTTATCTTCGCCGGAACGTAGGCGCCGGCAGGCTTCGGTGCCCCCGGCATCTCCAGTCCAAGCTCGCGGAGACGATCGTAAACGGTCATCTTGCTCCTTTCGTCTCGTCCAGGGAACGAATGAAGTCAGCGGCGGCACGCTCGAAAAGCTCGTACCGGCCCTCGCGTGCCCACGCCGGGTTCGCGACGCTGGTGCCGGCCCCCAGGGCGACGGCACCCGCACTCAGATAAGCCGCCGCGTTCGCCGTGCCGATGCCGCCTGTGGGGACCAGGCGGACGTCTGGGAACGGTCCCAGCATCTGTTCCAGGTAGGAGGGTCCCAGGGGTTCGGCCGGGAACAGCTTCATAAGCTGCGCTCCGTGCGCGAGGGCGGAGGTGACCTCGCTCGCCGTCAGCACCCCGGGTATCGCTAGCACGCCGCGTGCTTCGGCGACCGCGGTCACGCGCTGGTTCAGACCGGGGCTGAACAGGAACTCCGCGCCTGCATCCAGGGCCGCTTCCGCGCCGGACTCCGTGATGACGGTGCCCGCGCCGACCGAGCACTCGCCGCCCAGTTCCTCACGCAGCCCCTCGATACTACGGTGTGCCTGAGGGTCAACCAGGGAGACCTCCAGCACGCCAGCACCGCCGTCCGCAAGCGCCCGGCCTGCTCGTAGCGCCTCCTCGGGCGTAAAACCGCGCAGGATGGCGATCATGCGCGTCTTGAGTATGCGTTCGATTACCCCTTCGGGGGCTGCGGTGCGTGCGCTCACCGCTGCACCACCCCCTCCGGGCGAAGGGCAAATTGCTCGAGTTCGTCCCAGCCCGTGAGACCCTCCACGTCTCCAGGCACGGTGGTCGCCAGCGCACCGGCCGCGTTGGCGATCCGTAGCGCGTCATCGACGGGCAACCCGCGGAAGGTAGCCGCGAGGTAAGCGGCGGCGAACGCGTCGCCCGCCCCGACCTCGTCAACGACTGGTACCTTGTAGCCGGCGGCTGCGATCCACCGGCCCTCCGTCGACGTGTAGGCTCGCGCGCCGTTGGCGCCAAGCTTGAGGATGACGGTCGGAACGCCGAGCGAAGCCAGCTCCCGTTCGATGTCCTGGGTGCCGCGGGTCTGGAAAAGCTGCTCCGCCTCGTCTGCCCCCAGGAATAAGAAGCGTGCCAGCTCGATAAAAGGACCGAACGTGACCAGCGGGTCGTTCACGACCAGCTGGCTCCGGAGGTTAACGTCGAACGAAACGGTCCCGCCAGCCTCGACGACGGTACGGGCGGCGGTCAGTGCCGCGTCGGCACAACTGGGTGAGAGCGCTGGCGTGATCCCGGTGAGGTGCAGGTGCCGGGCGCTCCGCAGGTAGGCGGTAGGCAGCGTCTGTGGCGAGAGAGCGCTGGCTGCGGAGCCGGACCGGTAGTAAAGTACGCGGCTCTTACCGACGGGCCTCAGCTCTTTGATCATGATTCCTGTGGGACGGTCGGGGTCCAGTTCCACGCGGCTGACATCCACACCCTCGCCTCGCACGGTGGCGCACACGTACCGCCCGAACTCGTCGTCCCCCACGCGGCTGATCCATCCCGCCTCCACCCCGAGGTGTGCCAGACCGATAGCCACGTTCGACTCGGCGCCGGCCGCCCGGCGCTGGAAGCGAGACGCGTACCGCAGCGGCCCGGGCTCCTCCGCCACCAGCGCGACCATCGTCTCCCCCATCGTGACCACGAACGGCATCGAGTCATCTTCCCCCCTCACGTGAGCTCTGCTCCCCCTTCTCCTCTGTTGCTCCCCAGGTTCTCCGAGATTTGGCGCGCCGCTCCCATCACTGCCGGCGCAAGCGCCAGGATATCGTCCTCGGTCTTCCGGAAGGCGGGCGCGGCTATGCTGATTGACCCCGCGACGCGGCCATCGAGACCGAAGATCGGCGCCGCCGCGCAGCGGACTCCCTCCTCGTGCTCCTGCAGATCCAGCGCGTACCCCTGCGCGCGGATCCGAGCGAGTTCCTCGCGCAGGTCCTTGGCGCTCGTGATGGTGTTCGGCGTGAACTGCGTGAACGACACCTTCTGGAGGAACTGTTCGAACTCGTAGTCGCCAAGAAACGCGATGAGCGCTTTCCCGACACCGGTGCAGTAGCTCTCCGCGCGCGCTCCGACCCGCGAGTACATCCGGATCGGCAAAGTCGACTCTATTTTGTCGATGTAGACGATATGAGGCTCGTCGTACACGCTGAGGTGTATGGTCTCCCTCGTAAGGTTACCCAGACGCTGCATCGGCTCGCGCGCCGCCTTCCGCAGGTCCATGTCGGCCAGCGTGGCGCTCGCGAGCTGCAGGACCTTCAACCCCAGAGAGTAGCGTTTGCTGTCCCCGTCCTGGCGCACGAAGCCGTGCGATTGCAGGGTGGTGAGGAGCCGCAGGACGGTGCTCTTGTGCTCTCCCAGCTTCGAGGAGAGGTCGACCAGGCGCAGCTCTCCATCCCCGAGTAGCTCGAGTATCCGAAGGGCTTTATCCACGGTTAGGGACACCTTTGCTCCTATCGCTACGGTCAGCAGTGGACGGCCTTTCAGCGGCGGTCACTGGTATACCATGCTGCGCCGAGCGAATGAGTATTTCAGCGAGAGCGATCACCTTCGCGGCGTCGTCTATCGTGACCAGCGGGCGCTCTGCTTCGCCCCGGATGAGGGCTGCGAAGTGCAGCAGTTCCTCGCGCAAAGCGCCGAACCGGTGACCGCCTATCTGGAGATCCAGCGTGACGGCGGGATGATCGGTCTTGTCGTCGCGTACGAACGTGACCGCGTCGTCGGGGTTCCGGACCGTCATGAACCCTTCATCGGTCGAGAACTCGAGCTCTACATCCACGTAACGGCTGCCTCCGGGCGGGATGGTCCAGAGGGACTCGACGCACGCTACGGTGCCGCCCGAGAATTCGATGATCCCCCAGAACACGTCGGGGTTGCCTGCCCCAGGCAAGGTCCTGCGCTCGACCGCGTAAGCCCGCTCCGGTTCCTGCCCGTCGAGGTACCACAGGATCAGGTCGAGGTCGTGCGCCAGGCTCATGAGAGCAGTGTGGGTTCGCTGGTGCCCGGAGAACCTTATCGCGGGTACGTTGCGGCGGGCGAAGACCGAGTGGACCCTCGTGTGATCCGACAGCTGAGTGCGGACGGCGGCGTAGGCCGGCACGAAGCGGAGGATGTGCCCGGGCATGAGAACCCTGCCGGTCTCGCGGGCTACATCCACGAGGTGCCGGGCGTCGTCGGAGGTGAGCGCGACCGGCTTCTCGACCAGCGCGTGCTTGCCTGCCCGGAGAGCTGACTCGGCCTGCGACGCGTGGACGTCCTCCGGGGAGGCGATCACGACCGCGTCGACGGAAGCATCCTCCATCACAGCCGCGGCGTCGCCCGTAGAAGCGGTGCCGAGCTTTCCTGCGACCCGTGCCGCACGTCCGGTGTTCGGGTCGCAGACGACCGCGAGTTCGACGCCCGGCAGGTCGGCGAGCACGCTCGCGATAAGTGCGCCCCACTCACCCGCTCCGAGGAGGGCTATGCGCACGCTCATGCCGCCGTCTCGGTTGCCTTCACGGCCCGTCCCTCCAGGTACACAGCAAGGACGTTGTGGAGCGCCGCCAGGTTGGCGAGCGGGTTGCCGTCTACCACCAGCAGGTCAGCGCGCCGCCCTACATCCAGCCTGCCGATTGTCTCATCCACCCCGATGGCGCGTGCCGCATCCCGGGTCGCGGCGGTCAGCGCTTGCTCCGGCGTCATGCCCTCTCGGTGGAGCAGCGCGATCTGCTCGGGGAGACCTCCGTGCGGGTTGTACCCGGTTCCGGCGTCAGTCCCGGAGGCTATGCGGACGCCCGCCTCTATGGCCCGCTGCAGGCTCGCCGCTTCCCGGGAGGTGTGCTCGCGGATCTTGTCGCGGACGTGCGCGGGCATGGCCGGGTCCTCGAGGTGCGGCATGAGCCGCTCGGAGGCGATGAGCGTCGAGACCATCCACGCGTCGCTCTCGAGGAAGAGCTCAATGGCCTCGTCATCAAGGTAGGAGACATGCTCGATCGTGTCGACCCCGGATCGGATCGCGTTCTTGATCCCCTCGGTTCCGTGGGCGTGTGCGGCAACGCGCAGCCCGGCCTTGTGCGCCTCCTCGACCGCAGCGGCAAGCTCCGAGGGCGTCATCGCCGTCGCACCGGGAGTGCCCTGCTCGGTTATGACGCCGCCGGTCGCCATTACCTTGATCGTCCGGGCGCCGTTCTTGATCTCGGCGCGCGCTCCCTGGCGGAACGCCTCGGGCCCGTCGACCTCTCTGCCCATGAAGAAGCCGTGCCCGCCAGTAATCGTCAGGACCTGCCCCGCCGCCAGGATCATGGGCACGACCGGCAGTAGCGGGGTGCCCACGGCGCGAGCGACGTCGATAACGATCCCGTCCCGGGACCCCAGGTCGCGTACGGCGGTGATCCCCGCCACGAGGTGCGTGCGGGCGTTCATCGCGGAGCGCAGCGCGGCGGTCGCAGGCGTATCGGAGAGCACCTGGGCTGTGATGTCGGGCGACGCATCGAAGCTCAGGTGTACGTGCGCGTCGACGAGACCGGGCATGATGGTAGCGTCGTCGAAATCCGCCGAGACGTCCCCGCCGGGGTCCCGGACCGGAACTATTGCGGTGATGTAGCCCCCTTCGATATGGACCTCGTAGGAGCCCTCCAGGAGGCGCTCCCCGTCGAAGACGCGAGGGGCGCGCAGTATCGTCGCAGGGCTCACGCGTAGGCCTCCGGGGCGTGGGGCCAGGACGCCCAGACCTCCGGGTCATGGCTTATGAGCAGCTCGGCGTCTTCTTCTTCGGCCAGCCTGACCAGAAGCCGGACGCTCTCTTCACCGGCTTCGGGATCGCGCCAGACGCCATGCACGCCTTCCAGGATCTCGCGGAGGACGATCGCGTCCGCCGGCAGTATCACCGTGCGCCCGTCAAACCGCACCAGGAGCGACTGATGGCCGAGAGTGTGGCCCGGGGTCGGGATGAGCTCCACGCCGGGGCATACGGCGTGCGGTCCCTCCAGAAACCAATAGCTCACGCCGGTGGGAGCGTAGTCGCGGGGGTTGTACTCCTCAGGAAACGCCCCCGCCGCTTCGTATTCGGCGCGCTGGACCAGAAAGGTCGCGTCCGGAAACCAGGCGTTGCCGCCGCAATGGTCGAAATGCAGGTGCGTGTTGATCACGAAGCGGATGTCGTCGGGCGCGACGCCGACCTCCTCGAGCCGGTGGACTACCGTATCATCTTCCGTCATCACCGGTCGTATGAGCTCCTCGTTCGGGGTGCCGCGGAACGTCGCATCCGGGTCTTCGATGTGGACCGGATGCATCCCGGTGTCGATCAGCACCCAGCCGACGGGGGTATCCAGGAGCGCCGCCCAGACGGGCGTGTCGATGGGCTCGCCCTCCCCTACACCGGGCGTCAGCACGCGCCCCTTGTCGACCCGGCAATACCCGAGCGGCAGGAGGTACAGGCGCACGCTATCTCACCGAGCCCAGCGAGAGCCCGCGTACCAGATATTTCCTTATCAGGAGTCCGAAGACCAGCGGTGGGATAATCCCCATCGTGGACGCAGCGAGCATCTGCCCCCACTCCACGCGGAACGCACCGAAGAACTGTGGGACCATTGCAGGGAAGGTCTTCGCGACGTCCCGCGTGAGCACGAGCGCGTAGAAGAACTCGTTCCACGTAAAGATGAACACCAGAATCCCGGTAGCCATCAACCCCGGAACCACCAGCGGCAGCGAGATGCGGCGAAACACGCTCAGCGGCGAGAGGCCGTCCAGTAGCCCGGCTTCCTCGATCTCCGGCGGCACCTCGCGGAAGAAGCCGTACATGAGCCAGATCGCGAACGCCAGGTTGTAGAAGGTGTAGACGAGAATCATGCCTACGCGGGTATCCACCAACAAGAGGTTGGTCATCAGCAGGAACAGGGGCACCGCAAACACCACCGGGGGTCCCATGCGGGTAGAGAGAACGAAGAACATGACGTTGTCGCGCACCAGGGCGTTTCGTGCCTTCGAGAGCCCGAACCCGGCCATCGATCCGATCACGAGGACGATGAGCGTGGTCAGAATGCTGTAAAGCAGGCTGTTGAACAGGTACCGGCCCAACTCTGTAGAGCTGTAGACCTCGGTGAAGTTCTCGAACGTGAGCGGCGCTGACAGGACCTTGATTCCGGAGAGATAATCCCGGGCCGACGAGAAGGCTACGCGCAGCATAAACACGAACGGGAACAGCGCCACGATAACGAGGATTACGACTGCAACCTGGGCGAGAGCGCGTCCGAGGGTCCATCGAGCGCGCTTTCCTTGCGGTACGCGTGACTTGCTCTCGGCTCGCGGTTGTTCTGGTGTGCCTTGATCGGCCATGCTGTCCTCCTTACTCTCCAGCCGAGTGGATCCGTCTCACGTAGAACGAGCTCACCACTGTGACGATGATCAGCATTACCACGCCGGTCGCCGCGGAGAAACCCATATCGAAGTCCTGGAATCCGGACCGGTAGAGGAAGATCGGGAGCGTCTGGGTCGCGATGCCCGGCCCACCGCCGGTCATGATGAAGATCTTGTCGAACTCCCTGAAGGCGTCCATGGTTCGTATGAGCAGTACCACGGCAATGACCGGAGCGAGCAGGGGCAGGGTGATGTACCAGAACTCGCCCCACCGCGATGCGCCGTCCATCCGGGCGGCTTCGAATGGCCCTACGGGGAGAGATTCGAGCCCCGCGAGCAGCACGAGTACGGCGAAGGGGGTCCATTGCCAGACGTCGACGAGTATGACCGAGGTCATCGCCCACGCGGGGTCGGCGAGGAACGGGATCCGCTGGAGGCCGACGAGCGCGAGGAACTCGTTGATGATGCCGTTGTCACGATCCAGCATGAAGCGGTATGTGGCGCCGATTACGAGCGGGGTGAGGATGAGCGGAACGAGGATCGCGGTCCTGGTGAGACCAGTTCCCCGGATGTCGCGCCGGTTGAGTAGCAGGGCGATGGCCATGCCGACGACGAAGGTTAGCGCCACGGAGCCGACCGTGAACAGGACGGATCTCCAGAGCGCGGAGAAAAACTCCGGGTCGCTCAGGAGCGTCTTGTAGTTCTCCAGCCCCACGAAAGGATTGCCGGCCGTGGGGTCGGTGAGCTTGTAGTCGCGGAGGCTTATGCTGAATACGTAGGCAGTGGGGAACGCGAGCATAGCAAAGAGAATGAGCAGCGTCGGTCCGAGGAGGATGAGATAGTGGCGTTTGCTTAGCCGCATAGCAGCACTCCCAGGGTGGTACGGGGGCCGGCCCCTGGTCGACCGGCCCTACCGATCTTTACTTACAGTAGCCTGCATCTTTCGATATGCCATCGAGCTTGGGCTGAACCGCCTGCATGGCCTGCTCGGCCGTCTGCCCACTGGAGATGGCGGAGGAGACCTGCTGCATGAAGGTGTCGCCGATCTTGGCGAACTCTGGCACGAACGGCCAGTGCTCGAGGGTTATGTTCTCCCATGCCTGCGGAAGCTTCTTCGTATAGTCGCTGACCCCCTTCTTTTTGGTGAGCTTCGCGTACTCATCGGAGTGGAGTACGTTGAGGTTCGGGACGTCATACCGGCCCAGTTCTAGCGCCTCTTTGCGCGTCGTCTCGTTGCTCATGCGCCACTGCAGGAACAGCCATGCGAGATCCTTGTTCTGGGAGTAGGCCGAGATGCCGAGTCCTTCCAGGTAGGTCCACTGCAGGGGGTTGCCGGCGGGGCCCTTGGGCAACGAGAACCCGACCTTCCCGGCGACCTTCGACAGTTCGGGATCCTCGAAGATGCCCCCGAAGCCGGTGGTGTCGAACATCATAGCGGCATTACCGCTCGAGAACTTCTCGCCTGCCTGGGTGAAGGTGAGCGACGCCGCGTCTTCAGGGCCGTAGTCCTGCATCAGGGTCAGGAGGTCGCTCATCCCCTGGACGAACTTGGGATCGGTCGCGTGGGGGCACATGTTGTCGTCGTAGAGCTTCGCGCCGTAACCCCACGTCCACCCGAGCCACGTGCCCAGGGAGGCGAAGGTCGGAGCGCCACGTCCGGTGAACGGGCTGATCGACGGCTCGGCCTCTTTCAGCTTTTTTGCTGCGGACAGGACATCAGCCGTTGTCTGCGGCGGCTTTATGCCGTGCTTCTCGAAGAGGTCTTTCCGGTAGAAGAGCATCCCGCCGATGATCGTATGCGGAAGCGCGTAGAGCTGCCCGTCCACGGACATGACGTTCATCGCTGTTTTGGGGATCGCTTTGGGATCGAGCCAGGGGTCACGTGCCTTTGCTATCCACGCATCGAGCGGCTCGAGGTAGCTAGCACGGTGATATTCGGGCAGGTTCCAGAACGAAACGCTCGTGATGTCGTATGTACCGGTTTTCGAGTTGGAGTCGAGGATAAACTTCTGGCGCGCAGTTGGCTCATCATAGACTTCGGTCTCGACTGTCGTGCCGGTTGCCTGCTCGAAGTCGCCCTTGTATTTCTGGATGGCCTCGATCTCGTAGCCTTCCTTCAGGAGCAGCTTGAGCGTATCGCCTTCGAATGCGTGATGGTCTGGTGGCCCACCCTGCGGCCCGCTGCTGGTACCTTGCCCACCACAACCGGCCAGCCCCAGAAGGTACACGCTCGCAAGCGCTCCTCCGCTCGCTCTCAGGAAGTCCTCCCGTGTGAGACTCTTCTTCATCTCATGCTTCCTTTCGCCATCACCTCTGCGAATTCTTACCCTTAGCCTCGATACATGAATGCGCCAATCATCAGCAAGCTTGCGTCAAGCCTGCAACTACTATGGGCACCACTGTGGATGCGCCCCTTCGTCTACGGACTTCGCCTCCTCATATGAACCTCCCGTCCCCATACCTTCGGTAGATCCCACATATTAAAACTGGGTTTCTATAAATGCAACACCTCAAAACATGGAAAGTGGTGGGTCAAAAGGTGCAGCCACCCAGGTGGCGCGGAAGGATTCTGTGTTCCAAGCCTCCTAGTAGACAGGATAGAGCGCGGGTTACATCGAACGGATGCGCGCTCCTAGCGACCGGATGCGGGTGGGTTTGCGTTTGACCGGGAAGGCCGAGGCGGTCACGAGCACCTTCCTCGGACAGGTGGCCTCGATGGTGGGACAGGCTATCTAGAGTTTCAATGAGCTCTACGCATGACCCTCGGTGTCGGTCAGGGCCGAAGAAAGCCTAGCGTGTTGGCTACAATCAGAAGGTCACGAAGTCCGCTGTACACGGTCACTACCATAAACAGAAAAACCCCGTAACATGGGGCTTCTAGGGAACTGCCGGACCTGGATTCGAACCAGGACTAACCGTTCCACAGTTGCTCTTCGACTTTTCCATCCTGTACTAGAGCGTTCGATAATTCTCCTGATTTGCAGGTGTTTCGTCAAATTCGTGGCACCAGTTTGTCCACTGCATACCGTTGTGTATCGGTCCGGTTGCAGTACGCTCACAGTCCTGATCCTCGGCACTGCCTGAGGCCGTCGACGTCTCTCCGGCTGTCGAAACACTATACAGCCAGCCCGACCGTCTGAATCAGAGGTAGAGGAGCCCCGAAACCGGCAGCATGACCCCTATCATGACCTCGAAGCCATGCTCGGCCCTCGTCCACCACTCCTGCGTGAAGTTCATCCCGAACACGTCCGCTATCAGAGTCGGGACGATGAGGATGGCGCCCCAAGCAGAGATCTACTGGCCCACCATAGTGAGGTTCACATCCAGGAGGTTAGTGAGCAGATCACGCGAGCCGTCGAGTCTCTCCGTCACCCGTAGTACGCGGTGTCGGGTACGGGACAGGCGCCTGTGGGCTACGAGCGCGCCGTTCTCGTTCAGGTGCTCGAGCGCTGAGGCCAAGGCTTTGACCGCCTGCTGCAACCGCACCGTCTGGCTCGTAAGCTTGTGGATCTGACCGCTGGGCCTAACAAGCGGCCTGCTGATCTACTCAGGCGAGCTCGACAGACAATACCTCGTCCAACGAGCTGGCATCACTCTAGAGGCTACTAGCATAGACCTGACCGGCGACCCAAGACAGATCGAAGCCAGCGCTCGCGAGGCCGCGATGCGGCTTGTAGTGCACGCCGGTATCGCTGGCGTTGGACGAAACGTGTACCCCGAGTTAAGCTACCATTCTTCGACCGAACGTTTGGTGGTTTAGCCTCCCCGAGAAAAGAAGCTGCTCCCACCGTCCGAGGTCAAACGGAACTCTTCCGCAAGGCAGTTGTGCGAACCGCCATCGACTTATCTCTGTTCACCCAATCATCTGCGCCCCATGCCATTTCGGCGGCTCGTCATCTTCTGCCACGAAAAGCGGTCCGCGTGGTAGAAGGTAGTTAGTTTGGACTCTTGCGAGGCGTCGGTCACCTCGATTCTCTCGCGCAGGTAGTGGCCTTGAGGAAGGCTTGAGGACTCACTACTTGGCGCGTTGGTGTAGTAATTGGTGTAGAACAGCTTAAGGCAACTGTCAATACTTAGGTATTCTGCGGATTTTGCAGGTAAAATAGGGAGCTGCCGGAGAAGGATTCGAACCTTCACTAACTGATCCAGAGTCAGTCGTGCTGCCGTTACACCATCCGGCAAGGCAACGGGGCGTATTGTAACGCGGGATCTCGCATCCGTCGAGCCTCTAACTAGCGGGCTGCGTGACGCCGCCGGTCTCCATGGAACGCAGGATCTCTATCCTCTCTCCTATCGGCGGATGCGTAGAGAAGAGGCCTTTGGCGCGCTTCTCGAAGCTCTTTACGGGGTTGACGATATACAGGTGGGCTGTGGCGCGGTTGGCGGCCTCGAGGACCTCTCTGTCGCCACTGATCTTCTGCAAGGCGTCAGCCAATCCCTTGGGGTTGCGGGTGAGCCGAACGGCGCTTGCGTCGGCGAGATACTCGCGCTGGCGCGAGATGGAGAGCTGGAGGAGCCGGGCGAAGAGCGGGGCGAGGATGGCGAGTACGATGGCGACTACTATCATGATGAGCTGTATGTACCCACCGCCTTCTCCGCGCCCTCCCCCTCTGCTCCCACCGCCGAGCCAGAGGCCCCGCAGGAAGAAGTCGGAGATCAGGACCGTCGTGCCGACGAGTACGCCAACCAGCATCGCATAGCGGATGTCGAAGTTGCCGACGTGGGACATCTCGTGCGCGATGACGCCCTGTAGCTCGTCCCGGTCCAGTTTCTCCAGAAGTCCCGAGGTTACGGCGACGGAGGCGTGTTCAGGATCCCGGCCCGTGGCGAAGGCGTTGGGGGCGGAATCCTCGATGATGTAGACCTTCGGCATAGGGAGGCCCGCGGCTATAGCCATCTCCTCGACGACGTTGAAGAGGACGGGCGCATCGTCGTGGGTGATCTCCTTCGCCCTCGAAGCTGCAAGCACCATCCTGTCGCCGCCGTAGTAGGTGGCGAGGCCGGAGACGATGCCGACGACGAAGGCGAGGACGAGGCCGAAGATGGCGCCTACCGGGTCCCCGATCCAGGCCCACCCGATCACGTACCCGAAGACGGTGACGAACGCGAGGAAGG
>Ga0126310_10000753_pt1 | contig 11729 bp, 7 predicted proteins | sample Plot60_FD_92540 | JGI IMG/M metagenome (GOLD analysis project Ga0126310, IMG submission 92540) | Serpentine soil microbial communities from UC McLaughlin Reserve, CA, USA - Plot60 | ecosystem: Environmental > Terrestrial > Soil > Grasslands | place: USA: UC McLaughlin Reserve, Lake County... | reverse complement strand
CAGGACGCAGAGGTCGAGCGCTGGCGGCGCAAGTTCAACATGAGCCGGCGCGAGTTCGTGCGCACCTCGGCGGCGCTGGCGATTGGCTTCTGGGCGATCGACGTCGTGCGCCCTGGGATCTACGGCAACTACGGCGGGGCGAGCGCCGTCACGACCGGCCGTCCCGATGCGTGCGACCTGGAGTGGGCCGGGCGAAAGGGCCTCGAGACCGTGCGCAACCTCCCGGGCGAGTTCGTCTTCGACGTGCAGACGCACCACGTCGATCCGGACGGGATGTGGCGCGTGACCAACCCGGCGATCCACGCATTCTTCAGCGCGGTTTGGCCGCAGGCGCGCGACGGCGGCGAGGCGGATCCGATCGAGAACCTGTCGCGCTTCCACTACCTCAAGGAGATCTATCTCGACTCCGCAACCTCCTGCTCGGTGCTGTCAGTCGTGCCCACGTCGCCCGACACGAACAACCCGCTGCCCGTCGAGGAGGCCTCGCAGACGATCGACATCGTCAACGAGTTGGCGAACTCGAAGCGCGCGGTCATGCACGCGTTCGTGATGCCGAACCGCGGCGGGACGGGCGACTCGACGCCGACGGTCGAGCCGCCGCGCTACCTCGAAGAAGAGATGCAGCTGATGGAGGAGCGGGCGCAGAAGTACAACGACCGGCTGCGCGGCTGGAAGACCTACTGCGCCTGGGGCGACGTCCCGAACGCGAGCGGCTGGTTCCTCGACTCCGACACCGGTGCGCGCTTCCTTCAGCAGGTCAAGCACGTCTCTGACAAGTACGGCATTCCGGCGACCGTGGCGACCCACAAGGGCTTTGCGCTTCCCGGCTTCGACCAGCGCGCCGCCGCGCCCCGCGACGTCCCGCCGGCCGCCAAGGCGAACCCGGACGTGAACATCATCGTCTACCACTCGGGCTACGACACGGGCGACGAGCAGAAGGCCTACCGTGGCGACGAGGAGGCGAACTCGCGCACGACGACCGTCGACGGCTTCATCAAGGCGCTGCGCGAGAACCAGTACGACGCCCCGCGCTTCCGCAAGAACGGCGAGAGGTTCGGAAACGTCCCGAACGTCTACGCCGAGCTCGGCTCGGTGTGGCGCGACACGATGAGCGATCCGGACCAGTGCGCGCACCTGCTCGGCAAGCTGATCAATCACGTCGGCCCGAAACGCGTCGTGTGGGGTACCGACAGCCTCTGGTACGGCTCACCCCAGCCTGAGATCGTCGCCCTTCGCAGGTTCGAGTTCACGGCGAAGGGCCGGGAGATGTACGGGCTCCCGTACGGACTCGAGGGCGACGTCGAGGATCCCACCCGCAAGGCGCCCGGGCCTGAGCGCACGATCCGCAACGCCATCCTCGGCCGCAACGTGGCGCCGCTGTACCGCGTGGATGCGGACGCAAAGCGCCACCAGATCCACTGCGACCAGGTCAACGCGCTGCAGGAGGAGGAGTACACGCTCACGAGTGCAGGCAACCACCTGATGGAGACGCGTCCGTACGCGTCGAACGTTGCGCCCGGTGCGCGCACGCGGCGCGAGGTCTGGAAGTCGATCACGGAGGGGCCGTGGTCGCCGTGAGGGCTCGCGCTCTTCTCGTTCTCCTTGTCGCCGCGGTTGCGGCAGTTGCATTCGCGGCTGACACGCCGGCGAAGGGGAAGAAGATTCCCGGCTGCGCGAAGCCCAAGGCCCGCGGGGGCGAGTGGCGGACCTACGGCGGGACCCTGAACAACCACCGCGAGCAGCTGAAGGAGAAGTCGATCACCACCGACAACATCTCCGAGCTCGGTGTCGCTTGGCAGACGGAAACTCCGGACGGGGGTCTGATCCACTCGACCCCGACCGTGGCCGACGGCTGTGTGTTCTTCGGAACCGAGCTCGGCAATGTCTACGCACTGAACGCCAAGACCGGCAAGGTGGCGTGGAAGCGGGCGATCGGCAAGACCGAAGGCAGCAATTTTGCCGAGGGCGCGGGAATCGTGGGTTCGCCCGCGGTCGTGCGCGGGCTCGTCTACGTCGCCGCCACCCTGCCCAAGGCATCGGTGCTGACCGCGCTCAACAAGCGCACGGGGAAAGTGGTCTGGAAGCGCGTGGTCGACAAGGACCAGGGCGGCGGCCTCGACTCGAGCCCGGTGCCGTTCAAGGGGATGATTTTCCAGGCGTTCAAGGGCGACGAGTCGAGCGACCACTCGTGGCCGGGCTTCGTGATCATCGACGGCTCACGCAAGGGCCGGGGCAAGATCCTCGCCAAGACACACAACATCCCGAAGAAGGACCACAAGGCCGGTTATCGCGGCGGGTCGACGATCAACACGCCGGCCGTCGACCTGAAGAAGATGCTGGTGTACGCCGGCACCGGCAACCCGGCCAGTGAGAAGCAGCATCCGATCACCAACTCGCTGCTCAAGATCGACGCCGACCCCAAGTCGAAGACGTTCGGGAAGATCCTGGCCTCCCACCGCGGCACCTCGGACAGCTATCCGTTCCCGCAGGATGTCGACACGCCCACCTGCCAGAGCGACGTGCAGTGGCCGGTCGGACGTTTCTCGTGCGCGCAGTTCGACTTCAACTTCCTTGCCTCACCGAACCTGTGGGTCAACTCGGACGGCCGCCAGATGTTTGGCGGCCTGCAGAAGTCCGGCGTCTACACCGCGGTTTACACCGACACGATGGAAGAGGCGTGGCAGGCGACCGTCGGGGTGCCGTGCTTCGGCTGCAACCTCAGCTCGACCGCCGTCGACAAGAACGGGATCTATGTCGCCGTCACCGGCGGCAACCTCTACTCGCTGAACCGCGACACGGGCGAAATCCAGTGGGCTACGCCGCTGACCGGCGGCACGCGCTACAACGGCGTCGCCGTTGCGAACGGGATCGTCTACAGCCTGAATGACTTCATCGGCGCGCTTCAGGCATTCGATGCCTCCACCGGCGCGCAGCTGCTCTCGCACTCGTTTAGCGAGGACACCGGCACGACCATGGACGACATGGGGAACTCGAGCGGGGTTTCGGTCGCGCGTCACACGGTGTTTGCGACGTCGCAGTCGGACGGCGCCAGCACGTTGTTCGCACTGAAGCTGGGCGCCACCGGCGATCCAGACGGCGGCAATGACGGCGGCGGCGGAGACGACGGCGGTGGAGATGACGGCGGCGGTGGCGGATCGAGCGAGGCATCCGTCGTCACCGGCCCCGGCGCTCAGAGCTACGGCTACCTGACGCCGAGCGTGACGGTGAACAAGGGCGGCAAGGTCTCGTACACCAACTACGACGCCGTGAGGCACAACGTCTCGTCGCCGGACGGCCTGTTCCGCAGCGAGCTCGCCGACAACGGAACGACGGTGCCGGTGGCCGGCGTGGAGAAGCTCGAGCCTGGCAAATATCCGTTCCTGTGTGAGCCGCACCCGAACATGAAGGGCACGCTGACAGTCAAATGAGGCGGTGGTTCGTCGTCCTGGTCGGCGTCGTTGCCCTCGGCCTGGGCGCATACGCGATCGCGGACGAGATCGAGGGCACCGACGAGCCCGACACGATCAACGGCACCGAGCAGGCCGACACCATCACGGGAGAGCGCGCCGACGACACGATCAACGGCCTAGGCGGCGACGACACGATCAACGGGGGCCAGGACTCGATCTCGCGTTCGCGCCTCGGCGGCGACGGTGACGACACGATCGATGGCGGCGCCGGCAACGACACGGTCAACGGCGGTGGCGACGATGACATCGTCAACGGCGGCGAGGGAAACGACAAGGTCTTCGGCGCCGGGTGTGAGGTCACCGCGCTCGGGCGGATCTGCGACAACGTCGGCCACGACAGGCTGATCGGCGGCCCGGGAGACGACGTCCTGCGCGCGAACGCGTGCTCCGACAACCCCGACTGCCAGGCGGCCACCAACATCAGCCTCGGCACCCGCATGAAGGCCGGCCCGGGTAACGACCGCCTGCTCGGCGCCGAGAGGCGTGACGTCATGCGTGGCGGCAGCGGCGATGACGACGCGCAGGGCTTCCTAGGACGCGACAAGCTGATCGGCGGCGGGGGCAACGACACGCTCGACGGCGGCGGCGGCCGCGACCGGATCAAGGGGCGTCGCGGCCGCGACACGATCGACGCCCGTGACGGCAAGCGCGACCGCATCCTGTGCGGCAGGGGCCGCGACACCGCGTACGTGGACAAGAAGGACCGCGTCCGCGGCTGCGAACAGGTCGAGCGCGGCCGCTAGGCCGCCGGCTGAGCTACAGGCTTCGCCGCGCGGGCGGCGTTCTGCTCGATCCCGTCGAGGATGCGCGGCCACACGCCGCGCGGAAGGTCGTGGCCCATGCCTTCGACCAGCTCGAGCCGCGCGTTCGGGATCGCTCGCGCGGTCGCGCGCCCGCCCGACGGGCGAATCAGGCGGTCCGACTTCCCGTGGATAACTAGCGTAGGCACCTGGATCCGCTTCAGGTCGGCTGCGCGGTGGCCGCTCGCGATCACGGCGCCGAGCTGGCGAGCGAAGCCGGCCTCGTCTACGCCGCGGTCCCAACTCACGCCAGCCAGCTCGCGAAGCTCGTCGTCGTCGCGTTCGAACGCGGGTGACCCGATCAGCTTGAACAGCTTCACGATCCGTTCGATGTAGGCATCTCTGCCCGAGGCCGGCTTCTGCAGGAACAACGGGAGCACCTTCGGCGCCGGCTGGCCGGACCAGCGGCTGCCGGTGCTCGACATGATCGAGACGAGCGAGAGCACCTTGTCCGGATGGTCGGCCGCCATCGTCTGGGCGATCATGCCGCCCATCGACGCGCCCACCACGTGCGCGCTCTCGATCCCCAGCTCGTCGAGCAGGCCCATGCCGTCCTCTGCCATGTCCTTCAGCAGGTACGCGGGCTGCTTGATCCGGCGCGTGACGATCTCGAGCGGCTTCGGCGCCGGCCGATCGCTCAGGTGGGTCGAGTGCCCGACGTCACGGTTGTCATACCGGATGACGTAGAAGCCGCGGTCGGCAAGCTCGGCGCAGAAATCGGCATGCCAGCCGAGCATTTGGGTACCAAGACCCATGACGAGCAGCACGGCGGGACGATCCGGATCGCCGAACGGCTCGTAACAGAGCTCGACGTCCCCGACCTTGCAGAAGCGCTCGTCCATCTCCCGCGCACGCTACCTGGTGGCGCTTTTCGCTGTGCTCGCGGCCGGTTGCGGAGGCGACGAGGAGCGGCCTTCCGGGCAGATCCCGGTCGACAGCGATCCGATCGCGCCGAGCGCGTACGTGAAACCGCTCGGCGCTGCAGTGGAGCTCGACCACGCGCTCGAGGACGACGCGTACCGCAAGCGGCTGATCACCACGTTCACCTCGATCACGCCGGAGAACGCGATGAAGTGGGAGATCGTCGAGCCCGAGCGCGGCGAGTACGACTTCGAGGAGGCGGACCGGCTGGTGCAGTTCGCCGAGCGGACGAACAAGCGGGTGCGCGGGCATCCGCTCGTGTGGGACTACCAGCTGCCGGACTGGCTCGAAGACAAGGACTGGAGCGCCCCGGAGCTGAGGGAGGTGATGCGCGAGCACATCACCGCGCTCATGCGCCGATATCGCGGGAGGATCGACGAGTGGGACGTCGTGAATGAGCCGCTCGGCATGCACGGCGGCCTCAAGCCGAGCGTCTGGTCGCGCACGCTCGGACCCGGGTACATGGCGTACGCCTTCCAGGTCGCCCACCAGACGGATCCGCAGGCGAAGCTCTTCCTGAATGAGCTGAACGCGGAACGGCCCGGGCCGCGGGCGCGCACTCTGCTGGCAGTTGCGCGCCGCCTGAAGGAGAGCGGCGTCCCGATCGACGGCGTCGGCTTCGAGTTCCACCGCACGGGAACGGACGCGCCGAGCCGGCGCCGCATCGAAGAGCTGGGACGAGCGACCGCGCGGATGGGGCTGTCGTTCGCGATCACCGAGCTGGACGTGCGCGACACTGCCGAGCGGCGGCAGGCCCAGGTCTATGGCGACGCGGCCACCGTATGCGCCGATTCCCCGAACTGCACCGGAGTGACGGTCTGGGGGGTCACCGACCGCTGGTCATGGCTCGGCGCCGACGCCGCGCCGCTTCCGTTCGACGAGGACGGAAACCCGAAGCCGGCGTTCAACGCCCTGGTCGACCCGTTTCTAAAGGGGGTCTGACCCCCTTTAGAAAGCGCTAGCGGCGCGCGCGGCCCGGGATCTCGACGACCTGCTGGAACGTCGGCCGGTTCTGCCAGGGGATCAGCGGCTGCGTGACGCCGCCGAGCGGCCGGTGCCAGATCGCGTCGAAGCAAGCCTGGTCGCCGTCGCGGCCCTCGTCAGCGCAGACCGGGTCGGCGTACAGCTCGGTCGGATCGACCGTCAGCGCCTCGTTCAACGACCGCATCAAAGCCTTGCGGCATCGCCGCAGTGAGCCGTTGCCGCAGTAGACCCGGGACCAACGCCCGCGTACGCGGCGGCCGAGCAACGTGCGCAGATCCTTCTGCACGAACGAGTACCAGCCGTCCTGCCAGGCGCTGCCGACGTGGTCGCCGTGGTTGTTCGGGTGGTTGTCGATCGCATGCACGGTTGTCATCGCGTCGAAGAGGCTGTTGCCGAGCACTGGTTCGAATTCGGCGCGCACGAGGCGCGGCCACCAAGCGTCCATGATCTGGATCGCCTCCGAGTGCTCGTACACGCCATCGCCGTCCGCGTCGATGCGGTGCGCTCCGCCTCGTTGCCAGGCGCGCAGCTTGTCGACGGCATCCGAGGGCTTGCCGCGGAGGATCCGAAGCAGCCACGGCAGCACGGCGTCGCCGCGCAGGTCAACGGTCGCCGCGTCAGCCATCGCCTCGTCCAGCGCGGGCAGCGTCGCCTTGCGCGACGCCTTGATCAGCGCTCGAATCCGGTCGTCGAGGATCTTCGAGCGGTAGACCGGGCCATAGCCCCAGTTCCCATCCGCCGCGCCGTAGCCCTTCGCCTGCTTGCCGTTCCAGTCGGTCAGGTAGCGCTGGTCGATCACGCGCGGGTGCTTGCGCCCTGGTGTCGAGCTCTTGACGAGTGAGCGCCGCGTCGTCCCGGCGGGATCCCAGCGGCGCCACTCGAAGCGCTTGCGCCCGAGCGTGGGCAGGCTCGCGTCCACGCGGCGAGCGCGCATCGGATTCGCGCCGGCGTTCTGGTACGCGATGTGCTCCGAGTCCGCGTAGAACCAGTTGAAGGTGAACGGGACGAGCGCAGCGGCGCGCTGGAAGTCGCGCGGCCCCTGGATCTCGCGCGGGTCATTGAGGTGCGAGAACGCGAGCCCCGAGTCCGTTTCGTGCCCGTACGTGCTGCGCAGCCGCGTGAAGAGGACCGGCTTGCCCTTGACCTTCCCGCGCGCGATCACGATGCCGAGCGCGGTCCGCTCGATCTTCAGCGTCTCGCTGCCGGCGGGGGTCGGATCGGCGGCGTTCGGGCTCCACTCGTTGGTGCGCTCGAGCACCTCGATCGCGCGGCACCGGCCGCGGAAGCGGTAGTGGGTGTCGTCGCACAGCGGGACCGCGAACGTGTCCACGATGTCCTGGGCGGACGTGGTGGCGCTCCACGCGTAGTCGCGCCCGTGACCGAGTTGAACGAACAGGTTCACCCCCGGGAAGGCGACGCCCCGCGCGTCGTAGCCGGGGGCGTGCACGTCCTGCTCCACGAGCACCTGGGGCGAGAAGTAGCCGGTCTGCGGCCCGAACACCACGACGGGATGGCCGGACTGGGACTCGCGCGCGGACACGAGCAGCGCATTCGACTCCGCGTTAGGGAACGAGAGCAGCTTGCGCGTGTTCTCACCCGGCGCGCCCGCCTTCTCGATCGTCTCCGCGAACTCGACCGTGCCGCGATCCGGCAGCGCCCGCCCGCGCGGATGGCGCGGGTGTCGTGCGTACGGGAACCGCTTGCCGTGGACGATCGTCGTGGCCTCGGGGTCGTCCACCGAGCGGAAGTCGCGCCACACCCGCTCGCCCTTGCGACGGCCGAAGCGCTTACGCGCCGCCTCGAGCGCGAGGGCCGAGTTCAGCTCTTCGCCGCCGCCGACGCCGAAGATCGCGCCCGCGACGGCGGCCGTCGCGACCACGTCCGCGGGAGTGAAGTCGTCGGGCCCGTCGAGGTCGTTGATCGCGGCGTACTCCCCGGGCATCTTCGCCGGGTTCATGCGGGCCTCGGCGATGTACTGGTTCACCCCGGCGAGGTAGGCGTTCAGCTCCGTCCGCAGCTGGTCCGACTCCTCCTCGAAGCCGCGCGGGCGGATCTGCGTCTGCTCGGTCAGCTCCTCCTCGGTGTAAGGCGCAACCGACCACATGAGCGCGTCGAAGGCGCGGTTGGCCGGCGCGCCGCCCGCGAACGACGACAGTTCGCCGCGGCCGAGGTGGCGGAAGATGTCCATGAAGAAGAGGCGGTCCTCGGCGGTCGCGTAGCCGATGCCGAACATCGCTCCTTCTCGGGAGTCGGAGTAGATATGCGGGACGCCGAACGCGTCGTCGCGAGTGATCGTGACGTCGTCACGCGGGCTGTAGGTGCGCGCGACCGCGCCCTGCACGCCGAAGCCGGCGTCCTTGTAGAGCGCGCCGACGGTGCCCTGGTCGAACGGGCGCGGTGCCGTGATGAGGTCGCGGTAGAGCGGCAGCTGGTCACTCGAGTGCGCAGGTCGCACCCCGGTTGCGAGGAACGCGCCCAGCTCGACGGCGTTCGAGAGGCCGCGCGAGCCGGGCGGGAGGATGTTGCGGATGCCGCCGGCATCGTTCGTGCCATAGGGCTGAGGCTCGGGCCCGGCCGTGGCGGTGCCGCTCGCAAGCATGGCAATGAGGAGGGCAGCCGCCGCGGTCTTCGTCACAGGTCGGACAGGATCGCATTTGTGACGAGGCGCGCGAGTGGGCCCGCCGGGATCTTCGCCACGCGCGCGTCCCCGGACACCATCTCGACGTCGCCGTCCTCCGCGACGAGCTCGCCGTCGAGCTCGATCGGCACCGGCGCGGCGGAGAACGGCGCACTGCCGCCGACGATCGAGCCGATCAGGCCTCCCAGCGGCCCGAACCGCTCACCCGCGATGCGACCCAGGTCCTGCAATGTCGCACTCGCGTCCGTCTCGATCCGGTAGTGGTTGTCGCCAAGGCCTTCGAGTCGGAAGGTGTCCACCTGGAACGGATCGGCCTCGACATCGGCCAGATCGATATCGACCTCGTCGAACTTGTTCAGGCGATCGAAGGCATCCTCGTCGGGGTCGTCGAAGTCGACCTCGAGCCCGCTTCCCGCGATCTCGAGGCGGTCACCGTGCCCGGCAAGCAGCCTGATCGCCGGGACCGCGCTCAGCTCGACGTCGGCGTTCCCACCGTGCGCCTCGAGGCGGTCCTCGACCCGCCCCTCCAGGTACGGCGGAAGCAGAAAATGCGTGGCGACCGCCACGAGGACGACGATCCCCGCCACGACGGCGGCCAGAAGTCGGATCCGAGAACGGCCCATACAATCGACTGCAGTTTGATGGAGAGGTGGCCGAGTGGCTGAAGGCACTCGCCTGCTAAGCGAGTAAGGGGCTAATAGCTCCTTCGAGGGTTCGAATCCCTCCCTCTCCGCTCTTTCTACGCGCCCACCTCGGCCGTATCCGAACGCTCCGCCGCGAGCCGCGCGTGGAAGGTCTCCAGATCAGATCCGTGCGGCTCGAGCTTTACGAGCACGAAGCCGATCAGCACGAGCAGCGAGAAGCCGGCGAGGAACAAGAAGCCCGGTTCGAGCGCGGACAGGGTCGCCTCCGGGTCGATCGGGTCGTCGCTGCCCGCGATGATCCCCACGCCGGCGGGTCCGATGATCCGGCCGACGCCGCTCATCATCCACGCGAGCCCCATTCCGTGAGTGCGCATCGCGGTCGGATAGATCTCGGACGTGTACGGCGCGAGGTTCGCAAAGCCACCGTCGACGAAGAATGCCGCGCACGCGAGCGCGATCAGGAACAGCGATGCGCCCGCGATTTCGGTGTCGCCGCTGAAGGCCGCGACCGTGAGGAACGCCGGCGCCCCGACGCCCATCAGGAGGCCGCAGATCCTCCGCCCGGCTCGCTGCGGGAAGAACGAGAAGAAGAGGCGGCCCGCGAAGGCCCCGACGATCACGATCACGAAGAGGGCGGCCGCCTCGTCGGAATCGACGTCGAGAATCTGTTCTAGGAAGCTCGGCCCCCACAGGAAGACGCCCGCGACCGCCGCCGACGCACCGATCCACGCGAGCGTGGTGACGAGCGCGCTCGACCGGTAGCGCAGAAGCTCGCGGAAGCCGGTCTGGCGCTCCGGGTCGATGTCGGCCTCGAGCGACAGCTCGCTCTCATCGCGCATCGTGAGCCACGCGATCACGCTGCGTGCCTCCTCCTTGCGCCCGTGCTCGAGCAGCCATCGCGGCGACTCGCGCACGTAGACGATCGTGAACATGACTGAGATCAGCGGCAGCAGGCCGAGGAGGAAGATCGCGCGCCAGTTCGGATCGAGCGCCGCGGCGGCACCGGCTGCGCCCAGGATGCCGATCGGCACCATCGCCGTCGTGACGAACCCGACGATCCGCGTGCGGAGCCGCGTCGGCGTGAACTCGAGCACCATCGGGACGGCGATCACGGCCACGCCGGCGACCCCGGCGCCGACGATGAAGCGGAAGATCGTGATGAACCACCAGCCCTCGTCGGGGGCGAGCGCCATAGCCCCGGTTCCGAGCGAGAAAATCGTGAGCCCGGCGATCAGCGGCCGCCGGCGGCCGTGGCTCTCGCCGAGCCGGCCCCAGAGAATGCTGCCTGCGATCGCGCCGAAGCCGGCACTGAGCAGCATCGCGGTGGCTTCGCCGAACGTGAGCGACCACTCGTCGTTCAGGATCGGGACGACGAACGCGATCAGGAAGAAATCGAACAGGTCGAGGACCGCGCCGACCATGCACGCGCCCATGAGGATCACGTACCGCCGGTTGATCGCGGTCTCGTCGAGAGCCCGCAGCATCGGGACTCCCTCCGCCACGTGATGATTAGACCACGTGGCGGGACTTCTGATCACCGGTTCATCGGGCTACCTCGGCGGCGAGCTTGCGCGCCTGGCGCCCGACGCGACTGGCACCTATCTGACCGCACCCGGCCCCGGGGCGGTCCAGCTCGACGTACGCGATGCGGACGCCGTCGCCGGCCTGGTGGCCGAGTTGCGCCCCGCGGGCGTGATCCACACGGCCTACAGCGAGGCCGGCGATGACGGCGCGCGCGAGGTGAATGTCGACGGCGCGCGCAATGTGGCCCGCGCGTCGGCGGACGTCGGCGCGCGGCTCGTGCACGTCTCGACGGACCTCGTCTTCGACGGGACCCTCGGTCGCCCGTACACCGAGGATGATGATGCTCGGCCAGTCACGGAATACGGGCGCCAGAAGCTCGCGGGGGAGAAGGCCGTGCGGGACGCGCTGCCGTCCGCGCTCGTCGTACGCACGTCGCTGATCTACGGCGGTGCCGAGCCGAGCAGGCACGAGCGTGTGGTGATCGACGCCGCCGACGGCGTGACGAGTGCCCGCTTCTTCCGGGACGAGCTCCGAAGCCCCGTGCAGGTCGGTGACCTCGCGGCGGCGCTGCTCACGCTGGCAAGGTCCGACGCCACCGGTCTTCGGCACGTGGCGGGGGTGGATGGGGTCAGCCGGCACGAGTTCGCCCGCCTCGTGGCGGCCGCCGCGGGCCGCGACCCGGAGGCGCTCGAGACCGCGCTGGCAGCCGAGCACCCGGACCCGCGCCCGATCGACTGCAGGCTCGATT
>Ga0126310_10000752_pt1 | contig 11732 bp, 11 predicted proteins | sample Plot60_FD_92540 | JGI IMG/M metagenome (GOLD analysis project Ga0126310, IMG submission 92540) | Serpentine soil microbial communities from UC McLaughlin Reserve, CA, USA - Plot60 | ecosystem: Environmental > Terrestrial > Soil > Grasslands | place: USA: UC McLaughlin Reserve, Lake County... | reverse complement strand
CGAGGTCGTTGACCTGCTCCTCTGTGAGCCTCAGCGCGCTCATGAACGCGTAGGCCTCTGGGTCGGCTTCAGGAAGGCCTTCGTTCGCGATCATGTGCACCGTCGCCTCATCATTTAGGGGGCCCAACGTGTCCTTCGGATCCTCCAGATACCTAATGTCGTACCGCAGGTTCATCCAGTGTGGCGACCAAGCGACGAAGGCGAAGTCCTCTTGGTTACGGTAGCGGTCGTCGATCTCGGCGAGCATACCATCGGTGCTCGCCGTCACGAGCTTTTGGTGGAGGTCGTACGGTGGGATGACCTCGTCGATGATCCTCTGCATGACCACCGAGCTAGGCTCGATGCCGAGAATCACATCGGCCTCGCTTTCGTTGAGTTGATCTAGGCTCGTGGTGCCCATATAACTCGGCACCGCTATGCCCTGGTTGGTCTGGCCCTGATACCAGGGATCGAGTAGCTCGACGTCGTCCTCTACGCTCCCGAGCAAGTCCCGCTGGTTCGGTAACCACACGTCCTGGAACGCGTCTAGGTACCCCTTGGCTACGTCGTCGAAGACCGAGTCGAGGTCGCTGGTGCGCACTGTGACCCTCTTGTAGCCGAGTTCTTCCTCGAGAAGCACCTTCGTAAGTTCCGCGATTGCAGAGTTCTCGGTCCACCCAATGTCGGCGATGTTAAGCGTCTTGCTGCTACCACCCCCGCCGCATCCCGCCGCGAGGGTGCCTACGACGAGCAAGAGTCCCAAGAGCGCCGCCCTCATAAACTCTTGGCCGCGTTCGGCACATAACTTCATCCCGCCCTGGACCTCCTAGCCGCTGTTCCGGCAACATGACATAATACGTAGTTCCTTTACCCCTATGAAGCCACCCTATCGCGCATAATAGCAACAGGGGCAGCTGCGCGCTTCCATAGTAGAAAAGCGGTAGTAGCCTAGTAGTGATCTCCCCTAGAAGATTACGGGTGCCTGCGATGAAGTGCTCCCGCTTTTTCGCATTTCAGCAATATGCTATTCATCTCTGAGCCGCTACATGCGTGGATAGTCAAGGTCACTGAGCACGCTAATTATGTTTTGTCGATAACTATTCGGTTATCGACACCGGCATGGCGGCCAAGGCCGAAATCGCGGGAGCGTAAGTCGAAATCGCACCAAAACCGCTTCCATACTCACCATCCCCGAACAACCTCCTCCAAAATCCCTAGAGCGTTCGGGCTCTGCTTTTCACGCGGACGTCGGGCCTCCTCTTGGACCTCTCCCTGCCAGGCGCTTGCCCTCGGCTACGAGTCTGCGCCACCTTCACGCCGGTGCCTTATGGCATGAGGATGAGCTTGCCGGTGGTCTTGCGGCCTTCGAGATCGCGGTGGGCCTGATCTGCCTCGGATAGCCTGTATGTACCGCCGACATGCACGCTTAAGTTGCCCTGCCCGATCCAGGAGAAAAGGCTCTCCGCTCGCCACAAGAGCTCCTCGCGCGTCGCCGTGTACTGGGCAATGGCGGGCCGGGTGACGTACAGACCACCCTTTTGGTTGAGGATTTGGAGATCAAAGGGTGGTACAGGCCCGCTGGATTGGCCGAAGAGCACCATGTAGCCGCGAGGCCTCAAGCAGTCAAGGCCCCCGTCAAAGGTATCCTTCCCTACGGAGTCGTAGACTACGTGGACGCCCTCGCCGTCGGTGATACGTTCGGTCTCCTCGACGAAGTCCTGTTCGGTGTACAGGATCACCTCGTCCGCCCCTGCGTCTTTGGCGAGTTGCGCTTTCTCTTCGGTTGAGACGGTGCCGATCACGGTCGCCCCGCGCATCTTGGCCAACTGAATGAGTGAGAGCCCCACGCCCCCAGCGGCCGCGTGTAAGAGGACGCTCTGGCCCTCTTCTATGGGGAAAGTGCTGTGCGTCAGGTAGTGGGCGGTCATGCCCTGGAGCATCACCGCAGCCGCCATCCTCGCCTCGACTAGGGTGACGTTGAAGGGAACGAGTCTCTCCGCTGGGGCAACGATGTACTCGGCGTAGGCACCTGGCACCCCAGCGAAGGCTACGTAGTCGCCAGGTGTGATCTCTTCGACCCCTTCGCCGACGGCCTCGACCTCGCCGGCGCCTTCCAGGCCCAGGGTGAACGGCAGATCCTGTGGGTAAACGCCGGTGCGCTGGTAGACGTCTATGAAGTTGACCCCGGACGCCGCGAGCCTCACGCGGGCCTGGCCCTCTCCAGGTTCGGGAACGGGCACGTCCTCATAGCTCAAGACCTCCGGTCCACCATGCTCGTTAACCCTAACGGCCTTCATGACCTCACCCCCTGTATGTCGTGGTCCCCCTCGACCTCGTGCCTGCCGAACCATTGTACCGGGGACCGGGGCATCGCTGCTCTAGCCCCACGAGGGGGTGCAAACAATGGCGTTCCCAAAGGCCCTGAGGGGGTGTAACATGCTCTCATGCAACGGACCGTCATAGACGACCGTTACACCCTCGTCGAGCTTCTGGGGAGCGGGGGCATGGCGCAGGTGTACCTGGCCCACGACGAGGTCCTGGACCGGGACGTGGCGCTCAAGATCCTGCGTGGGCCGTATTCCGAAGACGAGGAGTTCGTCGAGCGCTTCAGGCTGGAGGCCCGGAGCGCGGCCGGGCTCTCGCACCCGAACATAGTCTTCGTCTACGACCAGGGACGGTCGGAGGACGGCGCCTACTACATAGCGATGGAGTACGTGCCGCGGGGGACGCTCAAGGACCGGATCCGGCGGGACGGCGCCCTCGCACCCAAGGCCGCGGTTGGGATTGCCCTCCAGATCGCCGACGCCCTTCAGGCGGCCCACGAGAAGGGCGTGATCCACCGGGACATAAAGCCCCAGAACGTCCTCGTCACCCAAACGGGCGACGTGAAGGTGACAGACTTCGGTATCGCCCGAGCCGCCTCGGCTACAAAGGTCACCCGCACAGGCGACGTGTTGGGCACCGCGGGTTACATGTCACCCGAGCAGGCGAAGGGCGAGACCGTCGGGCCCCGGAGCGACCTGTACTCCTTGGGGGTGGTCCTCTACGAGATGCTCACCGGGAACCTACCCTACAAGGCCGACAGCCCCCTCGCCCAAGCGATGAAACACGTAAACGAGCCGCCGTCATCCCCGCGGGAGGCCAATCCCGAGGTCTCTGGGGCGCTTGATGCTCTGACGATGAAGCTTTTGGCCAAGAAGCCCGAGGATCGCTACCCGAGTGCTGCTGCGCTGGCGAACGATCTCGAGCAGGTGCGGTCCGGGCTTTCTCCGATCGTTGCGGGGACAGAGAAGACCGAGATAATGACCACCCCGCTCCCTCCGAATCCGGAAGGAAGAACACGGAGAGTCACCGTGCAGCCACCTATCGCGTCGCCCGTGAGAATCCCCGAACCTGGGGTAAAGCGCCGGGGTAGGCTCTTGCCTACCCTGGCCACGTTACTCCTCACCCTAACTGTGCTCGGCGGTATCGTCTGGGCCCTGCAGCACTTCGCTTTGCTGGGCTCGGAGGATTCCAAAAACCAGCCCGATAACAGTACTAGCTCCATAGTGGAGGTTCCCGACCTCTATTGGTCCATGGCGGCGGAAGCCGACCTCGCTAACGTGGGCCTCAAGCTCGGGGTCCGAAACGTGGAAGCGAGCGACAACGTTCCTGCGAACGTGGTGATACGGTCGAACCCCGCGGAGGGCGATAAGGTCGAGCGGGACACCGTCGTGGACATCTGGGTCAGCACGGGACCGGCGCCGGTCCCCGTTCAGAATGCGAGCGTCCCGCAGGTCCCACCTGCGCAGCCGCAAACCGCGCAGCCGCAGATTGCGCAGCTGGCACAGCCCCAGTTCGGAGGCGATAGTGGCAACGGCGAAGGGGAGAGGGACAAGAAGGAGAATGAGAAACAAAGGGAGAAGGGAAAGGGGAAAGGAAAGGGGGAGGAGTAGGAGGAAGGAGCAACCAAAAAGAGGGGCGAACCAAGGCGGTTATCGCACCGCGCGAGCCCGAGGATATATCCCTCTGGTATATTGCCCCTACAAAGGGGTGTAGGGCGTTATGGCTACGGTTCGCGAGGCCACGTTCGATCTGTTGCGCGAGCTGGGGATGACGACCATCTTCGGCAACCCGGGCTCCACGGAGCTACCGTTCTTGCAGGACTTCCCCGAGGACTTCCGGTATGTGCTGGGGCTGCAGGAGGCTAGCGCCTTGGGGATGGCCGACGGCTACGCTCAAGGGACCGGGGGGGCGACCTTTGTCAACTTACACACGAGCCCGGGGTTGGGCAACGCTATGGGGGCGATGGTTACCGCCTGGCACAACAGGACGGCGCTCGTGGTCACGGCCAGCCAGCAGGACCGGCGGCACATAGCGCTCGATCCGATGCTCAGCGGCAACTTGGTGGACCTGGCCAAGCCCTACGTCAAGCGTAGCCACGAACCCCACCAGGCGAAGGACGTGACCAGAGAGATCCTACGCGCCTACCACACCGCTATGCAGGCTCCCAGAGGACCGGTGTTCCTCTCGATCCCGATGAACGATTGGGACGAGGAGGCCGAGCCTTTGGAACCGCTCCTCGAGCGAGAGGTCTTTCACGAGCCCGAACCCGAACCCGAGGGCCTAGAGAAGTTCGCGAAGGTGCTAAAGGAGGCCGAAAACCCGGCGATAGTAGCTGGGGCCTGGGTAGATCGCAAGGGGGCCTTCTACGACACGGTAACTTTAGCCGAGAAGCTCAAGGCGGCCGTTTGGGAAGCCCCCTTGGCTTCCAGAGCGGGCTTCCCGCAGGACCACCCCCTCTTCCAGGGAAATCTCGCCCCTGCCCAAAAGCAGGTTTCGGAGCAGCTCTCGGGATACGACGTGGTGCTCGTCATCGGTGCGCCGGTGTTCTTGTACTACCCGTACGTTCCCGGGCCTGTGGTGAAAGAGGGCACCAAGGTTTTGCAGATCACCGGGGACCCCGACAAGGCCGCCCGTGCCGCGGTAGGAATGAGCCTGGTGGGGAACGTCACGCATGCCGTGAGGAGGCTTATCGAGCTCTTGCCAGAAGAGATGGAGCGCTCTGCACCGCCCTCGCGGGAGGAGCCTCCGGTGCCCGAGTCCCAAACGCCGATACCGCCCGAGTACCTGATGCATACTCTGGCGGAGGTCCTGCCCGAGGAGGTGACGATCTTCGAGGAGTCGGGCTCGGTGAGAGAGACATTTCACGAGTACGTGAGGTTGAGCCGTCCTGACGGGTACTTCAACGCGGCCTCGGGAGGCTTAGGATACGCGATGCCCGCTTCGGTCGGCTACAAGATCGCTCACCCTGAGAGGGCGGTGGTGTGCCTGATAGGAGACGGCTCTAGCATGTACTCCATACAGGCGCTGTGGAGCGCCGCAAGGTACGGGGCGGCCGTCGTCTTCGTGGTGGTGGACAACAGGGGGTATTACATCCTGAAGGGCTTTAGGGACGCTATGGGGTTAGGCGACACCGTCCCCGGCCTCGATGTGCCCGAGCACGACCTGGTGAAGATAGCCGAAGGATTTGGGGTCAAAGGGGAGAAGGTCGAGGCGGCGGGCACACTACTCGAGGCCCTAAAGCGTGCCCTCGGCGCGGAGCGGCCCTACCTACTAAACGTGATCGTCGAGCCCGAGATCCCCGATCTCCCTAGCTGAAGGCCGAGCACGCTCCGACCGATCTGCGCCGTAATTTAACGTCGGGTGGCCCCAGCGAAGAAGACCGCACCGTGGGTCTTCAGCGGATCGGGCTCTAAGCCCGCGTGGTCGAGGAGGCTCATAACCTGGTCGGGCTCGAAAAAGCAGACGCCACCTGCCGAGGGGAGGCGTTGCAGGCGCTTACCCCACGTGCTCCGGGCTTTGAGGATCCCCATGATGGCTACGCGCCCGCCGGGCTTGAGTACGCGTCTCCTCTCTCGCAGGGTGCGCGCCGGGTCACCGAACTCGTTCAGGGAACCACCGCAGACGGCCCCATCGAAGGAGGCGTCGGCGAACGGCAGGTTCTCGGCGTTGGCCCGGGCGAAGGAGGGGGAGACCCCGATCTTGCGTGCCCGCCGGGCGGCTTCTTTGAGCATGGAGGGAGAGATGTCTATGGCGACCACGTCGCCCCTATTCCCGAGTCTCGCCGCCACGTTGCGCGTGTACATGCCGGCCGAGCAGCCGAGGTCGAGGTAGAGGCCGCCACGGTCTATCTGGACGATGTCGGCGATGACCTCCAACTCGCGGTCGTTGGTAAAGGCTTCGCCGGCGAGGAGGGTGAGGGAGTGTACCCGCCACAGGGGCTCGTAGAGGGGACCCGCGCCGGGCAGGAAGTTGGTGAGGTTGGCGACGCTGTCCGCGCCCGTACGGCGGCCGAGGAGGTCGAGGTAGCCGTTTTTTATGGGGTAGGTTCTGCCGCTCGCGGGGTCGAGGGCAAGGCCGGAGGAGACGTAGCCGTTTTTCTCGTTGCCTTCGAGGTAATCGAGGCCTCCGCCGCTACCCGGGTTGGGACGGACGATTCGTAAGAGCTCCCGCCGGAACAATTAGCGGCGTCTCCTACGCCCCAGGCGGCTCGTGCGGATGTCGAAGCCCCGGACGGAGTCTACGAAGGCGCCGGAGTCCCCGAGGCGCGGGGTGGTCTTGAGGGTCGGGTAGGCGCCCTCGTGAAAGACCAACGGTCCCTTACGCGTGTCACCTATGTGAACGGCCACGACCCGTCCGAGAAAGAGGTCGTGGTCGCCGCCGGGGTAGACCGCCGCAAGCTCGCACTCTACCGCCGCCAACGCGCCCGCCGCCAGGGGCGCGCCCGTCCGGCCATACGCGCCGCCCAAGGAGTTGACAGCGGGGAGACCACTGGAGCGATCGGGGGAGGCGAAGAGCCGGCTCAAGCCCTCCTGATCGTCGGCGAGGAGGTTGACGGCATAGTACCCTTCTTCCTTAATACGCTGGTTGAGCCGGGCGTCCTTATGGACGCTGACGAGCAAGAGCAAAGGGTCCAGGGAGACGGAGATCACCGCGTTCGCCGTCATACCCTCGGTCGCCTCGCCGCGTCCGGTGGTGACGACTGTGACCCCGGTCGGGAAGAGCCCCATCGCCGTGCGCAAAGCGTCGGGCGTGCCCTCGCGGGTCTCCCAGCCGTGCTCCTTTAGGTCCTGTTCACCGTTAGCCGGCAATACAAGTCTCTTTCTTCGGGATGACCGTGCACCGACGCCGCTTGTACGCTACTACGCGGGGGGGTCTTCCACAAGGCGAGGCCTCACGCGCAGCTCTTCGGGCCACCAGCGCTCGACCGTCTCCCCGTCGGAGCCGTACCAGCGGCCCTTACGCCAGCTGTGAAGGCGGCCGTGATAAAGGTGGTCGAGGACGCGGGACTCGGCGCCCGAAAGCAGGGCCGCTTCCACGGGCACCTCTCCGTCCCCTGTGACCCGTCCATCGTCGACGAAGCGCTCGTAGCGTTTGCGAGCCCTACGGGAGGATGTTCCGTCGATGGCCGAGCCAGCCACGCAGAGATAGCGAATGTTGGGGTGAAGGGCGCCGGGGAAGAGCTCGTTTACTTCAGCGATGGGGGCGAGGTACCGTCTGTTCGGGACGTTGTGGGGGCTACCCAAGGTTATGAGGTGGGAGACGCGGCGGTGGCCGGCGTAGCGGCGTCCGCCGTAGGGCGGGTCCCCGCCGATATAGACCCGGGCGAGGATGCCTCCTGCGGAGTGGCCGACGAGCACTGCTTTATCCGACTCGGACTCGAGCAGGGCCTTGTCCACCGTGCTTGCGACCTCGAAGACGAGCTGACCGTAGCCCCGGACGTGACCCAGGATCCAATCTAACGGCGTGATCGGCACGATGTAGACCTCGGAGCCGGAGATGTTAACCAAGTCGCGCTTCAGCCCCCGATAGTTCACCGGCCAGGTCATGTGCCCGCCAACCAAAACTATGGGACCGTAGGCCATACCAGGAGTATATACGGCGAGTTAGGGCACAGCTCCGATCCAAAGCTCTGGCTTCGAGTACGCTCATGAACACCGCTTTCCCGCTTATATAAGCATCGCGGTCGCCTAGAGGGGTGGCCGTCAACGTCCTCTTGAACTCGACATAATGGGCGGCCACGGCGGGATGCGCGCGGAAGAAGTCGCGCACCGCCAGATGCCGGGTTTCGTGTCGGCTTCCGACCACCGCCACGTGGACGTGGAAGCACCGGGCCGTTTCTCGGGATACCCAAAGAAATGGAGATTCAGGAACTCCGGGTCGAACACGAACAGATAGCCGAGTCTCTCCAGGGGCTCTCGACAGGGCCTCATTGGCTCGATCGCCTTTACGTAGACGTCGATATCGATGATCGGTTTCGCTGCTAGTCCTGGAACGGGGGGCGAGCCCACGTGCTTCATCCGCTCGGCGACGTCGCCGAGCGGCGCTTTCAGCCAGGTTTTCTCGGCATCGAAAATCCGCGGCCACTCCTTATCATGGTCGACGGTTCGGATGGCAGGGTCGAGCATAATATTATGTCTGTGCCAGCGCGAAGCTGGTCTGGATACCGTCGAGGATGAACTGGACGGCGAGCGCGGCGAGGAGGACGCCGAGGACGCGGGAGAAGACGTTCGCTCCGGTCTCGCCAAAGGCGCGCATGATGCGGGAGGCGACGAGCAAAGAGGCGAGCACGAGCGACAAGACGATCAGGAGCACTCCCATGACCGCGGCTACCTCCAGAACGTCGCCGTTGCCAGTGTAGAGGAGCACAGTGGTCAGCGAGCCGGGACCGGCGATCAGGGGTATCGCTAGTGGGCAGACCGAGATGTCCTCCTTGTTCTCCTCCTGGGCCTCTTCCCGTTCGGGTGCGGTAGCCCTTCGCCTCCCCGAGGGGCGGGCGAAGACCATGTCTACCGAGAGCAAAAAGAGCAGGGCACCGCCTGCGATCCGGAACGCGGGAACCCCGATACCCAAAGCGCCCAACAACCCCTGCCCCACCAACACGAAGAGGAACAAGATGCCGGCTCCCAGAGCTGTGCCTCATGGCAGCCTCGCGCTTGTACGCTTCGCTCCTGTCCCGGGTCAGCCCCACGAACAGCGGCGCTAGCCCCAGAGGATCTATGACCACCAGCAGCGTAACAAAGGAGTTGAAGATCAGCTCAAGCACGACCCAACTCTACATCGAAGGGCCCCGTTATGCGCGCAGAGAAGACCAATCGACCAGCCCCACCCTCGGCGAGCCTTCCACCATCCCCACGTCGAACAGAAGCGCTTCTCGAGAGGAGCGTGCCACGGGCGTGAGGCTGGTTTCAATGCGCAGGTGCGCTGAGGAACTAAGTAGTGAGCGTATTCTGACTTGGGACGAACGTAATCCCATCGCTTGCGCGGGAGGCTTACGCCAGCGTTATCCGGAGGTGCCGATCAAGCCGCATCACAGGTCGCCGGGAACCGATCCGGAGGGCCCGGGTGTCGTGCGCCAACGCTCGCGTAGTGCGTATGCCTTCTTGAGGATCTCCTCACCAAGCTTCGTTTCGCTCGCCTCGTAACGCTCGCGCAACGCTTCCGTGAACGCTCCGATCGCTGTCGTCACGTCTATCCCGGGGAGGTCCGCGAGGCTTCCCGCGCGAAATGGGAGGTTCAAGGCGCCGTAGAAATGTTGGAGTACACGCTTCAGTTCCGCGGTCTGCGTGATCACTACCAGGGCCTCGATTCGGGCGGCCCGCCGCGTTACCCGTTGCGCTAACCCGGCGATCTTGGTACCGGAGTACCCGCCTGTGCGCACCGAATAAGCTCCCGGACAGAACTCGCCTTCGACCTCCCCGGCCTCCGCTGCCACGCCGAGCTTTCCCAGGGCCGCCACAACGAGCTCTGTACCTTCCGCGTAGCGCTCGTAGAGGCCGCGGCGTAGGTCTTCCACTGGGAAGGTCAGGGAGAAGGAGATGCTCCCTCCGTTTGCCGCAACGGCGCCCCCGCCCGAGTTCCGGATCAGGACGGGGAAGCCGTCTGCTTCTGCGAGCCTGGCCGCCGCGCCGAAGCCGGGGAGGCGCGTCTCCGGGTGTGTAGCTCCGACGTAGCGGGAGGAGGTCCAGAGGAGCGCTGTGGGACCGCGGGTGCCCGCGGCTACCTCTTCGAGCACGGCCTGCTGCAAGCCGAAACCGTCTTCGGGGCGCGTGAGGCCTTGGGCGATCAGGATCTGCACGCCGCTAAGGCACTATTTCCAGAACATGGCTCACACCGCACGAATATTATGCAGAAGCTAGGGTTTGCACAGAGGAGACTTTTTGCTCAACACGCCCAAAAGGGCCCAAAGCACGCGCTTCGTGCGCCATTCCTCTTATCCTTCCCGGTAGCTCAAAACGATTATGGCCCCTACGACCACCAGCACGGCGCCAGCGAGCTTCGGCAGGTTCGCGGGGCTGGTCGGCAGGTTCAGCAGCCCGAAGTGGTCGAGGACGACGGAGGCGATCATCTGCCCGCCGATGATGAAGCCGATGGTGGACGACGCCCCCAGTCGCGGGGTCAGGATTATGGACATGGTCACGTAGAACGCCCCCAAAAAACCCCCGGACCACGCCCACCACGGTACCTGCGTGGCCCCCGAGATCGCCGGCGACTCGCCGCGCCCGACGAGCAAGATCCCAGCGACGACCAGAAGCAGCGCGGCTGTCCCGACGAAGAACGAGATCGCCGCCGCCGTTGCCGGCCCGCCGGCCGCCCCGCCCATCCTCGCGTTGGCCGCGAACTGTATGGGCACCGCCACCCCCGCTATCAACGCCAACGGCACGAGGATCCACAACACAGCCCTCATTGCCCTCCTCTTCTTCGTGGTCGTGAAAATCCGAAGGTGAGGCCATTTTCTCGTACGAACCCTGGGAGCGAAAGGTCCCTCGTTCACCCTACCGGAGCCACAAAGGAGGCTCGGCGGAGGCTCTTGCCGGCAGAGGCAGTGGCCAGCTCTAAAGAGTAAAAGAAGTTGACCAAGTCTGGGCCGAAAGGTTCGCCACCGCTTCTGCCTTCGATAGTAGATTACCCATGGCCAAATGATGTTATGAGATAGTAAATAAATAGCCGTTCAAGGTTCGCTTAACGAATAAAAAGAGCCGGATTCCTCGAAGGAGACCCGACTCTATCGTTCGTGTAGTCTACGCGTTGAGGTCTGCTAGGCTAATCCGCTTCGCAAACGTCCTTCGCCCACATCCCGCCCATCTTTCTCCGGGCTACTTCGTAGGTCACTCGGACACCCTCTTTCAGAGATTTGGCTTTGGTACGGGCCGCTATGCCGGTATGGTGCACGAATACCGCTTCGCCTCCGTCGTCTGGGTGGATGAAGCCGTAGCCGCCCTCGCCGTTGAACCAATACTCGATGATTCCCGTTCTCTGACTCAGTTCCAAAACCTTCCTCCTTTCTCTGGGCCGGCGCAACAGGAGCGGAGTATAGGAAAGACGTTTGAGGTTTCTGTTAGCTATCGGCGAACGTTAACCAACGTTTGGTTAAGAAAAACGTAGGCGGTGGGCACCCCGGTATTCCTGCACCAAGGGATAGGTCGAGGCCTTGAGTGTGACCTGCTCGGGTAGCTACCGCATCCCTTGCGGCGCCGAAGGAACCGGTCAGCATGAGCACGGAGATCATTACTATCCAGAGCAAACTCCACAAGCCTCCGTACGGAGTATTAGGAATTGAAACAGCGCCATTAGGGCCGCCACCACCCCAAGCCAAGCTAACCATCCCGGCAAGATGCCCGTTCTTAATATGATCGCTGATGTCGCGCTCACCAGTACCGACGTGCCGACCTGGCAAAAAGTAAGCCCATGTAGAGAGCACCAGCGCCAGG
>Ga0126310_10000751_pt1 | contig 11732 bp, 9 predicted proteins | sample Plot60_FD_92540 | JGI IMG/M metagenome (GOLD analysis project Ga0126310, IMG submission 92540) | Serpentine soil microbial communities from UC McLaughlin Reserve, CA, USA - Plot60 | ecosystem: Environmental > Terrestrial > Soil > Grasslands | place: USA: UC McLaughlin Reserve, Lake County... | reverse complement strand
CGTCAGCTCATCCGCCAGCGGCTCGTCGAGAACGCCGCGCAGCTCGGGCGTCAGCTGCCCGAACACCTCGTCGAGCCCGCTCTCCAGCCGGAGCTGCTCCCGCAGCACCTCCAGCGTGTGGCCGTAGACGTCGAGGTGATGGAAGTGGCTCTGCTCTACGCCGCGCAGGCGTTCCAGCTCGGGCAGTACGGCGGCGGTGACACCGAGGCGGGCGGCGAGCGCGAGCCCGTCGAGCACGCGGTCCGCGATGACGAGCCTGCGCAGCTCAGCCCAGATGCGCTCGGGCGAGGTCTGCGGAACACGGTCGGCGTGCGCCCGCGTCAGGCGCTCCGTCTCCGGGTCGGGCGCAAGCGAGAGCTCCGTGGCCAGCCGCACGAGCCGCAGCGGGCGCAGCACGTCGTCGCGGTAGGAGTGCTCGCCGAGCACGCGCAGGACACCGGCGTCGAGATCGGCTCGCCCACCCTGCGGGTCGAGCAGCTCCGGGCGGTCGGCCAGTGTCATTGCCATCGCGTTGACGCTGAAGTCGCGCTTCCCGAGGTCGTTCTCGATCGAGCCGCCCTGTAGCGGCGAGACGTCGCAGACGAATCCGGCATTCGCGATCACCCGCCACGCGCCGAATTCCTCTGAAAGGGGAAAGGCCGGGCCGCCGGCCGCCGACGCGATCGTGCGAGCGACCGACCCCGGCTCGCCCGCCGTGACTAGGTCGACGTCGGTGATCGGGCGTCCGAGGACGGCGTCACGCACCGCGCCTCCCACGACCCATACGGATCCGACATCGTCGAGCGCTTCCCGCACGACGCGCACCGGCGGTGAATCGAACAGTCGCTGAGCCGCGTCGCTCACGCGCGCTGGTGCACGCGCCGGACGCGCTGCGACAGCCCGCACGTGATCTCGTAGTTGATCGTGCCGAGGCGCTGCGCGACGTCCTCGCACAGGATCCGCTCGCCGCCGTCCTCGCCGATAAGAACCGCGCGGTCCCCCGGCTCGACGTCCGTCTCCGGCCCGAGGTCGATCGTCACATTGTCCATGCTGACCGTCCCGACCAGCGGAAAGCGCCTGCCGCGCACGAGCACTTCGGCGTTGTTCGTCAGGTCGCGCCGCCAACCGTCGCCGTAGCCGATCGGCAGCGTGCCGACGCAGGTCGGTTGCTCGGCGCGCCAGCGTCGTCCGTACCCGGCGCTTTCCCCCACCTCGAATCCTCTGACGGCGGCCACGTACGACTCGAGCCGCAGCGCCGGCGCGAGGCCGCGCTCGCCGGGGTCCTTCTGGAAGGGGTCGAGCCCGTAGACCGCGATCCCGCACCGCACCATGTCGAAGTGTGCCGCCTCGTCGCGGTACGTCGCGGCGCTGTTGGCCGCGTGCACGACGAGGCCGTCGCGGCCCCGGCGCAGCTCCTCGGCGAATGGCTTGAAGCGGTCGAGCTGGTGCGGGAAGTGCTCGTCGCCGGGCTCGTCGGCGGTGGCGAAGTGCGTCATCGCGCCGCGCAGGTCAAGCCGGTCGGCGTCGTCGACGGCCTGCGCCACGGCGCGCGCTGTCGCCTCGTCCTTCGCCCCGAGCCGGCCCATGCCGGTGTCGAGCTTCACGTGTACGTTCGCGCGCAGGTCGTCGGCTTCCGCGGTCTCCTGCAGGAACTGGACGAAGCGCTCGTCCCACGCGACGACGTCGGCCGCGGACGCGAGCGCGATGCGCGCGTCCTCGTGCGTGAGCGCGCCCATCACGAGGATGCGTGCGCGGATGCCGTGCCGGCGCAGCTCCTCGGCCTCCGGCGCGGTCGCGACGGCCAGCCAGTCGGCGCCGCCCTCGAGGGCGGCGCGCGCACACCAGACGTCGCCATGCCCGTAGGCGTCGGCCTTGACGACGGCGCAAAGCCGCGCACCGTTCGAGAGCAGCGACTTCAGGTGCGCACAGTTTCGCTCGACCGCTCCGAGGTCGATTCGGGCCACCGCCCGCTCCGGCTCGCTCACGCCATCGCCTCGGCAATCGCGTCGATCACGTCGCCCGCGATCACATGGTTCGCACCCAGTCGCCGCGCCGCGACCCTGCCGGCGCGAGCGTGCGCGAGCACCCCCGCCGCGGCGGCCTCCAGCGGCTGCATGCCCTTGGCGAGCAGGGCGCCGGTGAGCCCGGACAGGACGTCCCCGGTGCCGGCTGTCGCCAGCGCCGGTGTTGCGCCCGGGCTGACGGCCGCGACGCCCTCTGGCGTGGCGACGATCGAGTCGTCCCCCTTCAGCACGACGATGCAGCCGCTTCGCGCAGCGGCGTCGCGCGCGCATGCGAGTCGCGCCGCCTGAACCTGCTCGGAGTCGACTCCGAGCAGCCGCCCGAGCTCGCCCTCGTGCGGCGTCAGGACGGTCGGCGCCTGACGCTCGCGCAGGGACTCGAGCTTGCCCGCGTGCGCGTTCAGCCCGTCGGCGTCGATCAGCACCGGCACCGGCGCGCGGCGTGCGACCTGCCGTGCCCATTCGAGCGCTCCGTCGCTGCGGCCGATCCCCGGCCCCAGAACCAGGGCGCCCGCTCGCTCGCACAGCGAGAGCACGCGATCGACGCCCTTGGGGACGTGCGCTCCGTCGTCCTCCGGCATTCCGTGCGTCATCGCCTCCATCAGCTTGAGGTCGAAGGTCGGCTCGGTCGATCCCGGCACCGCGACCTGCACGTAGCCCGCGCCCGTGCGCATCGCCGCGAGCGCCGCCATCGTCGGCGCGCCGGTCAACCCGCGCGCGCCCCCTGCGATCACGACCACGCCGGACTTGAACTTCGTACCCGCGCGCGGGCGCGGTGGGACCAGGTCGAGCACGGCTTCGGCGATCAGGCCGGTTCGCTCCGGACGCGGTGCGTCGCGCGGGATTCCGATCTCGATCACATCGACGCGGCCCGCGTGCTCCTTGCCGGGATCGACGTACAGCCCGATCTTGGGCCCGTGGAAGGTCGCCGTCACGTCCGCGCGCACGGCGTCCGCCTCGACCTCGCCCGTCGACGCGTTGACGCCCGACGGGACGTCGCACGCGACCACCGGCGCCTGAGCGTCGTTGATCGCGCTGATCGCACCCGCCACGGGCTCGCGCGGAGCGCCCTCGAACCCCGTGCCGAGCATGGCGTCGACGATGGCACCCGAGCCTTCGAGCGCCTCCGCGGTGAACGCGCGTGGCGGGTCGCCCGGTAGGCGGTCGAGGTTCGCGCGCGCGTCGCCCTTCGTCTCCGACAGGTCGCCGACGGCGAGCACGTCGACTTCGCGGCCCTCCTCGCGCAGGAGCCTCGCCACCACGAGCCCGTCGCCGCCGTTGTTGCCCTTGCCACAGGCGATACGCACCGGTCCCGGGTTGGCCACCGCGGCCGTTACCCGCGCGAGGCCGACGCCGGCACGCTCCATCAAGTCGACGCCCGGGATGCCTCGCCGTTCGATAGCCCACTCGTCCGCCGCGCGCATCTCGGCGGCCTCGTAAAGAGGCTCGAGCCAGTCGGGCAGGCTCATGCGGCGACGGCGACCGCTCCGGCGGTCGTGCGCGTATGCGTCAGCGACACGGACACCTCGCCGCCGGCGGCGCGCTCCGCCGCGACACCGGTCAGCTTCACAGAAGGGGCGCCGCGGCCGGCCACGACCTCGACCTCCCTGAACGTCCATCCCGTCAGCCCGAGTGCCTTCGCGACCGCCTCCTTTGCGCAGAAGCGCGCGGCCAGGTGCTGTCCCGGCCGCGCACGCGCCTCCGCGTAGGCGAGCTCCGCGTCCGTGAAGAGCCGCCGCGCGAGCCGCGGCCGCCGCTCAAGCGCGCGCTCGAGCCGCTCGATCTCCAGCAGGTCGATGCCGATCCCTGTCACGGGTGGCTCGGTTCTACTCGACCGTTACCGTCTTCGCCAGGTTGCGCGGCTTGTCCACGTTCAGCCCGCGCGCGGTGGCGATGTAGTACGCGAGCAGCTGGAGCGGGACGATCGCGAGGATCGGCTGGAGCAGCCAGTCGCTCATCGGCACGCAAATCGCGTCGTCCGTCTGCTCGTCGATCCCGGTCGAGCCGTCCGTCGCGATCGCGATCACGTGCGCTCCACGAGCGCGCACCTCGGCGGCGTTCGAGAGCACCTTGTCGAGGATGGGCATGTCCGTCGCGACGCACACCACCGGCGTCGACTTGTCGAGGAGCGCGATCGGGCCGTGCTTCATCTCGCCGGCGGCATAGGCGTCCGTCGGTATGTAAGAGATCTCCTTCAGCTTGAGCGCGCCCTCGAGCGCTACGGGGAGCCCGACGTGCCGCCCCAAGTACAGGAAGAAGTCGCTGTCCTTCCAGTGCTCGGCGATCGTCTGCACGGACTCGTCCACGCGCTCGAGCAGCTCGGTCATCAGGTGCGGAACCTGCTTCAGCTCGGCGACCAAGCGCTTCAGCTCTTCGTCCTCGAGCGTGCCCCGCACCTGGGCGAGCTTCAGCCCGATTAGGTACATCACGGCGACCTGCGACACGAACGTCTTCGTCGCCGCCACGCCGATCTCGAGCCCGGCACGCGTGAAGATCACGGCGTCCGAGTCGCGCGTCGCCTGGCTGCCCATCACGTTCGTGACCGCGAGCACCTTCGCGCCGGCCTCCCGCGCGAGCCGCATCGCGGCGAGCGTGTCCGCCGTCTCCCCCGACTGGGAGATGCCGATCACGAGATCATCGGCGCCGACGACGGGGTTGCGGTAGCGGTACTCCGAGGCGATGTCCATCTCCACCGGCAGGCGCGCCCACTCCTCGATCGCATAGCGACCCACAAGTCCGGCGTGGTACGAGGTGCCGCAGGCCACGATCACGATCCGGCGCACATCTGCCAGCAGTTCGTCGGAGAGCTCGGCCAGCTCGACGTGATCGCCCGGTGTCCGGTCGGAGATCGTCTCGGCGACCGCGTCCGGCTGCTCGTGGATCTCCTTCAGCATGAAGGTGTCGTAACCGCCCTTCTCGGCGGTGTCGGCGTCCCAGTCCACCTCCATCGTCTCGCGCTCGAGCGCCGCGCCGGAGGCGTCGAGGAACTCCACGCCATCGGGCCGGATCGCGACGATCTCGCCGTCGTTGACGAGCTTGACGTTGCGCGTCTCGCGCAGGAAGGCCGGAATCGCGGAAGCGAGGAACTGCTCTCCCTCGCCCACGCCGACGATGAGCGGGCACTCCTTGCGCGCGCCGACGAGCACGCCCGGCTCGTCGGCCGTCATCGCGACGAACGCGTAGTGGCCGCGCAGCTTGTTGTACGCCGCACGCACGGCCTCGACGAGGTCGCCCTCGTACGCGTGCGCGATCAGATGTGCGACGACCTCGGCGTCCGTGTCGGACGTGAACTCGGCACCCGCCTCGAGCAGCTCCTTGCGGAGCTGCGTGTGGTTCTCGACGATCCCGTTGAGGACGATGTGGACGCGGTCCTTGGTGTCGAAGTGCGGATGCGCGTTGTCCTCTGTGACCGCGCCGTGCGTTGCCCACCGGGTGTGCGCGATACCGGTCGTCGACTCGAACTCCTCGCGGCCGTTTCCGTTCGTACGCCGCGCCACCGCGTCGTTCAGCTCGGCGAGGTGCCCAACGGCGCGCACCGAGTCGATCCGCCCGTCTACGAGCAGGGAGAGACCCGCCGAGTCATAACCGCGGTACTCGAGCATCTGGAGCCCGTGTAGGAGCAGGTCACGGCAGGGCCGGTCGCCGACGTATCCGACGATCCCACACACGACCGGTCAGTCTAGGGCGCGGCTAGGGGGCCCCGAGTTCGCGCTCTACCGCCGCAACAAGGCGTGCAGTCACGTCCTCGCACTCGCGCTCGTCGGGCGCCTCGACCATCACCCGGACGAGCGGCTCGGTGCCGGAGGGCCGGATGAGCACGCGTCCACGGCCCGCGAGCGCCGCCTCCTCCTGCTCGACCGCCTCCCAGACGCCCTGCGCGCCCGCGAGTGCGTCGCGGTCGGCGACGCGCACGTTCACGAGCCGCTGCGGCAGCTTGCGCATCGCGTCACGGCCGGCCAGGTCGCCGCCGGCCAGCGCCTCCATGGTGAGTAGCGCCGATGCGGTGCCGTCACCGGCCGGCACGAAGTTCGTGTCGATGATGTGCCCGGATTGCTCGCCGCCGAGCGTCCAGCCGCGCCGGAGCAGCTCGACCAGGACATTGCGATCGCCGACGGGGGTCGTCGCAACCGAGATGCCCGCGCCCTCCATCGCCTGATGGAAGCCGTAGTTGGTCATCACCGTCACCGCGACGCCGTCGCCTGCGAGTCGGCCGGTCTCGCGTAGGTGGAGCGCGGCGAGCGCGATCAGCTCGTCCCCGTCGACCACCGTCCCCCGTCGGTCGACCGCGAGCGCACGATCCCCGTCGCCGTCGAAGGCGAAGCCGATGTCGAAGCCGCCGTCGCGCATCGCGTCGGCGAGGCCGCCGATGTGCGTCGACCCGCAGCCGTCGTTGATGTTGCGGCCGTCGGGCTCGACCGCCACCGCGGTCACATCGGCGCCGAGCCGCCTGAAGATCTCAGGGGCGACGCGGTAGGTGGCGCCGTTGGCGCAGTCGAGCAGGACGCGCTTGCCGGACAGGTCGAGGCCTTCGAAGCGGAGCTCGAGCTCGCGGAGGTAGTCGCCCGCGGCGCCGTGCAGCTCGCGGACGCGGCCCGGAGCGGGCGGCTGCCGCGGCTCGGCGAACACGGCCTCCACGCGCGCCTCCTCCTCGTCGGAGAGCTTCGTCCCGTCCGGCCCGAAGAACTTGATGCCGTTGTCGGCAAACGGGTTGTGCGACGCCGACACGACCGCACCGAGGTCGAGCCCGTACCGGCGCACGAGGAGCGACACCCCGGGCGTCGGCAGAACGCCGCCGAGGAGCGCATGCCCGCCCGCCGCGGCGACCCCTGCCGCAAGCGCGGTCTCGAGCATCTCGCCCGACTCGCGCGTATCGCGCACGATCAAGACCTGCGGCGCCTTCGCACGCGAGATGGTCGCGGCGGCGCGCCCGAGGCCGAGCGCCAGCTCGGCCGTCAGGAACTCGCCGGCGACGCCGCGGACGCCGTCCGTTCCGAACATATGCCGCTCCGTGGCGGCTTTGTCCACTAGCGCTTCGAGAACTGCGGCCGCTTGCGGGCCTTCTTGAGACCCGCCTTCTTGCGTTCCTTCGCACGCGCGTCGCGCGTCAGGAAGCCGCGCCGCTTGAGGTCGGTGCGGAGCTGCGGGTCGACCTCGATCAGCGCCCGGGCGATGCCGTGCCGCAGCGCGTCGGCCTGCGCCGAGACGCCGCCGCCGTGGATCTTGGCGACCACGTCCATCGAGTCCTGATAGCCGGCGGTCTCGAGCGGCTGGCGCGCCGTGTGCTGCAGCGTCGGGCGCGGGAAGTAGCTGTTGAGCGGGCGCCCGTTGATCGTGTATTCGCCCTTGCCGGGCCGCAAGATCACCCGCGCCACCGAGGTCTTGCGCTTGCCGGTGGCCTGGTACCGAGCCTCGGCGGCGAGCTCAACGGGCGTGCGCGCCACGGCCTGGGGCTGCTGCGCGTCCTCGGCCTCGGGCTGCGCGTCGGACGCGTCCTCCGCGTACTCGACGGGCGGCGCCTCCTGGGCGGCCAGCAGCCGCTCGATGTCGGTCTCGGTGCCCTCGGGGTCAAGCGCGACATCCGGCGTGAGGTGCTCACCCGGGATGACCTCAGCGGGCTTGTCGGTCTTCACGTTGCGCTCACCGCGCTCCGAGGCCTTGCCGCGGGGGCGGCGCTCCTCCTGAGCGGCCTCGGCCACCGCGTCCGCGTCTTCCGCTTCGCGCTCCTCGGCAGCCTCCTCCGGAGTGTCCGGCTCGAGCGCCTCCGGCTTCTCGATCTGAGGCTCCGGCTCGGGCGCGTCGCCTTCCTGGGGGGCCTGCTCCTCCTCGGGAGCCTCGGGCTGCTCGGGTTCCTCGATCAAGTCTGTACCTCCAGGGGATCCGGTTTCTGCGCCGTGTGCGGATGGTCGGGGCCGGCGTACACTTTCAGCTTGCGCAGCTGCTGGCGGGCGAGGCGGTTGCGCGGCAGCATGCCCTTCACGGCGAGCCGGATCACTTCCTCGGGCCTGCGCTCGAGCATGTCGCCCAGCGAGCGCGAGCGCAGGCCGCCCGGGTAGCCGGAGTGGCGGTAGTAGCGCTTCTGCTCGCGCTTGTCGCCGGTCACGGAGACCTTCTCCGCGTTGATCACGATCACGAAGTCACCCACGTCGCAGTGCGGCGTGTACTCGGGCTTGCGCTTGCCGCGCAGCGCGTCGGCGAGCTGGGTGGCCAGGCGCCCGAGCGTCTTGCCCGTTGCGTCGACCAGGAGCCAGTTTCGCTCGCGCTCTGAGGGTGTTGCGACGTAGGTCTTCATCAAAAGGACAGCGCGCCATGGTGGCACAAAGCCTCTTGGCGCGCCCACCGAAAGAAACTTTCCGGGCCTTCGTTGTTTAGGGCAGGAGCGCGGTAGTTGCCGCCGAAACCGCAGCTATACTGCCGCGCCAGTTCGTAAGCCTGCCGAATCTCCGGTGCACAGCCGCCAAGGCACTGGGGAACGGGGGATCCAATCGGGGGCCGCCAGGTCCTCGAAGGGGCGAATCAGGGCATGACCACGAGTCTCGGCCCTGTAGCGCTGCTCTTTCGGCGCGAGCCCGTCAGCTAACCCCGTAGGCCGGAGAAAAGAGAGGCAAATACGGGGATGACGCCACGGACGCGATCGGTTGCAGCGCTTGCGCTGGGCCTTGCGGTGCCCGGCGCCGCGAGCGCCGCCGACAGCACCGGGGGCACGGACTACACGCCGCTTCCGGACATTTCGAGGGTCGAATGCGTAGCGCTCTGCTCCGGCAGCACGCGCGTTCAGGCGGGCGGCACCCTGAAGGTCACAGGCAAACGGCTGCGCCAGGTACAGACCGTGGTCTTCGAGGGCAGCGAGGCGACCACGGGCGACAACGTCAGGGTCGGGGTCGCGCCCAGCAGCACTCGCCGCTTCCGCGTCAAGGTCCCTTACTCGGCCGCCAGCGGGCCGCTCACCGTACGCAAGTCGAAGACGGTGACGTCCGAGCCGAGCAACTCGATCACGATCCTGCCGCCGCCCCCGCCCGAGCGCTCCGCCTCGCTGACACCGTCGACGGGCCCGCGCGACCCCGGCGCCCCGCAGCTGGAGACCGGGATCAGCACCGGGAAGGCCTTCTTCGCCGGCACGAAGGTCAGGTTCTCCTACCGCGTGAACGACGACGAGCCGGTCCCCGTCACGATCGAGCTCGTGCGCGTCGATGACGACGCCGTCGTTCGCAGCTGGAACCCCGGGCCGGTCGAGCCGAACAGCGTGCACACGATCCGGTGGAACGGCAAGGCGGCGCCGGGGGTAAAGGCGAGCGCAGGCCGGTACGTCTTCCGCGTCACGGCACAGTCCAGCGACGGCGCGCTGGCGCGCAGCTCGAGCACCACCGACGCCACGCGGGACGCGTTCGACTTCTACGCCCACATCTTCCCCATCCGGGGCCCGCACGACTTCGGCAACTCCGGCGCGCGCTTCGGCGCCGCGCGCTCGGGGCACACGCACCAAGGGCAGGACACCTTCGCTAAGTGCGGCACCAAGCTGGTCGCGGCGCGCGCGGGGCGCGTTCAGTTCAACCAGTACCACTCCGCCGCCGGCTACTACATCGTTATCGACGGCTACAAGACCAATATCGATTACGTCTACATGCACCTGCAGTCGCGCTCACCGTTCCACCCGGGTGACCGGGTGCAGACCGGGCAGATGATCGGCCGCGTCGGCGATACCGGCGACGCGGTGGGGTGCCATCTCCACTTCGAGATGTGGAGTGCGCCGGGTTGGTACGACGGCGGGCACCCGTTCGACCCGCTGCGCTATCTGAAGGCCTGGGACGCCTGGTCCTAGTCGGCGGGCCTCTCCTCGCCCCTCCCGATGAAGCGGGTGGCGATGGAGAGAAGCAGCACTGACGCCGCGACGGCGATCAGGAAGCTGCCGAAGTCGAAGTCGTCAGTATCGGCGATGTCCAGGACCTCGGTCGCGAGGAAGCCGCCGATGACGGAGCCGGCAACGCCGAGCGCAATCGTCCACAGGAAGCCGATCGCCTGGCGGCCCGGAAGCAGCAGCCGCGCGATAGCCCCGACGAAGAGACCCCAGATGATCCACGAGATGATTCCCATGCCCGGGAACCTACCCCGCCTACGACGCAGTTACTCCCATTCGATGGTGCCGGGGGGCTTGGACGTGACGTCCAACACCACTCGGTTCACCTGCCTGATCTCGTTGATCATCCGCGAGGCGATCTTCTCGATCAGGTCATAGGGGAGCCGTGCCCAGTCGGCGGTCATCGCGTCGTCCGAGGTGACGGCGCGGATGACGACGACGTAGCCGTACGTCCGCTCGTCGCCCTGCACGCCAACGGTGCGCAGGTCGCCGGGCAGGACGCAGAAGGACTGCCAGAGCTCTCGATAGAGGCCTGCCGAGCGGATCTCGTCCTGGAGGATGAAGTCGGCGTCGCGCAGGATCTCGAGCCGCTCCTTGGTCACCTCACCGCCGACGATCCGGATCCCGAGACCCGGGCCTGGGAAGGGCTGGCGCCATACGAGGCGCTCCGGCAGGCCCAGCTCGAGCCCGACCTGGCGCACCTCGTCCTTGAACAGCGCCCGCAGCGGCTCGACGAGCTCGAACTTGAGGTCCTCGGGCAGGCCGCCGACGTTGTGGTGCGACTTGATCGTGGCGGCCCCGTGCCCACCGCCGGACTCAATTACGTCCGAATACAACGTTCCCTGCACGAGATACCGCGGGTTGCCGAGCTTCGCGGCCTCCTCTTCGAACACGCGGATGAACTCGGTGCCGATGATCTTGCGCTTTGCCTCGGGCTCGGTTGTGTCGGCGAGGCGGTCGAGGAAGCGCTCCTCCGCATCGACCGCGACGAGCGGGACGTGGAACGAGTCGCGGAACGCGGCCACCACCTGGTCGCCCTCGTTCTTGCGCATCAGGCCGTGGTCGACGAAGACACACGTGAGCTGGTCGCCGACGGCCCTGTGCACGAGCAGCGCCGCGACCGACGAGTCGACGCCGCCGGACAGGCCGCAGATGACGCGCCCGTCGCCGACCTGGGCGCGGATCCGCTCGACCTGCTCTTCGATCACCGACGCGGCGCTCCATGTGCGCTCGCAGCCGCAGATGTCGCCGAGGAAGCGTTCGAGGATCTGGGTGCCGTACGGGGTGTGGACGACCTCGGGGTGGAACTGGATCCCGTACAGGCCGCGCTCCGTGTCCTCGAACGCGGCGACGGGCGATTCCGTCGAAGAGGCGAGCGGCGTCGCGCCCGGCGGCGCCTCGTAGACCGTGTCGCGGTGCGACATCCAGCACGCCTGCTCGGCGGGCAGCTCCGCCAGGAGGCGACCGGGCTCGTGCACCGTCAGCCGGGAGCGGCCGAACTCCCCGACCGGCGCGCCCTCCACGCGGCCGCCGAGCTCGAGCACCATCGCCTGCATGCCGTAACAGATGCCCAGCACCGGGATGCCGAGGTCGAGCAGCTCGCGCCGGAGCTTCGGCGCCCCGTCGGCGTACACCGAGGCGGGGCCGCCGGAGAGGATCAGGCCGCGCGGACGGCGGCGCTGGATCTCCTCGAGCGGGATCGTCTGCGGCAGCAGCTCCGAGAAGACGCCGCACTCGCGCACGCGGCGCGCGATGAGCTGCGAGTACTGGCCCCCGAAGTCGAGGACGAGCACTTCCTCACGAGTCGTCGCAGCGTCGGGCGGGGCGGCGGCCGGTTCCTGGGTGGCCGCCCCCTGGGTCACTCGCCGACCAGCGCCGGG
>Ga0126310_10000750_pt1 | contig 11738 bp, 12 predicted proteins | sample Plot60_FD_92540 | JGI IMG/M metagenome (GOLD analysis project Ga0126310, IMG submission 92540) | Serpentine soil microbial communities from UC McLaughlin Reserve, CA, USA - Plot60 | ecosystem: Environmental > Terrestrial > Soil > Grasslands | place: USA: UC McLaughlin Reserve, Lake County... | reverse complement strand
TCGGCACGACAGCCGGCGGTGAGCGCCGGCCGGCCCGGCCGCGCGCCCGCGAGTCGGCAACGGGCCGCTGACGCCGCGCCGGATCAGACCACCACGCGCACGCCGGCGAGCGGGCCGTCCGGCACGTCGAGCCCGAGCAGCTTCGCGGCGTTGCCCCCGAAGATCGCGGCCGCGAGCTCCGGCGCGACATTGTCGCGCACGAAGTGCACGCCACGCTCGGCCGGAAAGTAGGGGAAGTCGGTGGCGAACATCAACCGCTCGGGTCCGTAGACCTCGAGCGCCATGCGCAGCGAACCGGGGGACTCCGAAACCGTGTCCGTGTGGAAGCGCGGCAGATACTCGCGAATCGGCCGCGGGCTGTCCCAGCGCCCGAGCTTCCGGTAGACATCAAGACGGTCGACGAGCGCCGGCAGCGCGGCGCCCAGGTGGGGGTGCACGACGGCGAGCTCGGGAAACGCGTCGAGAACGCCGGAGACGACGAGCGACGTCGCCGCGATCGTCGTGTCGAACATGTACCCGAGCGGCGGCTCGAGCGCGTAGTCGTGGACGCGCCCCGGCGCAAGCGTGCGCGTCGGGTGCAGGAACAACGGCAGTGCGCGCTCGGCGAGCCGCTCGTACAGCGGCCACAGCTCGCGGCCTGCGATCGAACGGCCATCGACGTTGGAGTGCAGGAGCGCGCCGACCAGGTCGAGACGGTCGACAGCGTCGTCCAGGCACTCGATCGCGGCCGCGGCATCTTGCACCGGCAGCATCGCGAGCCCATAGACGCGGCCGGGGTGAAGGCGCTGCGCCTGTGCGAGCTCCTCGTTGAACATCAGACACAGCTCGCGCGCTTCGGAAAGCTCCATCCACGACACGTCGGCGGCGACGACGGGGCTGGCGATCACGGTGTCGATCCCGCTCGCGTCCATGATCTCGAGCTGGCGGTCGAGGTCGACGTAATGCTCCTGGTACTCCCAGGACTCGTCCGTCGTCGCCTCGAACACGTAACCCTTGCCGGCACGGCGGGAGCGCGGGTAGCTCGTGCTCGTCGTGAGCGCCTCGCACACGGCACGCGGATACCAATGCCACTGGCAGTCGATCACCGGACCGGCCGGGCGTGCGCGAGGTGGGTCGGTTTGCTGTCGATCTGCGGGTGTCATGGTGAGTCGTCTCGCCTCGCCGCGGCGTGGCCGAAGCAGAGCGTCGTGAGCGTATGGCGAGCACCGCGCGGCAGCAAAGACCCGTCCCCTCTCGCCTCATAGCGACGTCCTTTCGACGCCCCCAGCGCGTCTCAGGGGATCAGCGTCACGCGACCGAAGCTGGCGTTGCGCTCGACGCGCTCGTGCGCCGCGACCGCTTCGGCAAGCGGGAAGGAACGGTCGAGGGGCGCCCGGAAGCCGGCCTCGACGACAGACCAGAAGTCGTTGAACATCCCGAGGTGAGAGGTGCTCAAGCCGACGATCCGCTGTCCGAGGACGTACAGGGCCCGCAGATCGACATGCGGCGAGCGCCCGAGCGCGCCGTCGCCACCGTCCGTGCCAGGGTCGGACTGGGCGGCGCCGGAGAGGACGACGATGCCGGTGCGACCGAGCACGCGCAGCGTGCGCTCGAAGATCGCCGCGCTCCCGATGTTGTCGATCGCGACCGCGACGCCGGCGCCGTCCGTGAGCTCCATCACCGCGTCGACGAAGCCAACGCCGGTCGCGTCGAGCGCCGATGTGACGCCCAGCCGTTCGAGCGTGGCGCGCTTCTCCGGCGAGCGCGACGTGGCGATCACGCGGGCGCCTGCATGGACTCCGAGCGCAGCGGTGACAGCGCCGAGACCGCCTCCGGCCGCCTGCACCAGCAGCCAGTCGCCCGGCCTGACGCCGGCTTCGCGGAACTGATGCCACGCGAGCGTGCCGCTCATCGCCGCCGCGGCGGCGTCGACGGCTCCGAGCCCGACCGGGATCTCGCGCACATAGGGTCGTGGAACCCGCGCGTACTCGGCGTAGGAGCCGTCGCGATGCACGCCGAGGACCTCGCGGTTCGGGCAGGACTCGCGACGCCCCCTCCGGCACCACGCGCATGTGTCACACGTCAGCACGGGAAAGACGACCACCCGCGCGCCCACGGCGAGGTCCTCGACGCCGGCGCCGACGGCGTGCACCACGCCGGCGTGCTCGCCGCCGGGCACGCGTGGCAGCGCGATCCCCGGCAGCTTGCCGGCGCGCGTGAGCAGGTCGAGTCGTGCCACCGAGACCGCCTCGACCCGCACGACCACCTCGCCAGGCCCCGGATCGGGCTCGGGAAGCTCGGCCACATGGAGGACCTCGGGACCCCCGAACGTCTCGAACGCGACCGCCCGCATCAGCTCCGCGCTCTCATCGAAGCATCTCGGCGGGAACGCCGATGCCCCACAGGTTCGCGCCGGCGTCCGGGTCCCAGACCTGCGGCCGCTGCGGAAGGTCCTCGTGCCACGGGCGCGGGTCGAAGCAGCCGAGCTGCTCGTCGAGCATCACGTCGAGGTCGGCGAACAGCTCCACGATCTGATCGTCGGGGTTGCGGTAGTACGCGAACAGGTTGTGTCCCGCCCCGTGCCGCCCCGGCCCCCAGATCAGCGGGATGCCATGGCTCGCAAGCACGTCGCAGGCGCGGCCGATGTGCGCCAGGTCGTGCAACTGAAACGCGAGATGGTCGAGCCCCGGCGCGTGCGGCGAGCGGATGAAGTTCAACGTGTGGTGCTCAGCGCTGCACCGCAGGAAGACGAAGAAGTCCCCGATCCAGTCGGAGACGCGGAAGCCCAGCACGTCCTGATAGAACGCGCAGGCGCGCTGCACGTCGGTGACCCGCCGCGCCACATGGCCGAGCTTCTCCGGGGCGATGCCGTGCGCGCGGCCCGCCGGCGCCGCGCCGGTCACGACGGCCGGCTCGCGCAGCTCGAGCAGCCGCACCGCATTGCCACAGCCGTCTTGGAAGTCGACGCTCTCCGCCACGTCAGGCTCGGCGTCGCTGGCCGTCTCGACCTCGACGCCGTGCTCGCGCAGGTGCGCGGCCGCTTCGGCGGCGCTCGTCTCGCTGCCCAGCACGAGCGCGACGCGGCGCAGCCGCGCGATCCCGGACGAGTGCAGCACGATCGCCGGGGCACCGCCCGCGACGCCGAGGTACGTCGTGCCGTCGCCCTCGCGGTGGGCGACGCGGAGTCCGACGACGTCCTCGTAATGGGCCGTCAGCCGGCCGACATCGGGCGTGTCGAAGGCGCTGTAGGCGAGCTTCGTGATCTTCATCGTGCTTTCGTTTCGTCGAGGGAGGGCGGGCTCAGGCGAGCGGGGTCTTGAGACGGCCCAGGCCGGCGGCCTCGACGACCACGAGGTCGCCGGAGCGCAGGTACTCGGGCGGCTTGCGCCCATGGCCGACGCCGGCGGGCGTGCCGGTCGCGACGACGTCGCCCGGCTCGAGCGTCATGATCGACGCCAGGTGGGCGAGCAGCTCCCCGGTGTCGAACATCATGTCGCGTGTGTTGCCGTCCTGCTTGAGCTGGCCGTTGACCCACGATCGCACGGCCAGCTCGCCGGGCCGTTCGACGAACGCGGCGGGTGTCAGGTAGGGACCCATCGGCTTGAAGCCGTCGTAGGCCTTCGTCATCACCCAGTCGACGCCCACTCTCGGCGCGTTGGGCCCGGTCCAGTCGCGTGCCGACAGGTCGTTGAGCACGCTGTAGGCCGCGACGCCCGCGAGCGCCTCCGTGCGATCGACGCCACGCAGCGGGCGACCGACCACGACGGCCACCTCGGCCTCCCAGTCGATCCGCTCGGCGATCGCCGGAAGGTGGACCGTCGTGCCCGAGCCGACGAGCGTCGTCGAGGCCGGCACGACGAAGCTGTACGGGTAGGGGAAGCGCACCGACGGGTCGAGCCCCATCTCGGCGATGTGGTCACGGTAGTTGGCGCCGATGCAGATCAGCTTGCGCGGCGTCTCGACCGGCGGCAGCCAGACCAACGCGTCCGCCGCCAGCTCCGGCGTCCGCTCGCCGCGCGTGGCGAGCGCGGCGGCGATCCGCGCGACCCAGCGGTCCCAGTCGCCGATCAGCGCCGTCATCGTGGCGTCGCCGGCCTCGTCGAGCAGGGCGTCGAGCACCAGCAGGCGATCGCGATGGCGCAGGACGAGGCGCGGCCGCTCCTCGAGCAGTGCCCGACCGAGCTGGAAGGCCTCGCCGCTCATCGAACGACCACGTCGTCGTCGTGCTCAGTCTCGACGCCGACCGATCCGAACGCGGCCAGCACCTGCTGACGCCGCGACTCCCATGCGGCGCCGTCCCGGTCGCGCGGGTGCGGCAGGTCGACCTCGACGTCCGCGACGACGCGCGTCGGCTTCCTCGACAGCACCACCGCCCGCGTGCCGAGCACCAGCGCCTCGTCGATGTCATGGGTGACGAACACGATCGTCAGCCCGGCGTCCTGCCACCACTGGACCAGCTCGTGGCGCAGCTCGTTGCGCGTGCGCACGTCGAGCGCGCTGAAGGGCTCGTCCATCAGCAGGACGTCCGGCTTCAACGCGAGTGCGCGAGCGATCGCGACGCGCTGCTGCTCTCCGCCGGACAGCAGGTGCGCGGGGCGGTCGGCCAGTTCCGGGATCCCGACGCGCTCCAGGCACGCGAGCGCCCGCTCGCGCTTGACGCCCTTGCTCCCGCGCCCCTCCCGCAGCTGGATGCCCAGCGCGACGTTGTCGACCGCGCTGCGCCAGCGCACGAGGCGCGGCGACTGGAAGACGTACGCGAGCCGCTGCCAGCCGACGCTCGGCGGACTCCCGTAGATGCGGAGGTCGCCGGTCCCCTGCATCAGGCCACCGAGCATCCGCAGCGTCGTCGACTTGCCGGCCCCGCTGGGCCCGAGCAGGCACACGAGCTCCCCCTGGTCGACGCGAAGGTCGACCCCGTCGAGGATGACGTCGCCGCCGGGCGCGAAGCGCAGGTCGGCGATGTCGATTGCGCGTTCCATGGTCAGCCTCCCGTGGGGACGACGGTCCCGGTCTTGACTGCGAGCCGCTTGGCGAGCTGGTCGAACACGAGCCGGTCGACCGCGACGACGATCAGGATCACCACGAGGATGGTTGCGAAGACGGTCGGCGTGTCAAGCAGCTGACGCGCCTGGTTCATCACGAGGCCGAGGCCGGCGTCGGAGCCGAAGAACTCGGCGATCAGCGCGACCTTCCAACCGACCGCGAACGAGAGGCGCGTCGCCGCGAGCGCGTACGGCGCCAGCAGCGGGGCCTCCACATGCCACATCACCCGCCAGCGCGAGCGCGTGAAGCTGCGGCCCATCTCGCGCAGGTCGCGGTCGAGCGCCTGCAGGCCCTGCCACAGGTTCACGAGCGTGAACGGCACGAGGATCAGCGTGACGACGAAGACGACGGCGAAGTTGCCGACGCCGAACCAGACGACGCCGAGGATCGCCCAGCCGAGCGCGGGCACGCTGTTGATGAAGGGCAGGATCCGCTGCCCGATCAGCTTGTCGGTCACCGGCAGCAGCTGTGCGAGCGCCACGAGCGCGGCGCCGATCAGCATCGAGAGGGCGACCGACAGCACGATGCGCGCGAACGACGTCCACGTCTGCGACGCCCCGTTGCCGACGAGCAGCTCCCACGTTCGCTCGACGACCACGATCGGGTCCGGAATCTCCAACGGGGAGGCGCTCTGAGCCACCAGCCACCAGAGGAACAGGGCGGCGAGCGGGAGGCCGTTCGCGAGCGCGAGCGACGCGACCTGGCGCCGCCGCCCGCCCTCGCGCGCTCTCCGGACGACAGGTGGGTCAGCGTCCGCGCCGGCTCCATCAGGGGCGGCGCGCGGCGGTTGCGTCAGTTCGGTCGTCATGGGGTTTCTCCTCAGCTCCTCTGTTGCAGCGCCGACGGCCTAGGCCAGCGACCCGCGGCCATGCCGCATCAGGTCGACGCGAACGGTCAGCGAACCCTCGTTGACCGTCCAGCTCGCGACCTCGTTCTGTCGCAGACCGGCTGCGTGATACGGCTCCTGCTCGGCGATCTCCCGGGCGGCTTCGAGCGACCCCGCCCGCAGCACGCCCATCCCCGAGCCGTCCCATCCCTCGCCCCAGCCGATCGGCCCGCAGAGGAAGAGGGCTCCGTCCTGCTCGCGCTCGCGGAGCCACAGCATGTGACGATGGAGGATCTCCGGCCCGTTCTCGCTCGCGAAGCGCTCGGTCGGGCGCATCTGCACGCGATAGAGCAGCAGGCCGGCGACGCCGGACAGCAGCTCCTCCAGCGCCGGGGCGAGCTCGCCCGCCCCGGTCGAGTCGATGCTTGCGGTCATCTCGTTCACCTCGGGTCGGCTAGGGCTGGAACATGAGGTCGATGGCCTTCGGCGGCTCCGGCGCCAGCCCGTGCGCGTTGGCCTGCTGCAGGAAGGTGTCAGCCCACCCGACCCACTCCGCGTCGAGGGTGTTGCCGTACTGGTTGTGGTCGAACCAGTACTCGAGATACGCAGGCGGCACCTGGGGCCCTCCGCCCTCGAGCTTGGTCACGATCGGAGCGATCTCCGCGATGTGCTCGTGCGCATAGTCGGCGGAGGCCTTGAGCATCTCCTGCAGCGCCTCCAGGCACCCGGCCTTGTCCTCGATCGTGTCCGGGTTCGCGATCAGCGAGCCGCCGATGATGTTCGCGTCGAAGCTCTCTTCGAACTCCTTCGCGAGGTCGACGACCACGCGCAGCTCCTTGTCGGACGTAGCCAGCCAGTTCGAGAAGTGGAGGAGCACGCCCGCGGCGGCCTGGCCCTTCTTGAGCGCGTTGAGGAGCGTCGGCGGATCGAGGTCGGTGACGTTGACGTCGCCGCCGTTGACCTTCGCGTCGAGCCCGTAGTTCTCGGCGAGCACGATCTGGGCCGCGACCGTCACGGTTCCCCCGATGCCGATGACGCCGAGCGTCTCACCCTCGATGTCCTCGGGGCTCCGGATCGGCGACCCCGCGGCGGTCCACAGCTGTGCCGCACCGGGGAGAAGCGCCTGCTTCATCGCGACGATCCGGTAGTCCTTGCCCGTCGCCTCCCGCACCAGCACGACGCCGGTGAGCGACGTGGAGGTGAGGTCGTAGCGATCGCTGCCCGCATTCTGCACCAACTGCGGGATCGTCTGATAGGAGACCTCGATGTCGCCGATGCGATCGTCCTTCACGATGCCCTCGTCGATCGCGTAGTAGGAGGCGTGGACCTCCGGCGAGTCGAGATCGGCGATCGTGATGGTCTCGCAGCGCTGAGCCGATGCGTCGGCGGACGCGCTGGTGGAGCCGTCGCCGGCGTCGGTGTCGCCGGAGTCGCCGCAGCCCACGACGGCGAGCGCCAGCAGCGCCACGGCCAGCAGTGGCAGCGCCCAGCGCGAGATCGCGCGCGGCCTGCTGGATCTACCTCGGTTGGTACGTGAACGGGTCATACATCCACCATCCTCATGGGGGGGGTTCGACGGTCGCGGGTGCGGGGGCGTCAGCTGGCGGTACGTTGCGCTGCCTTCAACTCGTCGACGACGATGTCGCCGTCGACGACGATCGGGCGGTCATCGAGCTGCAGCGAGCAGCCGCGCATCGGCACGTCGATGTGACACTTCGTCGCGTTCGGGCCGCCGAGCTCCTGGTTAGGTCCGGTCGAGAACAGGACGTTCCCGTAGAACGAGCGCGGGTGCATGCCGATCCCGCGCTTGTCGTAGGCGAGCACGCCCCACTTGGCGGTCTCGAGCATCCCCCAGCCGATGTGCGAGATCCCGTACGCGTCCGGGTCGTCGAATCCGAGCATGTACTCGCGCAGGAGATCGGCGTCGAGCTCGCCGCGAATGTCGACCACGCGGCCCTGCTCGATTCGCAGCTCGATCGGCGAGGTGACGTACGACTTGAACGGGAAGACGATGTCGCCAGGCCCGAGCACGACCGTGCCGTTGACGCCCTCGTCGCTGCCACCCGTGAAGAGGAAGCCAGACGGCCAGTGGTCCCAGCGTCCCGGCGTGTCCGTGTAGCCGTACTGGGTGATCACCGGGTAGGTGCCGAGGTCGTACGTGACGTCGGTGCCGTGCTTGTTGGTGAAGCGCAGGCTCTGCGCGTCGCGGAGCAGCTCGGCGCCAGCCTCGACGCGCTCGCGCAGGCGTCTGTTGGGGAACATCTCGCGCAGGTGCTCGACGGGCTCGATGCAGAGCAGCACGCGCACGCCGGCCTGCTGGATCTCGTGCTGCTCAGGCGAGAACAGCAGGAAGATCGTGTCGACCACGAGGTCGACGGTCTTGAGCGCCTCGATCGCCGGGCGGTTGCCCGCCAGCGGCGTGACGCCGACTTCCCATGTGCCGACCTCGCCGTCGAGCGACGTGGTCTCGTTGTGGAGGCGAACATGGAACGCATCGGCCCCGAGCTGCGCCGCGGCGCGCAGGAACGTGTCGACATAGGTCTTGCGCTGCTCGCCCTGCGACAGGACGGCGATCGAGTCACCGTCGCCGATTCCGCACAGCTTGAGCTCTGCGACGCAGAGGTCGATGAACGCCGTACCGGACATTCAGATCGTCCTTTGGGTTGGGATTGCGTTGACGGGCTGGTCCGCGCCGACGGCGATCTGCAGCACGCCGCCGAGGATCGCCGCGAACGTGTCCGGGCTCTCCCACGGGACCATGTGGCCGGCGTTCGGTACCGCGATGCATTCGGCGGAGCGGTTGGCGACGGCAAGCGCCTTCGCGTCCGCCGCCGTGAGGACCGGGCTCTCGGCCCCGTAGAGGAGGTACAGCGGCGTGCGCAGGTCCCGCCACAGGGGCATGAACTGGTCTCGCTCGAAGCCCCGATGGGTCTCGACGACCGCGTGCTCGGCGCAGCTGGAGAGCCAGCGCGCGCGCAGCTCGAGCTCCGCGAGCGGCCAGCGCGGATGGTGACGCCGCACGTCCTCGGCCGTGCAGCCGCCGACCGCCTCGCGCAACTGGTCGACGAAGGACGTCAGGCTCGTCGGATAGGGGCGACCTGGGCCACTGAGCGGGGGCTCGATCAGGACGAGCGCACGCGCGAGCTCGGGATCCTCCACCGCCACGGCGGCCGCGATGCGCGCTCCGAGCGAGTGGCCGACCAGCACCGGACGCTCGAGCGAGAGCTCGTCGACCACACGACGCACGTCGCCGGCGTAGTCGGCGAGCGCATAGCCGCGTCGGGGGCAGTCCGACAGCCCTCGACCGCGCAGGTCCATGACATAGGGGCGCACGACGCCCGTCACGCGCGCGGCCATGAAGCCCCAGGCGATCGCCGGGCTCGTGATGCCGGGAAGCAGGAGCGCCGGCACGGCGGAGGGACCGCCGTAGTCGAGGACGTGCAGGCGGTGGCCCTCACTTCCGACCGTCAGGCTGTCCGCGTCGAGCTCGGCGATCTCGTGCTCGAGCTCCGCGCGAGTCGGCGGGACGACGGGGACGCTGGACATGGCCGCAGGTTAGGAAGCTGTCCGCCCACGATCAAAGACCCAGCTCCTCTGCCTCCATAGACCACCGCGATAGCCGCTGCCGCTTGGGTGGTGCGCTACCGTCACCGCGAGAGGAGCCGGAGCGTGAACCTGCGACAGATCGAGTACTTCGTGGCGCTGGCTGAGCTCAGCTCGTTCACGCGCGCCGCCGAGGTGTGCCACGTCGCACAGCCGTCGCTCTCCCAGCAGATCCGGGCGCTGGAGGCCGAGCTCGGGGGCGCCCTCGTCGCCCGCCATGCACGCGGCATCGACTTGACCGAGGCCGGGCGGGCGTTCCTCCCCGAAGCGCGCGAGGTGCTCAACGCCTGCACGCGTGCACGCGAGTCGGCGCAGCGTGCGTTCCGGCTCTATCCCGAGATCGTCAACGTGGCAACGGTGCGGACGCTTGCGATGCGGGTGCTGCCGGAGTCGATCGAACGCTGGTACCGCACCCACCCGGACTTCCGCATCCGGCTGCACGAATTCTCGACCGCCGCGCAGGTCCAACAGGCCGTCGAGGGGAGCTCTGAGCTGGTCGGCTTCGGCCCCAAGCCGCGCGACTGGCAGGGGGCGCTGCGCCCGCTCGGGTGGGACGGGCTCGTCGTGGTGTTGCCCGCCGACGACCCGCGCCCAGCGTCCGAGCCGATCGCGCTGGAGTCACTGGCAGACGAGGGCTGGGTGCTCTACGAGTCGGCGCACGGCCTGCGTGCGGTGATCGACGCCGCCTGCTCGCAGTTCGGCTTCAAGCCGCGGGCGATCGCGGAGACGGGACAGGTCGAGACCGCCATCCGCCTCGCTGCCTCGGGGCTCGGGCCCACGCTCGCGCCTCCCCACACCGTTCCGGCCGAGCTGCGCGACGCCGTCCGCCCGTTGCAGCCGAGCATCGTCTGGGAGGTCGCGGCCTACGCCCGCGCACCATGGTCGTCCAAGGTAGAGCAGTACCTCGACACGTTCGCGTCGACGTTCCCCGCAAAGGTCCCCGCCGACGCGCTCGTGCTCGAGCCGAGCGATCACCCGCCCATCCCGCAGTGATCGGCCGCCGCGTCAGGCCGCGTTGCGCGCCTTCCAGGCGTCGCTCTCCACGTAGTGGTTGTCGTAGAGGTCCTGCGAGGCCCCGATCTCCTTCGGATCGGCGTCGCCCGCGAAGACGCGGTCGAGCAGGCGGTAGTAGTCGAACCGCTCCACCCCCGGGGTGAAGACCACGAGCACGTCCGCCTCGCAGTCGCGGGTGGGCGCGAACGCATGCGGCATCAGCGGGGGGACGACCAGGCAGTCGCCCGCGGTCAGCGTGACGATCTCCTCGCCGAGGAGCACGTCGAGCGAGCCGCCGATCACGAAGAACATCTCCGAGCAGCTGGTGTGGAAGTGCGACGGCGCGCCGCCGGACCCGACCTTGAACGTGGAGCGGTTGCAGGTCACGGCGCCGGCGGTGGCACTCGCGTCCGCGAACAGCGTGATCTCGCTGCTCGGATCGCGCCGCAGCTTCTCGGCCTCGCTCGCCCGCACGAGCACGGGGTCGTGATGAAGTTCGGCTTCGGTCATGAACAGCTCCTCGTGTGGATCGGTGTCGCCATGCGACGTTCAGCGGGAGCGTAAGCCGCACCCGAATGGCGTACAAAGAGCGGTCGGCTCTCGCTCCATAGGGCCCGCCTACAAACCTCAGCTTGCTCAGCGCGTCTCGCGCCAAAACGGCTGTCCCAGCGCCGCCGGAGCGCCCGACCGCGAGGCTTGACCAGGCCGTGAGACGACCATCAGCGCGACAAGCGTGATCACGTACGGCAGCGCCGACAGCAGCGCGAGCGGAACACGGACGTCGAGCAGCTGCAAGTAGAAGCCCAAGCTCGTGAGCGCGCCGAAGAGGTACGCGGCGGCAAGTGCGCGCCACGGACGCCAGGAGGCGAAGATCACGATCGCGAACGCGATCCATCCCGTGCCGTTGGTGAGATTGTTCGACCACGCGCCGAACAGCGCCAACGTCAGCGTGGCCCCCGCGACCCCGCCGGCCGCCCCGCCGACGAGGACGTGGGCATAGCGCGTGCGTGCAACGTTGAGACCGGCCGCGTCCGCGGTCGCCGGGTCCTCACCGACCGCGCGGACGCTCAACCCAGCCCGCGTGCTGAACAGGTACCAGCTCGTCGCCGCGACGAACAGCCAGGACAGATAGACGAGCGCGGTGTGCTCGAACAGGAGTGGACCCACGAGCGGCAGGTCCGTGACGCCCCCCGACAGCAGCGGCTTGAACGTCCCGCCGGAGTCTCGCAGCGACAACGCCGGCCCGGCCTCCCCGAGATAGCCCGCGACGCCGCTGCCGACGATGACGAGCGCG
>Ga0126310_10000749_pt1 | contig 11755 bp, 12 predicted proteins | sample Plot60_FD_92540 | JGI IMG/M metagenome (GOLD analysis project Ga0126310, IMG submission 92540) | Serpentine soil microbial communities from UC McLaughlin Reserve, CA, USA - Plot60 | ecosystem: Environmental > Terrestrial > Soil > Grasslands | place: USA: UC McLaughlin Reserve, Lake County... | reverse complement strand
GGAGCACGTACTAATGACCAGCGGCGGCAAGGACCGTCCCGGCGTCGAAAGTCTCACGCTGACCAGTCCGGCCTCGCCCGAAATCACCACCCAAGCGATCACGAGCGCATCGTTCCGCGCGACCACGACGATCACCGCAAATGCCCTCGTCTGGTCGATCGACGGCTCGCAGCAGGGGTCAGCGGCTGGCGACGGGCGAACCTGGAACTTCAGCTGGGCGCTGCCGCGCGTGGACGGGACCTACGAGGTCTCTGCGCAGGCGTATGACGCCTCGGGCGTCTCGGGCACTTCGCGCTCGGTGACGATCACGCTCAACCGCTACGCGCCGTCGGCGCCCGAGGACTTCTTCGCGGGCCGGAACGGCTCAGTGGTCGAGGTCGAGTGGGTGCCGACACCCGAGCGCGACGTGATCGGCTACCGGGTGTACCGCCAGGCGGCGGGCGGCCCTGTCGAGCTTGCCTGCCCGCTGACGGACCCGGAGGCGTCGGAGTGTGTCGATCCGAACCCGCCGGCGGAGACGAGCCAGGCGCTCCGGTACTGGGCCGTCGGCGTGGATCGCGACCCGGCGGGAGCCGAGCGTGAGGGGGCGTCGTCAACGCCCTTGAACGTGAACGTCAAGCGGCCGACGGCCCCAGATGCGCCGACGGACTTCGCTGTCACCGAGGACGAGGAGGGCAACATCACGCTGACGTGGACGCCGTCCCTCAGCGGCGCTTTCGGCTACCGCATCTACCGCGACGGATACGCAATCGGTGACCGTTACGGATACGTCGACACAGAGGACCCGGCGGATGCCGAGTACGAGTTCGACGACCCGGATCCTGGGATCGACCCCCACCAGTACTGGATCACCGCGGTCGACTCGGTGCTGCAGGAGTCGGTCCTCGTCGGCCCGGTCACCCTTACCGCGCCCGCCCCAGACCCTGCTGTCGCCGACCCCGCGGTGACGCCATGAGCGCACGTCTCGGACAGGAGCGCGGCCTGACGCTGATCGAGTTGATGGTCGCGGCCTCGCTGATGCTGATCATCTCCGCGGCTGCGCTGACGACGCTTGACCAGGCCGTGCGCATAGGAGGGAACTCCCAGCGACGCCTGGACCAGCAGGACCGCGTGCGAACTGCCGTGCGGAGCATCGTCCACGAAATCCGGGATGTCGCAGCGTCGCCGGAGCGCCCGACGATTATCGAGCAGGCCGACGATTACAACGTCGTCTTCAAGACCGTCGTCGACGGCGGTACAACCGGTGACAACACCATGCACCTCCAGCGCGTCCGCTTTTGCCTGGCGGGCGACCGCAACTCGGCGACGGTGCGGCAGCAGACCCAGTCGTGGACGGACGCGACGCCGCCCGCGATCCCGTCGACTACGTCGTGCCCCTCCTCCGCGTGGGGGAGCTCGAAAGTGGTTGCGGAGGACATCACCAACCGGGCCGGCTCGCAGGAGCGCCCGATCTTCAACTACCGGCGAACGACGGCGGGCGAGGTTCAGTCGATCTCAATCAAGCTCTTCCTCGACGCTGACCGGCTGCGCGAGCCGCCGGAGGTGTTGGCCGAAACGGGCGTCTTCCTGCGAAACCAAAACCGTGTCCCGGAGGCACGCTTCACCGCGACTCCGGCCGGCATCGGCCATGTGCTCCTCAACGCGTCGGACTCGGTCGACCCCGAGGACCAGCCGATCGAGGTTCGCTGGTTCGACGGCGCCAAGGCGATCGGTCGCGGCACGATCTTCGACTACAACGCCAAGACGCGCGGCACGCACCAGATCACGGTCGAGGTGACCGACGTCGGGGGCCTCGTCAGCAGGGTCGGTCCGGTCAGCGTGGTGGTCCCGTGAGCGGCGTCCGCACACGGATCGGGTCCGAGCGCGGATCGGCGCTCGTGACGGCGCTGCTCGTGATGATGATCATGATGTCGATAGCGGTGCCGCTGATGAGCATGGTGGACACGCAGCAGCGGATGACGTCGGCCGAGCGGCTGCACGAAGGCTCGTTCAGCCTCGCCGACGCCGTGCTCAACGCGCAGGTGTTCGTGCTCTCGAATGCCTGGCCAACGGGCGATGCCGACCGCTACGACCCGTGCACCCAGAAGTCGGTATCGCTGAAGTGCCCGAGCCCAACCGCGATCACATCGATCTATACCGGTGCGGACTACAAGTCGAGCGCGTGGACCGTGACCGTGCACGACGACGGCGACTCAGCCGCCGACTACTACGACGAGACCGAGGTGAACAAGCAGCCCCCATGGGACGCCAACGTGAATGGCCGGGTGTGGGTGCGCGCGGACGCGCACGGAACGGGCACCACCCAGTCGCTCGTAGCCCAGGTGAAGATGACCGAGCACGTCGAGAACTTCCCGCGCCACGTTGCGACTACCGGCTACATGACGATCAAGCACATCCACAAGAACGGGATCCTCACGCAGGGCAACAGCGCGCAGCCCGCGCCGCTCGTCCTGCGGTGCACGGGCGTCAGCTACTCGAGCAAGTGGAACACCGGATCCGGGTGCCTCAACCTCAAGAAGAAAAAGAAGAAGTGGATCACGCCGCAGATCATCCAAGAGGGCTACACGGCCAACGCGCTCCCGCCCGCCGCGATCGACGGCCTGCGTCAGCGCGCGAAGGCGCTCGGCAGCTACTACGACACCTGCCCCGCCTCACCCGCGGGCGAGCTCGTCTTCGTCGAGCACGGTGACTGCGCGTACAAGGGCGACAAGAAGAAGTCCACCTGGGGTGTTTACGCGCGCAAGCGAATCGAAGTCAACAGCGCGGCGAACCCCGGTGCTTTCGTGGTCGCGGACGGCAGCGTGACATTCGACGGCAAGCTGACCTACTACGGCATCGTGTACGCGGCGAACCTGTCCAACAGGACCGACAGGCTCATCAACATCCTGAAGAAGGCTCAGATCATCGGCTCCGTCGCAGTTGACGGGATGGGGGGGACCTACATCGACGCGCACGGCTCGCCGATCGTCTTCGACCCGACGGCCTTCTGGGACCTCACCTCGCTCCAGGGCGCCACGATCGTCCAGGGCAGCTGGCACGAGCTCTGACGCTGGACGTTTGACCTAGGCGTCGCCGCGCGGTTTCAGCCCTCCGGACGGGCATTCCGATGCGAATTCAGGCCCTCCTACCACAGGGGCTCCGCATGCCATGAACCTAAGGACCCTCCGACTTCCGCTGATCATCGCCGTACTCGTCGCCGCGCTCTCGGCCGCGGCCGGATCGGCGCTTGGCGGGGCGGATGCGAAGGACGAGGAGCGCCTGATCTCGGTGCACGACCTCGACGGCGTGCGCGTGTCGACCGAGGAGCCGCAGCAGCAGGCGGAGCCGCAGCCCGTGCCCGAGCCGGAGCCGGCACCCAAGCCGCAGCCGGAGCCCAAGCCCGAGCCGCGCCCGCAGCCCAAGGCCGAGCGCGGTCCCTCGCGCGCCGAGATCCGGCGCCAGCAGGCGGCCGAGCGCAGGGCCGCCCGCCGACAGGCGAAGGCCGAGGCGCGTCGCCGCCAGGCCGCACAGGAGCGCGCACAGCAGAAGGCCGAGGAACGGGCCGCGCGCAAGGCCGAGACGGCCGCGACCGCCGATCTGCTGCCCGCGCCGACCGACCTCAGGACGGTCCCCAACTTCGTCATCGAGCGCTTCAGGATTCCGATCTTCCTGCTGCCGATCTATCAGGCCGCGGGGATCGAGTACGGCGTGCGCTGGGAGGTGCTCGCCGCGATCAACGAGATCGAGACCGACTACGGCCGCAATCTGAACGTCTCCTACGCCGGTGCGCAGGGTTGGATGCAGTTCATGCCCGCCACGTGGAAGATGTACGGGACCGACGCCAACCGCGACGGCGAGCGCGACCCGTACAACCCCATGGACGCGATCTTCGCTGCCGCCAAGTACCTGAAGGCGGCCGGTGCGGAGACGGATCTACAGGGCGCGATCTTCGCGTACAACCACGCCGACTGGTACGTCGCCGACGTCCTGGAGCGCGCCGAGGCGATCGCCCAGATGCCGACTTCGATGGTCGGTGCGCTCACGGGGCTCGCCGATGGGCGCTTCCCGGTGCGCGGGCACGCCGAGTACGACGGCGCGCTCGACCGCGACTCCGCGCTCGAGCGGGTTCGCAGCGGCGAGAGCCCGGCGCGCATCGTCAGCGATGCCGAGGATCGCGACCACATGGACATCGAGGGTGATCCGCGCGCCAGGGTGATCAGCGTCAGCGACGGCATCGTGCAGCGCGTCATCAAGAGCAAGCGCGGCCGTCGCATCGGCCTCGTCATCGAGGACTCCTACGGCAATCGCTTCAGCTACTACGGCATCCGGCGCATGGAGGACGGCTTCGAGGTCCCGGGGCGCAAGGAGGGCACCACCAAGTTCGTCCGCCTCCGGCGTGACGCGCAGGTGCCGGGCGGCACGCTCCTCGGCCATTTGGGCCGTGACGAGCCTGTGCTCCGCTTCGGCATCCGGCCCGCGGGCGAGGACTCGCCGCTCGTCGATCCTAAGCCGATGCTCGACGGCTGGCGCCTGCTTGAGCAGACCTCCGTCTACCGCCCGTCGGGCAAGAGCGTCCTGCATCCCGAGGACGAGGAAGGGCAGCTCAGCATCGGGCAGGCCATCCTGCTCCCGAAGACGCTGCTCGCCCGCCGCGTGCTGGCCGACAGCCGGATCCAGATCTACCCCTGCGGCCGCACGGACATCGAGATGGGCCGCATCGACCGGCGCGTGCTGGCGCTGCTTGTGTTCCTCGCTGAAAGCGGGATGAACCCGACCGTCACGTCGCTCCAGTGCGGGCATGGCACCTACACGACTTCCGGCAACGTCTCGTACCACTCGATGGGCAGCGGGGTCGACATCGCCGCGATCAACGGCGTGCCCATCCTCGGCCATCAGGAGCCGGGCGGCGTGACCGACCGCGCGGTGCGCGCGATTCTCACGCTTCAGGGCGCGATGGTCCCGGCTGAGCTGATCTCGCTGCTCGACCTCGGCGGCCCGAGCTTCGCGATGGCCGACCACAACGACCACATCCACGTCGGCTACAGGCCGGGCGAGGGCATGGCCCAGAGCGAGGGCGGCGACATCGCAGGTGCCGCGAGCGCGATCCTCGAGGGGAGCCAGTGGGACAAGGTCGTCGGCCACGTCGGCGCGATCCGCAACCCGCGGATCCAGGAGAAGATCGAGTGGCACGACGCCTCCAACATGTCCTGCAAGTACAAGCGCGCGATGGCCGTGCAGGCCGCCCGCATCCAGGTGAAGCCGCTCGCGAGCATGGCCGACCTGGCCGCGGCCGAGGCGCCGCTGATCCAGGTCTCTCAGCTCGAGCGCGACCCACGCCCGTGCTTCGGATTCGGCACTCCTGGCACGCTTTAGGGCGTGGCTGACGCCGTCGCCGGCGAGATAGACCGCCTGTACGCGCTCCCGCTCGAGGAGTTCACCGCCGAGCGCGACGAGCTCGCGAAGCGACTCCGCACGAACGGCGACCGCGACGCCGCCGCGGCCGTCAAGGCCCTGAAGAAGCCCTCCGTCGCCGCCTGGGCCGTGAACCAAGTCCGCCGCGACCGGCCCGACGACGTCCGCCGCCTGCTCGAGATCACCGAGGAGCTTCACCGCGTGTACGCGGGCCTGTCATCCGCCGGCGCCCGCGAACGGCTCGGCGACGCCGCGGACATGCAGCGCGACCTGATCCGGTCGCTCGTGCGGTGCGCGGAGCAGCTGCTCGAGGCCGGCGGCCACAGCGCGAACGAGCAGACGCTGGGGAAGGTGGCGGACACCCTGCGCGCCGCCGCGCTGGACGACGAGCTGCGCGAGCAGGTTGCCGTTGGACGCGTCGTCAAGGAGGAGCGCGCCGCCGGCCTCGGGCCGCTCGAGTCGCTGCCGCCGCCCCCCAAGCCGGCAAAGAGGTCGAAAGCGAAAACGAAGAAGGCGGCCAAGCCGGCGGGCCCGGATCCGAAGAAGGTCGCCGAGGCCGAGCGCGAGATCGAGGCCGCCCGGCGCCAGCTCGAGGAGGCCGAGCGCCGCCGGCGCGAGCTGGGCTAGCTCCCGTAGTTCTTGCGCCGGAAGACGTCCGCGGCGAGCGAGTCGACCCGGTCGAGGAACAGAAGGCCGTCGAGGTGGTCGATCTCGTGCTGGAGGCAGCGCGCCTCGAACGCCTCGCTCTCGACCGACATGCGCTCGCCCTGAGGGTCGGTCGCCTCGACGCGGATGCGCGTCGCGCGCCTGACGTTCGCGGTCAGGTGTGGGATTGATAGGCAGCCCTCGCGCCCGACCTCGGCGCCGTCGGCGTCGACGATGACAGGGTTGACGAGGACGAGCAGGCCGTTCTGCGTCGTCGCCTTCTTGTGCCCCGTCACGTCCACGGCGACGATCCGGACGAGATGGTCGAGCTGCGGGGCGGCCAGGCCCACGCAGTGCCCGAACGACTCCATCGTTTCGACGAGATCTGCGGTGACCTCGGCGATGACGGCATCGTCACCCGGCCCCAGCTCCCTCGCCTTCTGCTTCAGCGACAGGTGCGGATAGCGAAGGACGTCGCGGACGGCCACCCGGCCTAGAGCGCCTCCGCCTCGACCGCGCGCACGCTCACGTCGAGCCGCTCACGCTCCGCGACCTCGCGCAGCTCCGCGTCGAGGCGGTCGGGCGCGACGTCCTGAGGCAGGTCGACCTCCATCATCATCACGTAGAGCGGCTGCTCGCCCTCCTCCTCGACGAGGTGGGTCGCCAGGTCGATCACGTTCACGCCGATGTCTGCGATCGCGGCGGCGACGGCGTGGACTATCCCGGGATGGTCGGCGCCGTAGACCGTGACGATGTGCGACGCCTCGGGACGCGTCAGGCCGTGCTCGTCGGCAACCTCCTCCAGCGTGAGCGCGCCGAGGCCCAGCCGGCCGCGCGCGGCGTCGAGGTCACGGGTGAGCGCCGAGACGTCCGCGTCGGGGGGCGTAGAGACGATCAGCATGATCGTGAAGTGCCCGCCGAGGATCGCCATGCGCGAGTCCTCGATGTTCGCCCCGTGCTCCAGGAGCGCCCCGCTCACGCCCGCGACGATGCCGGGTCGGTCGCGTCCGATCGCCGAGAGTGCGAACCGCGCCACGCTACGAGACTATTCCAGCCGTATGACGCTCGGCCTGCTCTACGACGTGCACGGGAACCTGCCGGCCCTCGAGGCCGTTCTCGCCGACGCGGCCGACGTCGACGCGTGGCTGCTCGGCGGCGACTACGCGCTCTTCGGCGCCTGGCCGCGCGAGACGGTGGAGCGGCTGCGCGCCCTCGACGCGCGCTGGATACGCGGGAACGGCGAGCGCTGGCTCGTAGACCGCTCCGACGCGCTCGACCAGGTGCATGGGGCGATCGATCGCTGCCGCGAGCTGCTGGGGGACGATCTGGTCGCTGAGCTCGCGGGATTGCCAGCGAGCCTCGCCGAGGGCGAGACCCTCTACTGCCACGGCTCACCGGTGTCGGACGTGCAGAGCTTCTTCCCCGAGCCCGCGCCCGGGGAGGAGGATCTGATGGGCTCCGTCACCAGCGGGCGGCTCGTGTTCGGGCACACCCACCTCGCGTTCGCACGGACCGGTCCGCACGGCGTCGAGCTGGTCAACCCCGGCAGCGTGGGGATGCCGTTCGACGGCGATCATCGCGCCGCGTATGCGGTGGTGACGGACGGCGCCGTCGAGCATCGCCGCGTCGCGTACGACCATCAGGCGAGCGCCGACGCCATCCGCGAGCGTATCGGCGACGCGGGGGAGCAGGCTGCGAAGCGTGTCGAACGCGCCAGCTTCGACGTAAGCTAGCGCCATGAATGACCAGCGCTGGGAACGCTACGCTGCCTGGAGCGGCCTCGTCTTCTTCGTACTGCTCGTGATCGCATTCGCGATCCTGCCGTCGCCGCCGGACTTCGACGCGTCGGCGAGCGACATCGCGGATTACTACGCCGACGAGCAGGACGGCATCCGGGTGTCGGTGGTGCTCGTCACGGCTGCGCTGTTCTACTTCGTCTGGTTCATCAGCGCCCTGCGGTCCGCGTACGCGCTGGCGGAGGGCGGCGGCCGACGTGTCGCGAACCTTGTCTATGGGGCCGGACTGGTCATCACCGCATGCATCGCCCTCGCACAGGGCGCTGTGGCGGTCGCGGCGCTCCACCCGGCCGAGACTTCACCGGAGGTGCTTCGCAGCCTGCACGACTTCAGCGTGGTCGGCTTCGCACCGGCGACCGGAGTCTTCGTCATCTTCTTCGTCGCCAACGCCGCCGTGATCCTGCGCCTCCGGATAATGCCCAGCTGGCTCGGATGGTTCGCAGCGGTCGTCGCACTCATTCAGATCCTCGGGATCGGCGCGATGCTCACCGACGACGGTGCATTCGCAGCCGACGGCGTGCTCGGCGGCTTCCTGCCGCTGATCGCGTTCGCGGTTTGGTTCCCGGCCGCGAGCTTCGCGCTCGCCACTAGAGTGGGCGACCGTGATCCTGGAACGGTCGCTTCACCCTGACTGGCTGTCGAACACGTATCTAGTCGGCGACGAGAGCGGCGGGAAAGCCGTTGCGATCGACGCCGGCGGCCCGTCGCGGCCGCTGATGGAGAAGGCCGAGAGCGAGGGCCTCGAGGTCACGCACCTCCTGCTAACGCATCACCACCACGACCACGTCGTCGAGGCGCAGGCGTGGAAGGACCGCTTCGGCGCGCAAGTGCTTGCCCACCCGCTCGAGGCGGAGCGGGTCGAGACTTGCGACGGCACGATCGAGCCCGGGGAGGAGCTGTCGGTCGGCGGCCTCACGATCGCCGGGCTGCACACCCCCGGGCACACGGACGGGATGCTCAACTTCCGCGTCAACGACGACGAGGTCTTCACCGGCGACACGCTCTTCAAGGGCTCGGTCGGCGGCGTGAAGGCGCCGCACTCCACCTCCTACGGCGACTTGAAGACGTCGATCATGGACGTCCTGATGAAGCTGCCGCCCGCGACGCGCCTGCACCCAGGCCACACCGACCCGACGACGGTCGGCGAGGAATGGGAGCAGAACGCGTTCGTGCGCGTGTGGCGCGGGCTCGACCCCGAGGGGTCCGAGACCTGCACTGTGTGGGAGCGCGAAGCGACGCTCGTCCTATGGGCGCCCGACTACGACGGCGGCCACAAGGCCTGGATCCGCTGGGCGGACTCAGGCGAGGACGACATCGTGCCGGGCTCCCAGGTCGAGCGCTAGCTGCCGCAGATGGGCCACGGCGAGGAGCCGGAGCGCGCGTACAGGATCGCGGCGCGCTGGTACTGCTCCGAGGCCGGTGCGGCGGCGGGATCGCCGGTACCGCCGACGCTCGCCCACGTGCCGTAGTCGAACTGGAACAGGCCGCGGTAGGTGCCGTCGGCGCTGACCGCGGTCGGGTCGCCACCGGACTCGCACGCGGCGATCGCCTCGAGCTGCGGCGGGATCGCGACAGCCGGGGCGGCAGCCTCCTGGCGTGCCTCCCGCTTCTTCGCGACACGCCGCTCGGCGGCCTGCTTCGCGGCACGCGCCTGGTCGCGCAGCTCGACGTTCTTGTGAGCGTTGCGCGCGGCGTCTTCGGCGAAATCGAGCCCGGTCGAAGCCGTCTGTGCGAGCACGACCGGTATGGGCGCTGCAATGGCACCCGCGGCGAGCGCGGGCGCAAGCAAGCGGCGCATGGATTCACTTACCTCCAGCGTCGGGTGTGCTGTCTCCTGCCTCCGCTCCGCGGCTGGGAGCGGTCCTGGCGCCGGTCGGGGCTGTCAGGCAACAAGACCGGCGTGCGAACACAGGTTCGCAGGACCCCGCATACCCCCCTATGGGCGGGATCACACATCTCTGTGCGCTGGGTCACACAGCACGCGCGGCTACGCTGGCGCGCGTGAGCGCGACCCTGCTGCCAATCGACGCCGGGCGGCGGCCGCTCGAGGATCACCTCGAGGTCGCCGGCGCGGACGCGCTCGAGCGCATCCGCAAGGCCGCCGAGCCGCTGTCGGGCGCGTCGCTGCTCTGTCTGACCGCCGCGGACGCGGCCGGGTCCCAGGCGCCCAACTACCTGCGTTCACTGCTGCCGCTGATGGCTGACGTCGGGGTCGAGGTCCACTGGCGCGCGCTCGGCGGCGGGGACTACGGAAGCGTGGGGGGCGGGTTGGAGCAAGCCCTCGGGGGCGCCGAGTTCGCCGCCTCGGAGCCCGAGTGGGACGAGTGGGTCGACGAGAGCGCGAGGGCCGTCGAGCCGGAGCTAGAAAACGCCGACGCGGTGATCGTCCACGACGCTGCTGCGCTCGGGGGCGTCGCTGCCGCGCGGTCCGGCGCACCGCGCTGCGCCTGGAGCCGGCACGAGGACGCCTCGGCCCCGGACCCCGTCGCCGCGGAGCGGATGCGCGACCTCCTGGCGGGCGTGGAGGTCGTGGACATCGCACCGGCGACCGACCCGCTCGGGCCGAGGAACCACGATCTGCCGCGGAAGCTCTCGGGCCAGGTGCTGCGCTCGCTGGGCGTCGACCTCTCCCGGCCTTACATTTGCCAGACCGGGACGATCGACCGCTGGACCGACCCGCACACGGCGATCGACGCATTCGACCAGCTGAAGGAGACGCTACCCGAGCTGCAGCTCGTCATCGCCGGCGCGTTGCCGGGCGAAGGCGCCGGCGACATGCGGATCGCCAAGGAGATCGACGACTACGCCGACGGCCGGGCGGACGTGCACGTGAAGACCGGCTACGGCGGTGTCGGGAACGTCGAGCTGAACGCGCTGCAGCGGATCGCGCGCGCCGGTCTCTCGCTGCGGCTGCGGTCAGGGCTGACCGTGGACCAGCTCGAGACTTGGTGGAAAGGCACCCCGGTTGTCGACGACGGCGACGCGGACACGATCGCTGGGCGGGTCGAGGAGCTCGTGCGGGATCCCGGGCTCGCCGTCGAGCTCGGCGCCGAAGGCCGCGACCGCGTCCGCACGCGGCACCTGATCACCCACGCGCTCGAGGACGAGCTCCGGTTGGCGGCGTCACTGCTCGGTACGGTGGCCCGGTGAAGGTCCTCCTGCCGGACGACACCGCCCTCGATCTCGACGAGGGCGCGACCGGGGAGGATGCGGCACGCGCGATCGGCGAGGGGCTGGCGCGCGCGGCGCTCGCCGTGAAGGTCGACGGCGAGCTGCGCGACCTCGGGCGGCCTCTTCATGACGGCGCTCGAATCGAGGTCGTCACGCAGAAGAGCCCCGAATCGCTCGAGCTGATCCGGCACGACGCGGCGCACGTTCTCGCGACCGCCATCCGCGAGCTCTATCCCGGGACGAAGATCTCGATCGGCCCGCCGATCGACACCGGCTTCTACTACGACTTCGAGTTCCCCGAGGGCGTGAAGGTCTCGGAGGACGATTTCGAGCGCATCGAGCAGAAGATGCGCGAGCACGTGAAGGCTGCCGAGGCCTTCGAGCGCGAGGACGTCCCCGCGCAGGACGCGCTGAAGCGTTTCCTCGAGGAGGGCGAGGACTACAAGGTCGAGCTGATCGAGGACCTGATGAAGGGCGCCGAGGAGACGGTCTCGCTCTACCGCAACGGCCCGTTCACGGACCTCTGCCGCGGCCCGCACGCCCCGACGACCAAGACGGTGAAGGCCTTCAAACTCGAGTCGGTCGCCGGCGCCTACTGGCGTGGCGACTCGGACCGCCAGATGCTCACGCGGATCTACGGCACCGCGTTCCACTCGAAGGACGAGCTCGCGGAGCACATGGAGCGGCTCGAGCAGGCGCGCGCGCGCGACCACCGCAAGCTCGGCAGGGAGCTCGACCTCTTCCTCTTCAGC
>Ga0126310_10000747_pt1 | contig 11755 bp, 11 predicted proteins | sample Plot60_FD_92540 | JGI IMG/M metagenome (GOLD analysis project Ga0126310, IMG submission 92540) | Serpentine soil microbial communities from UC McLaughlin Reserve, CA, USA - Plot60 | ecosystem: Environmental > Terrestrial > Soil > Grasslands | place: USA: UC McLaughlin Reserve, Lake County... | reverse complement strand
AATATAACAAACTAAACTAAACTAAAAATTGTCCCCATAACTTGTATCAATATAAAAAAACAGTCATGATTCAATGGAAAGACAATATTGTTCATTGACCTTTCTCGCTATATAGCAGTTTTAATTCCTCAAAAGTCAGCTTTGACCCAGACTCTAGCTTTTTCTTGGCTGTCTCCTTTACTCTAAATAAGGCATCGTCGGGGAGCCCATGGCCATATTCTTGACGCTGTTTCTGTCTCATTTCTGACATCAGATTAAGACGTGCGTTTATTTTGTCTAGTTGAGTTATAGTTTCATTGTATTCGTTTAGATATTTTTCGTGATCTGAAGAAAGACGTCTCTTAGAATCGAAGAGTCTATCGAGATTATTGTTGATTTCTGCGATCTTTGTTTGCAGAGATATCCGTTCTTCGTCAAGCATTCGTAGAGATTTGTTGATATTGTCTGTTTCTGTTTTAAATCCTAATAACTGATCCTTTATAGTCTTGACTGCTTTTATTGCTTCAATCTTCATTGAGACATCCTTCACTAAGGTAAGGATCTCGTTCCTTTGACGCTCATTTGTGTATTCTTTGTTATCTAGTATCTTTTGGTTGAATTGTAAAGTTCGAATTAATTCTTCTTCTTTTTCGGATGGTATTCTATCTTCCATCATACCAAGAAAATTCTTGGATTGTGAAATTTTTTCACTGAGAGAAAATAGTTGAGAATTATTAGTTTGTGTTTCTGTTCGAGTTTGCTTCGACCGTTGTACCAGATTGTTAAGTATGTTTTTCTCTTTATGAATATTCTCATTTATAAATCGAAATTGGTTTCTTTCAATTTCTATTATATGATTTGTCAGTTCTTTTATGTGATTATACAATTTTCGTTTTAAGGATACTAACTCATCCCATCGCATTGACTCCAAATTATTCTGAATATGTTCTTCATGTACGTCGTTCAAGTTAAATCGGCACTTCAAATATAAATTAGAAGACATAACATAAAAATATACTTGTAAACTTACGTTGTATTCCTATTTATAAGGATCATGATGACTGCAATAGTGAAAATGCTACGCCAAATATATGACGAGTGAATTTCGCATTATACAACAAGAATAATTATTGAAATTTTCACAATTTATATTTTAAATCCAGAATCATATTATAGATTTCGCAAGGACTCTTACATTATATATAGAATATATTCAATAACATCAACGATCCTATTAAATATTGTATGTATGAAATTGCCTCTATACTTGTTATATTAATAATACATGCCGAGGGAAGTTATCTATGGCCAAACCAGAAAAGACAAATAATAACATTAACTGAAAAAATTATTCAATCTACTAAAATTAGATAAATTTCTTTTCCGCATCCTCTAATTTCTCTCTATTTCCACATGACTGAATTAGCTGCAATAATTTTCTCTGTGACTTGCCTTCTTTTATTGCTGATCTTGCTATTTGAACTCCCTCCTTAAAGTCGCTTGCAATTTTTCCGATCACAAGTGCAGCAGAAGCATTTAAGACTACAATATCCTCTTTTTCTTGAGAAGCTACACCATATATTACTTGTAAAGTGTCTCTAATAGAATCTTCTTTAGAATGTACAACCAATTGCTCTGGTTTAGCAACTTGCATATTTACAACCTTTGGATGAAGTCGTATTCTTTTTACCTGCTTACCAATAATCCATACAATATCATTTTCACATGTATTAGACAATTCATCAAAACCGTCGTAAGCATGCACTATCATAACCTCATTTCCATCGCCCTCTGTACTTTTCTGCATCGCGTTAGTGATAGTGTCAAGTAGTGAAGGTTCGAAAACCCCTATAACTTGGCCAGATAAATTAGTACAGGGGTTGCTTAGTGGACCGACAATATTGAATATACTTCTTATACCAATTGTTTTCCTTGCAGAAGCAGCATTTCTCATCGCAGGATGAAATTTGGGCGAATAAAGAAACCCTATGCTAGTATGTTCTATCGCTTCAGACACACTTGCAGGAGTGGAATTTAGATCCAAACCAACATATTCTAGAAAGTCAGCACTACCGCAGAATCCAGAAAAAGATCTGTTTCCATGCTTTGCTACTCTACTCCCAGCTGAACATGCAACAATTGCTGCAGCTGTACTTATATTAAATGATCTAATTGTATCCCCTCCTGTACCACATGTATCAATTAAATTTCCGCTAACATTGGGTGTTATCTTTATGGCATGATCCTTTACAGTTTGAAGAATTGTCCAAATTTCTTCTGCAGTTTCTCCTTTCATAGTTAATGCTACTAAAAATGATGCAATGGCTGCATCAGAGGCTTTTCCTTCAAGTATCAGATCAACTGACTTGTGAATTTCATCTTGTGATAGATTTGTTCTGGAAATCAGCTTGCGAATTACTGGTCCCAAGTCAGCAAAATTGCCATTCGACATTCACCTCTTCACCATAGACACAAAGTTGCCAAGTATTTTAGGTCCTTCTTCAGTCAAAATTGATTCTGGATGAAATTGCACACCTTCTATTAGATATTGCCTATGTCTAACCGCCATTATTTCGCCATCATCAAGAGCCTTTGCAGTCACCTCAAGACATGGCGGAATTTTATTTGAATCTGCGATTAGAGAATGATAACGCGTGGCCTTGAAGGGATTATTTACATTTTCAAATAACATATGAGGCTTGTGTTCAATAATGCTTGTTTTTCCGTGCCTGACTAACTTGGCATTAATTACCTTGCCTCCGAAAGCATTGACTATCCCCTGATGGCCAAGGCAAATTCCGAGGATAGGTATAGTGGATCCAAGATCTGTTATTATTTCAGTACAAATTCCGAAATATTTACGATCCGCAGGGTTACCCGGTCCTGGAGATATAATTATTGCATCAGGATTCATTTCTTTAATATCCCTTAACTTTATCTTGTCATTCCTGATGACGGCTGGCTGAGTTTTAAGCTCACCTAATAACTGTGCAATATTGTATACAAATGAATCATAATTGTCTATGATAAGTACTTTCATATGAAACTATAACACACTTTATGCTAAGTTTGTAAAAATAATATATATATTATGTTTATGAGGCTGGATATATTTTACAAACTTCATAATAGCAATAAAATATTAATCGTATTTAAACGTGTTCTATATTTTTACTCATAAGTGGACTACTGCATACATTCATACAACATTATAATAATATCTTAGATAGTTGCAATAAATACCCATTTTTACATATAATTCCAGATTAAAGAAATATTGTTGTATTATTGCATTATTGGCATGCACAGGAATTGTACTCTGCTATAGAAAACAACGCTCATAGTTGAATATGGATAAACTACTATCTCTCAAAGCAAAGGATACGTATATATAAATACTGAATCTATTGTCGACTATTTATCTATAGGGATAGGGTTGGTTAAGGTATTCATAAACGGTTATGGCAACATTGGCCGTCGACTAGCTACTTCGCTTTCAGCAGATAAGGAAATTCAGTTTATTGGTATTGCAAAATACACTGCAGATGACAGAACCAAAGAAGCATTAGAAAATAACTTTGATGTTTATGTCCAAAATGAAATGGTAGGGCAATTCAAAGAGAAAGGCTACAATACATCAGGTACAATTTCAGAAGCTGTTCAGAAAAGTGACCTTGTGGTAGATGCTGCAAAAGAAGGTGGCGGATTTAATAATAAAAAAAATTTGTATGAACCAATGAAGAAGGCCGCTATCTTCCAAGGTGGAGAGGATAGACATGGTGAATTCTCAGTAGCTGACATGATTCATAATTCAAGAGTCAATTATGATAATGCAGCTGGCAAAGCTTTTGTTATTCAAGGAAGTTGCAATGTTTCTGGCATGGGAAGAATAATGGAGCCTTTAATTGAAAAATTCGGAGACCAAATAAGGCGTTATGATGTTACCCTTATTAGGAGATGGGCTGATCTCGAAGATTCAAAAGAAGTAAAGGATTCTATTGAATGGGATAAAAACCCTCATCATCAAGATGATGTTAAAGATTTTATTCCCAACGCAAACCTGTATGTAGATGCTTACAAGGTTCCTTCTAGAATGATGCATTTACATCAAATGGTGATCCGATTCGATGAAAAGGCCCCAAGCAAAGACCGAATAATAGAATCATTTCGTAATGAATTTGGAGTAGCTGTATTGAATTCTGCGAAAGGAACTGCTGTAATTAGGAAAAAAGCTATGGATCTTGGCTTTCAACATGGCGACACAAACATGGTACATATCCATCAAGAAGTACTTAGAGTTCAAGATGACACCGTTAAGATTTCATATTCGGATGATCAAACTGGTATGGTAATTCCTGAAAATCATCTGTTAATACAATCAATGATTTACAAACGTCCTAGAAATGATGCAATTAAAAAAACTGATAGCTTGTTTCAAATGACCAAGAAAAAAAAGATGCTAGAAGAAGAATTTAAATGACAAGCAAAAATATTTATTTAGCCATCTTGATCACAACACCAACAATAACATTAGCAGTTCATTATTTATCATCTATCCCATTGCAATAAAAAGTATCCTGATATATTTAATACAAATATTTACAATATACAATTACTCTGTGTATGTTGTACATAAATTTGTAAGCGTAGCAAAATTCGTAGCTATGATCTTAACGAATTAATGGCTTTACTAAGAGTGGTTGCTGCAGCTGCCCAAGGAAGCTATTTCTATTCAAGAACTGAAGACAGTCGTAGTAAAAACCCCATGGAATTTTCATATCGAAATTAGATACTGAGTCTCAGAATAGCAAGAAGGTGTTGTACAAAATACATTTTGAACTAATTAATACTATATTTTGGATTTAAAAAGTATAATTATCTCTTGGATGATAGATTAGATGAAACCAGCAAGTATGAAAACAGTTTTGGTAGTAGATGATGAACCAGATGTCAAGCTAGCCTTAAAGATAGCTTTAGAAGAGAATGGTTTTGAAGTTAATGCATTTGATGATCCCGTTATAGCATTAGACAACTTCCGAAAAGGAGCATATGATCTGTTAATTTTAGATATTAAAATGCCAAAAATGCATGGCTTTGAATTATATAGAGAGATAAGAAAGATTGATAATCACGTTAAAATATGTTTTCTAACAGCAGGAGAAATGTACTATGGCGCATATGCTGATATTTTCAATGAAAATCAATTTATCCGAAAACCAATAGAGAATAAAGAATTAGTAAACAGGGTAAATGAGATAATTGATCTATCATAGTGATTGTATAATCACCTTTTTTATTATATTCTGATGGTTTTTTAAAATTAAAAATTTTCATTTCAATCGCGAGTCTCATCTATATAGAATACTGTCTCATTTTTATTTAAAGCTGAGCCTGATATCAATTGTAGGATAGAGGTCTGCAATTTATCATTATTAGGATTTGAACCTTCAATATTTCCTGCAAGTATGAGATAAAGTCGAATATTTGAACCAAGTACGTCAGCAAGTTCTTGGTTAACAGTAGCAGTATATGGGCGCAAGGCTCCTCTAAAAACTTCTGACCTTGCCCTAATAGCACCTGAGATTTTCTTGCCGATTGGAGAATCTGGTCCTACTATTACTACTATTCCCTTAGAACCTTTAAATTTGATAGGTTCGTCAGCCGCGCCCTTGGGGGCCATTGCATTTACAGCTTCCCTAGTAATCAAACCTGGTGTATTGACAAAATTATCTACAAGTAACTCCCATTGCTGTCTTGTAAGAGAGGAAAGGGGCAAATTATAGTCGTAGCTGCCTGTAAAATGTACTACTGCATCTATTTTGCCAAATTTCGTTAGTATCACATTGAAAATTTTCCTTACACTCTCTTCGTTTGAAAGATCTATCGAATGGCTGTGAAAATTTTCGAAATCAGAGAGATTCGATTTGCTACTAGTGAGTATTATTATTTGTTTAATACCTTTCAAATCTAATGTTGCTGCCATTTGCCTAACACAATCGGTATCTTTTTTTGTCGAAGAACTAATCGTAATGACAATGACTTTGTCTTTTACATCCATTGGTGTACTTGTCTCTACCGATGTACCTACAACTGGCTTGACTGGGTAAAATACGCGATCATTGGGAATAACTCTGCCGTTAATCAGTTTGCTAATCTTGAAATCACATAAATTCAAAACCATATCCGCAACTTCATCCTGTGCAAGAAATTCTCCATCTACAATCATCTTGGCAGTATTATTTTGTATCTTCTCTGCAATTTCTTGGATCTTGGCAAGCATTGCGGAAATTATTTTGGATAATCTTTCGATTTCTGTACTGGATTCATTATTATTGTTGGACCTGGCTATTTCTGTTGCAGTCTTTTTTATTCCATTTGAAATAATGTCATCTGGTTCGCCGAGCAATGGAAGTAGTTTGACTGCTGCCTTTTCTATTTCAACCGATGAGAGATCCGGATATCCACCAATTCTTAAAAATTCAGCCGCAGCCTTTGGATAAACTGTTTTATATATTCTATCTGAATGAACTGGGCCAGGGTTTACGGCTACAGATCGAATGCCTTTTTCCACTAGTTCCCATGATAATGCTTCTGCCAGCCTATTCTTTGCTCCTTGAGCAGCAGTATAAGGCGTTCTAAATCTATACGGTCTTTGTTCGTATCGATTTTCTTCACTAAAGAATGTTGAAATTGTAATTATCTCTGATCCTGGTTCCAACACTTGTAGCCCTTGGATTGAAGTCCAAAAAGTTCCAGTGAGATGAATGGCAACACAATCTTTGAATTCCTTAAAATTTGCATTTGTAAACGTTTTTACTGGACCAGAAACCCCTGCGTTATTCACAATAATATCAACTTTACCAAATTCTTGTTTAATAGTCTTGAACATTTCATTAATTCCTGCTTCATCTGATACATCAACTCCTGGAAAAGCCCGTACTTTACCTGAAGACCCTACATTACTTATCACATCATTCAAGATCTGTGACGTCTCATCCAAAGGCTCCTTCCTTCTGCCCATGATAATTATACTGGCACCATTGAGCGCAAATTTCTTTGCTATAGCTTGACCTATGCCTGTTCCACTCCCAGTTATTACGACGATCTTATCGCTAAATTTAAGAGGAGGCTTTACATTTTGATGTTGCATTCTAATTAACCACTGGCAAAGTAATCATCCGTTGATTTAAAACTTACTTGCATAAGATATTATAAATTCTAGTAAAGATCATGCATTCATTTAGCCTTTGATTTTTATTTATTTGCTTATTGCTACTACTATTCACATCGTCATAACACGCGTACGAAAAAATTTGTATATCTCTTCAAGCAGAGGTTCTCCTGATATACTTTCAATTTAGTTTATAAAATGTCATTATAAAGTAATCTGCAATTAGGTAAACTATATCGATTTATTCGTTGGAGCGATACACGTGCAGATTGAAATTACTACACCCATACATGATTAATTAATTCGTATTTGAATTATCGATGATGATATTATATTTATTAAGTGGCATCTAGTTGTTCATGATAAAGTAGGGAAATAACATTAGCATGGCCAAAAATATTATGAGTTCGTCCGATGATAAATATAAAGAGAGTGGATCAAATCATGATCAGGACTCAGAAACTATTATACGAATTAACCTGAATGAAAGGTTAGCAGAAGAAATGAGGAAAAACGGAATTGATTGTAAAGCGGTAGAAGTCAGTTCTCTTTCACTTGAGCAAAAGCCATACTTTAGTAATAATTTTGCAATGAGTTCAAAGTTTATCACAAATAGAGGTTGTATAAGAGTAATCTCCAGAAATATAGATATTGTGCAGATATTTCAGAGAAATTAGGTTACCTATGCACATCTGAATTTTTGCGCCGAAGTTATTTTGTTATATATTAAATTGCAATTCTCATCATTATCATAGTTACCGTATTGTACCGACAACTTAATTAAAAACCTGTTCTAGACTAGAGTATTGGTGTTGGATAGAACAGAAGCAAAATTTAAAATCGACGTTAAGCAGGGAGTAGTCGAGCTAGAGGGTAGCGAAACCTTCGTTGACAAACACCTAGATAAATTTGAGGAGATTTTCACATCTGCAATAAAACAGACCGTTACACAAGGTATTATACATAGTATCACAGATGACAATGTATCAGCATTACAACAACAAAACAGTCAACCGAAATCGGACGTCTCTAAACTGGAATTAGCCAAAGCTAATAATAATAATAATAGTAATAATAAGCATCCAACAAAGCAATCTCCAAATTTGCCGCCTATTCCTGTAGACTTAAAAGCAAATGTAAAGAAAGTTGGCTTGAGAGAATTTTATGCCGAGAAGAATCCATCTAATCATTATGAAAAAACTGTCGTATTTGTCTATTATCTAACAAAGATCAACAAACAAACGGAAGTTAAATACGGTGAAATTTTGTCTTGCTATGAAGAAGTAGATGAGAAAAAACCTAGCATCACTGATATCATCAAAAACACGATTAGATATAAAGGATGGCTCGAGCCGGGTTCCAGTAAATTTATCACCCGATTAACAATCTCTGGAGAAAACTTTGTCAAGTTTGATTTGCCACAACAAAAAAAGATCAGCTCTGAGCAACAGCCAACCATACTACTTCCCTCTAGCTAAAAAAGGTCTGGTCTGAATACTAGGCTCGCCACCAATCAAAGCTTACAAAATCAACTCTCTTCCCTTTGGTTTTTGGGATAGCTAATATGAACTGCTTCCTGACTGTTGTAGCCAATCTTCCTGCAAGTACAATTCCTGTCGCTGTCATGTGATCTGTAGGCTTAAGTACTTGAACCAAGTATGGAGCATGGTCTATTCCTGGCCCATGTTCATATACTGCAAAATCACAGCCAAATTTAATTCCAGGAGATACTATATATCCATTGTCTCTTAAGCTCTGAAAAACCAGGTACTTTATATCGAAATCACTATATTCCCTTCTACAAATAGCTTGAATGTCTCTGAATGAGATCTTTTTTCCTTGAATATTAAATACCTTTAATTTACCTGCGTGGACGAGATAACAACCTTCTATTAAATCTAAAATTAATGGAGCATCAAATTGAGTACCTTTTGGTTTTGGAACACCTAATGGTTTGCCGTAATAGCCATTTCCAAATAGGGCACGGGATTCTTCTATACTCCATACAACTATCCTGTTTTCTACTAATCTTCCAGTAATAGAATTCATTACATGCTCAATGCCAAAATCGTAAATGAATCGGCTGCTTCTTGGCATTTATCTGCCATGCCTTCAATTCCCTCTATCGCATCCTTTAAAAGCAACAGATCCTTTGTAGTTGATATTTCGTTGAGTGCCTTTATTATAACAGATCTATACTTGGAATCAACTCTGCGCTCTAATTTTTGAACTTCCTGAGCAATTTCAATCGTACTTGCAGGATTGATACTCAATGCACGTGCCATATCATTTAATTTAAAAATTGCATCTACTACCATTCCTATTAGTTGTTTAAGATCGTCATCAAACTTTCCCTTCTTTAAGGAAGAAATTTTCATGTTTGCAAGTCTAAATGCAATCCCACTGATGTATCCTGCAATATCATCCATAATATAGGCAGTTCTAAGAATGTCCTCCCTGTAAACCATGAGACTCCCTATTTCAGCAACTTCTCGCGTAATCTTTCTACGTAAATTTTCTACCTCTTCTTCAGCATTTCTCATACGTTCTATACATGTATGAACGTCTTTATCGTCTGATCTAACGATAGAAGCAGTAAGTGCTGACAAATCCCTAGCTGAATTTAAAATTCTATTAATTTCATTATGTAAAACAGCCAGTGCTTTTCGTTTAGCCTGGACTTCTAATTCACCACTATACATTTTGTATAGAAAAAACTTGATCAGGCTATTAATTCTTTTGACAGATACGAAAAATTAGATTTATATTTGTACTTAAATTATGAAATAAATATATATATGTATATATTAATTAGAATTAGTGTAATTTAGTCAATATTAGAAAAGTAGCCCTAACTTTATGAGGAAGTTATGACGAAAGTTATGAGTATTTAGTGCCTCACATTAACTAAGCATTTTCTGAATAACAAAATATATATAATTCAAAATAAATATACGTGCTTACAATTAAATCCCATCGTGTGCATTGAATTGTGTATGTTTTTATATTCCAAAATTTGCAATACCCATATTTATCCTCTCTCTAGTATGGTGTCTTTTATTTCTATTATGTCTCTAAGGATTGCACTTGCGGTCTCAATACCTCCAGCCCCGCGTCCAATTATTGTTTGTTCTCCCGAGTGTTCAGATGAAAAAGTTACTGCGTTTAATGTCCCATTCACACATAATGGATCGATTTTCGATACCTCCATTGGTTTTACATTAAGAACTTTATTATCACACTCTGCAATCAGCTTTATGGCATTGCCCCTTTTATGAGCTTGTTGAACGTCATTTGTGGTAATTTCTTTAATTCCACTTCTATTGACGTCTTTCATAGTCACTTTCATTCCCATTATCCAATTAGCCATGATTACAAGTTTGGCCGCCGGATCAAATCCATCAATATCAAGAGATGGTACTGCCTCCGCGTACCCTTTTTGCCTTGCATCTTCTAAAGCATTTTCGAAAACCAAGCCCTCCTCCATTTTACTTAAAATATAGTTTGTAGTTCCATTCAAAATTCCTTTAAATGATATAATTCTGTCACCCTTCAAACAGCGCTTTGCGAAGTCTAAAATGGGGGTTCCACCACCTACAGTTCCACTAAAACGAAGCATTACACTATTGTAGTTAGCTAGTTCTAACAACGAAGGAAAAGCCACTGCAAGAGGTCCTTTATTTACCGTAATTACATGTTTTTGTGATCGCATAGCAGAAATAATGTGAGAAATGCCAGGCTCACCATCATTCAAATTAGTAGGTGTTAATTCGAGTAGGATTTCTGCATCTGTATTTTCTATTATATTGCAAGAATCGTAGTTAAGACTACTTTTGCTCCCATATCCACTAATCGTGCCTTTGGATTTCTTAACATCAAGTAGAGTTTGTAGATCAAGGCCTGCTGAACAAATACTGTGACCAGCACTATCAATACAAGCGACTACACGTGGTTTAATACCATATGCACTATATAGGTCTGCAGATCGAGATAGTAGTAACTTTGCAAAGCTTTGCCCTACAACTCCAAAGCCAACAAGAATTAATCGCAATCTAGCTAATGGGGATTATAGGGGGATTAATATGTTTAAAATAATTCTCACTTAATATCTTATATATTTTTTATCGTATCTTATCGTTATTGATTTATTTTGATGTTTAACAATCTTATTCATATAAAAATATAGTCCCATAAATAATACTAATATTTGTACCTTTTTGAATTATAGAAAGATTATTACATCATTGGATTTGAATATAATATTTGTTATATGTAAGTGCCTCACAAATTGTTGTGTATGTACTATAATCCCATAGTGTAAAGGCATAGTCGACGATAACAACCTTAAGGATAAAAATTCATATTGTAAGCGCAGTTTTAAAGACATCATACATGTATCATGTTAGTGTTATTACTTTCCAGACGATTCATTTAAAATAGAATGTATGGTCTCCATTTTTTGTACTCTTGTAGTAACTAATCCAGATTGCTCTGGAATTTTAGGCAAAAGGCTAAGAAGATGAGTATACTTTTCTAAGAATACCAAGCCAGCATTTGTAATTCGGTACAGATCTCTTACCTCTGAATATTCTACTAATCCTCTTT
>Ga0126310_10000745_pt1 | contig 11766 bp, 9 predicted proteins | sample Plot60_FD_92540 | JGI IMG/M metagenome (GOLD analysis project Ga0126310, IMG submission 92540) | Serpentine soil microbial communities from UC McLaughlin Reserve, CA, USA - Plot60 | ecosystem: Environmental > Terrestrial > Soil > Grasslands | place: USA: UC McLaughlin Reserve, Lake County... | reverse complement strand
CGCTTCTCGGCGATGTCGAGCTCGGCCATGATCTTCGTGCGCGAGACCACGCCGGCGACCATGCGCGACGGGATCGTGGTGGAGACGCTCAGCACGCCGTCGATGCGGAAGCGCACGCGCAGCTCGCGACCGTCGGGCTCGAAGTGGATGTCGGAGGCGCCGCGCTCGGCGGCCTGGGCGATGATCGAGTTCACGAGCTTGACGATCGGCGCGTCGTCGGCCGACTCGTGCAGCTCGACGACCTCGCCGTCGTCGTCCTGGGACTCCTCGTCGACCGCCTCGCGAACCGAGTCGCCGAAGCGGTCGAGCCGCGCGACGAGCGTGGCGACGTCCTCGCGGCTCGCGACGGCGGGCCTGACGTCGAGCCGCGTCAGCATCGCGATGTCGTCGACCGCGAGCACGTTCGCCGGGTCGGCCATCGCGACGACGAGGCCGCGCTTGTCCTCCGTGAAGGCGACCGGCACCGCCTCGTAGCGCTTGGCGGCGGCCGAGTCGATCAGGTTCGCGGCCCCCATGTCGATCGGGAAGACGGTCAGGTCGAGATGGTCGAGCCCGTAGCGCTCGCCGATCGCGCGCGCCAGCTGGTCCTCGCTGATCGCGCCCTGGTCGAGCAGCACCCGCTCGGGTGGCTTGCCGATGCTCCGCGCGGCCTCGACCGCCGCGTCGACGCGCCCCTGCTCGACGAAGCCGAGGTCGACGAGCACGTCGGTCAGGAAGCGCCCCGATCCGCCGCGCCGCGACGGCGGCGTGATGCCGTTCCACTCGTCGTGGTCGTGGAGCGCCTTCGCGAGCGCGCCGTCGATCGGCGCGTGGTCGTTCGGGCCGATCGCGCGCAGGTGCGGCGGGCCGCCGTGCGTCGGCGGGGGGCTGGCGATGCGGGTGCGCGGCGGCGGGGGCGGCGGCTCCGGCGCGGCCGGCTCGATCCGCTCGGGCTCGGGCGGCGCCGGTGGCTCCTCGGCGGTCGGCGGCGCCTCCGGCTCGGGCGGCGCCGGCTCCTCGTGCGGTGCGTCGTCCGCCCCGCGCATCGCCGACCACTCCGGCGGCAGCTCGGCCTCGCCCTGCCGGGCGAACGGGTCGAAGACGGGCGGCTCGGACTGAGGAGCGCGGATCTGCTGTCGCTCAGCGAGCGTAGATTCGCGCTCCTCGATGCGCGAGCGCTCGGGCGGCCGTGGCGGGCTAGGCCGCGGCGGTGGGCTCGCCCCGTGCGGCGGCGCGGAGGACGTCGAGGGGGGCGGCGTGCCCGGTCCAGCGCTCGAAGCTTCGCGCTCCCTGTCGAACCAGGACCTCAAGGCCGTCCACCGCCGTCGCGCCGGCGTTGCGCGCAGCGCTCACCAGGGCCGTGGGCCCGTTTCCGTATACGAGATCGACCAGACATGGATATCCGTCCAGTCCATCGACGGCGAGGGGAAGGGCCTTGAACGGATCCTCGCCGTTCAGACCAACGGATGTCGTATGCACGAGCAGGTCCGCTGCGGCGGGCGGCGCCGGGACGACGCGCCCGCCGATCTCCGCGCACAGCCGCTGCGCACGTTCGGCGGTGCGGTTCCACACCTGGACGTCCGCGCCAGCCTGCACGAGCGCCCACACGACCGCGCGCGCACTGCCGCCGGCGCCGAGCACGACGGCCGTGCAGCCGGCGGGATCGAACGGCAGCGCGTCGATCAGCCCCGGCGCATCGGTGTTCTCGGCGTGGATCCGGCCGTCGGGTGCGAACGTGAGCGTGTTGGCGGCTCCGATCGCGCGCGCGGCGTCGGTCGCCTCGTCGGCGAGCGCGAGCGCCGCCTCCTTGTGCGGGATCGTCACGTTCGCTCCTGCGAAGCCGGCGCCCGGCAGCCCCCGCACCGTCTCCTCGAACAGCTCCGGCGGGACGGGCAGCAGCTGGTAGCGCCAGTCGTCGAGGCCGAGCGCCGCATATCCCGCGGCGTGCATCGCCGGCGAGCGGCTGTGGCGCACCGGCCAGCCGAGCACGCCGCAGATCGGCATCAGCCCGCCTCCGCTCAGCACTTCGTCGGGGACTTGCCGCCCGCGGCTTCGCGCGCGTCGTTGTAGCGCTGCACGTCCTGCGCGAACTGCGCGTCGGTCGAGGAGAAGGCATGCTCGCCGCACGTCCCCGGCTTCACGACGTAGAAGAGGTACGGAACCTTCGCCGGATGCGCGGCCGCCTGTATCGAGGCGAGCCCCGGGTTGCCGATCGGCCCGGGCGGCAGACCGGCGTGGTTGCGCGTGTTGTACGGCGTCTGGCTGGCAAGCTCGGAGACCTTCAGCGGCGCGGTCCAGTTGCCGAGCGCGAAGCGCAGCGTGGCGTCGATGCCGAGGTACATCCCGTCGCTCAGGCGGTTGTAGATCACCGCCGCGACGAGCGGGCGCTCGCTCGCGACCGCCACCTCGCGCTCGACCATCGAGGCGATCGTCAGGACGTCGAAGACGGTCAGGTTCTTGCTTCTGGCGTAGCGCAGGTCGACCTTCGCGAGGTTCTGCTTGAACGCGCGCGCCTGCTGGTCGACGAGCTGGCGCGCGGTCGCGCCGCGTCTCAGCTCGTACGTCGCCGGGAACAGGAACCCCTCGAGCGTCGCGCCCTGCGGCGCGCCGTAGCGGCGTGGGCTCAGCTGCTTCGAGCTGCGCGAGGCGGCGCGGTAGTCGCCGCGCAGGCCGGCCTGGCGCGCGAGCGGCGCAGTCTCTCCGCGGCTCTTGCCCTCGGGGATCGTGACGCGGACGACGGGCGGCGGCGGGGGCGTTCTGGACAGCGCGTCGAGGGCGGCGCCGTAGCTCATGTCGTCTCTCAGCGTGAACGTGCCGGACTTGAGCTCCGACGCGCTGCCCGCCAGCTTCGCGCGCAGGCGGAAGAAGAACGGTGAGTCGATGACGCCTCTGTCTGCGAGCAGATCGCCGATCGCGCCGACGCTCGCGCCTCTCGGGACGGTCACGACGACGCGTCCGCTCCCGTCGCCCGCGCCCGGCTGGTAGATCGACCACAGCAACCACGCCGCCAGGACGACGGCCGCGAGCGCGAGCGAAGCGACGATCCGCCTGCCCCAGCGGGGTCGGTCGCCGGTCGGGCGTCTCGCACGCAGCGGCGCGGGCGGCTTCGCGGCGCCGAGCCGCTGGTGACGCGCGACGCGGCGCGTGCCGAGTGGGACTTCGGGCTCGGGCCGCGGCGCCGGCGGCTCCACGGGCTCCGGCGCCGGCTCAGGCGCCGGCGCCTCGGGCTCCGCGACGGCCACGTGCTCCTCGGTCCACGTCGAGATGACGTCGAACATCTGCGTCGGCTGGGGGTCGTGCGCCGGCTCGGGCTGAGGAGCGCGATCCTGACCCGGCCCCACCGGGTCGGATTCGCGGTCCTCGATCGGTGGCGGCGGGGGCGCAGGCGCAGGCTCGGCGGGCGGCTCCGGCGGCAGCGGCCGGCCCTCGCGCGCGGCGCGCTTGCGCTCGCGCGCCAGCCGGGCAGCTTCGCGCTCCTCGGGGCTGCGGCTCATCGCGCGACCTCCGAGCCGTGGCGCGCCAACCAGTCCTCGAGCAGGACGGCGGCGGCGCGCGAGTCCTCATGCGCACGGCCGCCGGCGCGCTCGGCGATGCGCGTCGTGAAGCGCTCGTCGTAGAGGTCGACCGGGATGCCGAGCGCGGCGCCCAGGCGTGCCGCGAACTCGCGCGTCTCACGCGTCTGGTCGGTGTCCTGCCCGCTCAGGCCCAGCGGGAGTCCGACGACCACCCGGCCGACCTCGCGCTCGCGGACGAGCGCCGTCACCGCCGCGAACCCCTTTCTCGTCGCCGGGCGCAGGACCGGATCGATCGGGCTCGCCAGCGTCCCGGTCGGATCGCTGAGCGCACAGCCGCAGCGCGCGCTGCCGTAGTCCAACGCCAGCACGCGCATCAGCCCGCGAGGGCCGCCTCGATCGCCGCGCGCGCGGCCGCGATCGCCTCGGGCAGCTTGCCGGGGTCGCGGCCGCCGGCGCGCGCCATCGTGTCGCGACCACCCCCGCCGCCGCCCGTCACCTCGGCCGCGACTCTGACGATCGCGCCCGCCTTCACGCCGCGCGCGACCAACGCGGGCGCAACCGTCGCGACCAGGTGGACCTTGCCGTCGGCGACGGCGCCCAGCACGATCGCGCTGTCGCCCAGCTTGGCCTTGGCGCGGTCGGCGAGGTCGGGCAGAGCCTTGGGGTCCGAGACCTCTACGACGGCAGCGAGGAGGGAGGCACCGCCAACGTCGGTGGCAGAGGCGAGCAGCGCGTCGAAGTCGCCGGAGCCGTTCGTCCCTCCCCCCTTCGATGCCGCTTTCTCGAGCTCGCGCACGCGCTGGCGGAGCTGCGTGACGGCATGCGGCACCTGCTCGGGGACCGCGCGCAGATCCTGCGCCACCGCGCGCAGCACGTCGTCGTGCGCGCGGACCAGCTCGACCGCCGCCGGTCCGGTCAGCGCCTCGACCCGCCGCACGTTCGCGGCCGACGACGTCTCCGAGACGATCCGGAACAGCCCAATCTCCGCGCTCGAGCGCACGTGCGTCCCGCCGCACAGCTCGCGCGAGAACGAGCCGTCGCCGACCTCGACCATCCGCACGACGTCGCCGTACTTCTCGCCGAACAGCGCCATCGCGCCGCGCGACTTCGCCTCCTCGAGCGTGGTGGTCAACGCGCGCACCGGGTGGTTCTCGAGGATCCAGCCGTTGACGTCGTCCTCGACCGCTCTGAGCTCCTCGGGCGTGAGCGCCTTGCCGTGCGTGAAGTCGAAGCGCAGCTTGTCCGGCTGCACCGCGGATCCGGCCTGGCGCACGTGCGTGCCGAGCCGCGAGCGCAGCGCGGCGTGCAGCAGGTGCGTCGCGGTGTGGTTGCACTGCGTCGCGTGGCGGGCGCGATGGTCCACGACCGCTCGCACCGCCTCGCCGTCCTTCAGCTCGCCGCGCTCGGGCGCGAGCACGAGCACCTGGTCCTCGCCGCCGGCCGCGTAGAACGGCGACTGGCGCAGCTTCACGAGCACACGGCCGTCCTCGCGCTCCAGCGCGCCGACCGACGTCGCCTGCTCGGTCGTCTCGTAGCCGGTGAACTCGCTGGAGAACCCGCTGCCCGCGGCCAGCTCCTGCGCTCTCGCGCGCAGCGCATCCGCGTCGGCGCCTGCGCCGCCGCGCGCCCCGCCCGCGCGCGCCCGCGCGCGCTGCTCCTCCATCAGCCGCTCGAAGCCCGGCTCGTCGACGCCGAGGTCGTGCTCGGCGGCGATCTCGCGGGTCATGTCGACCGGAAAGCCATAGGTGTCGTGCAGCTGGAAGACGTCCTGCGCTCCAAGCCCCTCCTGGCCCTGCTGCCGCGCCTGCGCGATCAGGTCGTCGAGCAGCTTCGTGCCCTGTTCGAGCGTTCTGCCGAACGACTCCTCCTCGGCGGCGAGCCACTTGCGGATCGCGTCGCGCTGCTCGGCCAGCTCGGGATAGGAGCCGCCCATCGTCTGCTCGACGACCTCCGCGAAGCGCGGCAGGAAGCCCGGCTCGAAGCCGAGCGCGCGGCCGTGCTGAATCGCGCGGCGCATCACGCGGCGCAGGATGTAGCCGCGGTCCTCGTTGCTCGGGACGACGCCGTCGGCGACGAGGAACGTCATCGCGCGCGCGTGGTCGGCGAGGATCCGCAGCGACCGGGTGGCGGCGACCTCGTCGCCGTACCTGACGCCACCCAGCTGCTCGCCCAGCTCGATCAGCGGCTGGAACTGGTCGGTCTCGAAGACCGACTCCTTGCCCTGCAGGATCGCCGCGAGGCGGTTGAGGCCCAAGCCCGTGTCGATGTTCGCCGCCGGCAGCGGCGTGAGCGTGTTCACCGGATCCTGGTTGAACTGCATGAAGACGAGGTTCCAGAACTCGAGGAAGCGCTCGTTCTCGCCGCCGGGCAGGTCGTCCGCTCTGCCGAACGACAGGCCGCGGTCGAGGTAGAGCTCGCTGCACGGCCCGCATGGGCCAGTCGGGCCGGCCTGCCAGAAGTTCTCCGAGCGCGGACATTCGACAATGCGCTCGCGCGGGACGCCGATCGCCTGCCACAGCGCGATCGCCTCCTCGTCGGCGCCCAGCCCGAGCTCCTCGTCGCCGCCGAAGACCGTCACCCAGACCTCCTCGGGCTTGAAGCCGAAGCCCTGCGTGGACAGCTCCCACGCCGCCTCGATCGCGCCCTGCTTGAAGTAGTCGCCGATCGAGAAGTTGCCGAGCATCTCGAAGAACGTCAGGTGGCGGTGCGTGTTGCCGACGTTGTCGATGTCGGTCGTGCGGAAGCACTTCTGGCAGCTCGCGAGGCGCGCATGCGGCGGCTGCTCCTGCCCGAGGAAGTAGGGCTTCAGCGGGTGCATGCCGGCGGTTGTGAGCAGCACCGAGGCGTCGAACGTGGCCGGCACGAGCGACCCCGACGGGCGCCGCAGATGGTCGCGCTGCTCGAAGAACGACAGGTACGTCTCGCGGATCTCGTCCGAGGTCATCGCCATGAGTCTGCGCAGTGTAAAGGCGAGATCGTCAGCATCGTCGCCGCGACATGGCGGCGATTGCGACACCGAGGGGTGTGTCGGCTACACCGGCGTGACGGCCGCGACGACATCGAGCATCGGCGCTTGCGCGCGGAGCGGCAGCGCCGCGATCGTGCCCCAGCCGACGATCGCCTCGCCGTCCATCAGGCACGCCATCTGCCCGGGCGCCGCGCCGTCGACCGGCTCGCCCAGCTCGATCTCCAGCGCGCGGTGCATGCCCGCGGCGAGCGCCTCGGCGTCGCGCAGACGCGCCGGCAGCGGCGTCGTGCGGTAGCGCAGCTTCACGCGGTCGACGCGCGCGCCGTCGCGAAGCAGGCGCACCCCGCGCACGTGCACGCACGTGGTTGCCAGCTCATCCCTCGTGCCGGCGATCACGCGGTTCGTGTGCGCGTCCGTGCCGAGCACGTACAGCGGCTCGTTCGTCGCGACGCCGAGCCCTCTGCGCTGGCCGACCGTGAAGCCGTGGTGTCCGCGATGGCGTCCGATCACGCGCCCGGCGCGGTCGACGATCTCCCCCGGCCGCTCCGGGATCCCGCCGTGCTTGGCGAGGAACGCGGCGCGCGTCGTGCCGGCGAGGAAGCAGAGGTCCTGCGAGTCGGCCTTCGACGCGACCGGCAGCTCGGCCTCGGCGGCGATCCGCCGTGCCTGGGGCTTCGTGATGGCGCCGAGCGGGAAGCGCATGCGCCGCAGCGAGTCCGGTCCCAGCGCGGCGAGCATGTACGTCTGGTCCTTCCACGCGTCGGCCGCGGCTGCGAGCAGCGGGCCGTCCAGGTGGTCCTGCTCGACCACGCGCGCGTAGTGGCCGGTCGCGAGCGCGCGCGCGCCGACGCGGTCGGCCAGCCCCAGCATCGCGTCGAGACGGACGTTGCCGTTGCAGCGGATGCACGGGTTCGGCGTGAGGCCGGCGTCCCAGTCGGCGAGGAACGGCTCGACCACGCCGGCGCGGAACTGCTCGCGCAGGTCGAGCGTGAGGTGCGGCAGGCCCATGCGATGCGCGAGCCCGCGCGCGAGACGGACGGCGGAGGCCGAGCAGCAGGAGCGCTCAGCGTCGTTCGCCTCGTCGGCCCACAGCTCGAGCGTGACGGCGACGACGTCGGCGGGCGGGCCGGTCCTATCGGCGATAGCGGCCTCCGACGCGTGGTCGTCGTCGCCGCGCGCGCACAGCAGCGCCGCGACGGCGCTGTCGACGCCGCCGGACATCGCTACGAGCGTGCGCTGCGCATCGCCGGCGGGCGGCGTGAGCCGCGCGCCCTCGAAGGCGGCGGTTCCGAGCGCGCGCGCGAGCGCGTCGGCGACCAGCTCGGCGGCGTGGAACTTGCCCGGCGAGAGTCCGCCCAGCTCCGCGGCCACGTCGTGCGCGCCGATCCGCGCGACGTCGAGCAGCGGCATACCGGCGATGCGCTCGACGACAGCGCTGGCGGCAGCGACCGTCGCGCCGCACGCGTCCGCCTCCCAGCCGGCGCCGGCGACGCGCGTGCCGGCCTCGTCCAGCGTCAGGCCGAAGCGGATCACGTCGCCGCACGCTCTCGTGCCGGCAACCCCGCTCGCGCCCTCCCCCGGCACCTTCCCCCGGCCCCGCGGCGAGCTCAGATGGTGCTCGAACAGCTCGGAGTCCACACGGCGAGTCTAGAGCGTGTCAGCGGCTGCGCAGCAGTCGCTTTCGGGCTGCCGTGTCGAGCGGGTCGACGCGTCTCAACGCGGTCGCGGCGTCGAAGCCGCGGTCAGCGGTCGCAATCGTGCCGATGCCGTGTACGAAGCACGTGCCGACATGCACGCGGTCGTTCGTGCCGAGCTGAGGCGCGTCGATCAGCAGCGCTCTCGCGAACGCCTCGTCGGTGACCGGCAAGAGCGGCGAAAAGATTTTGTGCGCCCGCGCGGCCAAGCCGTCGAGCCGACCGAGCCGGCCCGAGCGCTCGATGTGCCAGACCTCTTCGAGCACCGGCGGCGACGTGCGCCCATCCGCGCCGTCGACGATCGCCTCGAGCAGCTCGACGCAGGCGTCGTGGTACTCCCCGTCGAGCGCCGCGTAGACGATCACGTTGGCGTCGACGAAGAACGTCACCGCTTCACGCGGCGGGCGATCTGATCGAGCTGCTCGTCGCGCTCGCCCTCGGCGATGCGATCGAGCTCGTCCGGCGAGACGGAGCGCCCGCGCATCGTGAGGATGTCGTCCAGCGCCGCGCGCCGATCCTCGACGGTGATCTCACCGAGCTGGGCGTCGACCGCGTCGCGAATGACGCCGGCCACCGACGTGCCGCGGCGCTGTGCCTCCCGCTCGAGCCGGCGCCGCTGGTCGCGCGTGACCAAGATCTGCAACCGCTCCTTGAGCATGTGTAGAGCATACACATCGAAGTCCGGATCGGTGCGTTACTGATGGCGCGGCACACCGCCCTCCGGCATATCGTGCGCAGCTTTCACTGCAACGACCGAGGGAGGCCGTTCGATGCGACACCGTTACGCCCGCCTGACGGGCATCGCCATCTCAGCGATCGTGCTCGCCGGGCCATCGGCGAGCGCCGAGACGCTCACCTACACGACTCCAGGCATGACGATCGTCACGTTGCCGGCTGGCGTGGCGAGCGTCCACGTCGCGGCCGTCGGCGGGCGCGGCGGCGGGCTCGCGGGCGGATACGGCGCGAGCGTGACCGGCGACGTCCGCATCCCTCTGCGCGTCGGTCCGGCGACGCCGTCCCAGATCCAAGTCGTCGTCGGCGGCAACGGCGCAGTCGGGTTGGCCGGCGCCAACGGAGGCGGCGCAGTGGGGGCGCCCGCGGAGCTCGGACTGCCGTCGCTCGCGGGCGGCGGTGGCGGTGCCTCCACCGTCGGCGTCTGCAGGTGGCTCGTCGACGGCACCTGCCAGTTCCCCCCCGCACTCGTCGCCGCCGGCGGCGGTGGCGCAGGTGCCGACGGGCTGCCCGGGACAGGCGGACCAGGCGGGTCCGCGGGCCTCGGCGGCTCACCCGGGTCCTCGACCGCGACGCTGACGGCCGCCGGCGGCGGCGCAGCCGGAGACACCGCGACCACGAGCGGCGCTGTCGGCGGGGCGGGCAGCAGCGCAAGCGCAGAGCCCGGCTGCGAAAGCGGTACGACCGGCCGCAGCGGAAGCTTCGGGCACACGGGGGGCGCTGGCGGGGTCAGCGCCGACCTTGCCGGTCACGGCGACGGCGGCGGAGGCGGGGGCGGCTACCGTGGCGGTGGCGGAGGTGGCGGGGGTGCGTACTGCATCGACGACACCGGGACCTCCGGCGGCGGCGGAGGCGGCGGCGCGAGCCTCACTCCCCTGCGCGGCCTCCTGGCCGCCGACACGACCGGGCAGCCGTCGGTGACGATCAGCTACGAGATCGCGTACCCGCAGGTGACGATCACGGCGCCCGTCGATGGTCAGACCTACGCGCAGAGAAGCATCGTGCCGGCCGCGTTCGCCTGTGCCCCGGCGCCGATGTTCGGTGCTCGCATCACGTCGTGCACGGGGACAGTGCCCCCCGGGAGACGGATCGATACGTCAACCCTGGGATCGCACGAGTTCTCCGTGCGGGCCGGCGACGCGCGCGGGCTGTCCTTCACGCAGACCGTCCACTATGAGGTCACCGACCAGACGCCTCCCTGGATCAGACGCCTGCGGATCGTGCCGAGAACGATCGACGCGTCGCAGCCGGGTGCCTTCGCGACTGTCAGCTTCCGGCTCAGAGAGCGGGCCCGAGTGCAGGTCGCCGTGCAGCCCGTGCGCGGCGGCTCCGGCCATGCGGCGCGGGCGCGGACACGGATCGTCGCGGGCCACGTGGGTCGCAACCGCTTCAGACTGCAGGCGCGAATCGGGAGACGGACGCTCGATCCGGGCACGTACCGCGTGCGGCTCGTCGCGATCGATCGGGCCGGCAACCGCTCCAGAGCGGCCGAGCGGCGCTTCGTGGTGACCGGCTGACGCGCTCAGCGCTTCGTCGTCGCCTTGAGCGCGTCGGCGAGGCGCTGCTCGATCTCGCCGCGGTCGGCCGCGCCGACGATCGTCGTGCCGCGGCGAAGCGGGTCGACGATCACGACGGTGGGAGCGACCGTGACCTCGACCGTGTTCGTGATGAAGGCGTAGTCCGAGAGGTGAACGAGCGGGACGGAGATCGTGAATGCCCGGCCGCCGAAGCGCGAGACGTTCGACAGCTCCCGGCTGACCGCCTGGGAGTCCGCCGTGGCGGAGTTGACGAAGGCGATCGCGACCGCCTTGTGCATCCGCAGCGCGGCCCGCACGGAGGCGACGGGCCCTTGGGTGTGGATCGGCCGGGTCGAGATGCGCACGCCGCCGCCGGACCTCGCAGCCGGAGCGGCCGCTCTCGTGCCCTCGTCGGCGGAGCCGCCGCTCGCAGGCGCAGCGGCGTCGCCGTTCGCGGTCGTGACGGCGTCGCGCGCCTTGTCGATCGCGCGCGTCAGGCCCTCGGTGCCGGGGGCGGCGCCGGAGCTCGACGACTGCTCGACCGGGGCCGGCGCGGGCGCCTCGCCCTCGGGCGAGGACTTCGGTCTCAGCGCGACGAACCACACCACGAGCAGCAGCAGCGTTGCGGCCAGCGCAATCTGCATCGGACGGGATACCTGGGACATCCCCCACCTTTTCGGCAGGAAGCGCGTGCGGCGTTAGCCCTGCCGCTGCGGCGGGACCTGGATCCCCAGCTCTCGCAGCTGCCGCGCGTCCACGGCGGCGGGCGCGCCGGTCAGCGGATCGGCGCCTGAGGCGGTCTTCGGGAAGGCGATCACGTCGCGGATCGTCTCGCGGCCGGCCAGCAGCGTGACGATGCGGTCGATCCCCATCGCGATGCCGCCGTGGGGCGGCGCGCCGTATCTGAAGGCGTCGAGCAGGAAGCCGAAGCGCGCGTGCGCCTCCTCGGCGCTCATGCCGAGCAGCTCGAGCACCTTCTGCTGTACGTCGGAGCGGTTGACGCGGATCGACCCGCCGCCGATCTCGCTGCCGTCGAGCACGAGGTCGTAGGCGCGCGAGCGCAGCGCGCCCGGGTCGCCGTCGAGGTCGCCCTCGGGCGCGGTGAAGGGGTGGTGCAGCGCGTTCCAGCTGCCATCCTCGGCCTGCTCGAACATCGGGAAGTCGACGATCCAGAGGATGTCGTGCGGGTGGGCGGGATCGATCAGGCCGAAGCGCTCAGCCAGCTCCAGCCGCAGCGCGCCGAGCACGGCGCAGACGACCTTCGGCGCGTCGGCCGAGATCAGCAGCAGGTCGCCGGGCTTGCCGCCGAGCCGTTCGGTGACACCGGTCAGCTCGGCCTCGGAGAGGAACTTCGCGATCGG
>Ga0126310_10000744_pt1 | contig 11776 bp, 10 predicted proteins | sample Plot60_FD_92540 | JGI IMG/M metagenome (GOLD analysis project Ga0126310, IMG submission 92540) | Serpentine soil microbial communities from UC McLaughlin Reserve, CA, USA - Plot60 | ecosystem: Environmental > Terrestrial > Soil > Grasslands | place: USA: UC McLaughlin Reserve, Lake County... | reverse complement strand
CGCGACCGACCACCTGATGTCGTTCCAGGGACGCTTCCGAGACTCCCTCGTCGTCGAGCAGCTCGACAAGCTGGCGGTGTCGTTCCTCGTGGACGACCTCCAGCTCCGGATCTCGGTGCAGCCCGGCGGTTGCAGCGGTTTGCGCTATCAGCTGTTCTTCGACGAGCGCACCCTCGAGGGTGACGTCGTCAGCGACTTCCAGGGCGTGGCGGTGGTGGTGGACCGGATGAGCGTGCCCTACCTGAACGGCGCCATGATCGACTTCGTCGACACGATCGAGAAGCAGGGCTTCACCATCGACAACCCCAACGCGACCGGCTCCTGCGCTTGCGGCGACTCCTTCCACTAGGGACTCCGGCTCTCTGGCGTTGAAGCGCGCCGTATGGCTCGTTGAAGCGCGCGAAAAGGCCCGGTGAGACGCGGTGAATGGCGCGTGGCGGTGACATTCGGCGCGGCTCAAGGGACCATTCCACGCTCTCAACGAGCCATACGGCGCGCCTCAACGGTTGGGGCGGTGGTCCTCGGTGACGATGGGTACTCCCGGCGTCTGATCGCCTAGTGTGTCCCAACGTGTCCCTGCTGATCTGCGGCTCGATCGCGACCGACCACCTGATGTCGTTCCAGGGACGCTTCCGAGACTCCCTCGTCGTCGAGCAGCTCGACAAGCTGGCGGTGTCGTTCCTCGTGGACGACCTCCAGATCCGGCGGGGCGGAGTCGCGGCGAACATGTGCTTCGGGCTCGGCCGGCTGGGGCTGCGACCGGTCCTGGTGGGAGCTGCCGGAGAGGACTTCACCGACTACCGAAGCTGGTTGGAGCGGCACGGCGTCGACTGTTCGTTCGTGCACATCTCGCGCAGCAAGCACACGGCCCGGTTCGTTTGCACGACGGACTCATCGATGGCGCAGTTCGCGTCGTTCTACGCGGGGGCGATGAGTGAGGCGCGGCTGATCGAGCTGCGTCCGATCGTCGACCGGGTGGGTGAGCCGGGCATGGTCCTGATCGCCGCCGATGACCCCGAGGGCATGGTGCGCCACACCCACGAGTGCCGCCAACGGGGCTACCCGTTCGTCGCCGACCCCAGTCAGCAGCTCGCGTTCAGCGACGGCAACCTGATCCGGGACCTCATCGACGGCGCGACGTATCTGTTCTCCAACGAGTACGAGTCCCACATGATCGAGTCGAAGACGAGCTGGTCTGCCGAGGCGATCCTGAGGCGTGTGGGCACCCAGGTGACGACGCTCGGGGCCGACGGCGTGCGGATCACGGCACGTGACACCGAGCCGATCGACGTCAAGGCAGCGGCCGGGGTCACTGCGGTGGAACCGACCGGCGTCGGAGACGCGTTCCGCGCGGGCTTCCTCGCCGGGCTCGAGTGGGGCTTCGGCCATGAACGCGCGGCCCAGGTCGGATGCGTGCTGGCGGCGTACGTCGTCGAGACAGTCGGCACTCAGGAATACTCCTTCAGCCACGAACAGTTCGTGGAGCGCGTGCGCTCGGCGTACGGCGACACCGCCGCCGCGGACGTGGCGGCCCAGCTCGTCGCCTGACCCCCGCCTGACGCCCGCCTGACGCCCGCCTGACCCCCGCAATGACGCCGTGTGGCGGCTCGGATTCCCGGCGACCCACCCCCGCTGTGCGGGTACCGCTTCGGATAGTGTGCGAAGTGTCGGAGACCGCTTGAGCAGAAAGGGCTCGTTCGTGGGTCGGCAAGTCCCTGCTGCGTCGGCGGCCACCCCGCGTCGTACGGGTGGGTTCGTCCGGCGAGGGGGCGTCGTGCTTGCGGGCGTCGCCGTCGTGCTGACCCTTTCGGGCTGCAGCGAGAAGACTCGCCACGAGTGGGCCAATCTCGCCATGCCGGACCCGGTCACCACACAGGGCGACCACATCTTCCTGCTGTGGCGCTGGGCCTGGGTTGCCGCCCTGGCTACCGGCGCCGTGGTCTGGGGCCTGATCTTCTACGCGTCCTGGCGCTTCCGCCGGCGCAACGACGACGAGGTGCCGGTCCAGACGCGCTACAACCTGCCGCTCGAGATCTTCTACACGGTCGTACCGATCATCATGGTCGTGGTCTTCTTCGTGCACACCGAGCGCACCCAGAACGCCATCACCGAGAACGTCGCCGACCCCGACGTGACGATCTACGTCGTCGGCCAGCAGTGGACCTGGACCTTCAACTACCTGCCGGGCGGCGACATCAACACCCCCGACCAACAGGTGCTCTACACGGTTGGCGAGGCCGGCAGCCCCCCGACGCTGTGGCTGCCGGTCGACAAGGACGTCGAGTTCAAGCTCCACTCGCCGGATGTGATCCACGACTTCGGGGTTCCGGGCTTCCTGGAGAAGAAGGACGTCCTTCCGGGGCCGGCCGCGGACGACAACTACTTCCAGGTGCACCCCACCGTGATCGGCGACTATCGGGGCAAGTGCTACGAGCTGTGCGGTGTCTACCACTCGCGCATGCTGTTCAACGTCAAGATCGTCAGCGACGCCGACTTCCAGAACCACCTGCAGCAGCTGCAGGCGCAAGGCAGCGTCGCCAACAAGCCCCTCCTCGGCGGCGTCACCAGCGAGACGTCGGCGGGCCTCGAGGGCGGTTCTGAGGGAGGCTCCGAATGACCGCCACCACGCCGTCCAGCGCGACCACCGTCGGCCCTCCACGCCGGCAGCTCGGTCGCACAGTCGTCAAGACGCTGACCACGACCGACCACAAGGTGATCGGCAAGCTGTACCTGGCGACGTCGTTCGCGTGGTTCCTCGCGGGAGGGGTCATGGCGCTGTTGATCCGCTCCGAGCTGGCCAACCCCGGCATGCAGTTCGTGAACGACGAGGTCTACAACCAGCTGTTCACCATGCACGGCACGATCATGCTGCTGCTGTTCGCGACGCCGCTGTTCTTCGGCTTCGGCAACATGATCATGCCGTTGCAGATCGGCTCGCCCGACGTGGCGTTCCCGCGCCTGAACATGTTCAGCTACTGGCTGTTCCTCTTCGGCGGCCTGATCGCCGCATCGGGCTTCCTCACGCCCGCCGGCGCGGCCGACTTCGGCTGGACGGCCTACACCCCACTCTCGGACGCAGTGCGGTCACCGAACGTCGGCGGTGACCTGTGGGTGATGGGTCTGTGGATGGCGGGGCTCGGCACCATCCTCGGCGCGGTCAACTTCATCACCACGATCATCTGCATGCGCGCACCCGGGATGACGATGTTCCGGATGCCGATCTTCGTATGGAACACGATGATCACCAGCCTGCTCGTGCTGATCGCGTTCCCGGTGTTGGCCGGCGCCCTGCTCTCCCTCGAGGCCGACCGCCGGCTCGGGGCCCACGTCTTCGACACCAGTCACGGTGGTGCGATCTTGTGGCAGCACCTGTTCTGGTTCTTCGGTCACCCCGAGGTCTACATCATCGCGTTACCGTTCTTCGGGATCATCACCGAGATCCTCCCGGTGTTCAGCCGGAAGCCGATCTTCGGCTACATCGGACTGGTCGGAGCCACTATTGCCATTGCCTTGTACTCCGTGGCCGTGTGGGCGCACCACATGTTCGTCACGGGCAAGGTCGACCTCGCCTTCTTCTCGGGCATGACGTTCATCATCGCCATACCGACGGGGGTGAAGTTCTTCAACTGGATCGGCACGATGTGGGGCGGATCCATATCCTTTGACACCCCCATGCTCTGGTCCGTGGGGTTCCTCGTCACCTTTCTCTTCGGCGGCCTGACCGGCGTGATCCTGGCAAGCCCGCCGCTGGACTTCCACGTCACGGACTCCTACTTCGTGGTCGCGCACTTCCACTACGTCGTGTTCGGGACCGTGGTGTTCGCGATGTTCGCCGGTTTCTACTTCTGGTGGCCGAAGATGACCGGGCGAATGCTCGACGAACGTCTGGGGAAGGTGCACTTCTGGATGCTGTTCATCGGCTTCCACACCACGTTCCTTGTCCAGCACTGGTTGGGCGTCGAGGGCATGCCGCGCCGGTACGCCGACTACCTGCCACAGGACGGGTTCACCACGCTCAACCAGGTCTCCACCGTCGGCGCGTTCCTGCTTGGCGCCTCCACTCTGCCGTTCCTCTACAACGTGTGGATCTCCCGGCACGGTCCGCTGGTCGAGGCCGACGACCCGTGGGGCTGGGGCCGCTCGTTGGAGTGGGCCACGAGCTCCCCGCCGCCGCGCCACAACTTCGAGACCATTCCGCGGATCCGCTCGGAGTCCCCGGCGTTCGACCTGCACCACCCGGAGGTCGCCGCCACGGAGCTGGAGGACAACGCGGCCATGGCGCATGCCGGCGGGATCGCGGATGCGCCCGACGTCGACGGGCGCGAGGACCACCTCCGAGACCAGATGGGTGACACCGAATGAAAGTCGAAGCCTGGTTCTTCGCGCTGGCGACGGGGTTCTTCGTGGTGGTCTCGCCGGCGTACTGGCTGATCGCCGGCGACTGGACCGGAACGTCGGCCCTGGTGATGACGACGTTGCTGATGGCGATGGTCACCCTGTACCTCGGCTTCCACGCCTCGAAGATGGAGCCTCGTCCGGAGGACCAGAAGCTCGCCGAGATCGCCGACGGCGCGGGGGAGCTGGGCTTCTTCCCGCCGTACTCCTGGTGGCCGCTGTGGTGCGGTGCCTCACTGGCGGTGTGTGTGTACGGCGCGGCGCTGGGCGCCTGGTGGCTGCTGATCATCGGTGTCGGGCTCGGGGCACTGGCACTGACCGGTTGGGTCTTCGAGTACTACCGAGGTGAGCACGCCCACTGAGCCTCCTCCACGCCTGGGGCAACCGCCGGGCGGTCGTCTGCGTACTACTGACGTGAGAGCGTCGCGGCGTCGCCGATGCGGGGTGCCTTGCCGGTCTCGGGTTAGATTGAGGTCAGTGTTCGTCACCTTCACGGGGAGTCAGATGCCCATCACCCGCGCCCGTCAGCCGAAGCTCGTCGGCGTCCTGATGGCCGTGTCGCTGGTCGCCGCCGGTTGTGGCTCCGGTGACTCCGGTCCCGACTCCGACGAGGGGCTGCACGACGTGCTCCAGTCCAAGCACGCGCAGCCGCACCTGCCGAAGGCGGTCGTCCACACCAACGTGGCCAAGGGCTCAACCGCGGTCCCCGTCGACCGTCGAATCTCCGTGACCGCCGACTCGGGCATCCTGAAATCGGTCGCGGTGAGCTCCCGGTCCGGCTCCATCCCGGGCACGATCTCCACGGACAAGAAGACCTGGACGGCCGGCACGCTGCTCGAGCCGGCCACGTCGTACACCGTGGTGAGCGAGGCGGTTGTCGAGGGCGGCAGGCCGATTCGACGTACCACTCACTTCCGCACCGCGGGCCTGACGCTGGACGAGCAGACCTACCCCTCGATCGCACCGCTCGGCGGTCAGACGGTCGGCGTCGGGATGCCGGTGATCGTGACCTTCGACGTACCCGTCACCAACCACGCGTCGATCGAGAAGCACCTTCACGTGGTCTCCCAGCCGGCCCAGCGAGGATCCTGGCACTGGATCAGCGACACGGAGGTGCACTGGCGGCCCGCGGCGTACTGGAAGGCCGGCACGAAGGTCACGGTGAACGCCGACGTCAACAGCGTTCCGGCCGGCAACGGGATCTTCGGCCAGCTCGACCGGAGCGTCTCGTTCCAGGTCGGGGACGCCCACGTCTACAAGGTCAACATGGTGACCGACCAGATGCGGGTCTTCAGCAACGGCAAGCTGCTGCGCACGCTGCCGATCACGACGGGTCAGCAGCCGGACTACACCACTCGCTCCGGCACCAAGGTGATCATCGAGAAGTTCCCGTCCAAGGACATGAACTCCGAGACCGTGGGCATCACCGGAGCCGACGCCTACAACATCGAGGGCGTCCAGTGGGCCATGCGGGTGACCTACTCCGGTGAGTTCGTCCACGCCGCCCCGTGGTCGGTCGCCGACCAGGGCCACGCCAACGTCTCGCACGGCTGCACCGGGATGAGCACGGCCAACGCGGACTGGCTCTACCACATGACCAACATCGGCGACGTCGTCGAGTACACCGGAACCAACCGGCCGATGACTCTCACCAACGGGTACGGCGACTGGAACGAGTCGTTCGCCACCTACCGGCAGGGCTCCGCCATCCACTGAGGTTCACGCGCGCAGGCGTGCCCCGCCCCGCAGGCTTGGGCGCGCCGTGCGCCGGAGGCGTGTCAGTGGTGGCGGAGCGGGATCTCGTCGGCGTCACGGAGGGCATGGTCGTCGAACTCGTGCCCCGCCGCAGGGTGGTCGAGGTCCGCCTCGAGCTCGTGGGTGTGCTCCGCGTGGTGACGGGCCTCTTCGAGCTCCTCCGCTGTCGGATTCTGCACGTTGTCGGCGAACATCGCCCTGGACAGCTTCGCCCGGACGCGGCCGGCTCGGCTTCCGGGCGCCGGGACGCCGTTCTCGTCGACCTCCGACTCGATCTCGTGGATCTCGTCGCGAGGACGTGCAGTGAGCGTGTAGGCGCTCGCCTCGCTGATGGGAAGGTGTCGCTCGCTGTAGCCACCGTCGGGCGACCGCATGATGATGCCGGTCTCGTAACCGTGCAACAGGCGGTCGGTGTCGGCGCGCTGCAGACTGATGCACCAGCGACGCGTCACGTAGAACACGATCGGGGGGACGAGAAAGACTGCGGCGCGCATGAAGTAGGTGATCGAGTTGAGGCTCCAATGGAAGTGCGTGGCGAGGATGTCGTTGCCACCGGCCGCCCACAGCAACCCGTACTCGGCCATCATCGCGGCAAGGAACGCCGTCCGCGTGGGGGCGTTTCGTGGACGCTGGAGCAGGTGGTGCTCCCCCTTGTCACCGGTGACCCACTGTTCGAGGAACGGCCAGCAGATCACCATCCCGAACAGGAGAAAAGGCGCGATCTCACCGGGGAACAACACGTTCCAGGAGATCGTGGCTCCCCAGATGTGCGTCTCCCAGTTCGGCATGATGCGCAGCAGGCCCTCGGCGATGCCCATGTACCAGTCGGGCTGGGAGCCGGCGGTCACCTTCGACGGGTCGTATGGCCCGTACTTCCAGATCGGGTTGATCGCCAACACGGCGCTCATCAGCGCCGTCACGCCGAAGACCATGAAGAAGTAGCCACCGGCTTTGGCGGCGTACACCGGGAGCATCGGGAAGCCGACGACGTTCTTCTCCGTGCGGCCCGGACCCGCCCATTGGGTGTGCTTGTGGAACACCAGCAGCAGCATGTGCAGCCCCACGAGGGCCAGCAGCAGTCCGGGGATCAGGAGCACGTGCAGGATGTAGAGCCGCGGGATGACCACGTCGCCCGGGAACTCGCCGCCGAACAGGAAGAACGACATGTACGTCCCGACGACCGGCGTCGCCTTGATCAGCCCGTCGGCGATCCGGAGGCCGGTACCCGAGAGCAGGTCGTCGGGCAGGGAGTATCCGGCGAATCCCTCGAGGATGCCGAGGAGCAGCAGCATGGAGCCGATCACCCAATTCAGCTCACGAGGCTTGCGGAAGGCGCCGGTGACGAAGGTGCGCATCATGTGCGCGAACATCGCCGCGATGAACAACATGGCCGACCAGTGGTGCATCTGTCGCATCAGCAGGCCACCCCGGACGTCGAAGCTGATGTGCAGGGTCGAGGCGTAGGCGTCGGACATGGGGACGCCGCGGAGCTGGGTGTAGGAGCCCTGGTACGCCGACTCCGACATGCTCGGCGTGAACCAGAGCGTGAGGAACGTCCCCGTCAGCAGCAGCACCACGAAGCTCCACAGCGCGATCTCACCGAGCATGAACGACCAGTGATCCGGGAAGACCTTGCGCGCGAAGACCCGCGTCAGCGTGCCGACGCTGAGCCGGTCGTCCGCCCATGTGGCCACGGCGCCCGCCTTGTTGGGCTTCTTGGGGGTCGCGGCAGTGCTGCGGTTGGTACGCGCGATCTTGCTGGTGTCCAACGGCATGGTCAGCCTCGCTCCCAGAAACTCGGTCCCACGGGCTCGGTGAAGTCCCCCTTCGCAGCCAAGTATCCCTCGTCGTCCACGGTCAGCTCGAGCTGCGGGAGCGCCCGGGCCGCCGGCCCGAACAGCACGCGGCCGCTGTCCGTCAGGTCGAAGGTCGACTGGTGGCAGGGGCAGAGAAGATGGTGGGTGGTGCGCTCGTTCAACGAGATCGGGCACCCCACGTGCGTGCAGATCTTGGAGTAGCAGACGATGCCGTAAACCGAACAGTTACGGGTCTGCGTCGAGACGATGTCGCCGGGCAGCATTCGGTGCAGGACGACCGCGGCCTTGGACTTCGCCACCAGCAGGTCGGTGCCTTCGACCAGTGCCTCCTGGGTCGTGTCGTCGCTGGCGAACATCACCTCCGGCTCGGCGTTCACCAGGTCACCGACCACGAGATCGGTGACTTTGATAGGAGTCCCCACGACGTCGCGCACCACGCGCTGGACGGTGCGGTTCTGTGTCTGCCACCACGCCTGCATCTCCGGTGTCCAGGTGTTGAGGTCCCAGAGCGTGTGGTCGAGCTTGTCGCCCGGGAGCGGACCCAGGTCCCGCAGCATGATGATCGGCAGCACGCCTAGCACTCCGCCGGCCGCCAGCAGGGTGTTGCGGATCAGCGGACGGCGCGCGAGGCCGGACTCCTCCAGTCCGGTCTGCAGGATGGCGACGGCCGCCTGGCGGTCCTCCTGCGAGGACGAGGCGGTGTGGCGCATCTCGACGATCTCATGGTCACCCATCAGCTTGCGGGCCCACTGGATCATCCCCGCCCCCATGCCCAGCAGGGTCACCGCCAGGCAGAGGCCCAGCATGAGGTTGGACGCCCCCAGGTTGGCGATCGTGTCCGGGTTGTCGCCGACCCCGAAGACCACATAGCTCACGATGAAGCCGATCGACCCGAGAATGGCCAGCCCGAACAACCCGGCAACCTGGCGTTCGGCCCGCCGCTCGGCTCGGGGGCTCACGTCGGTCGGACGCCACTCGTGGGCGGGCAGCCCGGGATCCGGGGTCGGCTCCTCGGTCGCTACGGCACGTTCGCCGGGCGTCTTCTCCGGGAGGTTGTCAGAGGACATCAGCTCTCTGCCTTCTGTTTCGACGAGCGTGCAGTTTTCGCCGCGATCCAAATGGCGACGCCGACGAGGGAGCCGATGCCGACGACCCAGGCGAACATGCCCTCGCTGACCGGTCCGATGCCGCCCATGCCGAAGCCGCCGTACTCTGGGCTGTCCTCGAGCGACTGCAGGTACGCGATGATGTCGCGCTTCTCCTTGACCGAGAGGTTGCCGTTGGAGAAGTTGTCCATGGCCTGCGGGCCGGTGAGCATCGCCTCGAAGATGTACTTGGGGGAAACCCCGCGGATCCTGGGTGCGTAGCCGCCCTTCGGCATGCCCCCTCCAGAGCCTTCGAAGTTGTGGCATGCGGTGCAGTTGGTCAGGAAGATCTGGCCACCACGGACGATGGCCTCCTGGCGCTGCTCGGCCGAGAGGCCGTCGAGGCTGTAGTCGGACGGGTTCGGGATGGCCGGCCCTGGACCGAGAGACGCGACGTACGCGGCGAGCGCAGCGATCTCGTCGGCGGTGTAGTTGGGTTCCTTCTGCGGGATCTGCGGGCCTGGCTGCGTCGCCGGCATCCGGCCGGTGCCGACCTGGAAGTCGACCGCCGCCGCGCCGACACCGGCCAGCGGCGGGCCGATCTGGTTCCCGTCGAGCGTCTTCACGCCCTGACCGTTGGTGCCGTGGCAGAACGAGCAGCCGACCAGGAACAGCTCGCGGCCCTGCTTGATCTGGGCCGCGGAGCTGTCGTCCTGCGCGGATGCGGGAGACAAGACGGCGTAGAGCCCACCGGTCAGCAGCAGCCCGACCAGGACGACCAGCAGCCCGGCCAGCGGGCCGCGGCGGTGCCGGGAGAGGCGTCCCAGGGGGCGGTTCAGCAGGCGCACAGTCGGTCCCTTGCCGTCACTTGATCAGATAGATGGTCGCGAACAGGCCGATCCACACCACGTCGACGAAGTGCCAGTAGTACGACACGACGATCGCGCTGACCGCCTGCTCGTGCGTGAAGCGTCGAGCCATGAAGGTGCGCCCGAGCACGAACAGGAAGGCGATCAACCCACCGGTGACGTGTAGCCCGTGGAAACCCGTGGTCAGGTAGAACATCGAGCCGTACCCGGAGGCCGGGATGGTGACGTCATCCTTCATCAGAGAGGCGTACTCGGTGGCCTGGCCACCGATGAACACCGCGCCCATGATGTAGGTCAGGACGAACCATTCCCGGAGGCCCCAGCCCTTGACGTGGAGGACCGACCCGGTCCGGCCGACCTGACCACGTTCCGCAGCGAAGACGCCGAGCTGGCAGGTGAGCGACGACAGGACGAGGACGGTCGTGTTCACCGAGGCGAACGGGACGTTCAGCTTCTCGGTGTTCTGCGCCCATAACTCCGGGCTGACCGCGCGGATGGTGAAGTAGGACGCGAAAAGTGCCGCGAAGAACATCAGCTCGCTCGACAGCCAGATGATCGTCCCGACGCTCACCATGCTGGGGCGGTCATGGTGCCCGTGGAGCCGGGAAGCCGGGATGCTCGTTGAAGCTGTCGCCACGGACGCCATTATGTCCGACCCAAACTGAGCGGGCACCCCGACCCCCTGCCGGATCCGAGTTGTTTCCATCGCCGTCGCCCGGCCTATTCTCGCAGGCGTGGTCCCACTCCTGATGCAGGGCGCCGGAGGGCATGAGGAGGCCCTGCCGAGGTTCACCATGACCTCCGTCTTCACGCAGTGGCAGTTGCTCTCCTGGGCAAGCCTGGTGATCCTCGTGACCACGGCGCTCTACCTCGGCGCCGTCCTCCGGTTGCACCGCCGGGGGGACCACTGGCCGCTGGGCCGGACCGCGGCGTTCCTGGCCGGCATGGTGGCGGCGACGTTCGGCGCGATGTCCGGTCTCGCGGTGTACGACGACACGCTGCTCAGCGTCCACATGGCGCAGCACATGGTGCTGTCGATGCTCGTGCCGCTCGCGATGGCGCTCGGGTCGCCGTTCACCCTGGCCCTGCGGACCCTTCCGCGACCGCCCCGGCGCTGGTTGCTGGCCGCACTGCACTCACCGGTGGCCAAGGTTCTGTCCTTCCCGCCGCTGACCTTCGCGCTGTTCGTGATCACTCCGTGGGCGCTCTACTTCAGCGGCTGGTACACGGCGACGCTGCACAGCGACTACCTACACGAGATGACCCACGTGCACATGGTCGTGGTGGGTTGCCTGTTCTTCTGGCCGCTGATGGGCAACGACCCGCTGCCCAACCGGATCGGCTACCCGTTCCGGTTGCTGCTGGTGGTGCTCACGCTCCCGTTCCATGCGTTCATGGGGGTCACGATCATGGCCCAGGATCAGCTGATCGGCGGCAGCTGGTACCCCGAGCTCCACCACGGCCCGATGGGTGCCTGGCTGCCGAACCCATACACGGACCAGAACCTGGCCGGCGGCATCCTGTGGAGCGCCGGTGACGCTGTCGGGGTGCTGTTCTTCGCCGTCCTGTTCACGCAATGGGTCCGCGCCTCGATGGCGGAGGCCAAACGGGAGGACCGGCGGCTCGACCTGGTGGAGGCACGAGAGGCGCGCGCCGCCCGGCCGGCGGCCCCGGCGGGCACCCGCTCCCCTGAGGACGACGGACGGTAGCCTTCTGCGCGTGAGTGACTCCCACGCCTCCGCGGCGGCCGAGAAGCGGCTGCGCGTGCTGGTCTACAGCGACGACGTCGAGGTGCGACAGCAGGTCATCCTCGCCCTCGGACGGCGCCCGCACCCCGATCTCCCCGAGCTGGAGT
>Ga0126310_10000743_pt1 | contig 11777 bp, 7 predicted proteins | sample Plot60_FD_92540 | JGI IMG/M metagenome (GOLD analysis project Ga0126310, IMG submission 92540) | Serpentine soil microbial communities from UC McLaughlin Reserve, CA, USA - Plot60 | ecosystem: Environmental > Terrestrial > Soil > Grasslands | place: USA: UC McLaughlin Reserve, Lake County... | reverse complement strand
CTGGAACGAGAACGAACGCGTCGCCGGATCGGTCAGCCAGGCAATCCACGAGGGCGAGGCCACTGCGATCTCCGGTCCGCCCGATGGGTCGAGAACATGGAGCACCCCGTCCGTCACCTGTGGAATGCGCCGTGTCACCTGTACTCTACTCTCCTAAGTAACTGGGGTTACCAAACATGATACGCCGTGTTTGGTAACCCAGCAAGGAGACTGAGGTCATGGTACTCGCGGCCCGCGGCCTTTTGACAGTTACGCTGACAGTTACCTGGGCGAATGCTGGCGAACATCCGGAAACGCGAGATATCCTAATACGGCTTAAATAGGCGGTTTTCTAGACAACTACGATCAACGGCGAAAGCGTTAAGCCGCCCTCGCATGGCGGAGGTCACGAGTTCGAGTCTCGTCGGGTCCACTCCTTGAATCCGTTTAGATAAAGGTAAAACCCCATGTGTGGTCGAAGGTCGGAGTTATCTCCTCCCCTAACTACACCAACGGCTACACCAATGCGCTTCCGAGACCATCGCCCCGCCATGCTTGAGCCTGAACGAACGAATGCGCGCGAGTGTGAGATCCGAGCAGGACAAGTCCTGTTCTCCGATGATGACGAATGATTGGCCAGTGACAGACGGCAGGGCATGCAGGCGAAGGCTGAAGCTACGGGTGCCAGTTGGCGAGACGTACTGGTCAGCGAATCCCTGTTTCAGTTGATCGAGTACGCTTCCGGTGCGTTGACCTCTTACTGCTATCCGGTCATCTCTTATCCGCGCGAGTACTATCACCGTCTCGAAGCGAACACGCCTCCGATTACGCTCGATAAGCTGGCGCCCGGTTGGGGAGCGCGAAACCTTCCCGGGGCAATGGGATTACAGTTCTACTGGCTGATAACGTCAAGCGGGGGCTAGATCGTTGCAAGTACTGGGGGCGCATCATCTCCTACGCACCCCCGGTCCCGGTCGGAGAGGAATACAAGGCACGCAAGCCACGTAAGGACAAGGAATTTTGCGATAGCCGATGCAGACAGAACTTTCACTACCACAACCGGATAAAGCCCGCGCGCCAAGACTAGCGAGCGCTTAGTGCCCATTCAGTAGTATATGCGTTCCAGCGCAACTTTAGACAGCACCACCTGACACTGTAGTCGACCCTTGGTGGTTTGGAGTGGAGCCGGAGGTCTAGTTGGGGTTGGTCTTGCGGTTAGGCGTTGGCGAACTGCTCACACGGCTGCGTGAAAGATACTGTCTGCGCCGTCCGCCAAGAAACGTTCAAATCTAGTCCATTTGTGGGATGTGCTCGACTCTACAGCACCTGTAAGCTGCTCCCGTAACGTGGCGGAGACGCGGCGCTTGCTTGCGTTGCGCTGACGGTGGAGGTCAATGTACACAATGCGGAGGCTATGACAGTGGCAAACCGAATTACTCTACTGGTGGACGACGACGCAAATTTCGCGGAGCTGACCAGGGAGATCTTGCTGCAGGGGGCGGGAGTTACAGACAAAGTGCTCCTCGCCCGCGACGGCGTGGAGGCAATCGAATACCTGTTTCACCCAGAGCGAGCCGCTACAGAGATGCCGGGCCTGGTGCTCTTGGACCTCAGCATGCCTCGTATGGACGGCTTCCGCGTGTTGAGCAAGATGCGCGCCGCGGAGCAGACGATGTTCGTCCCTGTGGTGATCCTAAGTTCTTCCATTCATCCCGAAGACGTGCGTAGCGCCTACGGTCTGGGAGCCAGCGGCTACCTCGACAAGCTTTCTGATGAGGTGCCTTGGGAGGAGATCGTGCAGGCAACCGCGCGCTACTGGCTGGAGTTGAACATAACCCCGAACTCGTTTGCAGGACAGAAGGACTGGATATCCCGAGCACGAAAGTCGCCGTCTTACGGAGGCGAGAACTGGAGAAGAACACCTGATCTCGCCAAACTTAGGGACTTGCCCCGTGAGGAGGCCATACGCGTTGCCGCACTCATCTACGGGTGGAGCGCGCCCGAGGCCGCTGAAAGAGTGGACACTGAGCAGGGTCGCAATACCCTAGACCAGAAGGAAAAGCAAGACTCCCAATCAGGGTAAAGAGTCAGGCTCCTCACCACGTTACACCAAGTACTACACCAACGCGGCCAGAAACCGCCCGCATTCGCCTACGCACAACTGCGCACAGGATGTGCCGGATTTCTGATACCTATGGTGAAATCTCTCCCCAACCACGAGCAAAGGCGCACCTTCAGAAGCAAACATGACCGCTCTCGCATGGCGGAGGCCAGGGGTTCGAGTCCCCTCGGGTCCACTTTCTTTTTCCCAGTATTTGCAGGTAAAACGGCGAGATCGTGTGAAGGGCTTCGGATAAACGGGGGCTTGTGTGCAGCAACACAGGTTGACGAGCTGCAAACCTAGAAAAGCGAACTCATAGGGATTGGCCTATGGCCAGCAAATGAGGTGACGAGTGGCGTCAGACCTACGATTCTCCAGACCTGCTCTCTTCCTAGCCATCGAGCTCGATCCAGTATGATGCTACATGAGATTGATGGCATCGGTGTAGACGAGGCGCAGAGCATCTCCAACGTCATCGGCTGGGTACACTTCGTACTCGTCGACACGCACCCGTATCGGAGCGCCATTAGCGGGTAGGGGTAGCGATGCGACCCACTGCCTTTCGTTCCACGGGCCCGTCGCATTCAGCGCGACGGGGTTGCCAAGCTGCCGCCACGCTAGCGGATCGTCTTCGTCTCCAACGCGCTGCTCAAAGGTGGCTTCCACCCTGACCGGATCAACACCAGGGATGGGACGTCTAAAGTAACTCTCCCCAGCCCCGAGCGAAATGTCAACGCTGCCCTGCTCGACCCGACGAACCTCAAGGGTACGGTTAGGCACCAATTGAGTCGGAGGGACCGAGATGATCTCCGAGAGCCGAAGGTCGATATTCCCTTCCTCTTGGTGCAGACCCCAAGGCTGAAGGCGCCCGACTCGCAGGTGGAGGAACGGCCGGTAGTCCTCCCACGGATCTGCGAGAAACACGTCGGCGAACCAAAGGCCGCGACTCTGATCCCACATCGGCGTGACCGTGTTCAGCACAAAAGTCTCGACCGACGGGTCGAGGGTAGGGGGGGTTGAGCCATCCAGGGGATCCAGGGGAAACTCGAAGAAGCTGGTCGCCGGATCGCTCCCCCCTTCGATCCAATGGGGATACATCACTGGAATCTCTGCGCCTAGGGAGACTGGGTCGCCGCCGACACGGGTGACCTTCTCCGCATAGTCCGGATCGACGTCGGGGCCCCTCGCCGAAAAAACTACGGCGAGCACTTCATCCGAGCCGGTCACGTACCACGGCCCGTTGAGCCATAGCCGGACGCCGTTCCCCCGCTGAATCCGCCTTGTCCATCCGTCGCCCGATTCCTCGGACCAGCGCACCGCTGGCACCGCGCGCTGGATCTGCGGTGGTGGCGGCGCGGCGGTGGCCGGAAGGTGGAGCGTTACGGTGCTCCCCGGAGCAACGAAGTCCTCGGGTGGGGCAGTGTCGGCGTCGGGGAAGTACGCGCGGAAGCGGCTGATCGCGGTGAGGTCGTAGGTCACGACTCTATGCTTCTTGTCACCGAGTTCGTGTCGAGCCTCAAACCAGATGCGATCATCGGGGGGAGGCTCGGGGCCACTTCCCTGGTCGACGATCTCCCGCCAGGCCAGCGCGGTTCGCGACTCGCGGCTACCATCCGTTTCGCTGATGTCTTCCCACGTGGCGTTGACGTCGACGCTTCCGGTGCTTGGGCGGTGCGCCTCGAGGTCGAACGTCACCGCGTAGCTGGTTTGGTCCTTAGTCCGCTGGGCGACGGGTAGAGCGTCGCGTCGCGGCGGGTCCAGTGGTAGCTCTTCACGGAGCCGAGGGTCAGCAAGTGGCCGGCGAACGGCATGAACGATGCGCAGATGACGCCTAGGGCAGATAGCCCAGCATCTCTCGGGCTCGGGGATATTCGGGGCCCATTCGAGAAGAAGTGTGTGGGGGTGGCCGCGCGGAGAGGTCGACACAGCGAGGTCGATCTCGACTGCCGGCGGCACTGACATAAGCACCTCCTCAACCTCGCCAATTCTGTTAACCCAGTCGCTGTCTCCCGGTTGTATCACCAGCCGTGCCGCTCCAAATGCGGGCCAGGAGCCCAAGAACCCGAGAAAGGCGCCACCGGTTGATGCCGGAACCGCGTATCGAAGCCTACCCTCCCAGGTCGGCAGGTGCTCGACTATTGCGCCTGCCACCTCAGGGTCTGCGAGGTAGCTGATTGTAGGCGGCGATGGAACGAACCCTACGTCCACGGGAGCCTCGTGCTCAGTGAGGAGGCGATAAGCCTCCTCGGGGTCGTCGCGGAGCCACTGGTCGAGCGTCCCCGACGCTTCGACGAGGTCGATGCCGGCTGCCGGTGGGGTGAGCCATACGGTAACGGGAGCGGCAGGTTCGTCGCCCGAGAGGAGCAGGACCGTCTCGACGGTGCCGCCGTCACTCGCCGCGCTCGCCGGTGGTTGCGTCGCTGGGTCGAGGCGAATTCCTGGCGGGCCATAGGGCTCACTGCGGCGGTAGGTGATCGGATCGCTTGTCGGCGCATCGTCCCGATCGTCCACGCTGCCACCAGACAGCCAGAGGGCCCGAGCTCGCAACCTGTAGGTGTGTCCGAACCGGAGGGGCGGAAGGCTGTTCTCGGGCACCTGGTGGCTTCGGCTCACGGGCCCGAATACCGGGTGATCGTGCGCTGGATCGACCGTGGGATCTACCACCTCCTCGAGGTCGTGGGCATCATCCCCAGCGCTCACGGCTCGGCCCGGCCGTGCGGCGACGAGGCTCCAGCCCGTCCAGCGAAGGAGGTCCTCGTGGACGTGGAGAGCGTCAGATCCTGCTGGCTCTGTTGCGGCCGGCATGAACCCGGCGAGCTCCTCTTGGCGTTCCGGGTGGCCCGGCAACTGGAGCGACCGCCGATTGAGAGAGCGCCACTGGCCACGATCCTCGACGTCGACCAGCCAGCCGGCAACGAGGTCGTCTGCCGTCAGGATCCGGGCTTGGGATGCCAGCCCGTCGCTCTCGATCAGCCGCTTGCGGAGCCAGTCCGTTCTCGCCAAGTCGGCGAGCGCTATCCCGGCGCTTCTCAAGGCGGGTAATGGCTCCGGCGGCGGTGAGTTGCCACCAGCCGCTCCCACGGCGCTCGCCAGATAGGCGGCGAGTTTCGCCGCGGCCCCGTCGACGTCCACCTGGTGCAAGGTGAGGCCGTGATCAAAGCGAAGGAAACCGCGGTCAAGCCGAGTGTCCGGACCGCTCATCGCAACGAACCGACGGGCATCGGCATCGATCTCCGAGGCCGTGGCCCAACCGTTCGCGATTGGCGCTAACGCTCCACCCGTAACGGAGATCCTCCAGACCCCGTTTGCCATTCGCTCGTCCCAGGGGATGCGGAGCTCGAACGTGAGTGCCAGCCGGCGCTGGAGGGCAGGATGCTGGGCCGCAAGCGCTGTGAGCTGATGGAAATCCGGATCGGGAGGATCCGGGGGCTCCGGTGCAAGCTGCCGCTTGGCGCCAGCTCCGTGGAAACCTGCGGCACGGCCCAGCAACACCGTCAGAGGCGCCGCTTCGGAGGCGAGATCTGGATTGGCTTCCGCTTCTCTCAAAAGCGAGCGCAAACCGGCTGGGTACGGGTTTTCTTGGGGGTGGTAATGGTCGATCAAGGCCCGGATGTCCGAAAACCGCTCGTCCCCCTGGGCAATATCCACGAGGGACGGAGGCGTGTCGGCTGGAGCCACGCGCATCGCAGTGCTGGATAGCTCCCGCAGCCGCTCGTGCAGGGCCACGGACGGGAACGAAACGATGTCTTGATTTGCGCGATCCCGCCGCACCGGCGCGCGCACGACGGTGGTGGGGGGGAAACATTGCCGCCAAAGAGTGCTATCCACCTCGGTAATAAGCGTCGCGTCCAGCCAGTCCGTCTCCTGCGTACCAACCGCGAAGTTGCTGGCCGCGACAGCCGCAGGCCAGTCGAGCAGCGGGTCTCCGATTTCTTCCAGAGTGGTGTCCGACTCTACGTTGACACGGATGCGCGCCGCGACGCCGAGGATTACGGAACCGTCATCGTCCACCGAATGGGGAACCGGGATCAGCTCAACCATGAGCTCACTCACAGGGCGAACGCCTTCGCATAGGCAGTGAAGTGCTGCACATCGAACGTCTTGGCGAAAGAGGGGCTGCGCGAGCTGACCGAGAGCTCGCGATGCACCGTCAGCTCGACGTCATCGGAGAAGAAGGCGACCTCGATCTCGACGCACACCTTTGCCGCGCCCCACAGCACTTCGCGACCGATAGCGTACGCCAGCTGGAGAAGGAACAGCACCGAGACCCTTACCAGGCCGAGAACTTCCACCGAACCGTTGACGCGGAGGTAGGCCATCAGGGTGGCGCCCGAGACATCGATGGCGAAGGCGACGCCGCCCATGATCGAGACTGACCCACTCGCCACCCCGATATCGAGCGCGAGCGCGCCCCCGAATTCGAGGCAGGCCTCGAGCTGTTGCACCCCGTGAGTGCTGACGACGAGGGCGAAGTGGCCGCCACCACCCAAGCCGCACACCGTGATGTGGAATGGCCTTTCGCGGCTGGCCAGGCCGAACTGGAGCTGGGGTGGCGCGTCCGCGAGCGGCAGAAGGAACCTGCTGGCGAGATTGAGATCCTGAAGTAGCAGGATTCCCAACGGAATGGAGCCCAGGTTCACGTCCAACACCGAGGTCACTCCTGTGGGCGTGACCTCGATCCGGGAGCCGCCCATTCCCTGCGGTAGGTGGTCCGCGATCGCCGCCGCGGCGGCCAAGACGCCAGTAAACCCGACCTTGCCCAGGTCAACGTCGATTCGCGGAGGATCACCGTCGACGCTCGTAAAGGAGATCCCGCGGACTGGAAGGTCGAGCACGCCGGCGAAGGAGATGGTCCCGCCGCTCACGCGCCCGTTCGTTCGCGTCCGCGGCTTGCTGTCGGGGGAGTTCGCCGGTTCTACAGTCGCCTCGAGGTCGAGCTTTCCTGGCCCGCTGTAGCTGACGATTCCGGAGTGTGACTGCAAGTCGAGCGACCATCCCCACCGGGGACCGCTTGCGTCGACAAACAGCTGTGGTGGGGGCACACGCGCGCCGGCACCACCCAGGAGATCGCTGAGACGCAATCCAAGCACCGTCACGTTGTCGAGGACGCCGGTCACGGCAATGCCCGATTGTACCGCGTCGTCCGGCTGCCCTGGCAGCAGGCCCGTCGACGCGGAGACGCCGCCGATCGTGAGGCGAGGCGTCGCCACCCCGCCCGCAGTAGCCGTACTCATCTCGGAGGGCATGGGTGTGGGCAGGGAAAGGACCAGCTGGTTCGGGTTGCCGGCCTCCAAGCCATTGTCGAGGTAGTGGCGGTGATACATGACCGTCGCAGTAGGGGTCGATCCGATAAAGGGAGCAACAGCCGGCAGATCCACGTCGGCATGATGGAGCCATGGTCCGAGACCGTCAGCGCTCCACGCGAGCGATCGTACCGGCACAGTGGCTGCATCCCTAGGCTCGTCGGAGAAGCAGACCAATCCTGATGCTTGCGCAGACCGAACGGGGATGGGATCGTCCAACGGCTCAGCGCACAGCTCCGACGGATCGGGACGAAACCACAGCGCCATCGAAAACGCCGTCACGCGTCCCGCGGCATCGACGCCGGTGAACTGAAGCTCAGGGGTCTCGAAGCCGCATGGATTAACCTGCCCCACCTGAACCGTCTCGTTGTTGATCTGGACAGCGTGGAAAGGCAGGCGACGGGTCGTGAAGTGCCGGATTGGTTCGCGCACCACGAGCCAGTTGCGCCGGACGAGTGGCGACTGTCCGTTGACTATGCCCCGATCGGCTGTCTTCATCAGCACGGCGCGATGTCCAAATGGAAGGAGTGTTCCACGCCACGACTCGAGGACGCGCGCGTCACGCCCGACGACGACGGACTGCCGGTACAGCTCGACCGGACCCTCCGGCCAATCGCCTTGCAGTTCGACTGTCGCGCCGACGGGACCGAGAGCCATGAGTGGGCTCCGTAGGGCGGTGTCATGCGTCGAGGTGGCGGTTACGAGGAAATCTCGGAGCGCGGTCGAGGGCGCCACCGCGGGAGTGTCGGCGCCCCAGATCCCCGATCCCGCCGGGGCCAGGTTGGCCTCAACAGTAAAGGCAATGGGTCCGCCTCCGCCGGCGCGCCGGAGCATCGTTTGCCATAGATCGACGGCACCGCGGTCTGAAACCACCAGAGAGCTTGGGAGGTCGGCAAGGATGTCATCAAGAGGACGGAGGATGACTGCTCTGGGAAGCTCGAGAACACTCCACGAGCCGTCACGCTCCTGCCAGCCTTCGGTCCACCGTAAGGGGGACCGCCGGAGCAATTCCAGGAGGGCATCCAGCCGTCCGGGCAAAGGTAGGTCATTGGGACGAACGGCGAATGACAACCAAGAGGGCTGGGCTAAGCGAGCCTCCACCCCTACGGGCTCGGTGCCTGGGTCCAGGACCACCTCGGCGACATGCTGGGGCCCAAGACCAAGCGAGACGACGGGGGGATCCATACCGGCGGCTTCGAGCCAGAGGGCTCCGTCTCTCACGATCAACTCCAGTCCCACCAGGCGAAGCCGAATCGACAAGAAGTCCTTCGGACGGATTATAGAAAGGTCCACTCAACGCTCCTGACCCGACCACCATCGCTAATCTTCTCACTGACAGAGAGGGAGGTCAAACCCAGTACTATCCTTGGACAATAGGCTATCCAAGCCGCCCCGCGTGTGTCCGATGTCGCGTGTAAGATAGGTCCGAGCGTCGGCCCACCATTGCGCCGGGGTCCAGCAGCGGGTGGCTACCCCCACCCAGCCGCACCGGCGGCAGCCCGAGGCCTTCAACGCACATCTCGACCGGGGTACCTCCGAGGTGGAAGTCTGGAAAGGTAAGCGATTTCACCCGTAGCACAACGCTGCGGTCCGGATCGATCACCAGGTCGGCGGCAAGGTTAAGCCACCGATGTGCTTGCTTCTCAGAAGATTAAACTTCCGACCTGGGCTCCATTGCGGATCCTCTCGTTGGCACATCGAGTAACCAACAAGTTTGCTCCTACTACAGTGTAAACGCATCGTACATACGCTCGCTGCGCGAACATGTTTGCAAGACCTCAGCCCAAAAGGCGAGTAGGTGCGAGCTTGCTTAAGCGCGGGCGTCCTCCGCGCCGCTGGTGCGGGGAGTTTGATCCCGCGCGGGCACCGGCGTACACTTCTGGTCAAGGTACCGACGTTCGAATTGGGAGGTCACGTGCTCCAGTCCGCTCGCTTTATCGGCCACCCATTTCTTGAGAAGTGCTTAGCTGGCGAGGATCGTATGCTGGTCACTGATCCCCGTCGAACCGGGCCCGATGTGCAGGCGGTGCAGCAAGCGTTGCTCGACCTCGGGTATGAGTTGCCTGTCTACGGCGCCGACGGGAAATTCGGTCCGGAGACTGGCAAGGCAGTGATAAGGTTCCAGGATGATCTTGGCATCGATCACCCAGGTGACATCGACAACCCTTGGGATGCCGCTATCGGCAAGGATACTATGGGCGCGCTAGACCAGGAGTGGGCACTGCCGTTCGCGGACCGCGACGAGTGGTTATCATGGCAGACGAGGCCGTTCCCCGAGTTGAACTTCACGCGGGAGGACGAGCTTATGCGGCGGCGTACGGGTGGAAAGTTCACGTTCACGCCCGAGTCGGCTTGGTTACCCGCCCCATTCCGCGACGCCTTTGTGACCGGCCTCGCCGCGCTGCTGGACCCGTATGGGTCGCCCGACGGCTCCCTAACGCCATCGGCAACCTGGGGTGTGAGCCTGCTCGACCTCTACCATTGCCACGTCGTCGCGAACGAGGTACCATCAGATGGTCAGGGCCCGTGGGCGCCCGCGAAGCAGCACGAAACGACCCTTTCGAATACACTCCAAAGTCTAAAAAACCAGGCAACTCAAGCGTGGGAATTTGGCACCCCCGCTTGGACGGACCGCTATCGTGAGCTGCTGCTCGCGCCGGGGACGCCAGGCACCGTAAGTGTCCGCGATCAGGCAGCGTCCATCCTTAACGAGATTCATGCCGAGAGCGTCGCAAACCAGCGCACCGTCTCGTTGGTCTGGCACACGTTTGAGTTCGGCGTGTGGCGCCCCGTGAACGTCGCCAGCGATGACCCGCGTCGCAGTTGGTGGAACGTGGTGTCCCCGCAGCCGAGCGGCGTCTCCCATACACCGTTCTACGATTTCTTTACTCACGACGCCCAAGGCAATCTGGTTTTTTGGGCATTCGATTTGTTCGGCCTCGCGTTCGTGATCGACAAACATCTTGCGGTAACTGTCATGCCTGAAACGCAGGATGAGGCGGCCGCGGTTGCCGGAATTCCTATCTCCCAGCTCATCGCTACGCAAAAGGGAAATCCATGGCCGTAGCCCAAGCAGATTTCCTTGCTATACGAACAGCACCGATGACGCTGATGACCCTCCGCCCCGGCACAAGGGATTGTTGGCGGCAGCCTTGTACAGCCGGATTGCTTCCTCGATAGTGACAAGAGCGCGATTTAAGTGGTGGCCAGGATGCGAAGACGTTTTCCGAGCAGACCATGGCGACCGGGTTTACTGCACTTCTGCTTGCTCGGATCGTGACCGGAAACGTAAGCGAAGGGCAAAACCGGCTCCGTAGTGGTGCCGGAGGTGCAGCAACCGTGCAGCAACCCGTGTAAAACTCCTGAAATGATCAGAAAAGCGCTACCGTCATAATACGACGATTTGCAGGTGTTTTGCAAACTCCAGAATACTCCAGCAAACTATTGTGGCGCCCTCGCATGGCGGAGGTCAGGGGTTTGAGTCCCCTCGGGTCCACTCGACAAATACGTGTAGGTAGGCGCAGAATCCTATGTATGGGCAACGGCCATACGTGGCTTGCGCCTGTTACCACGCCAACGTGGCTACCCGCGTGTACTCACGACAAGATTGCTATATGGCCGATGAGAAGAGCATGTTACACCGCCTTGCAGTGACACTTAGAGTATCTTGTGGCGTTATTGGGCTGTGAGGCATGGTGCACGCATGAAAGCCTAGTCAGAAGACCTCAGAATCGGGCCCACTGTTTAGGTGGACGCTATGGCTGGCGCTGCGAGGAGGATGAAACCCTCGATGACTGCGAACGTGCTCCCTCTGGAGGAAACTCGCAAGTTCCTCGTCTTCATCAAACCTGGGTAGTGGTTCCTTCTTGTCAGCGTACCATTTCTTTTGCTTATTGATCAGTTCTTTGTAAAGGGGCTCCAAGTATATCCAACGATCGGGATGATGCTCCTGCCCATCATCGATTTCAGCCCTACACATGTCATAGTAGTTTATGATCCAAGGACCTAGTTTCTGTCGTACCACTTCCCTGCCTATAGCTTGACTCACTTCGGAGGTTAAGTACCCAATCCAATCGAAGTAATTGAATAGATCGATTAGATCCGAGGGAAGCCCAAACCAAAGGTTGCTCGGATCAGTGCGCAAGCGCGTTATATCGTCATCGCACACAATGCTCACATCTCTTTCTTTTGCCAAGAATCGTACGGCGCCATGCCTAATGCGCAGCGCTCTATCACTGTTGAATCTGTTATCCAGCTGAAGCGTCAACTTGGCGCTATTAACAGCACTTGATGTCAATATCTCGGCACGGGCAAAGCGCGCCGTTATGGCAGCGGAACACCAGAGGAAAGCAGTAAAGCGTGCTAGCGCCCCAGTAGCAAGTACTACCCCTGCG
>Ga0126310_10000742_pt1 | contig 11783 bp, 10 predicted proteins | sample Plot60_FD_92540 | JGI IMG/M metagenome (GOLD analysis project Ga0126310, IMG submission 92540) | Serpentine soil microbial communities from UC McLaughlin Reserve, CA, USA - Plot60 | ecosystem: Environmental > Terrestrial > Soil > Grasslands | place: USA: UC McLaughlin Reserve, Lake County... | reverse complement strand
CCTGCCCCGGAGGCCGTCCGTCTGCATCTCATAGCGGCCGTTCAGGTCGATCTCGGCGCCGAGCTCGGCGAGCGCGTGGATGTGCGGATCGAGCCTGCGTCGGCCGATCACGTCGCCCCCGGGAGGCGGAACGGAGGCACGCCCCACGCGGGCGAGGAGCGGCCCGGCGAGGAGGAAGGACGCGCGGATCCGGCTGGCCAGCTCGTCGTCGACCTCGGTGGTGGTGAGATCGGACGTGTGCACGCGCACCTCGTTCGGGCTGGTCCAGTCGACATCGGCGCCCAGGTTGGCGAGTAGCTCGACCATCGTCTCGACATCGCGAATCCGCGGCACGTTGGCCAGCGTCACGGGTTCCTCCGTGAGCAGGCATGCGGCGAGAATCGGTAGCGCTCCGTTCTTGTTCCCGGCCGCCCTGATGCGGCCGCGCAAGGGCTGGGAGCCCTCGATGACGAACGTCTCCATGAGCGCGTCGGCGACAGCGGTCGACGGCATTGGCCCGGCTATCGTACTGACCCGTGCGGTCGACACGCGAAGAGGCCTGGGGGACGCTGACGAAGTACACGCAGAGCGAAGCGCTGCGGCGCCACGCGCTCGCGGTCGAGGCGGCGGTCGCGGCCTATGCCCGCAAGTTCGGCGAGGACGAGGAGCTGTGGCGCGTGACGGCGCTCCTGCACGACTTCGACTACGAGCTGCATCCAACCCTCGACAAACACCCGCAGGACGGCGCGCCGATCCTGCGCGAGGAGGGGTATCCGGAGGAGGTCGTCGAAGGCGTGCTTTCCCACGCCGAGCATCTGGGGCTGCCGCGGGACACCCCGCTCAAGAAGGCGCTCTTCGCCTGTGACGAGCTCTCCGGGTTCATCCACGCATGCGGCCTCGTCCGCCCGGACGGAATCGAGACGCTCGAACCGAAGTCCGTGCGCAAGAAGCTGAAGCAGCCCTCGTTCGCCTCGGGCGTCAACCGCGACGACGTCTACAAGGGCGCGGAGCTGCTGGGCGTCGAGCTGAACGACCACATCGCCTTCGTAACCGAGGCGCTGCGCCCGATCGCCCGCGAGCTCGGCCTGCGTACTGCGGCCGACGTCGTGGCCGGCTAATGATCTAGATCACAAGCTGGGATCAAACGCCTCAGCCCTCCTCACAGCGCTGCCAGGAGGCGCTCGACGTCCTCCTCGCTCGTCCACCAGCCGCAGGACGCCCGGAGCCAGTCTGTGCCCGGAACGTCGCGGACGACGACCCCGGTTTCGAACAGCCCCGCCGCCACTTCGGCCGCGTCGCCTCGTACGCTAAACGTGATCAAGCCCGCCTGGTCCGGTGCGGTGACGACTTCGTACCCTTCCTCGAGCAATCGTCTGCGGCAGTGTGACGCAAGGTCTCGCGTTCGCTCGTACCGCCACTCAGGCGCGGCTTCGAGCGCCGCGAGCAGTCCCGCGAGCGTGCCGGGCGCGTACCAGACCGAGTCGAAGCGTGGTGCACCCGGCTTCGGCGTAAAAGACTCCTCGAGGTCGTACGCCGACTGGGACATGTAGGTCGGCAAGGCGACCCGCAGGCGCTCGGGGTCTCGCACGTAGAGGGCCCCGGTGGAGTCGGGCCCGCAGAGCCACTTCTGCCCGGAGACAGTGTAGAAGTCGAACTCGCCGGCCGCGGTCCGGCAGGCGCCGGCTGACTGCGCGCCGTCGACGAGGATCGGCAGCTCGGTTTGTCGCCGAAGCTCGAGGGGGCCGAGCGAGTTGCCCGTTACCCAGGACACATGCGAGACCGCGATCAGCTTGGTCCTGCTCGTGATCTCGTTGGAGATCAGCCGCGGCGCGTCGGCCGGTGGCGCGTCGCGAACCTGCGCGACGCGTACTTTCGCCGAGGATGCGAGCAGCGGCCCGAGCAGGCCGAAGTGCTCGATGTCGGTGGTGACGATCTCGTCTTCGTCGGTGAGGCCGAGGCCGGCGAGGACGACGTTGCACGCGTTCGTGGTCGAGCTGACGAGGGCGACCTTCTCCGGCGGCACCTCGAGCACGTCGGCGAGCGCCTCGCGGGCCCGCTCGCGCAGGCCGAGTATCTGCTCGAAGTACGGCTTCCCGCCCCGGCCCTGCTCGAGGTCGCGACGGTTCCACTCCGCCATCGCCTCCACCGTCGCTCGCGCGAGCGGGCCGTTCGTGCCGGCGTTCAGGTACGCGTAGCGCTCGAAGACCGGGAATTGCGCACGGGCCTGCTCGAAGTTCACGCCAGCCTCGCTTCCACCGGGGCGTGATCGGACAGGACGTGGCCGCCGACCCGCCGCCGCTCGCGCGGCCACCGCGTGATCTCGTCGACGGCGATTCCACGAACCATGATCTGGTCGATTCCCTCAGGGGCAGGGTTGGAGAAACCCCATTCCGGGCGAGTGAGCGCAACCTGGGTCGCAGAACGCGCAGCGGGGACGTTGAAGTCGCCCGCGAGCACGACCACGTCGCCGGGCTCCGCCAAGCCGTCGGCGAACACCGCCGCGCGGAGCAGCTCCGAGTCCGCGAGCCGCTGATCGGCCGCGTAGCTCGTCGCGTGCAGGTTCGCAACGACCAGCGTTGCGCCGCCGAGCATACGGGCGCGAAGCACCTGGACGATCCGCCGCTCTTTCGCCCAGGCCAGGCGCGCCACGAGGGGCAGCGAGAGCCATCGCGATTGGGCCTCACGGAAATCGCGGCTGTTCAGGATCAGGAGGGCCCGGCTCAGAACCTCGGCGTCAGGCCGGACCAGGATCGCGTTCGCTTGGCCCGCGACTGCCGAACGAAGCAAGCCGTTGTGCAGCGCGGTGACCCGGCGTCCGAGCTGAGCCGGGATCGGTAGCGGCCCGAGGTGGGGCATCTGGGCCACGTCGGCGCACACCCGCATCCCGCTCCAAGCTGCGAGCTTGACATGGGCCCACGCCGGCAGCTCCTGCAAGCAGAGAACATCCGGCCGGTCGGCCGCGGCGAGGCGAATCATCTGCTCGAGATGCGCGCGCCGCTCCGGCGGCTTCGCATTGCCATGGAAGACGTTCCAGGTGCGGATGACCCACGCCAGAGCGGGGCTAGTCTAGGCGCGTGTTTCGGCGCCGCCGTTTCGCCGACGTGATCTCCAGACAGCTCGATCTCTTCGAGCGCGAGCACGCCGAGGTCATCCGCGAGTGCGAGGAGCTCGAGCGCGCCTACAACTCAGCGCCGCGCGACGAGGCGGAGGAGCGCTACGGCGACTACGTCGATGCGGTCGAGACCGGCACGGAGCTGCTGGCCGACCTGCGCGACCACTTTGCGCTGACGCTCGGGGCGGACGCCTGGGAGGCCTACGAGGAGGAGTTCAACCGCGCCGTCGTCAAGCGCCTGCCGCGCTTCGCGCTCGAGATCGAGAACCGTTAGGGGCCTTTTTCGGCGGTGCCGATGGCGGCCGCAGCGTTGATCAGCGCAAGGTGGCTGAGACCCTGCGGGAAGTTGCCCAGGAAGGCGCCCGTGTCCGGATCGATTTCCTCGGCGAACAGGCCAACGTCGTTCGCACGCGCAATCACCTGCTCCATCGTCTTCCGCGCCTCCCCCACTCGCCCGGCCCGCGCAAGCGCCTCGACGAGCCAGAAGGAGCAGGCGACGAAGGCCCCCTCGACCTCCTCCTGTCCGCTGTAGCGGTAAAGGAGCCCGCCGCCCGCAGCGAGCTCGTCGCGAATAGCGTCGATCACTGTTGAGAACCGCTCCCCCGTCACGTCCAGGAAGCCCATCCGAGAGAGACGCAGCACGCTCGCGTCGAGCTTGCCGCTGCCGGGGAACATCACGTAACAGCTCCGCGAGTCCGACCAGCACTCGTGCTCGACGAAGCCGCGGACGTCCTCGGCGCACTCGAACCACCTTTCAGACCTGTCCCGCGGAAGCTGCCCGCGCTCGACGAGCTTCTTCGCACGGTCGAAGGCCGTCCAGACGCTTAGCTTCGAGACCGTGTAGTGCTGCGGGTCCGGCAGCTCCCAGATTCCGGAATCCTTCTTCGTCCAGATCGTCGTCAGGTGGTCGAGGATGTCGGCCAGCCGCGAGGCCGTCGCATCGTCCAGGGCGTTGTCCTCGCGGACGTAGAGCTCCGCCGTCTCGAGAAGATCGCCGTAGCAACCGAGCTGCAGCTGCCCTGCGGCGGCGTTTCCCCGTCTGACCGGTCGCGAGGCCCGATATCCGGCGAGCTCGAGCTCCGCCTGCGCGGAAACGGTCTCGCCGTCGAGGTCGTAGAAGACGTGCAGGTCGGGTTCGGTCTTTGCGACCGCGTCGAGAAGCCATGAGAACGACGCGTGCACCTGCACGAGCAGCTCGAGGTTGATCAGGGCGTCCAGCGTGAAGGCCGTGTCCCGAACCCAGGAGTAGCGGTAGTCGAAGTTCCGGTTGCCGCCGATGCGCTCCGGAAGCGACGTGGTCGGCGCGGCGGTGATAGCGCCGGTCGGCACGTAGGTCAGGAGGCGAAGCGCGAGCGCACTGCGGCGAACGATCGGGTTCCAGTCGCCCTCGACACCCGCGCCATCCAGCCATCGCTTCCAGTCGTCGCCGGTGTCGGTGAGTCTTCTTTCCGCCCAGTCGCGTCGCGCGAACGGAATCGGCTCGTCCTGGGTCGCGCGCAGAACAACCGAGGCCGCGGAGCCCTGCTCGAGCTCGAACGTGCCGGTGATCTCGCTTTCGGTGCGGCGCGGTTCGCCGACGTCGAAGGGATAGACGACGAGGCTCAGCCCACGCGCGGTCGCACGAACAGCCGCGCCGATGCGGTCGATCGCGGCCTCCTCCTTCGCCTCGCCGGCGCCGAACCGTGGGGTGATCCGCCAGCGCATCGGCACCGTGCCGCTGATGCCCTCGACGCGGCGGACGAGCTCGAACCACGGGAGGAGACCACCGTGGTCGAGCGTGATCGCGTCGGTCACCCGCACCGTGCCGCGCGCGGTCACGAACGTGGTCTGCAGCACGTTCGTGTCGGGGAGGTACTCGCGCTCGCCGCGGAAGTCGAGGTCGGGCGTCAACTCGAAAGCGCCGCCTTGCTCGGCGTCGAGGAGGCGGGCGAAGATCGTCTCCGAGTCCAGACGCGGTAGGGCGAGCCAGTCGATCGAACCGTCGCTCGCGACGAGCGCAAGCGTCCGGCCGTCGCCGATCGCCGCGTAGTCCTCGATCGGGGCGTAGCCGTCGATCCGCTCCACGGCGGGATTATCGGTGGCCGAAATGATGAGCCGCGGGCAAGGAGCCGAACACATCGGCCCCGTTTGCGACCTCCTTCGCAAGCGGGACGAGCGACTCGAAATCTTGCACGACCACATTCTGATTCCGGCCGCTCCGCTCGAACCTCCCGCGGGCGAGGATCAGCGGCTCCGCGCGGACGAGCGGACGGAAACGCCGGTAGACCGGCGGCGGGACGATCAGGTTCACCTGCCCGAACTCGTCCTCGAGGAGCATGAAGACGACGCCATTGGCGGTCGCGGGCCGCTGGCGCGCAACCGCGAGGCCTGCGATCGCGATTCGGCCGCCGTGCGGGTGGTTGCCGAGCTCACGGCTCGAGACCACCTCTTCCGGCAGCCGGGAGCGCAGGAGCGCCAGCGGGTGCGTGCCGACGGAGAGGCTCGTCAGCCGGTAATCGGCGAGCATCCGCTCCCAGGCCGTTTGCTCGGGCAGTTCCGGCGTCGCCGCGGTCGGGTCGAGCGAGAGCGTTAGCTGGCGCGCCTCCCCACCTGAGCCGGGAACGCTCGTGGGGCGAAAGGCAAGGCCGAGCTCCCAGAGCAGTTGCCGCCGCTCGCCGAGCTCGTCGCAGGCGCCGGAGGCGACGAGCGCCTCGAGCCGGTCGCGGTCGAGCTCGACCCGCTGCGCCAGCTCGCGCACGCCGGCGAACGGCCCGCGACGCTCGCGCTCCTCGACGACCGCCTTCGCGCCGGGCTCCCCGAGCGACTGCACGTATTCGAGGCCGATCCGCACCGCGCTCCGTTGCTTGTGATCTAGATCATTTGCTGGTGGCTCGAGCGCGCACTTGGCGGCGCTGCGATTGACGTCGACCGGCCGTACCTCCACCCCGCGCCGCTGCGCGTCGCGCACCAGCGAGGCGGGTGGATAAAACCCCATCGGTTGGGCGTTCAGGAGCGCCGCGAGGAACTCGCTCGGGTGGTGATGTCGCAGCCACGTCGACTGGTACGCAAGCAGGCCGAACGCAGCTGCGTGGGATTTCGGGAAGCCGAAGCCCGAGAAGCCGGCCAGCTTGTCGTAGACGAGGTTCGCGGTCTCGCCGTCGACGCCGTTTCGCGCGGCGCCGTCGACGAAGCGGCCGCGATAAGCCTCGATCGCCTCCTCGCTCCGCTTGCGGCTCATCGCGCGCCGCAACCCCTCGGCCTCGCCGACCGAGAAGCCCGCTAATGCCATCGCGACCTCGAGTACCTGGTCCTGGAAGACGACGACGCCGAGCGTGTCCCGCAGCGGCTCGGCGAGCAGCGGGTGGTCGACCGGCGGCTCGAAGCTCGGATCTTCGCGCAGCCGCTGGCGGTGCTCGATGTACGGGTGGACGGCCTTGCCCTGAATCGGACCCGGTCGGACGAGTGCGACCTGGACGGTCAGGTCTTCGAGGTTCTCGGGCCGCGTGCGCAGCAGCGACTGCATCTGCGCACGGCTCTCGATCTGAAAGACGCCGACCGTGTCGGCGCGCTGAATATCGGCGTAGACATCCGGGTCGTCGAGCGGGATGCGCGATAGATCAAGGGACTGTCCCTCGCCAGAGACACTGTCCCCAAAACCGGTCCGAACCGAAGCCTGCGAGGCCTCCGCGATCAGTTCCACACACTCCTCGACCGCCGAGAGCATCCCGAGCCCGAGCAGGTCGATCTTGAGGAAACCGGCGTCCGCGCACGAGTCCTTGTCCCACTGGACGAGCTGCCGCCCCGCCATCGCGGCCGGCATCACCGGCACCAACTCGATCAGCGGCAGGCTGGAGATGACCATTCCCCCCGGATGCTGGGAGGCGTGGCGAGGCAGGCCGCCGATCTCGCGGCAGAGCTCGCAGAAAGCGCGCCAGCGAGGCGAGCGGAGCTTCGTCTCGGCGTCCGGCAGCGACGCAACCTCCTCGCCGACCCGCCGCGGATTTCCTTCGGTGATCCGAGCCAACCGCTCGAGCTCCGCGTGCGGGAGCCCGAGCGCCTTGCCGACGTCGCGGATCGCCCCGCGCGCGTTGTAGGTCGGGAAGGCGGCGACGAGCGCAGCGTGGTCGCGCCCGTACTTGTCGCTGACGGCCGGCAGCAGCTTCTCGCGGATGTCGCGCGGAAAATCGAGGTCGATGTCGGGCACCGCCGCCATGTCGCGGTTGAGGAAGCGGCCGAGCGAGAGCCCCGCCGCGACCGGATCGACGTGCGAGAGCCCGGTTAGGTAGCAGACGATCGAACCGACGGAGCTACCGCGCCCCCTCCCCGGCGGCAGCGTCGAGCGCGGCGAGTCGCGACCCCGCACCTCGACCGCCAGCTCACGCGCCAGCTCGAGCACCTCCCAGTGCAGGAGGAAGAAACCGGCGAGGCCGAGCTCGTCGATCAGCTTTAGCTCTTCGTCGAGCCGGACGCGCGCCTTGCGCTTGAGCCCGTTGCGCCGTGAGTAGCGCTCCGCAAACGCGCGGTTGCACACCACCGCCAGCTGCGCGATCGCCGGCTCGCCGTTTTCCGAGAAGTCTGGATAGCGGTAGCCGAGGTCCTCGTTCAGGTCGAACCGGAGCCGCTCGGCAAGTTCTCCGGTCCGTTCGACCGCATCGCGGTCGTGGGGGAAGAGCTCGGCGATCTCGCGAGGCGGCCGCAGGAAGCTCTCGCGGTTGCCGCGCCGCTCACGCTCGCAGCCGTCGAGCGAGGTGCGATTCTTGATGGCGACGAGCGCGTCCTGCAACGCGGTCAGACGTGGGACGTGCGCATGGACATCTCCGGTCGCGATCGTGGCCACGCGAAGTGTCTCCGCGAGCTCGCGCAAGAGACCGTTGCGCCGCGCGTCGCCTCGCTCGAACGGCCGCTGAAGCTCGACGAAGAAGCGATCGCGGCCGAAGGCCTCTGCCAGGCGCGCCGCCGCGTTCGGGTTCCGCACCGCGAGCCCGTGCCGGGCACAGCCTGAGAGGCAGACAAGCCCTTCGTTGCGCTCCTCCAATAGTTCCTGCCGAAGCGCCGGCTCGAGCAGCTCGCGCTCTTTTCCTGGAACGCGTGTTCCGGCGTGGGCGGCGGTCAGCAGCCGACAGAGGTTCGCGTAGCCGGCAGCCGACTCGACCAGCAGCGTCAGGTGCGACCCGTCGTCCAGCGTCACCTCGGCGCCGGTGATCGGCCGTACGCCGAACGCCTTCGCCGCCTGCGCGAACTCGAGCGAGCCGTAGACGCCGTCGTGGTCGGTCAGCGCAAGCGCGCCGTAACCGAGTTCCGCGCCTCGAATCGCGAGCTCCTCGGGCAGCGAGGCGCCGTCGAGAAACGAATAGGCTGAATGGTTGTGGAGCTCGACGTAGCCCAACCGCTTCTCCTAGCCCCCGGCGAGGGCGAGACGACCACCGATCGCCCCGAGCGGACGCTGCGGATCCTCTGCGAGTTCGAGCAACTGATCGTGACGTGGTTTCGCTACGAGCCCGGCGAAAAAGGCCCCGACCCGCATATCCACCGGCAGCACTCGGACGCGTTCTACGTCCTCGAAGGAGAGGTCGACTTCGGGCTCGGCCCAGAGATCACGCGGATCAAAGGCGGACCGGAGACCTTTGCAGCCGCTCCGCCGAACGTCGTGCATACCTTCAGGAACTCGAGCGACGCCACCGCAATCTTCCTCAACATCCACGCGCCGAGCATGGGCTTCGGCAACGTCCTCCGCGGCGGCGGCCACGAGCATTTCGACCAGTTCGAACCTCCTGAGGACGGAGGCAGATCGTTCGAAGACGCGATCCTCAAACCCGCGGGCGCCGGCGAGGTGATCGAGCACGAGACCACCTTCCACCGCGTCCAGGCAGAGCTGCCCGAGCTCTCGGTGATCGAGATGACCTTCCGCCCCGAGTTCGAAGGCGTCGACCCGCATACGCACGACGATCTCGTCGACGCGTTCTACGTCCTCGGCGGGGAAGCCGACTTCGTGGTCGGCGAGGAGGTACGGCGAGCGGGTCCCGGCTCCTTCCTGGCCGCGCCGCCCGGCGCCCGCCACGGGTTCTCGAACCCGGGACCGGCGGACCTGCGCGTTCTCAACCTCCATGCGCCCGACGCCGGGTTCGTGAGCAGGCTGCGGAGCTAGCCCGGCACGACCGCTCGCGGCCGGCGATCCGCGAGTGGGTCGTCGTGTCCGAAGGACACTCGGACAGGTGGGCAAGGCACGCGCAGGACGCGCTCTCGCCTCCAGTCGGCGTCGCAAGCGAGCGCCTTGGCCTAAGCACGCTGACTGAACCAGCATTGAGCCTCGCCGTCGAGAAACACCACCGCGTTCTCGCCGCCGGCGAGCACGATGTCGAAGTAGCGCCTGTCGACCGGCTCCTCCGTCCACCAGCGATCGACGACGCGCCATTCCTCACGCACGAGCGCAACCTGCTGCCGGTTCACGCTCCGCGGCGACCCGTCGACATGCGTCTCGACGAGCGCGGCATTCGGAGCATTCAGACGACGCATTGCGCCGGCGTGCGACCGCCTCAGCAGTCGTCGCGCGGAACCAGCAGCGCTCTCTGCTCGGGGATTCGCGACCAGGGAGCGACCTCCAGGACAGAGCACACCGCGCCTGACCCGGCCCCCGCCCGGACCTGCTTCAAGCCTTCGCTGAGATGAGCACGCAGCTCCAAGCGTTCCGGCTGGACGAGCTCGAGCTGCCGCCCAACCGTTTGCGCGAGCTCGACGATCTCGAGCCCGAGCCGCGTCACCGGCGCTGGCAACTCCGCGAGCTTGGATCCAAGCGCAACACGAAGCCGGTCGCGGTCGGCCGTGGCATCACGCAATGTGACCGTGCGCCGCCACGATCCCCCACCCACGAGCTTCGCAGACAGCGCGAGCTTGCGCACCGCTCTGTCGCCGCGCTCCGGCCGGGCGAGGAGCCGGTCGAGCACGGCGCCCAGCGCCCGCCGGAGCGTCAGCTCGTTCGCAACTGCCTCGGGAAACTCGAGCGTCTCAGCGAGCTCGTTCGCAACCTTCCGCGCGTGGATCTTGCCGCGCTTTTCGCCCCTCGCCAGGCTCCAGGCCCGCCGGCCGTCCGGCCCCAATCGTTCGGCAACGGCGGCGCCCGGTAGCCCAGCAAGCTGTCCAAGCCTTCGCACCCCGAGCTCCTCCAACTCCTCCCGACGCTCGGGCTCGACCGGGAGCAAGGTCAACGGCAAGGGCGCCAGGAAGTCGCGTGTCTGACGGTCGGAGACGATCAGGACCTGGCCGGATCGAGCCACGTGCGCGGCCGCCAGCGCTGCGAACCTGCGCTCGGCGGCGCCGATGCGCGCGTCCCACGCCGCTCCGACGGCGGCCAGCGCCCGCTTCAGCGCCGGCTCGAGCCCCCCGTAGAGACGCTCGATTCCGCGCGTCTCGAAGTAGACACACCCGACAGCGGATGCTTCGACCGCAAAACCGGAATCCTCGAGCCGCTTCAAGAGCTGCTCCCATTCGTGTTCCGCGGTTGCCGGATCTTGCTCGACGAGCACGAGATCCGGGCAAAGCGAAAGCGCCTCCCCAAGCCGCATCCCCGGCTGTACGCCGGCCGCCTCCGCGGCCGCCGTCACGGGGCCGAGCAAGGGCTCCTCCCCCGCCGCCGGTCCGAGCGCCGAGGGACGAAGCGCAAGTGCAGGCCGCGTCCGCAGCGCCGCTCGGAGCTCGAAACCGGGGATGAGAAGACAGGCGAGCACTTACGAACGTATGTTCTACACGAACACGTGTTCGCTTGTCAAATCGTCGACGGCCTCAAAAGAAAGAAGGCGGCTCCTGCGGCGAGACCGCCCCTCGTTAGTCAGTCGGGATAGCTGGCGAGCCCCCTGCGGAAAGGTTCTCCTTCCCTCGGCTGACTGTTGCGCCCTAGAAACCTTTAGCCGTTGATTTCGGCAGCGGCGCCGACCATGCGAGTGAGCCTCGGGACGACGTCGAGCGTGTTCTCCTGAGTGCACCAGCGCAGGTCGTCCTCGAGCCCCGGCGGGCCGTAAGTGCGCGCGTTCACGCCTTCCCACGCGGTCGGGTACGCGCGGGCGATCGCCTCCGAGGCAACCGCGGCGTCCGTTCGTTCTCCGTCCAGCAGCCCGACGATGCGGCCCGCGCAGTAGGCGTCGTCGATTGCGAACGCCCCCTCGTAGCCCGCACAGATGACGGTGATGTCCTTCCGAGGCTCGCCCGCCGCGGCCACGACGGCGTCGAGGTTGAGGAAGCTGCCGAGCAGGACGATCTCCGCGTTCGCGGCCGCTGTCAGGATCGTTCGCGTTCCGTTCGTGGTCGTCAGGATCGCCGTTTCGGCCCGCGGCCCCAGGTAGTCGCGCGGTGACGCACCGAGATCGAAGCCCTCGATCAGACGGGCGTTCCGCTCCCCGCCCACGACAGCTTCGTCGCCCAGCTGCGCGCGCAGCGCTCGGGCATCGTCGATCTCGCGGCAACAGAGGACGCGGCGATAGCCCGAGGCGAGCGCCTGGGCGATCGTCGACGTGGCGCGCATGACGTCGACCACAACCGCCACGTGGGCCGTCCCCGGCTCGGCCGGAGTGAAGGCGACGTCTACGCGCATGGCGCGTCTACGCTAACGAGCCATGGCCGCCGCGATGAGGTGCTACCGGCACCCCGACCGAGAGACCTACATCTCGTGCTCGGAATGCGGCCGGCCGATCTGTACCGAGTGCATGACTCCGGCGCCCGTCGG
>Ga0126310_10000741_pt1 | contig 11790 bp, 12 predicted proteins | sample Plot60_FD_92540 | JGI IMG/M metagenome (GOLD analysis project Ga0126310, IMG submission 92540) | Serpentine soil microbial communities from UC McLaughlin Reserve, CA, USA - Plot60 | ecosystem: Environmental > Terrestrial > Soil > Grasslands | place: USA: UC McLaughlin Reserve, Lake County... | reverse complement strand
TATTAGCTTGATCCAGTATCTGTTCTTCATCAAGTCCATGAGTTAATTTCAAGCTTTTTGTATGGTCTGTTATAGCAATATACTCAAGGCCAAATTTTACTTTTGCAGATAGAGCCATTTCTTAATATTTATCTATCTTTGTATGCTAAGAAAGATTACTGTTACTGCAGAGACGGTAATGATGACAATCTTCTAGCTCTGAGCCGTTTCTGCAAAAAATAATCCACATATACCTGTCATGTTCTTTTGAATTCTTGGAGAAATAGGATAAAAAATTGCGTAATTTAAGAATCGATTTACTTTGGCGTATTTCAATTCCTCTGAAACATTATGTCAACAACTTTTATACTGTCTGTTATTGACAAGTCACAACATGAAAAGACCTGACTGGGATATCTACTTTATGCTTCAGGCAGAGGTCGCAAAGCTTCGTTCAAACTGTCTTACCAGACATATAGGCGCTATAATAGTAAAGGATAATAGGCAAATAGCAACAGGGTATAATGGAACGCCATCCGGTATCAAAAACTGTTTTGAAGGTGGTTGCCAGAGATGCTTATCTAGGATTAAAGGAGATATAGGGTCAGGTGAACATTTAGACCGATGCCTGTGTACTCATGCAGAAGCCAATGCAATAATGCAGTGTGCATTATTTGGAAATGCTGGGAGCACAAAAGGTGCTACGCTATATTCTACTTTTGCTCCATGCCTTGAATGTAGCAAGATGGCGATCAGTGTAGGTATCACAAGAATAGTTATTCTTGCCAATTATCCGGAGGATGGCACACAGTTGCTAAAGGAAGCTAGAATTAAATTACAAAAATTAAAGCAGAATAGCCTAAATCATTGGATAAGGCTTATTAGTCAAGATTCTGTCCTTTCTACAAAAATCTAATAAACGTAAAGAAAAGGATTATTCGAAGGCATTTCTTGGATAAATCGACCTCTCAGCATACAAGTATCTTCTAATGTCATAATATAGATGCTTACTATTTACAAAAAGAGTAGAATTTTTTTAGTATTGAGCTTATACTAAAAAAATTAGAAAACTTGCAAATTGAAGTATAGGAGCAGGACAGATATTATGGCAATGATACTAAACGCAACATTGTTTGGAGAAACAAAGGGAAGAATAATCACAAAGGCTCAACTCAACTGCACACAACTTAAAATGTACTTACCTTCCCTAATAGAAAAACGACTTATAGAACAAATTGATTTCACAGACCAAACAATAGTTTACCAGACAACTGAAAAAGGACGAATATTTTTAAAAATGTATAATGAGGGACGTGTTTTTGACCTCACAAACAGCAATCATATTGTAGATAAAATTAAAGATTGCGTAACCATATAATATGAATAGTTTCCATTATAATATATTTCAGAAACAGTATTCAAAATGAATTCAACTTATTCAATCATATTTATTAGCATAGATATAATGCTAAATAGTTAGTCATTCTAGTCGACATCAAGTAAATTATCTAATAGAATAGAAACTAAAGATATGCTGCAGCTGAAATTAGTTAAGTTTTCATCTATGCGAAAAAGATTGTATATAATATAGAGCAAATCTCCATTAACATTACAGCCATACCTCCTGTTAGTATTGCACTTGAATTAGCACAATATACCTATTGAAACAAAGATATAGAGACGAACATTCAAGGATCAGAAAAAGATTTGTCGATACTATAGAAAAATGAATCCGTAAATATAATATATAAAAAGTTTCGACGCTGGGTTTTCCTGAATAGTTGGATGTACATGCGACATGTATTTTCTAAATAGTAGACTCAGATATAATAATTTTAGTAAAACGATAAGTTTAGAGACATGTCTTGTATCCATGTCCGTGCAATATTTTCTTCACTTGATTATCGCTAACTTGAGAAAAATCATGATAGAATTGTCCAACAGCTTCAAACGATGATGGAGAATATAGAATTATTACTCTATCCGCTACTTTCTTCAGTTTTTCAGCGATATCTTTTGGTGCTACAGGTACAGCTATGATTAATTCTTTGCAATTTTTCTTCTTCTTTAACCACTTTGAAGCAGCGGATATGGTTGCTCCAGTTGCAATACCATCATCAACTAAAATCACTGTTTTGTACTGCAAATCTTTGCCGTACTCTTTACTTCCTCTAAAACTCATTAACCGACTATCAATCTCTTTCATCTGTGTATCTATTTCTGAATTAATGTGGCCTTCCGATATTTTCAGCATTCTTATAATGTTTTCGTTTGGAAAAAAACTACCATCGGGCATCACAGCACCTAGTGCAAGTTCGGCATTATAAGGTGCACCAATCTTTCGTGAAACTACAACATCAAGTTTAGCATCAAGTATTCTTGATATAATATTACCTATGACTACCCCGCCACGAGGAATAGCCATAATTACAATAGAATTACTTTGTATTCCTTCTTTATCTTCTTGCTTTAGGTACAGTAATTTCTCGGCAAGTTTCTCAGCGGCATCAATTCTATCTCGAAAAACCATATTCATTTTCACTGCCAAGACATGATACCGAAAGACTAGTTACACCAAACATCTATTTTGGTGTTCTTTTTTATTTTTATCTTTCCAATCTCTTCCATATTTACCAAATTATAATATGATGGATTTTATTTAATAATTACTAGGTGATATTTACTATTTTTCTATATTTTTAACTTTTGGTGATATTGTTATTCACTATTGCGAATGTTTTATTACCATATACGGAACAGAGAAAGATTACTTGGTACCAAATTTGTTACATCCTATAATCCTTAAGAGCGTATAAAATGTTAGATCAGCTTTTAGCATCCGAATTAACAAAATAATTGGACTTATATGAATTTAAAAATAAAGATATGGCATAATTATAAGTAATGGATATGGCTCTAATATCGACAGAAGAAGCAAAGGCCAAATTATTAGATTGTAAAGTCCTATTAAAATATATGGTATTCCTTCAAAATAATGGATTCTCAGACTGTGGAAAAGGCCAAATAATGGGACAAGCAGCATTATTAGAAGAATATCTCAAAGAAGAGGAAAAGAAGGAAAATAAAGACACTTTTGATAAACCATATAAACAGATAGAAGAACATGGAAAACAAATAATAACAAAAAGTACAGAGGAACCAGCAAAAATCTCTGAAACATTTCGAGAAAACACTGCCAATATGTACAAAGGATTTTTGAGGCAAGTAGGAAATATGATGGACAAGCCTAAGGATATTAAAGATGCTAATTCTAACTATGTGGTCAAAAAAGATGATCCAAACATACAAAAATTTCAAGAGGTGACACAGTCACAACCCATAGATAAAGCCACGACAAATGAGAAACAGATAGGAGTAATAGGAGAAAATAAAGAAATGATTCAATCATGGCGCGATAAAATCAAAAGAATGACTCAAGTTGATATTAGGTAATTATTATACATTTATAGTCAGAATTAGTAATAAAGTTATCTCAAAATAACATAGCAAGATTATTGAAAACAAATCAGCTAGTGAGAGGCAACTTGCTTTACACCTACCTTCATTTTCTGTATAATTTAAGAAAATATTATATATCGTCATCTCTTCTCTAGTATCCTACAAATCAAATTCGATCATCTTCTAATCTGTTTATCTTGAATATTTTCTTAGTATTTTGAATGGTTCAGATTGTTTAATGCTCAGGCTACTTGTAGTATGTGATTCTTTTCTTTAGAAAATAGTTGAAGGCTTTGATAGCAAATGGAGAAGATGGTGTGTTATTGGTAGTCATATTATATTATTATGAGCATTATTATTATATATCTTCAGCTGCCTTTTTCTTTAGGAGGAATGCTAATCACTAAATGACATTCTAAAATTTTTTTAATATCAGGAAAAAATTTACTCTTGTTATAATAAGGATCGAAAAGACTTTTTTCTTTTTTACTTAAACATTTTATTTATCTACAAATATGAGAATCATACTAATCATATGAACGATACTTTGTGGGCATTATAATCTGAATGCAATATTTTATTAATCCTAATACCATACATCAAATTAATACTATGTCTGATGACACAGATGAAGAGAGAATTTTTAGGCAAAGATACGCACAAGAGTTGGGAAAGAAAAAACAACAGGATCCTCATAGCTATCGTGGATATGATGAATTAGCGGATGAAAGAAGGAATATAAATCAACAGGAGATGAAGACACCAGGGCGCAGAGGAGAGAAAATAAAACACGAAGAGATTGACAAGGAAATGGTGAGACGTGACAAGATAAACCGAGATAAGGAATCAGATGAAAAGTAGTTCTTATAAGAAGAAGAAGAAACTACAAATAGCATATAGAGATGGCATATTCTGAAAGGAAATCAAAATTAGATGCAACTGAGGAATGGCGTACACAATACGCGTTCCATTTTTGTTTTAGACGGTATTCTATATCGTCTCCCGTCTTCATTAGTGATAGAACCACTTTCAAGCATAACGTATCTTGTAGCATAGAATTTCATCATTGCCCAAATTTATTCAGGATTAATCATTAGTATTAACAGGAGCAGCTTTCATAAAAATTACAGATCAACTTTGCAGAGTTCATTTCTGAATGGATGTTTGTTCAACCATTCACGCGCGCATCGAATCAACATACTATGAGGAGAGGTCCAGGAGCAGTCAGCTTGGGGATAAACATTGCCCTCGACATAGCATTCCAGAATTGTACGTGCTAAACTTCAAGAATCCTAAGATCTGTTCCTTCTCAATATATCGTAGAAATTAGTATGTGACTAACAAAGTTAGCCCGATATAATGACAACATTAGGATTATTATTATTCTGGTGTGTATGGAAGCATATTGAATAGGATATTGCTGGAGTAAACCAGAAGGCTGCAGTAATAGGACTTGCATTTCTATATGATATCGAGAAATATTATAACAGGTAAGATTCTGTAGCAGACAAGAATAAACATTTTAGCGTAAACTAATAGGCACATAATATCCTCCCTTGCTAAACATGATATGACGCATAGTTTGTTAGTAAAGAGACATGGTACATTTGAAGAAAGAGGAGACCCTAATCTACAATAGTATAACAGACTATCTTAAAGCTAATACTCCCGACCTTAACATCATCATTGTACATTCCCAAAATAATCCCAAAAGTAAAAGAAAATTTGTTATATAGTCAGCTGATACTTAATATCATTTTCGATATTTCATTTTTGTCATAACGTTTGTTTATTTAAAAAGGAAAATGGTGAGCGCTGATTCTTCATATTAAGAATTGTTATGTCGAAAATATAATAAGACTTTCTTGCGTCACTTTTGTCTATTGTGTTTTTGTAGGTGTTATCTTCCATACTACTCCGCTATAAGGAGTAGTAGGAGGATCCTCTGTAAATGACAAATTACCCCAGTCTACTATATACAAAGCAGTTCCATTTTGGCTAAATACTACGTCAGTAGGTCTAAAGCTTGTACTAGATTTGTTCAGAGTTAGGAAGTCTGTAATCGTTTTATTGTCTATATTAACGTGTACAACATTTTGGCCAATTACCGTTCCTGGTGGAGGTAGAGTTCGTGAAATTGGTGCATCTGTTCCCATCTGAGCTACAAAGGCTTCTCCTTGAAAGCCAAATGATTCATTTGCAAAGGCTATTTGGATGCCTGACGTATGAGGAGGCTCAAACAACACTAGCGCCTTTTCAACAGAAGGATGATTCTGCGTTAGAAGTTGTAATGATGTATTTCCTCCTCCTCTTGGAGATTTAAATTTAGGATCAGTTACTGGTTCTGCATTTCCAAAGAAGTCAGGCCAGCCATAAAAGGCAGTGTCATTTAATTTTATCTCATGGAACTTGTCGCTATCATTAGCTATAGGTCTGCTTCCTCTTTGATCTGCACCATGATTTACGGCAAATAGCCTACCTTCCTCATTAAATGCTAGTCCTGTAGGATTTCTAAGGCCCCATCCTACTAATTTAAGATCAGTCCCATCTAAGTTAGCACTTAGAATGCAACCATTACATTTGATATTTCCTTGAATAACCTGTGCTGGATATGTGGGTTTTCCAAAGGGAACAAATGCACCTGTAGTTGTAGTATCGTTAGGTTCTGCTGTAAGCGTATTGTTAGTTACAAAGTTCTGTCCTGTTAGTGTTATGTTTTTGGCTGGAACATCATGTACATTTGGCTCATTTGGAAGCCATCCTATAATAGCGTCATCTTCACCTACCACTCCACTATTTGTCGCAGAACCTATACCGACATAGAGTCTTTTTCCATTTGGACTGAATGCAATTTGATTATTTTGATGGTTGATGTTAGTTGGTAAACCTACAATGATATCTTTAACTGCACCATTTGTAAGATTTACCACCGATACTTTATGATTGTGCGATACATATAATGTCGTTTCATTATAGTATACAACATCTACTATAGGAGAATTCAATCCTTTATCAACAAATACTGAAATATTACCATTTCGAGTTACCTTTAAAATTTTTGGAACCTCAGGTAAATGGGTTAGTGGATACCCTGCTTCACCTATATACATATTCCCGTTTTCATCAAAGGTGAGGCTATCTGGTGCATTAAGATTCCAAACAACAGGTTCGACTGTATAGCCGGAAGTAAGATTAAAGTTATCTGTACTTGGAGCATTTTCACCTGACGTTTTTCCTATCAATTCCGACTGTGCTAATGCGTTCTTATTTTCAAATTGTAGAGAGTGTATAAAAAGAAACATTAAAGCAAATGATATGATAATTGTTATAGTTGCATATACTTTTATTCTTTCATTAGACTTTGTAAATGCGTCTATAATCATTCATGATCGATATATACAATATAATAAGACATTTAAGTATATTATAATTAATCAAAATAAATGGAAGCATACTGTTGATCGGTTCTTGTAAATCATGTCATTTTTGACGTAATACTGTTTGAATATCATAAAAGTAAACTAACCCCATCTATATGATTATATAAAAAGAACAAAACCAGAAATGGAGATAATAAATACGTAATTATTATCTTGCCCAGGGGATATATCAAATTTCACATAATATTTATGCCTAGAAAATCACTTTTCCTATCATGTATACTCTTGTCACTAATCGTATCGTCCTTAAGGTATAACCTCTTCCTGTCAGATTGATGTTTTAATTCGTATATTACATATGAATTTATAGAATCTTATCGATAGATAAAAATGGAAGAGTAGTCAGCAGCGAAAGAAAAAAAAAGATAAAGAATCAGCAGCTCTACAACCACCAAATCAGAAACAACTATTATTAAAAATACTTGAGGATAGGCTGCATGATAGAATCATACAAAGGAAAATAGGAGAAATGAACAGATCTCTTAATAGAGCTTATACAGACAATCTATTTACAGAAATAGAGACGCTGCAATGGGTCTTGGCTCAAATGCTTACGCTACTAGGACTACCACGAGCTGTATCATAGCCAAAGTATACAGGGCCTATAGTTATTTTTTCCTCTATATTCCAACTCTGGCTTCCACCATTATTATGAAGTGTACATTCAGTAATCCTGGCCGAATGTCTTATAATGAATAGCAGCGTCATGTAATTATGTCTACCAAAAAAGAACATCCAGAAAAATATGGCTGGTGGATAAGTGAACTATCTTCTCTTGGAATCAAAAGAATGAGAAGAAATGATATGAAGGATAGAAAAGAAATTACTGATCTCACTAAAAATATAAAGCAGACTCTTTTTCAAGAGTATAAAGCTGTTTATAATAAATAATATACAGTTATTATTTTTGTCCATACTCAAAGATTAATATTATATCTAATAAACTGCTTTTTGAAAACATTAGTTAGTAATCTAATCACGAGTATGAAGAGTTATTATTACTATTATGAAATACCGTAGCAAGAATGACATAATTGGACATATTCTAGAAGCTGTTAATAATAGCAGTAATAATGGATTGACTAAGACAAAAAATAATGTATAGTGTATTTCTATCTTATGCCCGATTGCAAGAATATCTGTCAATTTTACTGGAAAAAGGCTTGATAGAAGAGTATCAAAAAGAACTGGAAGAAAAAGAAAAAGAAAAACAACAACGATCTTCCTATTATTATTATAAAGTAACAGACAAGGGAAGACGTTTCTTACTAATCTAAAGAGATCTTAGCGAAATGATGATTGCATGGATAACGACTATTATTACGTTTAACCATTGTATAAAGGATGCTGATCCATAAGAGGGCCTATATAGACAGACTATGGACTGAGATAGAAGTATTGCATGGATATATCAGAGTCCTAGTATTAGAAGAAGACTACAGGGGCATGAGTAGCAATACGAGTTCTAAGGAGGAAAGAGAGAGGAAGAAAGATATACTTCCAATAGAGATCTATATTATAGTATATACAGCTTTGTTTGAGACAATTATAACGGCTTAATATATTACTCCTTTTTACTGATAGTTGGAGTTAGTTCTTTCTTATCTCTTCAATTATTATTTATTGGAATGTTTACTACATTAAATGACCATCTATTGTCTTTTCTCTAATTTAAAATAAGATTTTTCAAATCTACTATTTTCGCAGACTAATGTTTGGTATAAAATGTCTTTTATTTGTGAATATACTAACAAAGGATATACTTTTCAAATGTTGTTCATTAATAGATGATTCAAATTCAATCGGTATATATTTTGGATTCAATCTGATTTCAATCCATTTTGTAATTACATTTTGTAATTATAGTCTTGCCAATAAAAATTTAATTTATTTACTTACTTTGTTTTCTAACTACAATCGCAGAATCTTCAATGAGGTCATCGACTGCCTGAGTAGGTATTGTAATCATCAGGCTATTATCTATCTTCCGGAGCCTTAACCTAATTTTCATATACACGATATCCTACGGATATACTTAAGCACAATGATATATAGGATAGCCAATTTACCCATAGATACTAAATATAAGATAATAGAATCGTTATTTATCAGGAGATCCATTGCAGCCACAACTGCAGGTTGCTCCTTTGCAGGTGTTTTAATTGGCTATGCCATAAAGTAATCAAATTACTAGCTGTAATAATTCGATTATTCTTTGCTGGGTTAGCTTACCTTCAATATCAGCAGATAGCCGATATAAACAGGAATAAACTTCAACAAGTATCATAGGCTGCTATTACAACACTTTCATATGCAATTATTATGAAAGTTCCAGGTATTAGTAATAATCGTGGTAGCAAATGTTCAACCTGCAACAGCCTCAATATCAATGACTATCTTTGGTATCCCGTTAACTGGTAGTATGTCATCCGGATTTACTATTGGATTTATCAATGGATGATATGAGAAAGGATAGAAGTGATGTATCTATCAATAACCTTTAAGAAATATTTTATCAAACAAGACAATAGAGATAGTAACCTTATCGACTGTTCAAGGATATAGTAGACATTAAATACAAAGCACACTCAACCAAAGTAGGTATGACAAACGTTCTTTTGAGAAGCTCAATATCTGTTATAGATGGGATAGAACACATATCAATTGTTGACCAAATAGTACTTTCATCTTTGTTAGAAAACTATAATGACCATTTTCTTGTCAACTCTTACTCTAAACCAAATATACTTTCTTCAAGGTCGAAAACCTGTTCATTATCCTCCTTATTTATCGTGACAGAAGAATAAACATCACCAATATAATTCTGTTCTTCTTCTTCTTCTGCTGCTTAGCATATATTCAATGATAATACTATATTATCCGTTATTGTAAAAATTGTCGTTGTTCTATGTTGATCGTGTACACCTCCTAATGTGAAAACACTCTTCTAGCTTTCCGTTTATTCTGGTATGTCAGTTGCTGATTATATAGAGATCATAATTCCTATTACTCATTGATAAGTTCCACAATAAATTTTCAAGTAGGTAATGGTACATTCCTATCCACTTTATAGTTGAATAATTCTGGATATTCCATATCTAATATAACATTCCTACCTACTTGTTTTATTTTAGACTTAGGAACATCAAATCTATAATTGTATTCACCAAATATAACGATCTTATCTTCTGTCTCCCTCATTATATGTCCTATGTGATCTTCATTTTCTATTCTGACTCCTTTATTGAAGAGTAGTTTTGGATATTTTCGCTCATAGCTGGCAAGATCAATATTTTTACCCTGACTCCATTGCTCTGTTGATGTACCTGTTGGCAATAAATCATCATATTTTACTTTGTACCTCTTCACAATGGTCTGAAGATTAAGACCAATTAGCACATTTCTACCAGTAAACTGAATTTCTGATTTTGGGATATCATATCTGTTTTTTCGTTCTCCAAATATAACAATCTTATCTTCTGTTTCTCTCACCACATGTCCAATATCAGGCACATCTAATGCCATCACACCTTTGTTGAAGTACTTTCCTGATGTCATATAACTGTCATCCACATACCTTATCACATTAAGTTAGCTCAGCAGAATGTTATAGAAATCATAACCAATATAATAAAGTAATAAACAGATATTGTATAATAAAAATTAAATCATTAATTAAATAGCAATTATTTTGTTAAATTCAACATAATATAAGCATAAGTCTCTCGGTTCTCTGGTCGGCTATAATTTGTGTTTCCATGTTATTGTTATTATAGTTATTTTGCACTTATTATTCTATTTAGTCGTTTTATCAGTGTTTCATTTTGAATTGGTTTTTGAATAAAGCAATTTTCATCTAATGCAGGAAATAGTTCTTTTCCAAACTGCTCATAATCCATTTCACCAGCTGTCAGAAAACATATCTTTACTTTATCATCTATCTTTTTTATTTCTTTATATAGCTCAAAGCCATTCATATCTGGCATTCTAACATCAAGAATTATCAGATCATACATCTCAGATTCTCTTTTAATATTCTCCAATGCCAGTAAAGGATCAGTAAATGAATCGACTTTGAATCCATTTTCTTCTAAAACCATCTTTAACGTTAAATTCACATCAGACTCATCGTCTACTACCAAGACTGTCTTGTTTATCATTGATCGAGCACCTTTACATTAAGTCGTAGATCGGTGGTTGATAAAGTAAAGTAAAAGGTAGCTCCTTTTTCTCTATGAGTATTATTATAATTCTCAGCCCATATCTTTCCACCGCCACGAGATTCTACAATATTTTTAGCAATAAATAATCCCAATGCAGTATCTTTAAAAGACTTTGAAGCAAAATTTAAGAATAGTTGTGGCAATATTTTAGAGTCTATACAATTACTTGTATCCTTTACATTAACAATAACTTCTAGGTTATGCTTCTTTTCTGCAGTAATGGTTATTGTGGCGCCAATTCCTTCTTCTTCTTTAGCAAATTCTATAGCATTACTTAATAGATTAGATAAAACGTGAATCAACCTACTTGTATCTCCTATAAATATATCTTACCTAGATTGGAACAATATGCCATTACTAAGTTTAAACTTTGTTCTTTGTTTATCATCAGATTACAAAGTCTGAAGTTGCTTAACTACTTAGGTAAACCGACTTATGATATGTTGACATAACTGTCTGTAATATGCAATGTTTATGACAATGCTTATGTTTTATTATAATACTGCAGAACATCCTGAGCACCAAGACCTATTCTAGATGAGATTATTGTAATAACAATCGGCTTTATCCTTCTGGCAAGATACTCAATTTATTTATTTCTTCTGTTTTTGGAGATCTATAATTTTCTGGATGTCTTTCCTTCCGCAAGCCTCTTGTTATTTTCCTCCATGGAAGGTCTAAATCAGCAC
>Ga0126310_10000740_pt1 | contig 11791 bp, 13 predicted proteins | sample Plot60_FD_92540 | JGI IMG/M metagenome (GOLD analysis project Ga0126310, IMG submission 92540) | Serpentine soil microbial communities from UC McLaughlin Reserve, CA, USA - Plot60 | ecosystem: Environmental > Terrestrial > Soil > Grasslands | place: USA: UC McLaughlin Reserve, Lake County... | reverse complement strand
CTGCCGACGTAGATCTGCGCGACGCGGACCATCGCGGCGTTGTGACGCCGGACGAGCGCGAGGAACGCGTCCTCGTCGCCGGCGCGCAGCGCCGCGAGGTCGTCCCTAGCTGCGGTCGGTTGCAAGACGGATCCCGAGGGCGACGAGGACGGCGCCGAGCACCGCGTCGAAGACACGCCGGATGACGGGGCGGCGCAGGACGTTCCCGGCCTTCGCGACGGCGAACGCGTAGGTCGCGAGCCAGACGAAGGTCATCGAGCAGAAGGCGAGCCCGAGCGCGAGCAGTCCCGGGAACGACGCCGCGAACTGCGGCAGGAGGCTCGTGAAGAACACCGCCATCTTCGGGTTCCCGAGGTTGCTGAGCAGCCCCTGGCGGAACGGCGAGCGGCTCGACGCCCTGCGAGGCTCGGTCGCCTCCGCGCGCCACGCCCTGAGCAGCGCGTGCGTGCCGAGGTAGACGAGAAACGCCGCCCCTGCCAGCCTGAGCGCGACGAAGGCGGGCTCGAAGGCGACGATCAGCGCGGCGAGGCCGACGCTCGTCGCGAGCGCCCACACCGCCTGGCCGGCGGCCACTCCGAACGCCGTCGAGAGGCCGCTGCGACGGCCGCCGAGGAGCGAGTTGCGGATCGTCAGCGCCGTGTCCTGGCCTGGGGTGACGATGACGACGATCGAGATTCCGACGAACGCTGCGAGCATCAGCGTCGCACCAGGATCGCACGTGCGGGCGCGCCGTCGGAACCGACGAGTTTGAGCGGCAGGCAGTACAGCTCGTACGACCCGGGCTCGACGCTGCTCAGGTCGAGTCCCTCGACGACAACCACACCCGCGCCGAGGAGCACTTCGTGCGCCTCTCCGTCGCCGACGGACATTCCGTCGACCCCCAGCAGCCGAACGCCCTGGTCGACGAATGCCTCTGCAGAGGCCCGGTCGAGACTCGATGCGTCCTTGATCAGCAACCGGTCGGCGACGCCCGATCCCTCGACGACCTCGCAGCGCCCCACGAGCACCTCGAGCGACAGGTCCTCGGTGGCCGGTCCTTGCGCGATGAAGTGCAGCGGCGCGTCGACGTGGGTGCCGGTGTGCACGCCGAAGTCGAGTCGGCTGACTGCGGGGGACTCGTTCACCCGCTCGAGGCGCACCTCCGGGTCTCCGGGGTAGACACGCATCCCCGCGCGAACCGGCACCGAGATGTCGAAGATCTCCACGGTTCCCTTGTAACGCATTCCGGCACGCGAGAGACGGAGGCCTCATGAATCGCGACTTCGACCTGATCGTCCTCGGCTCGGGGTCCGGAGCGAGGGACGGCGCCAACAACGCCCGGCAGGAATTCGACGCGAACGTCGCGCTCGTGGAGTCCACGCGCTGGGGCGGAAGCTGCCCGAACGTCGCGTGCAAGCCGACGAAGGCGTACCTGGTCGCCGCCGAGCTGGCTCACGACATCAACACGATCGCGCAGAAGCTCGGGATCGACGTCGGCCGAGCCACAGCCGACCTCGCCCGTGTCAAGGCGCGCAAGGACCAGCTGATCGTGTCCAAGCAGACGTGGATGCAGCGCCTGCACGACGCCGGCCACACGCCGTTCGACGGCGTCGGGTCATTCCTCGACCCGCAGACGATCCAGGTGAACGACGACCGTATCTCCGCCGAGCGCATCCTCGTCGCCACCGGCTCGCGTACCGCGGTCCCTCCCATCGAGGGCCTCGAAGACGTCGGTTGGATCGACCACGTGACCGCCCTCCAGCTCACGGAGCTCCCGGAGTCGCTACTCGTCGTGGGGGGTGGCCCGGTCGGCCTCGAGCTCGCCCAGATCTTCGCTCGTCTCGGCTCGCGCGTGATCGTCGTCCAGACCGCCGAGCGGATCTCGCCGCGGTCCGACGCGACCGCGACGGCCGAATTGACTGCGGCGCTCGAGGACGAAGGCATCGACGTCCGCACCGGCGTCACCGTCTCTCGCGTTCGCCGCGACGACAACGAGATCGTCGCGACGATCGGGGGCGATGACGTCCGCGTCGCGCAGATCCTGCTCGCTGCCGGAAGGCTCCCGAACGTCGAGCAGCTCGCGCTCGACCGCGTCGGGATCGAGCGGACGCGCGCCGGGATCGTCGTCGATGACGAGCTCCGTACCTCCGTCGACGGCATCTGGGCCTGCGGCGACGTCACCGGCACACATCAGTTCACGCCCGTCGCCCAGTACGAGGCTCGTGTCGCCGTCGAGAACATGTTCGCCGACAACGACGCGCGGGCTGAATACGAGTTCCTGCCGACGGTGATCTTCACCGACCCGGAGCTGGCCGCCGTCGGGATCACGGAGGAGGAGGCGGCGCGCGCCGGCCTCGACTTCGCAAGTGCGGTCCACCCGATCAGATTCGTGCAGCGTGCGTCCTACACCGACACCAAACGCGGCGTCTACAAGCTCATCTGGGAGCGCGGGTCACGCCGCGTGCTCGGCATCCACGTCGTCACGCGGAACGCCGGCGACGTCGTCCAGGGCTTCGGCTTGGCGATGAAGCTCGGCGCGACCGTCGACGACATCGCGAACATGCACCATGCTTTCCCCACCTTCGCGGAGGGGATCAAGGCGGCGGCGGAGCAGGCTGTTACCCCTGTTGCGGCTGGCGCCCCAGCGTGACTTCGAAGCTGCGCTTCTCGCCGGCGCGGTACGCCTCGACCTTGATCTTGTCGCCGGGCTTCTTCGCCGACACCGCCTCACGCAGGTCTTCCGGCGTCTGCACGGACTGCCCGTCGACCTCGACGACGACGTCGCCGCCGAGGCGGTAGCTCTCACCGGCGACGACGACCTCCGTCGTGCCCGCCTTTAGCCCTGCCTTCGCGGCGCCGCTGCCGTCGTAGACGCGGACCAGCATCAGTCCGTGGTCGACGGGGAGATTGAAGACCTTCGCGATCTCCTTGCTGATCGGTTGCGCCTGCACCCCGAGGAAGGCGTGCTCGACACGGCCTTGATCCAGCAGCTGCGAGGCGACGTCCCGGACCGTGTTCACCGGAACCGCGAAGCCGATGCCGATGTTCCCGCGCGCGCCCGTGTTGCCGGTGGCGATCGCCGTGTTGACGCCGATCACCTTCCCGTCGGCGGCGATCAGCGGCCCGCCGGAGTTGCCGCTGTTGATCGCGGCGTCCGTCTGGATCACGTCGTCGATCGTGAAGTCGTTCGGCGCGGTCAGTGGGCGGTGGAGCGCGCTCACGATCCCCGCCGTGACGCTCCGCTCCAGCCCGAGAGGATTGCCGATCGCGACGACCGAGTCCCCGACCTCCACCCGGTCGGAGTTCCCGAGGGCAAGCGGCGTCAGCGCGCGTGAGTCGACGTCGACCTTCAGTACCGCGAGATCCGTCGAAAGGTCGCGCCCGACGAGCTTCGCCTTCACGCTGTCCCGGTTCGAGAAGCTGACCTCGATCTCCTGAGCGTTCTCGACCACATGCGCGTTGGTGACGATGTGGCCGGACTTGTCGATCACGAACCCGGAGCCGAGCGCCTGCTGCTCCTGCCGCTCCGGAGAGCCGAACGGGTCTAGGAACGGGTCGGGCTCGACGGTCTGGATGCTCGTCGTCGTGATCTGCACGACCCCCGGTGCGCTGCCCCGGTAGATCTGGTTGACGCTCAGCCGGTCCGACTCCTTGAAGGCCGCCGGGGCGGACGCCTCAGCTGCGGGCACCGTCTCCACCGTCGTTTGATCGTCGTCGAGGAGGCCGATGATCTCCGCACCCGCCAGCGCAGCCCCGCCGCCCACCGCTGCTGCGATGAGCAACGGGGCCACGCTACTCAGTGCGCGGGGAGGTCTCAGCACATAACTTCTTCTAGCACCCCAGCTGTTGCTTGCGCGTTGCCCCGGATTAAAGCGGCGTTAAGAGGCGGCCAGCCCGGCGACCGTTGGAGGCACACCCTTCCACGAGCCCACGGGTGAGAGCGCTCCCGCGGCGCCGACACGCCAGCCGAAGATGCGCTGCGCGTCGGTGTCGATTGCGTAGAGGAAGCTGCCGTCGCGGCTGAGGCCCTCGTCACGAAGACCCGTCTCGCCCTCGACTGCGACCGCCGCCGCGGCATCCTCCAAGACGAGCGCCCCGTCCGGCTCGATCGCGTAACGCGAGACCGCGCCGTCCGCGAAGTTCGTCGTGAACGCGTAGCGATCGTCGCTCGTCACGACCGCCCAGCAGATCTCGCTCCGGCCGTTGCCAACTGAGCTCGTCAACGTCGCGATCGAGCCGTTGTCGAGTGCATAGGACGAGGCCGCGGCCTTGCCCGTCTGCGCGCCGAAGGCCTCGGTGACGACCAAGGTCCCCCGCCGTGTGAACGCGAAGCCGTAGGGCGTCGGACCGGCTGAGGGGTGCACTGTCGCCATCCCGAGCAGCCCGTCTCCCCCGACGGGATACACGACGATCGAGTCCGTTCCGCGGTCGGTGACGACAACGGCCGCGCCGTCGGGCCGGAAGCCGACCTGCGCCGGATCAGCATCGGGCGCCAGCGAGCGCTCTGAGCCTTGCATCGGCTCGAGCCCGCTTTCGCCGATCCGGAAGCCGGCCAGTGACGGCGCCGCAGTGTTCAGCACGTACACGAGGCCGCCGTGCTCGGCGACGCTCTTCGGCGCCCCGCCTCCGCTTGCAGCGGTATCGAGCAGGGCGAGTCCCTCGTCGGCGACGGCGAAGAGGCTGACATCGTTAGTCGCCGCGTTCGTAACGAGCAGATGGCGCCCGTCGCGGCTGAGCACGACGGATCCTTGCGAGGTCAGGTGGGGCGTGCCATCGCCGGCGCCGCCGGTCGGATATGCGCCGAGCTCGGCAAGCTCGCCGTCTCGATCGCGGCGGAACGCGAGCACGCGGTTGTCGGGCTCGTTCGTCTGGACATAGACAGCTGCGGACATCGTTCTCCTTCGGGACCCCTGGGTGGACCAGGTGCAGTCCGGCGGAGAACCGATTCGTTACAGCTCGCGGAAGGAGCGCGCCGCGTGCTCGAAGATCCGCGCGTGCGACGCGGCCAGGCGCTCCGACGTCGCGAACGTCAGCACGCGGTCGCCGCGGACGAATGCCTTCCTCGTCGCGCTCTGCCGCAGCTTCGCTTCGCCTTTGGCGGAGACGACGGTCAGCGTGGCGACGACCGTCTTCCCGTCGCGCGCTTGGAAGACGACCTTGCCGTGCGGCGACACGGCATGCCATTCCGGCGGCAGCTTGATCGAGAAGCCGGCGGCCGGAAGGCTGTGGGTCTTCCAGCCGTACGTCGCGGCGCCCGGATGGTCTTCCTTCGGCCCCGTGAGCATCGCCGGATCGAGCGCACTCATGTGGTGCAGACCGCCGACGAGCGTGCCGGCGAAGAGAGCGGTGACGACAGCCATGGCGACCACGCTGCGCAGCATGCGGCGGCTATCGGCAATGGCCGCGACGTTGATTAGGCCTTGTAACGCATAGGGGTGACGGCGAGACAGCAGCACATGCGACCAACACTTTTCCTCCTGATCGCGCTGCTCCTCGTCCCCGCTGCGGTAGCCGCGCGGGGCGAGGCGCAAGCCGCCCCGACGCTCATCGTCCGCGACTCGAAGTACGGCCGCGTGCTCTTCGACGGCCGTGGCTACGCCCTCTACGCGTTCACCCGCGATCGGCGCGGCGGCCCGAGCCGCTGCTACGGCGCCTGCGCCGCCGCGTGGCCCGTATACGTCGGCAACGCAGCGCTGCGCGCCGGCAGGGGCGTGAAGCAGTCTCTGCTCGGAACGGTTCGTCGGCGGGACGGGAGACGGCAGGTCACGTACAACGGCTGGCCGCTCTACTACTACGTCGGCGAGCGCGGCCGGCCCCGCGTGATCCTCTGCCAGAACGTCGACGAGTTCGGCGGGCTCTGGCTCGTCGTCAGAGCGAACGGCCGGCTGGTGCGCTAGGCCTGCGCCGCGCCGACGCGCCAGCGCCTGCCCTGGATCGTTCGGCCGAGGAAGGCGAGCGCCGCGATCGCCGCAGTGAGCGCCGCCACGATCGCGACACCGCCGGGAAGGCGAGTCAGCGATTCCATCAGCGCGCCGACGGCGGCCGCGCAGGGGATCGTCAGCACCCAGGCGACGAGGATGTTCCCCGCCACGCCCCAGCGCACTGCGGAGAAGCGTGTGGTTGCCCCGGCGCCCAGCACGGAGCCGCTGATCACGTGGGTCGTGGAGACGGGAAAGCCATTGTGGGCGGCCGCCCAGAGGATGCTCGCGCAGGCGGTCTGCGCGGCGAAGCCCTGCGGCGGCTCCAGCTTCGCCACGCGCGTCCCGAGGGTCTTGATGATCCGCCACCCGCCGGCGTAGGTCCCGAGGCCCATCGCAGTGGCGGCGCTCACGATCACCCACGTCGGCGGCCGGTCGAAGTCGGGGGAGAGGTGGCCGGAGGCCACGAGCGCGAGCGCGATGATCCCCATCGTCTTCTGTGCGTCGTTCGTCCCGTGCGTGAACGCGACGAAGCCGCCGGAGACCAGCTGCAGGCGCCGGAAGACCCGGTTCACCTTGCTCGGGGCGCGCCGCCGGATGATCCAGAGGACGACGAGCATCAGCGCCGCCGCAACGACGACCCCGAGGAAGGGAGCCAGGAGCGAAGGGATGAGCACTTTCTCCTTGAGGCCGTCCCACTTGACGACGTCCCACCCCTCGGCAGCGACCGCCGAGCCGATCATCCCGCCGATCAGCGCGTGGCTCGAGCTGGACGGCAGGCCGAGGTACCACGTGATCAGGTTCCAGGTGATCGCTCCGACGAGGCCGGCGAGGACGATCTGGAGGGTGATGATCTCCTGGTCGACGATGCCCTTGGCGATCGTCGCGGCCACGGCGAAGGAGACGAAGGCGCCGAGAAAGTTCAGGACCGCAGCGCTGAGCACGGCCATCCGCGGCGACAGCGCCTTCGTCGAGACAGAGGTCGCGATCGAGTTCGCCGTGTCGTGGAAGCCGTTCGTGAAGTCGAAGAAGAGCGCGACGGCGACGACGGCGAAGAGGGTCAGCTCCACCCAGGGCTCCTACTGGTTCTTGACCACGATGTTCCCGACGACATCGGCAGCCGTCTCACAAGCGTCGATCGCATCCTCCAGCGCCTCGAGGATGTCCTTCCACCGGATCACCGTCATCGCGTCGACCTCTTGGTCCTGGAAGAGAGACGCGATCGCGTCGCGGAGAACCCGGTCGCCGTCGTCCTCGAGGCGCTTCACCTCGACCAGGTAGCGCTCGGCGTTCCGGAGGCCGCGCAGCTCGCCGAGTGCTTTGGCGAGGTTTTCGGCGGAGGAGACGAGGAGGCGCGAGAGCTCGACTGCCTGGTCCATCGCGCGCCCGACCTGGTAGAGCCCGAGTAGATCCGACGCGTTCTCGATGTAGTCGACGACGTCGTCGATCGCCTTGGCGAGCTCGTAGATGTCCTCGCGATCAAACGGGGTGATGTACTGGGTGTTCAGCAGCTCGATGATCTGCCGCGTCAGGTCGTCGCCGCGGTTCTCGAGCTCCTTCACCTCCTGCTGATGGACGACGCGCTCCGGAAAGGCTCGGAACCGTTCCTCGGCCTTGCGCGCCGTCGCAAGCGCATTCTCGCCGGCTGCGGTGAACAGGTCGTAGAACTCCGTGGTCCGCGGGACGAGCGACAGCTTCATGACGTCTCCTTCACGGGTGCCGCGGCAGGCTAACTCAGGAGTCGGAGTGCGAGGCGTCCGTGAACTCGCGGAACTCGCCGGTGACGAGGTACGCCGTCTGCTCGCCGATGTCGACGGCGTGGTCGCCGATGCGCTCGAGGCAGCGCGAGACGACGATCATCCGGAGCCCCCACTCGCGCCGCGCCGGGTCGTTGCCCAGCTCGAGCACGTGGTTGACGAGGCGCCGGTTCGCGCGATCGATCAGCTCGTCGAGGTCGACAAGGCTCTCGGCGCCGGGCAAGTCGCGCTCGGCGAACGACGTCATCGCGACGCGCAGCATCTCCTCGGCCCGACTCCCCATCTCCTCAAATGCCTCGACGAGGGTGGCCTCCGGCTCGAGCTCCGCCGTCAGCTTGGTCAGCTTGGCGATCGTGACGCAGAGGTCGGCCATCCGCTCGAGCCCGAGGTTGATGTGGAGGACCGCGAGGACCAGCCGTAGGTCGCTCGCGACGGGCGTCTGACGGGCCAGCAGCTGCTCGATGCCGGTGCCGATCGAGAGGTAGCGCTGGTCGACCTCGTCGTCGAACGCGATCACCTCGTCGGCGAGCTCGACGTCCTGCTGCTGGACCGCGTTCAGCGCGCCCCGTAACGCGCGGAGCACCAACTCGCTTTCCTCGTGGAGATCCGCCTGGAGCTGCTCGAGCTCCTCTTGGAACGTGATCCGCACGCGTTCGATGCTATCCGGCGCGGATTCGGCCGAAGACGCAGCGAATCGTCAAGCCCTCAGCTGGTCCGCCGGACGCCTCGACGGTGCCCCCGGCCGCGGAGACGACGTGCTTCACGACCGCGAGGCCGAGCCCGGTGCCTCGCGAGCCGCGGACTCGGTCGGCGCGGAAGAACCGCTCGAAGAGGCGAGGAAGGTCGTCGGCGCTCACGCCGGCTCCGTCATCCGAGCCGATGAGCTCGCCGGGTGCGACCGAGATCGTGAGCGTCGCGCCGGGACCCGCGTACCGGATCGCGTTCTGGGCAAGGTTGTCGACCACGACCCGGAGCATGCGCGGGCGGAGCGGTAGCTCCGTCGCCGGGTCTCCCTCGGCGCGAAGCATCACGGCCGCCCGATCCGATGCCTCACGAAGTCGCGCAAAGACCTCCTCGACGACCGGAAGCGCCTTGGTCGCTCCCAGCGCAACGATCGCGCGGCCCGTCTCGAGCTCGCTGAGGAAGAGCACCTCATCCACGACCTCGGTTACCTCCGCAACTTCGTGCCGCGCCTGCTCGGCCAGCTCAACCGGATCCTGCCCCGGCAGCGCGGCCGTCTCGAGCAGCGCCAGGATGCGCGCGAGCGGGGTGCGGAGCTCGTGAGAGACGGCAGCGGTGAACCCGGCGCGGAGGTCGTCATACGATTCCTGCCCGCTTGGGGGGTCGGCCAGCGCGTCTGCGAGTCGGTTGGCCGCGAGCACGCGGTTCTCGGCACCGAGCACGACAAGCGGCTCGTCGCTTTCGTCGACGAGCTCCTGAAGCCGCTCGGTGAGAGGGCGAGCGTCCTCTTCGCGGTCCCGCGCGAAGGGCAACTTCATACTTCCGCGAGTATGGCGAAGGTCCTGATCGTCGAAGACGACGAGGTCATCGCCGACGGGATGGCGCGCCACCTGAGCGCGGCGGGCTTCGAACCGCTCCGCGTCGCGAACGGGACGGCCGGCCTGCGGCGGCTGCGCTTCGAGCGGCCCGACGTCGCCGTCGTCGATCTCATGCTCCCGGGCACCGACGGCTGGAACCTGATCGAGAGCGCGCGGCGCGAAGGGATCGGCACCCCGATCGTCGTCGTCTCCGCTCGCGGCACGGAGCACGACCGCGTGCACGCGCTCGAGATCGGAGCTGACGACTACCTCGTTAAGCCGTTCTCGATGAAGGAGCTCGTGGCGCGCGTCCAGGCAAACGCGCGGCGCGGCCCGCACGCGGAGCGGGAGCAGCGCGGCGGCCCGATCGAGGTCGAGGAGCTGCGCCTCGACCCCGACGAGGTCCAGGCCTACGTCCACGGCGAGGACGCCGGCCTGACGCCGACCGAGTTCCGGCTCCTCTACACGCTCGCGCTCGAAGGCGGCCGTGTCGTCAGCCGCGACGAGCTGCTGCAGCGGATCTGGGGGCGGCGCGAGACGCGGCGCGATCGCACGGTGGACGTCTTCGTCCGCAAGCTCCGGGAGAAGATCGACAGGCGGGCGAGGGATCACACCTTCATCCAGACGCGCTACGGCGTCGGCTACAAGCTCGAGCCAGAGCCGAAGTCCGAGTAGCCGTTCACCACATCGACACCAGCTGGTCACAACGTGGACGACCACTCCACGTGCCGCCGGACCTAGCCTCCGCAGCGAATGCAGACAACGCAGCGAAGGAGAGGGATAGAGAGCATGAGCTTCAGGAGATGCGCACTCGCCGTTGCGCTCGTGGCGCTTGCCGGAGCCGCCGTCGCGGTGTCCGCCGGGGCGCGCAGTCAGGGAACGCTCACGGGTGCCGGGGCCACTTTCCCGCAGCCGCTGATCGCGCAGTGGCAGCAGAACTACAAGCGGGACGAGATCAACTACAACGGCATCGGCAGCGGCGGCGGGATCGCCGCGATCACGAACCGCACCGTGGACTTCGGCGCCAGTGACGCGCCGCTCACGCCGGACCAGTTCTCGGCCTGCAAAGGCTGCATGCAGCTGCCCTGGGTGCTCTCCGCTACGTCGGTCATGTACAACCTCGACGGGGTCAAGAACGCGATCCACCTGAACGGCAAGGCGATCGCCGAGATCTACCTCGGCAAGATCGCGAACTGGAACGACGCGCGGATCAAGCGCCTCAACCCCGGCGTGTCGTTCCCGGATCGCAGGATCACGCCGGTCTACCGCAGCGACGGGAGCGGGACGACCTACAACTTCACCGACTACCTGGCTTCGGTGAACAAGGAGTTCAAGAGCAAGGTCGGCGGCCCGAGCACGACTGTCAACTGGCCGACGGGCGTCGGCGCCCGCGGCAGCTCCGGCGTCGCGGGAGTCGTCACGCGAACCGAGGGTGCGATCGGCTACGCAGACATCGCGTACGCCCTGAAGAACCACGTCAAGTTCGCGGCGGTCCAGAACAAGTCCGGGAAGTGGGCTACGCCCGGCCTGCGGAGCATCAGGGCAGCGGCCTCGGCCGATAACAAGTTCAGCCGGACGAACGAGCTGTCGATCGTGAACCCGCCGAAGGGCACGAAGTTCCAACGGGCGTACCCGATCAGCACGTACTCCTACGTCCTCCTGCCGCTCAAGACCTCCAAGGCGGCGCAGCTCAAGGCCTTCGTCACTTGGGCGGTGACGAGCGGCCAGCAGTACGGCCGCAAGCTGATCTTCGAGCCGGTGCCGCAGCACGTCGTCACGCGGGCGAAGACCCAGCTCAAGCGCGTCAAGTCGTAGTTGGCCTCGGCGGCCGGATCGCTCTCCGACCCCGCCGCCCTCCGGCGGCGGGGTCGTTTCAATCCCGGCGACGCCGTCCTCTATGGGTTGACGCTGGCCGCGGCGCTCTCGGCCGTCGCGCTGCTCGCGCTGATCGCCCGCGAGCTCATCTCCGACGCATGGCCGGCGATGAAGGAGTTCGGCCTCGGGTTCCTCACCTCACGGACGTGGAACCCGACCGGGAACGTCTTCGGCGCGGCACCGTTTCTCTTCGGCACCGCGCTGACGTCGTTCGGCGCGCTACTCCTGGCCGCACCGATCTCGATCGCGATCGCGCTGTTCCTGACCGAGCTCGCGCCCCGCTGGCTGCGGGGCCCCGTCGGAGCGCTCGTGGAGATGCTGGCAACCGTCCCGAGCGTCGTGCTTGGCCTCTGGGGGATCCTCGTCATGGGCCCGTGGATCGTCGACCACGTGGGGCCGTTCCTGCACCGCACACTCGGCTGGACGCCGTTCTTCAAGACCGCGCCGGCGGCAGGATCGAGCTTCCTCTCCGCGATCGCGATCCTGACGATCATGATGGTCCCGATCATCTCGAGCATCTGCCGAGAGCTCTTCCTCAACGTCCCGCGGGAGCTCAAGGAAGGAGCGCTCGCGCTCGGGGCGACCCGTTGGGAGCTCGTGAAGGGGGTCATCTTCCCGTACGCCCGCGCGGGGATGGCGGCGGCGATGATCCTCGGCCTCGGCCGTGCCGTCGGTGAGGCGATCGCCGTGACGCAGGTGATCGGAAACAACGAGGCGATCACCT